>Ga0070666_10001119_pt1 | contig 16328 bp, 16 predicted proteins | sample KBSS23metaG_FD_64677 | JGI IMG/M metagenome (GOLD analysis project Ga0070666, IMG submission 64677) | Switchgrass rhizosphere microbial communities from Kellogg Biological Station, Michigan, USA - KBS S2-3 metaG | ecosystem: Host-associated > Plants > Roots > Rhizosphere > Soil ... | reverse complement strand
TTTGTAAAGAGTGTAAGAAAAAAGCCCCGGCCAGCCGCCGGGGCTTCCTGGACGCGCATCGGGGAACGATCGATCAGCGGAACAGCTTCTGAACGCTGTCGACGAAGCTCTTGAGCTTCTTCTCGAGACTCTGCTGCGTCTTCTCGAGTTGCTTGAGGCGCTGATGAATGGCCCCGCTGATCGCTCCCTCGTTCGCGGACGCCGCGGACGCCGTGGCGGCGCGGCCACGGCCGCGGCCGGCGGCCGGCTTCGCGGCCTTGGCGCCGCTCCCCGCCTTGCGGCCACCGCGGCCGCTCTCCTGGCGGAGCTGGCGGAACACGTCCACCGCTTGCGGATAGAAACGCCGCGCGCGGCCCTTGCCCTCGCTCGGCAGACGGTCGGCGTGCATGCGCACGTAGCGGACCAGCGTGGGATAGGAGATGCCGGTCGTCTCGCTGATCTGAGTGAGCGTCATCAGGCTGCCGGAGCCGCCCTTGGCGGCCTTGGCCGGACGGCCGCGGCGCGCCGGAGCGGCGGGCGCGGCAGCGGCCTTGCGGCCACCGGCGCGCCTGGCGGCGGCCGGCGGAGCGGCCGTGGCCTTGCGGCCCGCGGCGCTCTTGGCGGGACGGCCCGGACGGCCGCGGCGCTTGCTGGCCGTCGGACGCTCCGGACGCGGAGCGTTGGGATCCTTGCGCGGACGGCCGCGCTTGCCCGCGTTTTCGTTCTTGATCTCATCGAAGACCGGCAGCGCGCTGTCGGGATAGCGCTGCTTGCGTCCCTGCCCCACCGAGGGGATGCGGTCCTGATAGGTCTTCTTGTATCTCTGGAGAGTCGGCATCGAAATGCCCGTTTTCTGCGAAATCTCGGAGAGGGTGTAGAGCTTTCCTTCGGCGTCGGACTCGGCCATGATGTTCTTGCCTCCTCGGCTATTCGAAATGGGATGGCTGGAAAAAACAACTTTCAAAAACCGGACTCATTATCAAAAAGGAAACCCGACGTGTCAATAGTCGGGAGAAAAAATTTTCCAATTTGAGGGAAATCCCGCCGGTTTCGGCTTCGAATCGGGCTTCTTCGGGGAAAAAGCGACGCTGAAGGAGAGGATCTCCCTTGTATCAAGAGTGCGCGCCAGGCACTTTCGCGCGCCCTCCCTCGATGAAAACTCCGCCGGAGCCGCGATTCTTCCCCCGCGGAATAGCTAACGTTTCAGTGAAAGCTTGCCAATTTACAACCGCTCTCTTCCGGTAGAATCCCGCCATGAACGAGGAAGCCAAGAGAGAGATCTACCGCGAAGCCTACGCCGAGCTCGATTCCGTCCTCGCGGGGATGGACGACCCGATCACCGCGATGTCCACCTGCGCCTGCCTTCTCCACCAGCGGCTCGAGGCGGCGAGCTGGACCGGCTTCTACCGCGTGGTCGCCCCCGGGCTGCTGCGCGTCGGCCCCTACCAGGGTCCGCTCGGATGTCTCGAAATTCCGTTCGATCGCGGCGTCTGCGGCGCCGCCGCCCGCGAGCGCCGGGCGCAGGTCGTTCCCGACGTGCATCAGTTTCCGGGCCACATCGCCTGCGACGAGACGGCCCGCTCGGAGATCGTGATCCCGGTCTACGATCCGCGCGGCGAGCTGGTGGCGGTGCTCGACATCGATTCCCGCCAGCCGGCGTCCTTCGACGAGATCGATCGCGAAGGACTGGAGCGGGTGGTCGAGCGGCTGGGCCGGAGCCTCGGCGGCGATCGCGCGGCGTTCTATACCGGCGCGGACGCCTGATCGCCCTGTTTCTTGATCTTTTTGATCTCCAATCCGAGCTGGCGGATCAGATACGAAACCGTCTGGCGCGAGATGCCGAGCCGGACGGCGGCCTCCGCCATGTTGCCGCCGCTCTCCGCCAGCGCCCGCGCGAGCAGCCTGCGGCGGAAGGCCTCCACCTGCTGGTGATAGGTGCCGGTGGACGCCGCTTCCCTCTCCGGCAGCTCCAGGTGATCGATCCCGATCGGCGCGCCGCCGGCGAGCGCGGCGGCCACCGCCAGCACGTTCTCGAGCTCGCGCACGTTGCCGGGCCAGTCGTGCGTGAGCAGCCGCGCCCGCGCCTCCCCCGTCACCCGCGCCGGGGGTGAAAGAGTTTTCAGAAATCGATCGGCGATCCGCAGGACGTCGTCGCCGCGGTCCCGCAGCGCCGGCATCTCCACGCAGCCGACGCGCAGACGGAAGTAAAGATCGCGGCGGAAGGTCTCCTCTCCGATCATTCGCGACAGATCGCGATGCGTGGCCGCGATCACCCGCGCGTCCACCTTGCGCGCGGCGCTCTCGCCGAGGCGCCGGATCTCCCCTTCCTGCAGCACGCGCAACAACATCCCCTGCGCGTTGAGCGGCAGGTCGCCGATCTCGTCGAGGAACACGGTGCCGCCGTGAGCGGTTTCGAAAACTCCCTTGCGATCGCGATCGGCGCCGGTGAACGCGCCGCGCACGTGACCGAACAGATCGGAGAGCAGCAGCGTCTCGGAGAGCGCGGCGCAGTTGACCGCCACGAAGGGGCGCCCGGCGCGGGCGCTCCGCCGGTGGAGCCGCCGCGCCGCCAGCTCCTTGCCGGTGCCGCTCTCGCCGAGGATCAGCACCGACAGCTCCCCGGGCGCGAGACGGTCGAGGCGATCGATCGCCGCGAGCAGCGCCGGGCTCTCTCCGATCAATTCGCCGGGATCGGGAGCGCTGGACGGGGCCGGCTCCTCCGCCGTAGAAGGGGGGTGCGCCAGACCCTGGAGCATCCAGGCGACCACCGCCCAAGGCCCTCCGTCGCGCGTCTCCAGGCGCTCGGCGAGCTGCAGCGCGCCGTTCTCGCGGAAGGCGTCGACGGCCCGCCGGCGCCAGGGGGCCGGGGCCGAGCCGGGGGCCAGGAGGTCGAGGTCGAAGACCAGCCGGGCCGCCCGCCAGGGCTCGAGCGTGGACAGCGGCTCCCAGTCCCTGGCCGGCGGCGCGCCGCCGGCCAGGACCGCCTCCCAGAGCGGCGCGAACGGCGTGCCGGCCGCCTCGCGGCGGGCGGCTGCGAAGTCGCCCGCCAGGGCCCGCACGGCCGGGCGCTCCTCGGGCTCCAGCTCGCTCAGCGCCTCGGGGGGCAGGCCGGCCAGCCCGGCCGCGGCCTCCTCCGGCCGGCCGAGCCAGCCGAGGGCGCGGGCGGCCAGCAGGCGAAGCTCGGCCCGCCGCCAGTCCAGCCGCCGGCGCTCCAGCTCGCCCAGGGCCTCGCGGCAGACGACGAGCGCCGCCCCCGGGCGGCCCAGGGCCAGCTCGTAGCGGGCCCACAGCTCGGCGTCCTGGGCCAGGCCGCGCAGGTTGCCCGAGCGGCGGTTCTCGCTCTCTGAGCGGGCCACGATCTCGGCCACCCCCTGGGTGCGGCCGCGCCGCAGCCGGATCTCGGCCAGATTGCAGGAGGCCAGGGTCGCCCCGCGGGGACCGTCGCAGCCGGCCTCCAGCCGCGCGGCATGGAGAAAGGCGCGCTCGGCCCCGGCGAGATCGCCGAGACGGGCGCGGGCGATCCCCAGCTCGTTCCAGAGGCCGGCGGCCTGGCGGCGGGTGAGCCCGCGACGGCCGGCCCGCACCGCCCGCGCGGCTTCCGCCACCGCCTCCGCGGCGTCCTCGGCCTGCAGGGAGCGGAGCTGGTGCCAGCGCCAGGAGAGGGCGGGGTCGTCCAGGAGATCGCGGGTGGAGGCCAGCAAGCGCTCCAGGGCGTCGCGGTCGCCGCGATCCCAGGCGGCTCCGGCGGCGGCGAGCCGGGCGAGCGCGGCGGCGCGGCGGTCGCCGGCGGTCCCGTCCAGGGCCCGGCGGATCCAGAAGCCGGCGCGGCCGGGCTGGCCGTGGTTGGCGTAGACGCGCGAGGCGATCTCCGCCACCTCGGCGAGATCGGCCGGCGCGAGCGGAGCCTCCTCGATCTCCCGCAGGAGGGAACGGGCGGCGGAGAGGCGGCCCATCTCGAGCTGGCAGCGGGCGGCGAGGACCAGGGCCTGCGGCGAGGAGAGCTCCGCGAGGATCTCCAGGGCGGCCTCGGAGCGGCCGAGCGCCGCCAGCTCCGCCGCCCGGGAGAGCCGCTCGCCACCCACCGGCTCCCCCTTCCAGAACGAGCGAGCCCCCGGGCCGGCCAGCAGCGCCCGCAGCTCCGCCGCCGGGAGGCTGCGGGCGAGCAGGCGGGAACGGAATGCGGGAGGGCCGGCGATCCAGGGACGGCGGGAGCCGTCCGGCCGGACGATCTCTCCCACCAGCGCCTCGCGCGCCGGGGCGAGATCCGGCAGGTCGAAGAGGAGGGGGGCGGCCGCCAGGATCTGCCCCACCGCTTGGTCCGCGACGACGGGGACCGGGGAGCGGCCCCAGAGGTCGGTCAGCCCGCGGACCGCCCCCCGCGCCTCCCCCCGGCCGGCGACCGCGCCCGGGCCGAACAGCCGGGCCGCCAGGTCGAGCAGCGCCTCCTGGGCCGGCCGCGAGGAGCGCCCGGGAGCCGCGCTCTCCTCGCCGAGGGCGAGCCGCCCCTCGGGGGAGATCCGCGCCTCCTCCCAGCCGCCGGTGAGCCGCCAGCCGGCGCGCTCCAAGATCGACAGCAGCGCCGCCCCCTCCAGCAGCGCCCCCAGCTTCCGCCGGTCGGTCAGGCGAGCCTCGGCCAGCGCGATCGCCCGCGGAGGGCACGCCAGGCACGGATGGACGACACCGACCGCCCGCCGGGAAGGGGTCATTGGGCGGGATTGTAATCGAAGGAGGAGAAAAGTCTCTTGCTTCTAAGTGATCTTCTGGAAATCCCGCCAGAACCCCGGATACGACTTCGCCACCACCTCCGGATGGTCCACCACCACCCCCGGCCGGCGCAGGCCGACCAGGGCGAAGCTCATGGCGATCCGGTGGTCGCCGCGGGGATCGACGTGGACCGTGTCCGTGGGGGGCTCGGCGCCGGCCCAGAGACCCGGGAGCCAGAGGCTGTCGCGGCCCTCCCGGGCGTCGGCGCCGAGCTGCTTGAGCCCCACGGCCATGGCCTCCAGGCGGTCGCTCTCCTTGATCCGCAGGTGGGCCACGTTGTGGATCAGCGTCTCCCCCTGGGCGAAGGGGGCGAGCGCGGCGAGGGTCGGCACCTGGTCGGGCATGCCGGAGAGGTCGGCCTTGATCCCCTTCAGCTCGGCGCCGCCGCGGATGCGCAGGTCCTCGCCCTTCCAGAAGACCTCGGCCCCCATCTCCACCAGAAGATCCATGAACTCGCGGTCCCCCTGTCGGGAATCGGGGGAGAGGCCGTCGAGGATCACGTCGCCGCCAGTGAGCGCCGCGGCGGCAGCCGGATAGCAGGCGGCCGAGTAGTCCCCCTCGACCCGGGCGCGCCCGCCGCGCAGGATGGACGGACGGATGCGGTAGGCCCGGGGGCCGGCCCGCTCGACGTGGCCGTCGAAGGCCGCCGCGGCGGCGATCGTCACGTCCACGTAGGGGCGGGAGGTCAGGGTCGGCACCTCCACCACCACCTCGGCGGGGGCGCGCAGGCCCGCCATCAGCAGGGCCGAGAGGTACTGGCTCGACTCCCCCGCGTCGAGGGTGGCGAGACCGCCGCGCAGCGATCCCCCCTCGATCCGCAGGGGGACGTACCCCTCGGCGGCCAGGTACTCGATCCGTGCCCCGAGCTGACGGAGGGCGTCGACCAGGGGGCCCACCGGCCGCTCGCGCAGGCGGGGGACGCCGTCCAGGCGCCAGAGGCCGGGGATCACCGTGAGGGTCGCCACCAGGAAGCGGAGCATGGTGCCGGCGTTGCCGCAGAAGACCTCGACCTCACCCGCGGGCCGCTCCACGGGGGTCAGCCGGACCTCGTCCTCCTCCGCCTCCACCCGGAAGCCGCAGCGGCCGAGGGCGTCGAGGAAGAGGCGGGTGTCCTCGGCGATGAGCGGGCGCTCGATCACCGCCGGCGCGCCCGAGAGCAGCGCCAGGTTGAAATAGCGGTGGGTGAGGCTCTTGGACGAGGGCACCCGCAGGCGCCCGCGCGCCCGCCTTCCGCTCGGGATGGCGATGGGCTCAAGCGGCGTCGAAAACGAGTCCGTCATAACCGAACTCCACGCCCGGAGGCAGGGGATCGTCGTGATCCACCTCGTGGGCCATGTGGGTGAGGATGGTGCGCGTCGCGCCGATCCGCGCCGTCACCTCCAGCGCCTCCTCGACCGAGAAGTGGGTCGAGTGCGGGCGGTGGCGCAGGGCGTCGAGAACCAGGATCTCCACCCCCTCGAGCTGGCGCAGGCCGGCCTCGGGGATGAGGTTGCAGTCGGTGACGTAGGCGAAGCCGCCGATCCGGTAGGCGAAGACCTCCATCTCGCCGTGCCAGACCGGGATGGGAATGAAGCGCAGGCCCAGCGTCTCGAAAGGCTCGCGCACCTCGATCAGCTCGAGCTGCGGCTTGCCGCCCCCCTCCTGGCCCGGCTCGAAGACGTAGGCGAAGGCCCGCCGGATGGCCCGCAGGGTCTCCGCCGAGCCGTAGCAGGGGATGGCGGCCTGCTGGCGGAAGTTGAAGATCCGCACGTCGTCGAGCCCGAAGATGTGGTCGGCGTGGGAATGGGTGAAGACGATGGCGTCGACCCGCGGCAGGCCGAACCGCAGCGCCTGCTGCCGCAGGTCGGTCGGCGTGTCGATCAGGACGATCCCCCGCTCGGTCTCCAGCTTCAGCCCCGGGCGCCAGCGCTTGTTCTTGGGGTTGTCGGAGGTGCAGACCCGGCAGGTGCAGCCGATCACCGGAACCCCCGTGGAGGTACCGCTGCCGAGCATGGTGACGCGCAGAGACATGGGACTGGGGAGTGTAGCGCCTACGGCCGGATCCACTCCACCGCCCGGCTCCGGAACCAGGCGTCGAGCATCCGCACCTCTCCGCCCTGCACCTGCCAGCGGCGCCCTTCGTGGAAGTGGCCGAGGAGGAGGATGTCGAACTCCCCGGCCAGGCGCCGCTCGGCGTAGGCGCGGATGGCGCCTTCGGGCAGATGGGTGCGGTGCTTGAAGTTGGTCTTCGACAGCCGCCGCTCGATCAGGTCGACCACCCGGCGGGCGACCGGCCCCGGAATGGCCCAGACCGCCAGGCGGACCGGCGCGCTCTTGGAGAGCCGGCGCCAGAAGCGGTACTTCCAGTCCTGGTCGTTGAGGCCGTCCCCGTGCACCGCGAGGTAGCGGACCCCGGCCACCTCGAAGGAGGTCTCCAGGGCCACCAGGTCGAAGGCGTCCGCGTAGGCGCTGCCGGCGAGGAAGAAGTCCCGGTTCCCCTCCACGTACTCGACCCGGACCCCCTGCCGGCGGAGATCGCGCAGAGCGGCGACCACGGCGGCGACGTCCGGGGTCTCGAAGCTCCGGAAGCCGATCCAGGCCTGGAAGATGTCCCCCATCAGCACCAGGCGCCGGCAGCCCTGGGCGGGGAGGGCCCGGAGCTGCTCCACCAGCGGCCCGGAAGGGCCGCCGGGGCCGCCCAGGTGGGAGTCCGCGACGATGGCGACAGACATTTCCGCAGATCTTGAGCTAGACGATCGTCAGCTTCGGCTTTTGCTCTTCCTGCCGCGCGACCTCGCCGACGACCGACTGGGCGACGCGGCGGAAGGCCTCGCCGTGGGCTCCCTGGGGATCGGCGACCGAGATCGGCACCCCGGCGTCGCCGCCGAGCACGATCTGGGGGTCGAGCGGGATGGCGCCCAGGAAGGCCGTCCCCAGCAGGTCGGCGGTCTTCTCGCCGCCGCCGTGCTTGAAGATGTCGGTCGCCTGGCCGCAGTGCGGGCAGACGAAGGTGGACATGTTCTCGATGATGCCGATCACCGGCACGTTCACCTTGCGGAACATGGCGAGCCCCTTGCGGGCGTCGATCAGGGCCACGTCCTGCGGCGTGGTGACGATCACCGCGCCGGCCAGCGGGATGCGCTGGGTCACGGTGAGCTGGGCGTCGCCGGTGCCCGGCGGCAAATCGAGAATCAGGTAGTCGAGCGCCCCCCACTCCACGTCTCCCAGCATCTGCTCGATCGCCCGCATCACCATCGGGCCGCGCCAGATCACCGGCGTGTCGGTCTCCAGGATGAAGCCGAGCGACATCAGGCGGATGCCGTACTTTTCGAAGGGGTAGATGCGATTGCCGACCACCCGGGGCTTCTGGGTGATGCCGAACATGGTGGGCACGGAGGGGCCGTAGATGTCCGAGTCGAGCAGGCCCACCCGGTGGCCGAGCTGGGCGAGGGCCACGGCGAGGTTGGCCGCCACGGTCGACTTGCCCACGCCCCCCTTGCCACTGGCGACCGCCACCACGTGGCGAACCTCGGGGATCAGGTTGGAGTCCTGGGAGATGGCCTTCTGGGCCGCCTCCTCCCGGGCTGGCGGCTTGACGACGTTCATGTTGACCGCCACCTGCGCCACCCCGGGAAGGGCGCGAAGGACCCGCTCCACCTCGTCGCGGACCTTCTCGCCGGCGGCGGGGTTGTGGGTGGACATCTGGAGGTCCACCGTCACGGAGCCGGCGGCGGCCTTCACCTGGTGCACGAAGCCGAAGGAGACGATGTCCCGGCTCATGCCGGGGAACTTCACCGCCTTCAGGGCCTCCCAAACGGCGGATTCGAGATCGGTGCTCATGAGGCCAAGCCTACCACCACGGCATCAGACCTCCGCGGTCTCTCCGACCTGCAGCCCGGCGGGCTCCGCGATGCGCTGGCGGACCTCCGCGATCAGCTCCTTCTTGCGCCGCAGGCCGTAGGCGGCGGGATCGATCGGGGAGCCGTAGGTGATGACGATGGTGCCCGGGCGGATCGCCCAGCTCCCCCGGCTCTGGACGGCCCGGCTCCCCCGGATGCCGACCGGCACGATCGGCAGTCCGCTCTTGAGCGCCAGCAGGAAGCCGCCGCGCTGGAAGGGCAGGAGGGTGTCGTCGAGCGAGCGGGTCCCCTCCGGGAAGAGGAGCATGGAGACCCCCTCGCGCAGGCGGGCGGAGGCCGAGGCGAAGGTCTGGCGGGCGGAGCTGCGGTCGGCGCGGTCGACCGGGACGAACCCCCCCGCCCGCAGGCCCCAGCCGAAGAGGGGGATGAGGAAGAGGCTCCGCTTGGCCACCATCCGGAGCTGCCCCGGAGCGGTGGCGATCAGCACCGGGATGTCGAACAGGCTCTGGTGGTTGGCCAGGAAGACGTAGCTCTTCCCCGGGTCCAGCTCCGGCGCGTAGCGCACCTCCACCCGCACCAGCCCGGCCGCCAGCAGGCCGCTCGACCAGATCCGCATGACGGCGAACGACCAGCTCCCCCGCGGCGGCACCCAGGAGACCAGGATAGTCACCACCGCCAGGATGCACGAGGCCAGGAAGAGGTAGAGGTTCCCCGTGAAGGTCGCCAGGGCGATCAGCCAGAGCGGGGGGCGCTTGGATGGCAGGGGCTCGGTCAAGGGCGGTCTTCGGCGGTCTCCGGTCGTGGGCATTCTGTCTGGGACGGCGGGCCGAGTCCAGCGGGTCCGGCTCCCTGGCGGGCCGCCTGATACAATCTCCCCGGATATGGCCCTGACCAGCTCGTTCGTCCGCCGCTTCCGCCTCCTGGCCCTGCTGCGCGCGAGCCTGGTGGCCGGAGCCTTCTACGACCTCGGCTTCGCCGCGCTCATGGTGGTGGCGCCGGAGGCGCCGGCGCGGATCTTCTCGCTGCCGCTGCCGCCGCTCCCCCGGGGCGCGTTCTATCTCTGGATCCTGGCCACCCTGCTGACCATGCTGGCGCTCCTCTACCTGGCGGCGGCCTACGACCCGCGGCGCTACAGCGCCATCATCGCGGTGGCGATCGGCGGCCGCGTGCTCGGCGCGCTCGCCTTCGCGATCGCCATCCTGCTCGGCCCGGACCTGAACGGCCTCGTCCTCCTGGCGGCGGCCGACTTCGCCTTCGGCGCGGTCCACGCGGCCGCCTGGCTCCCCATCCGCTCGTGAAGCCCCGGGACATCGCCGCGGAGACGGGAGCGCTGGGTCTGCTGACCGGCCGCGCCTTCCTCGCCATGATCGCCCCTCCCTACGAGATGGGGCTGTGGATCCGGCAGATGGAGCAGATCGGCGTCCGCTCCCTGGGGGTCGCCGGCATCACCACCATCTTCACCGGCATGGTGCTGGCGCTGCAGACCGCGCTCTCCCTCCCCTCCCTGGGGGTCAAGTACTACATCGGCTCGGTGGTGGCGAAGTCGCTGGTGCGGGAGCTGGGGCCGGTGCTGACCGCCCTGATCGTGGGCGGGCGCATCGGCTCGGGGATGACCGCCGAGATCGGCACCATGAAGGTGACCGAGCAGATCGACGCCCTGCGCTCGATGGCCGCCGACCCGGTCAAGAAGCTGGTCGCCCCCAAGCTGGTGGCCACCCTGGTGATGCTCCCGGCCCTGACGGTGATCGGCGACGGCCTCGGCATCCTCGGCGGCCTGATCGTCGCCACCGGCACGCTCAACCTCACTCCGGGGCTCTACCTCAACGACGTCTTCGACTCCCTGACCCTGGGCGACATCTTCAGCGGCGTCTGCAAATCCTTCTTCTTCGCCTACTTCATCGCCATCATCGGCTGCTACAACGGGCTGAGCACCACCGGCGGCGCGGACGGGGTGGGGCGGGCGACGACCAACACCGTGGTGCTCGCCGCGATCCTCGTCCTGGTCTCGGACTTCTTCCTCACCAAGTTCTTCTACCTCCTGTTCGCCGCCTGAGCGCCTGAGGAAAACCGACGTGACGGAAGCGCTCTTCGAGATCCGGGGCCTGACCAAGAAGTACGGCGACCGGAAGGTCCTCGACGACCTGGACTTCGACATCCTGAAGGGGGAGTGCCTGGTGATCCTCGGCCGCTCGGGCACCGGCAAGAGCGTGACCCTGCGGCAGCTCAACGGACTGGAGAAGCCGGAGGGCGGCACCGTGACCTTCGACGGCGTCGACCTGACGAAGCTCGAGGAGCGCGATCTCTACCCCTTCCGCCGGCGCATCGCCATGCTCTTCCAGGGGGGCGCCCTGTTCGATTCGATGAACGTCTTCGACAACATCGCCTTCCCCCTGCGCGAGCACACCGACCACTCGGAGGCGGAGATCGCCGGCATCGTGCGCACCAAGCTCTCCCAGGTGCGCCTGAAGGACGTGGAGCGCAAGATGCCCTCCGACCTCTCGGGAGGCATGCGGAAGCGCGCGGCGCTCGCCCGCTCGCTCGCCCTCGATCCCGAGGTGATGCTGTTCGACGAGCCGACGACCGGCCTCGATCCGATCACCTCGGCGACGATCGGCAAGCTGATCAACTCGATCCAGAAGGATCTCGGGGTCACCTCGATCGTGGTCACCCACGACATCCCCCTGGCCCGCCGGGTGGGCGACCGCATCGCCCTTCTCGCCGACGGAAGCTTCTGCTTCCTGGGCGACTGGCGCGAGGCCGAGAGCAGCAACGACCCGCGGGTGGCGGATTTCCTCGCCGGCCGCGAAGAGGAGGAAGAGCATGTCGTCCAGGAGCCGTGAGATCCGCGTCGGCCTGGTGATCCTCGCCGCGATGCTCGTCCTCGCGGCCGGCATCTTCCTGATCGGCTCGAAGAACAACCTGTTCGCCCGCAAGACCCGCTATTACGTCGAGTTCAACTCGGTCTCGGGGCTCAAGCCCGGCAGCCCGGTGCAGCTCGACGGCGTGGACGTGGGCACGATCGAGAAGGTGGTGCTGTCCGAGAACCCGCAGAAGAAGGACATCCGGGTCTGGATCCGCGTCGACGACGACTACACGGCGCGCATCCGCGGCCCGGTCGACCCGAACGCCCTGATGAAGAACCAGGTCGCCTCGCGGGCCCGCATCAAGACCCTCGGCCTGCTGGGGGACAAGTTCATCGACATCAACTCCGGCTCGCCGGTCTATCCGCCAATCCCCGAGGAGGGGCAGATCCTGGCCGCCCAGCCGACCAACGTCGACGCCCTGATCGCCTCGGGCGAGGACGTGATGGACAACGTGGTCGAGATCACACATTCGCTCAACCGGGTCCTCGGCCGCATGGAGCGCGGGGAGGGCATCCTCGGGCAGCTCACCAGCGACACCCCCGAGGGGAGGCGGCTGCAGAAGTCGCTGGTCGGCGCCTCGGAGAGCCTGGAGCGGATCGCCCTCAAGGTCGAGAACGGCCAGGGGCCGCTCCCCCGCCTGCTCAACGATCGCGCCATGGCCGACCAGCTCGCGCGCTCGCTCGACCGCTTCCAGGGGCTGCTCGACCAGGCCCAGAACGGCCCCGGGCTCCTCCCCGGACTGCTGAACGACCCGTCCTCGCGGACCGAGTTCAACGAAACCCTGGCCTCCCTGCACCAGGTGGCGCGGGATCTGCAGGCGTTTACGGCCGATCTGGAGTCGAGCGACGCGCTGCTTCCTCGCCTGGTGAAGGACAAGGCGTACGGCCGTGAGGTCACCGAGCAGGTCCGCCAGCTCGTCCGCAACCTGAACGAGGTCTCGGCCAAGATCGACAAGGGGAACGGCTCGGCCGCGAAGCTGATCAACGATCCACAGATCTACGACGCGGTCAACGACATCCTCGTGGGCGTCAACCAGTCCAAGTTTCTGCGCTGGCTGATCCGCAACCGGCAGAACAAGGGGATCGAGAAGCGCTACAAGGACACGACGAAGGCGATCGAGGAGTCGGGGGGGAAGCCCGAGCCGCTGGACGGCGGGAACGGACCGAAGCCGCCGGCCCTGCTCGCGGCGCCTTCCCAGGACGAGGACTCGACCGCGCCACCACCGCCGCCGGACGCGGCTGGACCGATGAAAGGGAATTGACACTCAACATGCCATCCCATGTCCTGGTGACCGGAGGGGCGGGCTTCATCGGCTCGCACCTGACGCGGCGCCTGCTCGCCCGGGGGGACCGGGTGACGGTGCTCGACGACTTCAACGACTATTACGACCCCGCCCGCAAGCGGGAGAACGTGGCCCCCTTCCTCGCCCGCCCGGGCAAGGACGACTACCGGCTGGTCGAGGGGGACATCCGCGACGCGGCGCTGGTCGACCGCCTGTTCGCCGAGGGGAAGTTCGACGCCGTGATCCACCTGGCCGCGCGCGCCGGGGTGCGCCCCAGCCTGGCGGAGCCGATCCTCTACGAGGACGTCAACTGCATCGGCACCCTGCGCCTGCTGGAGGCCGCCCGCCGGCACGGACCGGAGATCTTCCTCTTCGGCTCCTCGTCGTCCGTCTACGGCATCAACGAGAAGGTCCCGTTCGCCGAGAGCGACGAGGTGAACCAGCCGATCAGCCCCTACGCCACCACCAAGCGGGCCGGCGAGCTGCTCTGCTACAACTACCATCACCTCTACGGCTTCCGGACCGCCTGCCTGCGCTTCTTCACCGTCTACGGCCCGGCGCAGCGACCGGAGATGGCCATCCACAAGTTCACCGACCTGATCTGGAAGGGCAAGATCGTGCCGATGTACGGCGACGGCGGCAGCCGGCGGGACTACACCTACGTGGACGACATCGTCGAGGGCCTGGTGGCCACGCTCGACCTCGCCCCCGGCTTCGAGATCCTCAACCTGGGCGGCGCGGACACCACCTCCCTGCGCGACCTGATCCACTGGATCGCCGAGGAGCTTGCCGTGGAGCCCCGGATCGAATATCTTCCGGCGCAACCCGGGGACGTACCGATCACGTATGCCGACGTCTCCAAGGCGGCACGGCTCCTGGGATACTCTCCGAAGGTCCCCATCCGGGAAGGATTGCGCCGTTTCGTCTCCTGGTACCGCGAGCGCGCCGAAGCGCCCAGAACCTGAAATCAAGAACCTGGATCTCAATCAAAGCGAGAGCAGCGATGAACATTTGCGTCGTAGGTAGCGGTTACGTCGGTCTGGTGACGGGCGCCTGCCTGGCGGATTTCGGGATGAACGTGGTGGGGGTGGACAAGGATCACGCCAAGGTGGAAGCCCTCTCCCGGGGCAAGGTGCCGATCTACGAGCCCGGCCTCGAAACCCTGGTCCAGAAGAACATGGCGGAGGGGCGGCTGCGCTTCACCACCGACCTCGGCCCCGCCATCGAGGAGGCGGCCGCCATCTTCATCGCCGTGGGCACGCCGCCGAAGTCGGACGGCTCGGCCGACCTCACCTTCATCCGCGAGGTCGCCGCCTCCATCGCCGAGCACCTCAACGGCTACAAGATCATCGTCACCAAGAGCACGGTGCCGATCGGCACCGGCCGGATGATCGAAAGCATGGTCCGCGAGGGAGCCGGCAGCAAGCACAAGTTCGCCGTGGTGAGCAACCCCGAGTTCCTCCGCGAGGGCTCGGCGATCGAGGACTTCATGCACCCCGACCGGGTGGTGATCGGCACCCGCGACGAGCGGGCCGCCGAGCTGATGAAGGACGTCTACTCCCCCCTCCACGCCGCCGACGTGCCGTTCATCGTCACCGGCGTCGAGACGGCGGAGCTGATCAAGTACGCCTCCAACGGCTTCCTCGCCACCAAGATCTCCTTCATCAACGAGGTCGCCGAGATCTGCGAGGCCTGGGGCGCCAACGTCGAGGTGGTGTCCAAGGGGATGGGGCTCGACAACCGGATCGGCCCGAAGTTCCTCTCGGCCGGCCCCGGCTACGGCGGCTCCTGCTTCCCCAAGGACACCCGCGCGGCGGCCCAGATCGCCCGCGACTCGGGGCTCAAGTTCCGCATCATCGAGGCGGTGCTGGAGGTCAACGAGGCCACCCAGAAGCGGATGGTCGAGAAGGTCGACAAGGCCCTCGGCGGCTTCGCCGGCAAGACCATCGGCTTCCTCGGCCTCTCCTTCAAGCCGAACACGGACGACATCCGGGAGTCCCCGGCGCTGCCGATCGTACAGGCGCTGGTCGACGGCGGCGCCACCGTGCGCGCCTTCGACCCCGAGGCCATACCCGCCTGCAAGCCGCTCTTCCCCACCCTCGTCTACACCAAGGATGCCTACGAGGCGGCCGAGGGGGCGGACGCGCTGGTCATCGCCACCGAGTGGAACCAGTTCCGCAAGCTCGACCTCAACCGCCTGCGCGGCCTGCTGCGCGAGCCCCTGGTGATCGACCTGCGCAACCTCTACGAGCCGGAGGCGATGGCGGCGGAAGGCTTCCACTACGTCTCGATCGGCCGTCCCGAGGGGGTCCCGGAGACCCGGCCGCAGGCCGTGCCGGCGGGGGCGCGGTCATGATCCGGACGGTCATCACGGGCGGGGCGGGCTTCCTCGGCTCCCACCTCTGCGAGCGCGCGCTCGCCGAGGGGCACCAGGTGGTCTGCGTCGACAACCTGCTGACCGGCCGCCTGGAGAACATCAAGCCGTTCCTCCACCGCGACGGCTTCGAGTTCCTGCAGCACGACGTCTCCAAGCCGTTCGAGATCGAGGGTCCGGTCGACTTCATCCTCCACTTCGCCTCCCCGGCCTCGCCGATCGACTACCTGGATCTGCCGATCCAGACCCTGAAGGTGGGCTCGCTCGGCACCCACAACGGCCTCGGGCTGGCCAAGGCCAAGGGGGCGCGCTTCCTCCTGGCCTCGACCTCCGAGGTCTATGGCGATCCCCAGGTGCACCCTCAGAAGGAGACCTACTGGGGGAACGTCAACCCGGTGGGTCCCCGTGGCGTCTACGACGAGGCCAAGCGCTTCGCCGAGGCGATGACCATGGCCTACCATCGCTATCACGGGCTCGACGTGCGGATCGTGCGGATCTTCAACACCTACGGCCCCCGCATGCGCGTGCGCGACGGCCGCGTGGTGCCCGCCTTCGTCCAGCAGGCGCTCACCGGCGAGCCGATGACCGTCTTCGGCGAGGGGAAGCAGACCCGCTCCTTCTGCTACGTCGACGACCTGATCGACGGGATCTGGCGGCTGCTGATGAGCGACCTGCGCGTGCCGTGCAACATCGGCAACCCGCACGAGATGACCATCCTGGAGTTCGCCGAGACGATCAAGGCGGCGGTCGGCAGCGCCAGCCCGATCGTCTTCAAGCCACTGCCGGTGGACGACCCACAGACCCGCCAGCCGGATATCACCCAGGCCCGCGAGAAGCTCGGCTGGGAGCCCAAGGTCGCTCTCGCCGAGGGACTGCGGAGCACCATCGCCTACTTCCGCTCGGTGCTCGAGGAGCAGGGCGTTCTGGGTTCCCGCGTGTAGAATCGGCCCATGCAGAATCCACGGAACGCCCTCGCCTACGCCCTCGAGAAGTACCCGGAACGGGTGGAGATGGTGCCGATCGAGCAGCTCGTCACCGACAGCGCCCGGCAGAACGCCAAGCGCGCCGCCTACGTGACGCTGGCGGTGCCCGACGAGGTGGTCAAGAGCCTCAAGGGAAATCGGGACGACCGCGACCTGGTGCTCCTCGTGCGCGTGCCGAAAGAGGTCCTGGAGCGCTCGGAGAGCCTGATCGTCCTTCCCGGAGAGGTGCGCTAATGGCAGCCA
>Ga0070666_10001115_pt1 | contig 16391 bp, 8 predicted proteins | sample KBSS23metaG_FD_64677 | JGI IMG/M metagenome (GOLD analysis project Ga0070666, IMG submission 64677) | Switchgrass rhizosphere microbial communities from Kellogg Biological Station, Michigan, USA - KBS S2-3 metaG | ecosystem: Host-associated > Plants > Roots > Rhizosphere > Soil ... | reverse complement strand
GCGGACGCTATGCCGATCACAAGCGTGAGTCCGAGAATGTCATTGGCCAAGGGCCGATGTGCGGCGATGGTTCCGCGTTCGCGTGGGGCTCGCAGTACTTCTGCAGCGACCCTTCGGTTTCGCCGTTCAACCCGGCGAATTGGCCGCAAGGTTTGAGTTTCTATCCGTCGGACTTCGGCAACGATCTTGGCAGTGGCTTTCCGACCAATATCTGGATGTTCACGCCGGCGCAGCTCGCCGCGTTCGATGCCAAGTACACGAATCGCGATCCGGTCTCGCGCGCGGACTGGAACGGCGACTACTCGCTGAAGGAGAAGGATTCGGCGCTTTATGTGCAGGCTGATTTCGATGGCCAGGGCTGGAGCGGCAACGTCGGTGTGCGGCTTGTGCGCACTGAGGAAGACATCATCGCCAACCTCGCCGTGGACGGGGCTACTCCCGGAGCGATCACGACGTCGGCGTTCGGCCCGTACCTGCCGACCCGATTCAAGAATGATTACACCGACGTGCTGCCGAGCGGCAACATCAAGTTCGACCTGCAGGAAGATCTGATCCTGCGTCTTGCCGCGTCGAAGACGATGACGCGTCCGGACTATTCCGCGCTGGCCGGCCCGATTTCGCTGAGTCCACCGGCCGCACCCGGCGCGACCGGTTCCGGCAGCGGCAGCAATCCGAACCTCAAGCCCGTGCGTTCGAACAACTTCGATGCTTCGCTCGAGTGGTACTTCGCGCCGCGCTCGATTCTGTCGGCAAACGTGTTCTACATGGACCTGACGAGCTACATCGGTCTCGGCCACGTCACGCAAACGTATAAGACATTCAGTTCGGTGTATCCGGCGGGATTCGATGCGCCTTATGTGCTGAGCGTGCCGGTCAACAGCAGTGGTTCAGTCAAGGGTTTCGAATTGGCGTATGAGCAGCCGTTGTGGGAAAACTTCGGTATTGCGGCCAACTACACGTATGCGGACGGCACCGAAAAAGGTGGCGGGCCACTGGTCGGCACATCGAAGAACACCTACAACGTCGGAGGCTACTACGAGGACGAACATTTCAACGCACGCCTTTCGTACACGTATCGTTCATCGTTCTTCAGCGGACTGGACCGTTCCACCGCGTTTTCGCAGGACAGCGTCGGAACGGTGTCGGCGTCGCTTGGCTACAAGCTCAACGACATGTGGAGCTTCTCGCTTGACGGCCTGAATCTCAACAATCCGAAGCTCAAGTATTACGCGCTGACTCGGGACCAGCCGCGCTCGATGTATGAAAACGGCGCGCAATACTATTTCAGCGTGCATTTCAAGTTCTAGCAGAACACCGGCGTTTCGTCGTGCAGACGGATCTGCATGCGAGACGGCGAGGCGCCGGCGGGAGTCGAGTCGCTCCAACCTTGGGCGGGATAGAAATCCCGCCCTTTTTTTATGTCCAGGGATGGACGGTACGCCGGCCCGCCGGTGCTCCCGGCACCTACGGGCACTTGCCACATCCCTGTGGGGCGAAAATGCAGGAGCAATTTCCGGCGTTCACCATGGCTGGGTAGCGACCTAGAATGATCGATATGAAATTTTTTGCCGCACTCGTTTTGATTTTGTTGTTGACCGCATGTTCGACACGGCACGATGCGCGCCGCGACGAGGGTCCGTTGCCACTGATCCCGATGCCGGCCACGGTCGAGCGCACGCCGGGTTACTTCGCGCTGCGCCGCGGCATGCCGCTCGTAATGCGTTCCGCTAGTCCGCAGGCACTCGGCGCCGCGCGATATTTCCAAGAACTGGTCGGGGATTTACACCTGGACTTGCGCGTTGATGCGCCGGAATCCGCCGGCGCGATCGTGTTCGAACTCGATCCCAACTTGCTGGTGCGCGTCGATAACGGCGACGAGGGCTACGAGCTTTCCGTCTCGCCGGAACGAGTGCGGGTCGTAGCACGTTCCCCACGCGGCTTGTTCTATGGCGGCATCACGCTGTGGCAGCTGATCTCTGCGGATGCTGCGCAAATTCCCGCCGTAGCAATTTCAGACCATCCACGCTTTGCCTGGCGCGGCTTGCTGCTCGACTCCGCGCGGCATTTCCAGTCGCCGGAATTCGTCAAACGCTTCATCGATCAGATGGCGCAGCACAAGCTCAATGTGCTGCATTGGCACCTGACCGACGACCAGGGTTGGCGCATCCAGATCCGCAAGTACCCGCTGCTGACTGAAATCGGAGCGTGGCGCACGCCGCCCGCTGGCGGCCCGCGCTACGGTGGGTATTACACGCAGGATGAGATCCGCGACATCGTGCGTTACGCGGCCGAGCGCTGCGTGACGATCGTGCCCGAGATCGAAATGCCGGGACACGCGCAGGCGGCGATCGCTGCGTACCCGCAGTTCGGCGTGACTGGCGCGAATCCCGGCGTAGCGCGCGATTGGGGCATCAACACGTATTTGTACAATGTGGACGAATCCACATTTGGATTTTTGCAGGACGTGCTGGATGAGGTGCTGGAGCTGTTTCCGTCGCCCTACATCCATGTCGGCGGCGACGAAGCGGCAAAGGACCAATGGCAGGCCTCCGCGCGCGTGCAGCAGCGCATGCGCGAGCTGGGCGTGAAAGACGAAGCGGCATTGCAAGGCTGGTTCACTGCACGCATCGGCAAGTATCTGGCCGCGCATGGCCGCAAGCTGATCGGCTGGGACGACATCCTCGAAGGCGGTGTACCTGCGGAAGCGACCGTGATGTCCTGGCGTGGCGCGCAGGGCGCGATCGATGCCGCGAAACAGGGCCACGATGTGATCATGGCGCCGTCGCCGGTCATGTATTTCGATCATCTGCAATCGTCTGCGCACGCTGAACCGCCCGGCCGGCCCGACGTCGTGTCGCTCGAAGATGTGTATCGCTTCGAGCCGATCCCGCGCGAACTCGATTCGGCGCAAGCGGCACATGTACTTGGCGCGGAGGCCGCGCTATGGAGCGAATACCTCACCGATGCGCAGCGCCTCGAACATGCGGCGTTCCCGCGCACGGCGGCGTTGGCTGAAGCGCTATGGTCGGAGCAGCAACGGCGCGATTGGGCGTCGTTCCAGGCGCGCCTGCCGGCGCAGCTTGCGCGTTACGCGCGCGCCGGCGTGGCGTACGCGCGTGCGACCGGGTCTGCCGGTCCGGCGCATTCGCTGGAGCGCAGCAGCGACGAGTTGAAATCGTGTGCGAACGGGTTGTCGCTGCGCATCCAGGGCGATCCGGATGGCAGCCGCGATGGACCGGTCTATCACGTGGACCTGATGAATCCTTGCTGGATCTTCGCGCGCGCGGATCTAGATCGCGCGGCGCATGTCGTGGTGCAAGCGGGGCATATTCCGTATTACTTCGCTCTTTGGCACGACGAAGCAAAGGTCACCAGGCGCAAACCGATGAATGGCGCCGATGAGCTGCAGATTCGCCTGGACGACTGCAACGGTCCGGTATCCCGGGCTGTTCCACTGCGCATCGAACACGCCGAACTTGAAACTTTTGACGTCGCGCTAGCTGGAACGGGCTTGCACGACCTGTGTTTCGCGTTCGCGACGCGCGCGCGTGACCCACTCTGGCTGATTGATTTCGTGCGACTCGTGCCAAAATAGCGGTGCGTGTCTGCCCCCAAGCAAAAATCCACAGAGTTTGACGGCAAGGAATTCGTCCGTACCTTGACGACTTCGCCGGGCGTGTATCGCATGCTCGATGCGAGCGGCGAGCCGCTTTATGTCGGCAAGGCCGGGAGTCTCAAGAAGCGCGTCGGCAGCTATTTCCTCAAGCCGCGCATGGAGCCGCGCATCGCCGCAATGGTCGCGCAAATCGCGCGCATCGAGGTTACGCTCACGCGCACCGAAGGCGAGGCGCTGCTGCTGGAAGCGCAGCTCATCAAGAGCCTGAAGCCGCGTTACAACATCCTGCTGCGCGACGACAAAAGCTATCCGTATATCTTCCTTTCCGGCAATGAAGATTATCCGCGCATGGCATTCCATCGCGGCGCGAAGAGCGGCAAGGGCGAATACTTCGGACCCTATCCGAGCGCCTGGGCGGTGCGCGAAAGCCTGGATCTGATGCAGAAGTTGTTTCTTGTGCGCCAGTGCGAGGACAGCTACTTCCGCAATCGCTCGCGGCCGTGCCTGCAGTATCAGATCAAGCGTTGCAGCGCGCCGTGCGTCGGCATGATCGCACCGGCCGAATACCAGGACAGCGTGCGCCATGCCGCGCTGTTCCTGAAAGGCAAGGGCAAAGTCGTCATGGATGAGCTCGGTTCCAGCATGGAACAGGCGAGCGCCGCGCTGGAATTCGAAAAAGCCGCGCGTCTGCGCGATCAGATCGCCACGCTCAACCGATTGCAGGCGCGCAGCCATATCCAGGGCGCCAGCGCCGATCTCGATGCATTGGCGTGCCGTATCGACGGCGGCATGGCCTGCGTGTCCGTGCTGTATTTCCGCAACGGCGTAAGCCTGGGTTCGCGCGATTTCTTCCCGCGCCTGCCCGTGGAAGCCGATGAAGCGGGCGTGCTCGCCTCGTTCATAGCGCAGTATTACCTCGACAAACCGATTCCGCGCGAACTGCTGACGAGCCACGCGCTCGAAGACGCCGCTTTGTTGGCCGATGCGCTGAGCACGCATGCGCAACATCCGCTGGAGATCAAGGCGAGCGTGCGCGGTGATCGCGCGCGTTTTCTTGAACTCGCGCAGAAGAATGCACAAGCCGCGTTGGCGGCGCGGCTGGCGAGCAACCAGACCACCCGTGCGCGCTTCGAAGCGCTGCGTGATCTGCTCGAACTCGGCGAGACACCGCAGCGGCTGGAATGTTTCGACATCAGTCACACGCTCGGCGAAGCGACGGTCGCCTCGTGCGTCATTTACGGCCCCGAAGGCGCGGAAAAATCCGGCTATCGACGATTCAATATCAGCGGCATCGAGCCCGGCGACGATTACGCCGCGATGCGCCAGGCGCTCGAACGCCGTTACAAACGGCTGCAGGCAGGCGAAGGCGTACTGCCCGACGTCCTGCTGGTCGACGGTGGCAAGGGGCAGGTCGCGCAGGCGTTGGAGGTGTTGGCTGATCTCGGCGTCAGCGGCGTGCTCGTGGTCGGTGTGGCCAAGGGCACGGAGCGTCGTGCCGGCCATGAGACCCTGATCCGCGGCGACAACGGCAAGGAATTATGGCCGGGTCCCGAGTCCGCGGCGCTGCACCTGATCCAGAGTGTGCGTGATGAAGCACATCGCTTCGCGATCACCGGCCATCGCCAGCGCCGCGAGAAGGCGCGCGAGAAAAGCCGCTTGGAGGAGATCGCCGGCATCGGCGCGAAGCGGCGCTCGGCGTTGCTGAAACACTTTGGCGGCCTGGGCGGCATCGCCGCGGCGGGTGTGGAGGAACTGGCCGGCGTGAAAGGCGTGAGCCGCGAACTCGCCGAAAAAATCTACGCGACATTCCATGGATGAGCAGGGTCGTGTCACACTCGCGCCCATGCGCCTGACCTGGCCGACTATCCTCACGCTGTTCCGCATCGCCCTGCTGCCGGTGATGATTGCCGTGTTCTACGCGCCGTTCAAAGGCGCGAACGTCGCGGCATCCGCCGTGTTCGTTGCCGCGGCGCTGACCGATTGGCTCGACGGCTGGATTGCGCGCCGCTTCGGCATGACCAGTGCGTTCGGCGCGTTTCTCGATCCGGTCGCAGACAAGCTGATGGTAGCGGTGACGCTATTCCTGATCGTGCAGGACAATCCGACGATTCCGCTCGCGGTGATCTCGGCCATCATTGTCGGCCGCGAGATCACGATCTCGGCGTTGCGCGAATGGATGGCCGAAATCGGCGAACGCACGCGCGTGCGCGTGGCCGGCATCGGCAAGATCAAGACGATCGCGCAGCTCGTCGCGCTCGTCGTGCTGCTGTACCAGAAGGATCTCAACGGTCTTGGTCTGTTCCACGTCGGCGAAGTGCTGCTCGCGTTCGCCGCCGTGCTGACTATCTGGTCCGGCCTGGTCTACGTGCTGGCGGCCTGGCCGGTGCTGCTTGGCGAGCGGCCGCCGCCGGCGGCATAGCACTATTTGCTTGCGTTCGCGGGAATCTGTGCGAGCAATGCGCGGCGCTCCTCGGCGGCGCGACTGCTGTGATCACCACGTTTCTCTTCCGCAGCCAGCGCTTTCTGCAACAGCGTGCGTGCTTCGTCGTATTTGCGGGCGCCAAGCAGTATTTCACCGAGATCACTCTGCAGCTCATCGATATAGCGATGAGCCGGCGGTAACGCATGCTCGACGTTTGCCAGCGCGCCCCGTGCGAGGCGCTCGGCTTCTTCCGTGCGACCGGCCTTGGCCAGTGTGACCGCGAGCATGCCTTCGTTATGCGCGGTGTCATAGCTCTCGGCACCGTTGATCTTGCGACGCAGGGCGACCGATTGCTCCAGGTACTCTCGAGCTTTGGCAAATTGTTTCAGTTGACCGTGGGTCGCGCCGAGGTTGCCGAGGATACTGGCGGCCTGGTCACTTTCCGGCCCAAGCGTGCGTTGGGTGATGGTAAGCGCTTCGGTGAATGCAGCTATCGCCTCGTCTGGCCGTTGCGCATCGTCGTAGACTTCACCGAGCAGTTCGAGCGTTGCGGCGCGCTCGGGATTGTCTGCGCCGAGCAGCTCGGTTTCTGCAGCCAGCGCCGCACGCATCATGGTGATCGCGCGATCGTACTGTTTGAGTGCCGACAGGGTTTCCGCGAGATTCTCTTCGGTGGCGAGTGTGCCTTCGTGCTTCTCACCGTAGATACGCTGATCGATGGCGAGTGCGGCTTCGTACGCTTGCTCCGCCTCTGCATATCGATCGAGACTGTAGAACAATAGCCCGAGGTGGTTCAGGATCGTCGCTTCGCGGCGCTCGTCGCCGATACCGCGCGCCAAGCGCAACGCCTCCTCGTGACTGGCAAGCGCTGCTTTGAGGTCGCCCAGATGCTTCTGCGCCAGGCCGCGCTGATCGAACATTCCGGCGCGCTCTGTAACCGCCTCGTTGCTGGTCTCGGTACGCAGGAGCAATTCGGCCTGCGCGAGAAGATCGGATACAGCCGCGTATTTGCTCAGCTTGTGCTCGACTATTGCGAGTTGACGCAGGGCATGTGCACGCACCAGCGGCGTTGCGGTGGCGTCATCGTGGCGCAGGTCCACAGCACGGCGCAGCAGGGGCTCGGCGCGCGGATAATCGCCGAGATTCGTGTATACCTCGCCGATCACTTGCAGCAGGTTGCCTTGCAAGCTCGGTTGAGCGCCCAAGGTTTGTGCAGCCTGATCCGCACCGCGATCGAGAATTTGCGTGGCCGAGAGCTTGTCGCCGCGATTGACGTCGGGATCGGCGACCTTGAACATGCCGACGAGAAAATCGGTGACCTGATTTGCACGTTTCGCCTCCGCGGCGGCATGCTCTGCCTCGATATGCGCTTGATCGCGCTCAGCGCTGACACGCAGCGTGAAATGCGTGACCGTAGCGACAAACACGAGGAGCGCGCCGGCACTGGCTGCTAAGGCCCAGCGATGGCGCTGCGCGTAGCACCACGCGCGATACGCGGCCCCGCCCGTGCGCGCGATCACCGGGCGCTGTGCAAGGAAGTTGTCGATATCGGCCCTGAGCTCGGCCGCGGTCGTGTAGCGATCGGCCGGTTGCGCTTGCATGGCCTTGGCGATGATCGCCGCGAGATCGCGCGAGATACGCAGGTCCCCGCGGATTTTCACCGCGCCGTCCTGCGGCGAAAGGCGCGTGCTTGCCGTCGCTGTTGCGGTAGCGTCCCGCCGCTCGCCGGTGGCCTTGACCTCAAGCATGCATTGCAGCAACACGCCGAGCTGATAGATGTCCGATGCCGTCGTCACCGGCTCGCCACGCTGCTGCTCCGGGCTCGCGTAACCTGGTGTGAGCGCGCGCGTCGTCAGAGCAGGATCGGCGCCCGGTGCGAGCAGCTGGGCGATGCCGAAGTCCAGCAGTTTCACTGAGTCGTCATGCGCGACCAGTATGTTCGACGGTTTGATGTCGCGATGCACGAGCAGGCGGCCATGCGCGAACTGCACGGCTTCGCAGACCTGCGTGAACAAGTGCAAGCGCGCGGCCAGCGCCAAGCGGCGTTCGTGGCAGTAGCGGTCGATGCGCGTACCACGCACGAGTTCGAGCGCGAACCACAAGGTACCATCGTCGCTGCGCCCGCCGTCGAGCAGGCGCGCGATGCGTGGATGCTGAAGGTTGGCGAGGACCTGGCGTTCCTGGCGCAGCAGTTCCTGCGCCAAGGGTGAATCGTGATCGGGGCGCACGAGTTTCAGCGCCACGGTCTGTTCAAATTCGCCGTCAGCGCGTTCGGCCAGATAGACGACAGCCATGCCGCCACGACCCAGTTCCTCGACGATGCGGTAAGGCCCGACACGTGTGCCGGCCGGCAATTCGCGCGGCGGCGCGCCGAGTTTGTCGAGCGCGCGCTGCAGTACGGGCGAGCCTAGCGCGCCCCCCGGTTGCAGGAAATCCGGATCAATCGGCATATCAGGCGCAACTCATTTCATGTCGGCGCGAGGTCGCGTGACAACCATGCGCGCGCCGCTTCCCAATCGCGCGCCACGCTGCGCAGCGAAATGCCGAGAGCGGCCGCGGTTTCTGCATCCGTCAGGCCTGCGAAAAAGCGGCATTCGACAACGCGCGCCTGGCGCTCGTGGCGTTTGGCCAGGTCGTTGAGTGCCGCATCGAGCTCGACAAACTGCTCGATGTGATGCTGTTCGCGCGCGTCGAAATCTTCAAGCGTGACGGCCTGCACGCCGCCGCCGCGTTTTTCCGCGAGGCGTTCGCGCGCGTAATCGCAGATCACCTGGCGCATCACGCGCGCGGCCAGCGCCAGGAAGTGATTGCGATCGTTGGGCGTTGCCTCGCCGCGCTGCACGAGGCGCAGATAGCACTCATGCACGAGCGCGGCGGTGTTCAGCGTGCGGTCGCGACCGCCGCCCTTGAGTATCCGGTGCGCGAGCTGGCGCAGGTCGGCGTAGATCAGCCGCACGAGGCTGTTCCACGCCTGCGCATCGCCGGCGCGCGTGGCTGCGAGCAGCTGCGTGATCTCACCGGGTTGACTCACGTATTCAAACACCCCCTGCGTCGCGCGGAGTTTTTACCGTTTATCGGCGCAAGTCAAAGTACGGGCGCTGAACGCAGCGAATAAGCGGTCGAAAGGCAGTCATGGCAGAACTCGGCGCCAGTTTCCGTTTCGCTATGCAAGAGGCAACCGGAGCCGAGCATGATTGTCGAACAAACCAGCGGTGGTGGCGTGCGCGGGGTTTTATTCGCCGCAGTCCTGGCCGCGTCGCTCGCGAGTGGATTCGCGCGCGCGCATGACGGTGACCTCGATTTCAGCTTTGGCGATCACGGCAAGGCGTTTCCTGCCTACCCGGGCGCCGGGTTCGTCGCCTACGGCGTCAGCTTGACCACACCGGCGCTCGGATTGCAGGCCAATGGTGACCTGATCGTCGGCGCGACTCGGGTCGCTTCGGGTAACTTCGATTTTTCCGCGCTGCGCCTGTTGCCAGATGGCACTGTGGATACTCTTTTCGGAAATAGCGGCGCCGCCGTGGTCGCCTTCGACAGGAGTGGCAGCAGCAAATTCGACAACGCAAATGACATCATCTTGCAAAGCGACGACAAGATCGTGCTTGCCGGTGTCGTTGCGGGAGATTCGGCGAATGGCAACGACATGGGTGTCGCGCGATTGAACGCCGACGGCAGTCCCGATATGAGCTTCGGCAATCAGGGCAAAGTGACGGTCGCATTCAATCTCGGCGACCCGAATCTTGGAGGCGTCGACGACGATGCCTATCGCGTGGCGCTGCAGGCCGACGGACAGATACTGCTGACCGGTTTCACTAGCACGGGTCCGACTTCGTTGCTCGCCGTGGCGCGCCTGAATGGCAGTGATGGATTGCGTGACACGACTTTCAACACCGACGGCCGCGCGACGGTATCTTTCGGCGGCGATGCGGCAGCCGGTTTTCAAATCAGGCAGCTCGCCGACCACGCGCATATTCTCGTTGTCGGCGCAGCTTACACATCGCCGGGTTCCTCGAATATCGATTTCGCCCTCGCCAAACTCGATGCTTCCGGTCAGCTCGATCCGAGTTTCGGCATCGGCGGTACCACGACCTACGGTTTCGATATCGGCGGCAACGATATGGATTACGCGTTCGATTTCATTGAACAACCCGACGGCAAACTTTTGGTGTGTGGTTTCGTCGAGGTGAATGGTCCGGCCAACACCGACTTCGGCTGCATGCGTTTCCTGGCAGACGGCACACCGGATCCGGCTTACGCACCCTTGTTGGTCCCGTTCGATTTGGGTGGCGACTTCGAAGACCTCGCCTTGCGCATGCAAGGCGACGCGCTCGGCCGCATCGTGCTGGTCGGTCCCGTTGAGCGCAGCACTACCGGTGGTTACTACAACTACGACTATGGCGTGGCTCGGCTGTTGCCCGACGGCACGCTCGACACGACGTTCGGCAACCACGGCACGATCACGTACAACGGCGCGCCATGGCAGGCGCCGGGAACGGATTACGACAACGAGGGCTTTGGTGTACTGATCCAGCCCGATGGGAAGATCGTGGTCGCCGGCATTGCCGACGACGGCACAGGCAACTACCAGATCGAGCTCGTGCGCGCCATCGGCGACACGATTTTCGACGATCGCTTCGAGTGAGCAAACAAATGTACAGATGCACTGTAAGGATTGTGGTCGCCGCGCTGCTGCTGCGCTTGGCCGGGTTCGCCGATGCGGCGATGATCACGGTCGGCGGCACTGCCAACACCGTGGCCGTCGACGGCGCCGTGACGCTGGCCGAGGCGGTCGCTTCGATCAATTCCGGCAGCAACACGAACGCCGACGTGAGCGCCAGCGGCAGCTACGGCGTCAACGACACGATCGTATTCGCGATTTCCGGCGCCGGCGTGCACACGATCGTCGTCGACTCGGCGCTGATCCTGAACAAGCCCGCGAAGATCGACGGCTATAGTCAGTCCGGTTCGACGCCGAATACGCTGGGACCGGGGCAGGGCAGCAACGCCAAGCTGCAGATCGAACTGACGATCAGTGCCGCCGGAGGGTTCGGACTTTTCGCCGGCAGCAGCACGCTGCAAGGCGTCGTCTTCAACGGCAAGGGCATCGTGTTGATGAACGGCGGCAGCAACACGATCGCCGGCAACTTCATCGGCACCGACCCAACCGGATCGGTCGCGGTTGCGCAGACCGATTTGAGCGGTACGCCGGATGTTCTTATCGGCTCGTCGTCGCCGAACAACACGATCGGCGGCACGGCTCCCGCGGCGCGCAACGTCATCTCCGGCGCACTGCAATCCAAGGGGATTCTCGTCGCCTCCAGCGGCAATGTGATCCAAGGCAACCTGATCGGCACGAACGCCGCCGGCGACTCTGCCCTGGCCAACAGCGAGGGCATTTACATCGCGCTCGGCGGTGCCGACAACAATCTGATCGGCGGCGCGAGCCCAGGCACGGGCAATGTCGTGTCCGGCAATGGCTTTGCCGGTATCGAAGTCGATACGCTCAACAACCTGATCCAGGGCAATTTCGTGGGCACGAATGCCGCGGGGAACGCTGCGGTTGCCAATGGTCAGTACGGTATCGCCGTTGCCGGGACGAACAACACCGTGGGCGGCACCGCTGCCGGCGCGGGCAACCTTGTGTCGGGCAATGGCACGGCAGGCATCGTCATTCCGTACGGCAGCTCCGGCAATGCGATCGCGGGCAATCGCGTCGGCACCGATGCGACCGGGACACAGATGGTCTGCGGGCATAGTGTTGCCGGTATCGAAATCAGCGGTGGCGGCAACATGATCGGCGGCACCCAGGCGGGGGCCGGCAACATCGTGGCGTTCGGCAAAAACGACGGCGTGCGCGTCGATGGCCAGACCGGCAACGCGGTTTTGCACAATTCCATTTTTTCCAACGCTGGCGGCGGAATCCGCCTCGGCTCGAACGGTCCGAACGCCAACGATCCCGGCGATACCGACAATGGGCCGAACGGCTTTCAGAATTATCCGGTGCTCAGCATCAGCGCCGTGGGCGGCGCGGGCTTCGATATCGGTGCAACGCTCAACAGCACAGTCGACGTGTTCCATCTGGAGTTCTTCGCCAGTCCGGCGTGTGGACGTTTCGGCTACGGCGAAGGCCACACGTTCATCGGCTCCGCCGATGTCGTAACCGATAGCAACGGTAATGCGAGTTTTGGTCCGCAGTTGTTCGCTGTGCCGGCGGGATATACGGCGATCACCGCGACAGCGACCAACTCCGCAGGCAACACGTCGGAATTTTCGATGTGCAGTGACGACCGGATCTTTGCGCACGGCTTCGAGTCACCGCCGGACGTTTGTCAATGACCGGCATCGGCGCAGCCGAATTCGACCCAAGCGAGTATCCTTGTGAGTAGTCTCGTATGAAAACCTCAGCCTTTGTTCTCGTTTCGCTGGCGTGCTGCGCTGTGCAATCGTCCGCGCACGCGCACGTGCTTGCGTCGGACAGTATCGCTTGTGGCGCGCCGAGTCTGGTCGGGCAAAGCGGCGGCCTCGGTTGGAGCGGTACTTGGGTCGCCGATGTAGCCGAGAGTGCGGTGTTCGTACCGATGGCCGGATCGCTGGTCGGGCCGCCCGGGTTGCCGACGCTCGGCGGCTCGTTGTACTACGACGGCACCCTGCTGCAATCCGGACATCCGTTGCAATCGCACTACGGCGCACGTATTTATCGGCCGCTCGATGTCGATCCCGGCAGTGCCGCAAATGGCCTCGGGTTGACGGATTTGCATACGACCTATTTCAGCAATCAACAGTACGGCTATGGCGCACCAGGCACGGGCGTGTGGCTGGGTTTTCTGCTCAATGGCGGCAGCGCCGGCAATGGCGTGAGCGGAGCGCAGTACCTTGCACAGGTGCATTTGTACGATGGCATGAACCAAAGCAATCTGAGCGCAGACGACAACAACAAGGACGGCGAAGTGTTGGCGATCGGCCGCGGCGCGGGAAACTACCAGTGGAATTTCGAGCGCACCTGCAGCCATTCACCGTGCGGTAGCACGAACAGTTCGCTGGATTTTCTCAGCACGCTGGCAATGGACAACCAAACCCACTGGGTTGTGCTCAAGTTCGATTTCATCAGTACGAGCACGACGAATGGGACAGCGATTACGTTCTGGCTGGACCCGACACCGGGCGCGATCACCCCGAGCGCAGCCACTGCGCTGAGTCTCACTGGCAACGGCCAGAGCAACCAGAAGACCGTTACCGTCCCGGCAGTGCATTTCAATTGGGTCGAGTTCGGCGGCCAGACTTCGACGTTTGCCATGGACGAAATGCGCGTCGCGGATAGCTTCGCCGATTTGAGTGCGGGAGCGAGCGCGCTTGGCTGCGACGAGATCTTCGCGGACGATTTCGAGTGAGTGCTGGCGAACTGTTGCGATCCTCGATACATCCGGTATAATTCGCGATCTCGCGCGGGAATAGCTCAGTTGGTAGAGCACGACCTTGCCAAGGTCGGGGTCGCGAGTTCGAGTCTCGTTTCCCGCTCCAGTTTCTTTTGACGAAACCTCGGGCAATCCGGGGTTTTGTTTTTTGTGCGCCACGTCGCTAAGCTGGCGGCGCTCAGACGGATGGCCAGGTGGCAGAGTAGTCGAAGGCCGAGCGCTTAGGCTGGTTGAGGCAGGATGCCGAACGGGTCGCGCTCCAAGGATGGATGCATAAAATTCGAGTTTCAAAATTACGGATGGCCAGGTGGCAGAGTGGTCATGCAGCGGCCTGCAAAGCCGTGTACGCCGGTTCGATTCCGACCCTGGCCTCCATCCGATATCTTGCGCGTGCTAGCGCATCGACGGCGAAATATTAGCGGCTGGCGTCGCCGGAGCGACACCAGCCAGACTCGCAATCTCATTGAAAGCCATCGGCGAAAATCCCGTCGCTGCGCACAGTCAATTGAAAAGTCGTCGAGACCTGATCCGACGGGTTCGTCTGGTCGCTGACCGTCACCGTCACCATGGTAGTGCCGATGAAGCCTGGATCGGGGACGATATCGAACACATCACCCGGTGCGTTGCCGTGCACGACGGCGGTAACGTTAGCGCCCGTCACGCTGATCGTGTTGGGTCCGGCGTCGTTATCGTGGTAGATGACCGGGATGTTCGTCAGTGCGGTGTTTTGCACGGTCGTCTGGCCGGCGATTGCGGCGATCGTCATGTTCGACGCGACCTGGATCACGGCGTCGACGTTGCGATCCGTCATGCCATCGATGTGACTGACCCAACGCAGCAATTGATCAGTGCCGGCCGCGAGCTCGCTGACGCGAACTTTGAGGTGCACATCGAACTGAGTCGATTCCGGTCCACGATAGTCGTAGCAGACGAGCAGGCCGTTGCTTAATTTGGATTGCAGGTCGTTGTAGGCATAACTGACGGCAAGGTCGCCATCGAGCGGGCCGAATGACGTCAGCGGACCGTGATAACCCTGCACTCCGATCGACCCCAGCCCAGGCTGCGTGCCGAAGTTCAAATTATCGTAGCCCATGATCATCTCGAACTCGCCATCGCCGAACCGGTAGTCGCGATTCAACAGCAATTCGAAGTCGTATTTGTCGTCCAGCGTCGTGGTGACGTTGTTGTCGAAATCCATATGCTCGGTGCGCGAGCCGACCCATTCCATGATCAAGTCGTGGCTGTTGCTGCCATAGGCGACAGTAACGCCGCTCGTCTGGGTCGGATCGAACGGGTCGACATTCAGTGGTGTGCTCAGTGCATCCACCACGCTGGGTCCCCAGAATCCCGCGCCTATCGCGGCGCCCTTCCACAAGACGCCGATCATTGGCGTATACGGGAACGTGAGGTAGGGAAACTTTTGATGCAGGAACATGGTGTCGCCGAAATACGGTTCCATGATCACCCAGCCTTGCGGCGAAACCTGCAAATCCGGGTAGGCAAGGAATTCATTGTTGTTGTACAGCGAATAGCCGCCGTCCCAGAAGGTCGACAGCGGGATGGTGACCGAGTCGGTGGCGTAGACGTCGGCATGGCCGCCGAAATCCGGCGCCAATCCGAGATTCTTGACCAGGCCGACGAAGCCACCGTTGCTGGCAACACCGTTCGCGGAGAAGATCGGCGTACGGCATAGCGGGTCGGTGCTGCTGGTAGTGAGCAGATAGTCGCGCGGCCAGTTTTCGGAGTCGGACTGCGTTCCCGTGACCTGCAAGGTGTTACCGTTGATATGCAAGTTCGAACGCTGCGTTGCGGTGTTGACCGTCACGGAGCCGGGTACGAGGGTGAGCCCCGAGGGCAGGATCGATTGCAGATCAAACGTACGATCCGTGCCGCTGTCGTTTTCACGTATATGCAGATTGACGTCGATCACGTCGCCCGGCTGTGCACGCGTTTGACTCGTGGTCATGCTGACGTCATCAAGTCCGCGCGTGATCTTGACCGGCACGAAGCCGACACTTCCCGGCGCATTTGCGGCGCCGACGTCGAAGGCGCCGTAGACCACGTCATCGGTTGCCAGCGCCGGCAACGTCCAATTCAAATCCAGATCGACCGGCGCGCCGGTCGTGCCCGCAGGTCCCGACACCTGCAAGCCAGCGCCGCTCACGTCCGGCACCACGGCGGTCGCGATGCGATAGGTATCGAGGGAGTTTTCGCCGGTGTTGTCGGCCAGACCGGTACGCACGTTGTCGATGAATACCCAGTAGTTGCCCGGATCCGGGTGGCTGATGCTGCAATAGTTGAGCTCCACTTCGGTGTTGGAAACGCATAGCGTTTCATCGGCGAAATCCGGTACGCCGTTGTTGTTGCTATCAAGCCCGATATAAATCGTCGCCCAACCTGCCTTCCAGCGCACGTCAGCAGTGGTCGCGACGTTCTTCAGATTCTCGACGATCAGCCGTGCGCTACCGGCCGGCACATTGACCATGCTCAGCTGCGTGTTGTTGTTGCTGTAGTCGTTGTCGTCTTGCGGCGGGATATGATCGCTGTCCTGATTCAGCGACAGCACCTGAATCGTCGGCTTCGTCAGTCCATAGCTGCGGTAGCTCGCGCTCGTCATCGCCGGCAGGTTCACCGCTTTCAGGCGGTAGCCGCCCTGGTCGCGGTGCGCATTCAACTCGAGTGTCTTCGGCAGCACGCCATGGTCGAAATTGATCGATACCGGCCAGTGCGCAGCCGGAATCGCCGGATCAGTCGGCGTGAAAATCACTTTGCTCCAGAGCTCGATCTGCTCGGACGCATTCGTATGGGTAATCCCGTCATAGCGGAATTGCGCATCGGTCAGATCAGCACGCAGCAGGATCGCCTTGCTCTCGCCGGCACGCAGGGTGAACGTTGCCGGAAACGCGTTGAACTTGATTCCGTTCTGCGAAATTTCGCCTTC
>Ga0070666_10001111_pt1 | contig 16438 bp, 8 predicted proteins | sample KBSS23metaG_FD_64677 | JGI IMG/M metagenome (GOLD analysis project Ga0070666, IMG submission 64677) | Switchgrass rhizosphere microbial communities from Kellogg Biological Station, Michigan, USA - KBS S2-3 metaG | ecosystem: Host-associated > Plants > Roots > Rhizosphere > Soil ... | reverse complement strand
TTCTGGAAAGAAGTAGGCGCCCATGAAGTTGCCCATCAATGGTGGGGCCACATGGTTGGCTGGACGAGCTATCACGACCAGTGGATGAGCGAGGGCTTCGCAGAGTTTTCTACATCGCTTTACATTTATTACATAAAAAAAGACATCAGTAAGTTCATCGAATTCTGGGAGAATCAACGCCGACAGATCATCGAGGCGACGCCTGCATCAAGGGGCCGAAAACCCTTCACCGTTGGGCCCGTTACACAGGGTTACCGTCTGAACAATGCAAAGACCGGAAGCATTGCCCGCGTAATGATATATCCCAAGGGGGCGTTTATCCTTCACATGATCCGCATGATGATGTACGACCGAAAAGGCGGAGGCGATGCAAGATTTCAGGCAATGATGAAGGACTTCCTCGCGTCGCATCCGAACCAGGATATCTCAACCGAGGATTTCAAACATGCTGTTGAAAAACACATTCTTCCGTCGATGGATATAGACAAGAACGGAAAGATGGATTGGTTCTTTGATGAGTATGTCTATGGAACGGACATGCCGTCCTACAAACTTACATATTCACTGACGCCGTCGGCAGACGGTAAGACGATGCTAAACGGGAAGCTTGAGCAGAGCGGTGTGTCGAAAGATTTCGCGATGATCGTGCCTCTCTACGTGGATTTCGGTAAGGGTTGGACCTACATGGGTAGTACAAGAATGATCGGAAACACTGCTCTCGATCTAAAAGATATTGCCTTACCTGCTGAGCCAAAAAGGGTTGCGGTTGCTGCTCTTGACGACGTTCTGTCGGAAAAGATCGAAAACAATAAACAGTAAAAAACACTATGCATTTAGCGTCAAAATAATTTATTATAATCATCGACGGAAGATTCAGGCGTAATCCACTTTTCACCACACCGTGCGTTTAGTTTGAATTTTCGCACTCTCTCTTGCCAGTTAGAGGTTTATCCCAAACTGTCTAAAAAACCGTAGAAATATAAGCGAGGTTTGCAAATTTTATGATCAGAATGGGAAGAAATTCCAAATCAGAAGAACCAGCCATGACAAACTATCAAAGCACAACACCCAATTCAGATACCGGTTATCAGTATGGCAGTGAGCCTACAACTGCTGCTTCACGCGTTGTTTCCGACAGCGAATCTATTGCACGCGATATTAAAGAAGGTCGTCTCAGCGGTTTCGTCGGCCATGGCACCACTCTTACGGGGGAAACCAATTTCCAGATGATGCTCCGCGTTGACGGCCACCTTACCGGTTCGGTTGCGTCCGATGGCGGAACGCTTATCGTCGGCACCAACGGCGTGGTCGACGCGAATGTGTCGGTTGCCTCGGCGATGATCAACGGAACGGTCAACGGCGATATTGTGGCTACAGAGCGCCTGCAACTTGGACGCACGGCAAAGGTCGTAGGAAACATTGAAACGCCGAGACTTGTTCTTGAAGACGGCGCAATTCTCGAGGGTGGCTGCAGCATGATCAAAGCCAGAGACGCTCAAGAATCCAAGGCAAGTGAGCCGAAATCTTCGTCGAATTCGTACTCTTCGTCGGGAGCTTCCAGTTCCTCGAGCTATTCATCCTATTCCAGTTCCTCGGCCAGTAGTGCAACCGCCGATGTGGACGATGAAGAAGAGGAAGAAGCAGCCGAAGCAGCTACGCTGTAAAAGCCATTTCAGCTGAATTGAAGAAAGCAGCCTTTTTGGCTGCTTTTGTTTTTTCGGTGATCACTAGCCCGGTCTAACTAAACCGCCCGGCGTGACAAAGAGATCCAATGTGATGTCACGCTTATCGACGTCGCCGATTTCCTCAACGGGGGCAAAAAAACTGAGTCCGATCTTCATGCAGTCCTCGCGGCACTCCGACAAAAATCGGTCATAAAATCCTTTTCCGTAACCGACGCGATGTCCCTTTTTATCATAGGCAAGAAGGGGAACGAGCACCATATCTATCGACGCAGCGTCTGCGATCCTTTCGCCGACGGGTTCACTAACACCCCACCTGTTTTGAATCAAGGCACTATCGCCGCCAAATCGAACGCTCTCAATTTCACAGGTTTCTAGATTTGATCGGGGAGCTAAGGTTTCGATAGCCGGACGATCTTGCCAAACACGATGAAAGATGGGTAGAGTATCGATCTCGTGAAATTTTGCGATCGGGATAAAGCAATGAAACCGCTGCACTTCGCTCAGATCGACCGACTCAAAAAAGCGATCCGCTATCTCCCGGCTTTCTTCGGTTATCTGGGAGGCGGAAAAAGAGCTTCGCCGCTCAAGAAAGAGTGTGCGAAGCTCCGATTTTTTCATTCGTTGATATTCCGGGCCTTAAACCTCGAACGGCACCTCAGCATTCTGCAGAACGCTCAACTCGTTTCGCGAAACCCGTTCAAGGAGCTTCGGATCGTCGAACATCTTAACCAAGCCGTTGACGGTTGCGTATCTGGGTTCATCCGCAACAGTTACAGCCAGGTTGATAAAGTTACGAAGGTATTTATCTAATCCGTCAAGCAGAGCCCCGCCGCCGGTCAGAACAACGCCGCGGTCGTATATATCAGCCGCTACCTCAGGGCGCAATTCTGTAAGGGTATCTTTAACAAGCTGAGCGATCCGCCTCACGACCGCCTCGACGACCGGATAAACCTCGCCGGTTGTGATCTCCACCGCTCCGGGACTTCCTGTCTGAACGTCCCGTCCCCTAACTTCGATCGACTTCGAGATGTCATCCGGCAGATAAGTCGAGGCAAACTTGGCCTTTAACATCTCGGTCGTTTCTTCACCAACCTGTATGCCGCGATGACGGCGAAGGTGCGTGGCCAAAACCGCGTTGATCTCATTACTTCCAAACCTATCGGAAACGGCATGAACCACCGTTCCTTTTGCGATGATCGCAATACTCGTTGTACCAGCGCCTATATCAACCACCGCCGACGCTCGCTTATCGCTTGGAGCGACGCCCGCACCGAAACCGGCAGCCAATCCCTCCTCCATCATATAGACCTTTCCTATTCCGGCGTCTTCGGCAGCGTTATGAAGAGCCCGCTGTTCGACATGTGTTACGTCGGATACCATGCTCATCACAGCCTGGATTGAAATATTCGATCCGCCGGTCTTGGCTTTTTTTACGAAGTGGTTGAGCATTTTCTTTGTTCTTTCAAAATCTGCTACAACCCCGCCGATCATAGGAGCCTTGACAACGATATCGCGGCCTTCGCGACCGGTCATATCTGACGCCTCCTGGCCAAAGGCGACGATCTCCTCCGTGGTCTCATTGATGGCGACCAGGGATGGTTCGTCGAGAACCACACCCCTATCTTTTACCGCAATAACAGTGCTCGCGGTTCCAAGATCGATGGCCATCGAATCGGTGACCAATTTCTTAAGTGAAGAGATCCTTAACATAAATACAGATCGGTTTTTTGATTATATTCCCTTGATGAAAGGAACTACAATCAAAATTTTTGCGGATTTTGACAGGGAAAGTAGGGAGAACCGCAATATTATTAAACACAGGGCTTAAACCGCGCAACTATTAGTTCCAGCGAACTTCAAAAAGGTTTACCGGCTGTACCCGGTTTTTTACAAGGAGCGGATCATGGGCCTTTAAAGGGAGCGAAGATCCGGCGGCTGACGCGGTCGCATCACTTATCAGGATCTGACCGCCGCCCGCATTTGACTCGAGCCGGGAGGCAAGGTTTACAGTATCGCCGATCGCAGTATATTCCGATCTTTTGTCGGAACCGACATACCCGATCGTTGCTTCGCCGGTATGAAGGCCCATTCCTACCGAGACCTGTCCAAAGCCGTCCTTTCCGAGTTCTTCGTTCAAGCTCAAAAGCCGTTTCTGCATAGCGACGGCAGCCCGGACTGCATTCAAAGCGTCCTCGGGTGTCGTCGTCGGCGCGCCAAATATAGCCATCAGCCCGTCACCGATATATTTATCCAGCGTACCGCCGTGATCGAATATTATCTCGGACATCGCCGAGAAGTATCTATTTAACAGGCCAACGATCTTTTCAGGATTTTCATTTTCCGAAAGCGCTGTAAATCCCCGGATGTCGGCAAACAAAACCGTTACCGTTTGGTTTGCACCCCCGAGCCGAAAGGAATTCGGATTGTTCAGCAGCTGTTTAACGACATATTCCGGCATGAACCGGCTGTAATTCGCCCGCGCGACCTCTTCCCGCGCGAGTCGACGATGTGCCTTAACCGTTTCCACAGTAACTGCGGTTTGAGCGGCTACGGCGCTTATCAGCTCGAGGTGGTCCGATGAGAATGCTGCAAAAGGATCAAGCCTGTCGGCATAAACCACGCCGTGAACATTAGCTTCAGTGATCAGTGGAGCGCATATGGTCGATCTAACGCCTTGCAAAACGATCGATTCAGCCCCCTGAAATTGTTCGTCCGTTCGCGCATCCTGAGAAAGGATCGCAACCTTATCCCGCATTACCTTCTGGGTGATCGTTCGGCTCAAGGTCAGCTTTTCGGTAATGCTGGCAAGATTCTCGTCCCGCGCTTTTACAGCGATCTGGTGCAAGCTGTAATCGAGTATCTTGCCGTCGACCGTCTCATCGGCGATCAACGCAACCACCCGGTCAGCAGGTGTTCCGCGAAAGATAAGATCCGTTGCTTTTTCAAAGATCTCCTTTAGGTCAAAGACAGTCCCGAGCATCTTGCTCATTTCAAACATCAGTTCAAGGATCTTGGCTTTCCGACGCAGATCTTTGATCTCCTCAGGCGTCGCGATCGCACTTTCGAGAGAGAGGTGCGACTGCCTTCCCATAATTTCGTTGGCCGAAATCTGCAGCTGCGTTTGTCCGAGCGGCGAGTCATCATAGTTCACGCTCGCCGGCACATCTATCACGGTCTCGGTTTGCTCAACTTGCGGCGCGGGAATTTCCAGAATCGATGGAGTAGGCTCGGGCTCGACCGGAATGCGCCTCGATGGATTTATGAGAGATTTGAACTCAAGGCTTGTTTCGCCGATAGTGACGATATCGCCGTCGTCAAGAAACGCCTCCATCTGCGGTGCTCCGTTTATAAAGAGGCGATTGACACTTCGGATCAAGGTCCCGTCCTCGAGGTGACCATCGATGATCTTGAACCGTGTTCCAAATGCAGTAATGAAGGCGTGTTTTCGCGAAACTCTGCGATCATTAAGGACTATATCATTTTCCTTGGCTCGACCGACCTCATAGGTTGAGCCGGCCGTGAGGCTGATCTCCCAACTTCGGCCGTTCGGCTCGGTGATTTTCAGAATTGCGATCAAGGTAAGCCGTATTGTAAATCCTAAAGCGTCAATTGTGAATTTTGGTATTGACCCATGATCAAATGAGAGGCAAGAATTGTTTCAATGGCAAGGCTGGTATATTTCGACAACAACGCGACAACACAGTTAGCGCTCGAGGTATTTGAGGCCATGCGTCCCTTTCTGACCGAGGAATTTGGAAATGCGTCCTCGGCACATCAACGGGGACGCAGCGTAAGGAAAGCGGTTAGTAATGCCCGCGGCCACGTGGCCGATCTGGTAGGGGCAGCTAAACCCGACGAGATCTTCTTTACTTCCTGTGGCACCGAAAGCGACAACTGGGCAATACGCGGCGTCCTTTCGGCCCGTTCTGAGATGCGGCACATAGTAACGACGCGAGTCGAGCACGAGGCGATTCGGAATGTATGCGCAAATCACGAAAAAAGCGGCGGTGAAGTTACGTGGTTAGAGGTTGATGAAAATGGCATGACCGATCTTGACGATCTTAAAAGGTCTCTGCGCAAAGATACTGCGATAGTGTCAATGATGCTCGCCAACAACGAAACCGGTGTGCTATTTCCCGTCGAGGAAGCTGCCCGAGTCGTCAAGGAAAACTCTTCCGCCGTTTTTCATACCGACGCGGTGAATGCGGCCGGCAAAGTTGCGATAGATCTCAAAAAATCGCAGATCGACCTTCTGTCTGTCTCCGGGCACAAATTTCACGGGCCAAAAGGAGTTGGTGCGCTTTATGTGCGTCCGGGTACTGCGATCGATTCGTTCTTGATCGGCGGCGGCCAGGAGCATGGCCTGCGGGCGGGAACCGAAGCAGTTCATCAGATAGTCGGCTTAGGCGAGGCCGCGCGACTCGCACAGGACGTTTCGGCTATGGATCGAGTCAGGAAAATGAGAGATCGTTTAGAGGACGCAATTCTCAAAACGATTCCAAATGCATATCTCAACGGCTCGTCTGATAGGAATGATCGCTTGCCAAATACATCGAACATCTCATTCGAAAACACGAACGGAGAGGCTATACTCGCAAGGCTCGATGAGATCGGCGTTTGCGTATCTACAGGATCTGCCTGTAATTCCGACAGTCATTCGACATCCGCTGTCTTGCAGGCGATGAATGTTCCGTATTCACGAGCAATGGGATCGATTCGGTTTTCCCTCGGAAGGTACAATACGGACGAAGACGTCGATTTCGTCCTCGCGTGGCTCCCGGCAATTGTAGAAAACCTCAGGGCCATGGCGCGTTAAGCTTAGATCGATCAAAAGCCTTTCTCAATGCTGTAACGGTTTAGCTTAAGATAGAGTCCGCGGCGGGTAAGGCCTAGCTCGCCGGCGACGCGAGAGATGTTCCACCTGTGTCGCGCCAGCGAGGCCTGAATCATTTGTATTTCGAGTTGCGAGACTGCCTCGTCAAGCGTGCCGTTTGGTACGCTCGACGAGGTAAATGACGACAAAACGCTGTCGTAGGAGGTAATGGGTCTCACGTTAGTGTCACCACCAAAAGGCGTAAGCGGATGCGCGATTCGTTTCAATTCGGGCGAAAGGTGTTCGGGCGTGACCACTTCGTTGTCGTCCGCCCTGGCAATGACGCGTTGAACCTCGTTGCAAAGTTGCCTGACATTTCCTTCCCAATTACAAACCATCAGCAGGTCGATCGTCTGGGGAAGAAACGTGATCCCGTGTTTTCCAAAGCGCGAGGAATAGTGATCGATGTAGTAATGAATGATCGGGGGTATCTCGGATCGTCTTTCGCGCAACGGAGGAACCCGCAGCCGGATAACGTTCAATCTATAATAAAGGTCCTCGCGAAATGTTCCTTCCGAAACCCTCTCTTCAAGCGGCATATTCGTCGCGGCGATCACTCGCACATCGACCTTAACAGGTCTCTTTTCTCCGATCGGCTGCACCTCACCCTCCTGGAGAAAACGTAGGAGCTTAGGCTGAACGTCGAGTGGCAGATCGCCAACTTCGTCGAGAAACAACGTGCCGCCGTCCGCGGCCCGTATCATACCGGGCGAATCAACGACAGCGCCCGTGAAAGACCCCTTTCGATAGCCGAAGAGATGTCCCTCAGCGAGCTCTTTCGGGACAGCGGTGCAGTTGAACGGCACAAAGATCTTGTCCTTGCGGTTGGACGTGGCATGGATCGCCCTCGAAACAAGCTCTTTGCCTGTTCCTGATTCGCCTGTGACTAATACGGTCACGTCCGATGCCCTGATCTTATTGATCTCATCTACCAGGGAATTCATTGCAGGAGACGAATGAATAAATCCCGGCATCAGGTTCGTCGACGTAAATGCTCCTGCCTCATGCTCCTCCGGCCGATTCTTTTCGCGTTGGCGCAAAGCGGTAACGGCCATCCCGAGCTCAACGACGCTGATCAGTGGTTGAAGTGATCCGCCGTCATTTAGCACGGCTCCCTCCGCCGGATGAATGAACAGCGTTGCCCCGGCGGCTGAGGTCGCATTCAGCGGGACCATTGTGAGGTTCTTTGTTTTCAGGAAAGATTTTTCGGTGCCTTTGCTCTGCGCCTCGGAAAATTTGGTCATTAGATCGCCGCTTTCCTGTGGCGAGAATCCGTGCGTAATAAAAGGATAGAGCCTCTGCTGGCTGTCGCTTTCCGCAACTATTATGCGGTTCGCCATGGTCTCCTGCTGGAGAACGGCGACTAGCTCCCGAAACAATAGTTCACGTGAGGCGGTTGCCTCGGCAAGTCTCACGGTCAGTAGATGCGAAACAGAGGCGCCCGGCCTTGATTGCTTTGTTTCTTTAGCGTTTGCGGACGATTTCTTTGATCTTTGCAGCTCGCTGGTGGCGTCTTGAACCATTGAACTGATACCGAGCTTGCGAAATATGTCCGCCGCTTTCGACAGATGACTGTGGGCTCTTTCGAAGTGGGCGGCGTCGAGATGCGATCCGACGAGGAAGTGTGCAAGGCCGGTATTGTACGCGTCCTCGGCAGCCTCAAAAATTGTCAGGCTTCTACTGAAGTGATGAACCGCCAACTCATCGTCTTTTTGTTTCGCAGCGGCACGTCCGCGGATCCGGGCGATGCTTCCAAGAACAAAGAAATCAGCCTCAGGGTCAGCCTTTTCAACCATCTGCAGAGCGTTTTCAGATTCTTCTAAACCGTCTTCCTCGAGATATGCTTCTGCAAGCACGAGTCCAGCCATGTTGGCGAAGTGTTTATCGCCGATCCGTGCCGATAGTTCGATAGTGTCCCTCGCCATCCCGATCGCTTTCTTGAACTTGCCCTGAGCTAAGAAACAACGTGCGAGATTTCGCATTGCCTGGACCGAATACCACTCTCGCTTTCGGTCACGAGCAAACTTGATCGCTCGTTCAAGGATCGCCTGCGCATCGTCCAGTTCCCCACGGAGGATCTTTAGCTCGCCAAGAGAGTCTAAAATGCCGGCGACGTGAACATGATTCTGTTCGGTTGCGAGATCTAGAGCACGATTGATCACATCCTCGGCTTTATGCCAATCTCCGATCAGCGTGAGGTTTATTCCGAGATTGTTGTAGGCGATTACTGAATTCAGAACATGGTCGGTCTGATCAAAGAATCGAATAGACTTTTCCAGACACGCGATACCGTCGTATGGCCGCCGCAGGAACCAATACACGCCCGACATATCCGTATAAAGCTTGCCGAGCATAAATGGAGCTGAGTTGCCGCCGATCATCTTTATTCCGTGCTCGAAATGCTGCAGCGATTTTTCCCCGTTTCCTTCCTGATGATAGCTAAGGGCAATTTCCCGGTAAGCCTCGGCCATTCCCAGCCAGTCGCCATTTGTCCGAAAAATATCGAGGGCCTTTTCGGCGTAATCTCGATATATGGGTATTTCGTTCAGGGTTCTGTATACTCGCGCAAGCGCGCAATTTATGGTTCCCGACAAACGCTCAAGGTCATTTTCCTTTGCCCGTTTCAGATTTTCTTTAAGAAGTGTTACTGCCTTAGGCTGATCCGTGAGATTGTTGTAACCGATCGCGAGCTGTGTTGTTACACGAACTTGGGTTTCAGTTCGAAGATTGCTGAGGTTTTCCTCATCCTCGAATGGCTGGAGCAACTCGAGCGACTCTTTATATTTGCCTACGGTCTCGAGCGTAAACGCAAGTAGACGTTTTACGTTCGCGAAGTCATCCGGAACAAGCGAATAGTTCTCAAGGGCCTCGGTAAGTATCTTGATCGCCCTGCCCGAATTGCCGTTTCTAAGTTCCTCGCCCGTGCGCGCAAAGACCTGGTCCAGCGTATCGGCGGCTATGGCAGGCCGCTTTTTCGTCGTAGGGCGGGAGGTGCTCGCTATGCCCCCTGTTCCGTTGTTCCTTTTTGATATAGGGCGTTTGTTCATCGGCCGGTATCTATGTACCGCTCGACCTCACGATTCAGGTTTTAGTGGTTAATTCGGGACTGAATACTTAGTAAACAGCGCAAATGAAATTTAGCAGAAAATCCGTGGCAGGTCTATAGATTTTGTTTTTGAGTGTCCGAGGCCAAAGGCTAGAATGGTTTGTTCAACTCAAATTTGAAAAAAAACGATATGGCGATGCGATCAAATGCCGAATCGGTCCGGCTCGAAGAGGCCGAGCAGCAAAAGACCGACTGGAAACTTTGGGGCCCGTACGTTAGCGAGCGAGCCTGGGGAACGGTCCGCGAAGATTATTCTTCCGATGGCTCGGCATGGGATTACCTTCCTTTCGAGCAATCGCATTTGAAAACTTACAGATGGAACGAGGACGGTATTGCCGGCATCTGCGACCGCAAACAGCGGATCTGCTTCGCGCTAGCCATGTGGAACGGGCGGGACCCGATCCTAAAGGAGCGCTTGTTTGGTCTAGCAGGGCCCAAGGGAAACCATGGAGAAGACGTAAAGGAGTATTATTACTATCTTGATTCTACCCCCACCCACTCCTACATGAAGTATCTCTACAAGTACCCTCAAGCGGCCTTTCCCTATGAAGATCTGTATCGTGAAAATGCCGCCCGTGACAAAACGCAGCCGGAATACGAGCTCATAGACACGGGTATTTTCGAACAAGATAAATACTTTGATGTTTTCATCGAGTACGCAAAAGCAGGTTCCTGCGACATTTGCATCAAGATCACGGTTTTTAACCGTTCGTCCGAGGCTGCTCCGATCCATTTGCTGCCGACTGTTTGGTTTCGAAATCGCTGGACATGGAACGGGACCGAGCACAAGCCTTCGCTTCGTGAGGACGATCTTGGCCTGGACAACCTCTCCTGTATCCACCTTCGCCAAAAAGATCTTGGTGAGTACCGATTCGTCTGTGAAGGGTCCTCGCAGCTTTTATTTACCGAGAACGAGACCAATTTCCGCAAGCTTTATAACGGAGAAAACCCTACTCAGTATGTCAAAGATGGCTTTCACGACTTTGTGATCCACGGCGATGGCTCGGCTATTAATAGCCAAATGAGGGGGACCAAGGCAGCGGCGCATTACGATCTTGTGATCGCTCCGCAGGGCAAGGAGGAGATCTACCTTCGCCTTACAGCTGAAAACCCGTCTGACCCCGCAGAATTCAAGAGTCATGACGATTTCATCTATCGCTGCGAGAATGTGATCACCAACCGAAAGGCCGAGGCCGATGAATTTTATGCGTCGATCGTTCCTGCAAATCTGTCAGACGATGCCAAGAACATAATGCGCCAAGCCCTTTCCGGAATGCTTTGGTCAAAGCAATTTTACCATTACGTAGTAAAGGACTGGCTAGAAGGGGATGCGGCGTTTTCGCCGCCGCCGCGTCAGCGTCGACGCGGAAGGAATTCCGACTGGAAGCATCTTTATAACGATGATGTCGTATCAATGCCTGACAAGTGGGAATATCCCTGGTATGCGGCGTGGGATCTTGCATTTCACACCGTTCCCTTAGCCCTCGTCGATTCCGATTTCGCCAAAAAGCAGCTGACCTTGCTTCTTCGCGAATGGTATATGCATCCAAACGGACAGATCCCGGCATATGAATGGGCGTTTGGCGATGTGAATCCGCCGGTCCACGCGTGGGCAGCGTTGCGGGTTTATAGCATTGAGGCAAAACGCAAAGGCGTTGCGGACCGGGATTTTCTTGAGCGGATCTTTCACAAACTGCTGCTCAATTTCACCTGGTGGGTAAATCGAAAAGACGATGAAGGCAACAACGTCTTCGAGGGCGGATTCCTCGGCCTCGACAACATCGGTGTTTTTGATCGAAATACTGAGCTTCCATCCGGCGGCCATCTTGAACAATCGGACGGCACCAGCTGGATGGCGATGTACTCGCTCAACATGCTCGCCATCGCTCTTGAACTCGCCAAACAGGACAAGGTATATGAAGACGTCGCAAGCAAGTTTTTCGAACACTTCGTCTTTATTTCCGACGCCATGAACAACGTCGGTAATGAGTGCACTGAACTTTGGAATGACCGCGACGGCTTTTACTATGACGTTCTTCACATGGACGGACAGCAGGTCCCGATAAAACTCCGTTCAATGGTCGGATTGCTTCCCTTGCTTGCGGTTGGAACAGTTGAGAGCGACTGGATGGACAGCTTGCCGGAATTTCGCAAGAGGACCGAGTGGTTCTTAAAGAACCGGCCCGACCTGACAGAAAACATCGCGTGCCTTCAAACGCCGGGCCGCAACGATCGGCGACTCCTTGCAATCGTAAACCAGGACCGTCTCCGCCGCGTACTTAGAGTTATGCTGTCTGAGGCTGAATTTCTTTCCGACCATGGCATCCGGGCTGTCTCGCGGGAATATCGAGCGAATCCATTCGTGTTCGAAGCTGGCGACCAGACTTATACGGTTGCATACGAACCCGGCGAGTCCAGGACCGGCATGTTTGGTGGTAATTCCAACTGGCGGGGCCCGGTTTGGTTTCCACCCAATTATCTTTTGATCGAATCGTTGCAAAAGTTTGATTATTTTTACGGCGACTCGTTCAAGATCGAATTTCCCACCGGTTCGGGAAACATGATGACGCTTTGGGAGGTGTCGCTGGAACTGGCCAAGCGCCTTTGCGAGATCTTTATGAAGAATGAAAGCGGTCGGCGAGCAGTAAACGGTGGGGTGGAGAAATTTCAGAGCGATCCCAATTGGAACGAGTATCTGCTCTTTTATGAATACTTTCATGGCGACAGTGGTGCCGGGCTCGGCGCCTCGCATCAAACAGGCTGGACGGGTTTGGTCGGAAAACTTCTGCAGCAGCTTGGCGAATACGGAGGTTTCGAGGACGGCCAAATAGGGCATGTTACAGTGAACACCACCGTAGAGGAGCTTATGAAAGGCCTTGAGGACAAGGGTCTCAAGAAAGGAGATCTTTGATCCCGGCCCGATGCCCCGATTTCTTTGATTAATCTTTAAACGTTTAACGGCTAACCGTCATCAAAGCGGTTTGCTTAAGTTGCGGCCACCTGACGCCGCGGTCTATGGATGAGAAAGAATTAGCAGAAAAGCAACCGGTTTTTTTCGACGAACGCGGCCACCGTTGGCGTGCATTCAGTTATGTCGGAGCGATTGCCGCGATCGGGACCACCCTCTTAATAGCATTTTTTGTTGTCAGTGTCCTGATAAACCCGTTTCTTCCACAGTTGAAATTAAAGCCTTTTCAGACCCTCCCGCAGCAGCCGGATACGGGTATCCAGGTTCCGGATCTTCCGCCCTTGACCAAGACCGAATCGGAGTTGAAAAAGGCGACTAAAAAGCTTCGAGCGGAAAAAGCAAAACGCGAGGAGGTCCGTACTGAAAAGAACGCTAATCGCGACCTCATTCTTGCGGCAAACGCTCACGCTCCTCAGGTCCCGTCGTCCGGCAAGCCTCTTTCGATAGGCTTCTACGTTAATTGGGATGATTCGAGCTTTACCTCGCTGAAGCAAAATATCAAATCGCTTGATTGGGTTGTTCCAGAATGGATCCGAATGTCCGGAGATGAGTCAAATCCGCTTGTTCTGGACGTCGATCAAACGGCCCTCGAATTTATGCAGCAGGAAAAGCCCGAAATGCGGATCTTGCCGCTCCTGCAGAACTATAAGAACGAACAGTGGAATTCCGCCATACTTCTCAGATCGATCTCGACCGAGGAGCAGAGGCAGAAGCTCATTGCTTCACTTCTTGACACGATCACCGCCAATAAATTCGGTGGCATTACGGTCGATCTCGAGGAAGTACCAGCCGCATCGCAGAATGACCTTTTTACCTTTGTCAGCGAGCTTCACGCCGAGTTCCAAAAACGGAATCTGATACTTGCCCAGGCCGTCCCGTTCGATAATCCCGATTGGAATTACCGGGCTTTCGCGTCTGTAACGGACTATCTGATGCTGATGGCATATGACCAGCATTGGTCGACGGCCGACGCGGGGCCGGTTTCGGGACAAGATTGGTTCGACGCAACCTTAAAAAAGCGAATGGCGGACCTATCTCCCGCAAAGACGATAATCTGCTTCGGCAACTATGGGTACAACTGGAGTGACGATGGCAGCGAGGCAGAAACGGTGTCGTTTCAGGAATCGCTGATGGCCGCACGTGATTCTCTGGATAGTCCGGGAGACATCAAATTCGACCCTGCTTCCCGGAATCCTTATTTCAGTTACGACGAGGACGACGGCAGCCATCACACGGTCTGGTTCCTAGATTCGATCACAGCATATAACCAGATCCATTCGGCCAGTTCTTATTCGCCGGCCGGATTTGCACTGTGGCGGATGGGCAGCGAGGATCCGTCGCTCTGGGAATTCTTCGGTTCCGATCAGAAAGAATTTGGCATCGATGACCTGCGAACGATCGAATATGGATACAACGTCGACTTCGAAGGCACGGGCGAGATCCTTCAGGTAAAGGCCGAGCCGCAGGATGGCGTGCGCGATCTTAAGGCCGATCAATCCGGGAGTGTAAGCGGCGAGGTTTACGAACAGATCCCTTCTTCTTATGTTGTTCAAAGAACGGGTGACAAGCCGGGGAAGATCGCGCTTACTTTCGACGACGGCCCCGATCCGGTTTGGACGCCTAAGATACTCGACATTCTCAAGCAGGAGAACGTAAAAGCGGCTTTCTTTGTCATTGGTGAGAACGGCCAGGAGAATCCCGAGCTGGTCCGGCGGATCGTCGACGAGGGACACGAGATCGGCAACCACTCGTTCACTCATCCAAATCTTGGCGAGGTGCCGCTTCAGGTGACCGACCTCGAGTTGAACACAACACAAAGACTTATCGAGTCTTTGACCGGCAGGTCGACGCGGCTTTTCCGCGCTCCCTACTTTGGCGATGCCGAGCCGAAAACCCCCGACGAAGTAGTACCGACGGTCCAGGCGCAAAAGCTGGGTTATATTTCGGTCGGTCTTCACCTCGACCCTGACGATTGGAAGCTGGCGAACGATGACGGCAGTCCGCACACCGCCGACGAAATGGTTGACGAGATCATCAAACAGGCGGCGCTGACGACTCCGGAAGAACGCGGGTCGATCGTGCTTCTTCACGATGGCGGCGGCGATCGTTCGGCAACTGTTGAGGCTCTCCCGAAAATAATTCACGAGCTCCGTGCGAGAGGTTATGAGTTCACCACCGTTTCGGATCTCGCGAACATCTCGCTTGACGACGCGATGCCTCCGGTTCCACAGGACCAGTCGTATTACTCGAAAACTGATGCGTACGTCTTTTATGGCGTTTCGGTCGGCAGCTGGTTGATGAAGTGGATATTCCTGATCGGCATCATTCTTGGCATTGGCCGAATGGTTGTGATCGGTTTGCTCGCCTTTGCTCAATACATAAGGTCGCGCCGCCGCGAAACTATCCATTTTGGCGAGCGTTATCAACCTGTTGTCTCGGTCGTAGTCCCGGCCTTCAACGAAGAAAAGGTCATTTGCCGCACTATCGAAAGTTTGCTCGCGTCCGACTACCCGAATCTCGAGATCATTGTGGTCGATGACGGTTCCAACGACAACACTTATCACGAGGCGATGAGCTGCGGCTCGGACGAGCGCCTCCATGTTTTCCGTAAGGAAAATGGCGGAAAAGCAGCAGCTCTCAACTTCGGTTGGCGAAAGGCCAAGGGCGACGTGATCATCGCTCTCGACGCCGACACGCTGTTTCGTGAACATACGATCGCCGCTCTTGCTCATCGGTTTGCCGATGAAAGGATCGGAGCGATCGCCGGAAACGCCAAGGTCGGCAATCGTATTAACGTGGTTACCAAGTGGCAGGCTCTTGAATATGTAACCTCACAAAATTTCGACCGCCGAGCTTTTGCGTCGCTGAATTGCATTACAGTTGTCCCCGGATCCGTCGGGGCCTGGCGGCGTTCCGTTCTCGAAGAGACCGGCGGATTCTCCGGTGACACACTCGCCGAGGACCAGGACCTGACGATAAAAGTTAGAAAACGCGGTTACCGCATCGGTTATGAAGAAGCCGCGATCGGTTTGACCGAGGCGCCTGACAGCCTTCGAAATCTTGCGAAGCAGCGTTTCCGCTGGTCGTTCGGCACCCTCCAATGCATGTGGAAGCATAAGGATGCTTTGCTCAATCCAAGATACGGCACTCTCGGTTTCATCGCGATGCCAAATGTATGGATCTTTCAGGTGTTCTTTCCGTTGATCTCGCCGTTCATGGACCTTATGTTCCTTTGGACGCTCTTTTCTGCATTGCTCGGCTACCTGGAGCACACTAAGGAATACGCCCATACACCGACCAATCTTAATCAGGTTCTTTTCTACTATGCGCTTTTCCTCGCTCTCGACTGGGCCGGTGCCTTTGCTGCATTCATGATGGAAAAGGGCGAACAGAAAAAACTGCTCTGGTGGCTTCTCATCCAGCGTTTCGGCTATCGGCAGGTCATGTACTGGGTCATGGTCAAATCAGTGTTTACCGCAATTCGCGGAGCAATTGTCGGTTGGGGTAAACTCGAACGAAAGGCAACGGTCCAGGCCGGCGCCTGATTTTGTGCGTTTCGGTTCAATGCCGTGAGATTTCTCCGCATCACTATTATTGCGGCTGCACTAGCGGTTCTTTCGTTTGCCGCTCCAATACACGCTCGCGCTCAGGCGGGCTGTATGACGAGTGCAGAGGCTCAGCAGGTGATCGCCTCGATGCCTCAACCCGCTGACCCGGAGAAGGCGGACAAGAGATCGGGCAAGGAAAACAAGAAACTCCGAAATGAGATCATCGACATGTACGAAACTCAGCGAAAACTGAGCGAT
>Ga0070666_10001102_pt1 | contig 16504 bp, 12 predicted proteins | sample KBSS23metaG_FD_64677 | JGI IMG/M metagenome (GOLD analysis project Ga0070666, IMG submission 64677) | Switchgrass rhizosphere microbial communities from Kellogg Biological Station, Michigan, USA - KBS S2-3 metaG | ecosystem: Host-associated > Plants > Roots > Rhizosphere > Soil ... | reverse complement strand
TTTCGTAGTCCGCGAGCCGGGTCCTGTTCGTAGTCCCTACCTCGCGCAAACGCGTGCCCGATTGGGCGAGCACGTCCGGTATGCGAAAGTCGCCGCCAATCTCTACGAGTTCGCCCCGCGAGACAATTGCTTCGCCACCCGAGGCAAATGCCGAAAGAACAAGAAACGCAGCCGCCGCGCAATTGTTGACGATCACCGCGGCTTCGGCACCGGTCAATTCACATATCAAAGCTTCGGCCCGTGTTCCTCTTTTGCCGCGGTTGCCGGACGGCAAGTCGTATTCGACCGTCGCATAACCAGCGGCTTCAACCACTGCGCGACGCGCAGCCTCGGACAATGGCGCCCGTCCGAGATTTGTATGAATAACTACGCCTGTTGCGTTTATGACTCTATTGACGCCCGCCCAGCGTTCACTTTCTACTTCGAGGACAAGCCGTTTTTCAGCCTCGGCGAGCAAATCGAAACCGGACGAACCGCCGTTGGCCAACAGCTCCTTCCGTAACGACTCGATTACTCGGCGCGCGAGGCCCGTAACACGCCGCTGTCCGCTCTTTTCGATCAAACCAGACCCTGTGGGAGTCCGGACCAGTTCATCAACTGACGGAAGATCTCGAAGAACATTTGTTCGGGTTGCGGCGTCACGTTGTTTCATGCGACCTATTTTAGCCGAAAACTGGAATGCGCAAAGCTTTAGTGATTTAACTTCTGATAGGGCTTACCTCCTCACAATTCCAACACAAAGGACATCCGAGCAAAGATGGCACTCCAATCAAAGAATAGTCTTTATCGTAAGACTCATGTAAAACAAGAAAACACGGTCGAGATCGACCAGCAAATGACAAAGCTCGAGGAAGATATTAGAAAGCTCAAGATCGATTTTGACATCTACTTCAATGGCGCTACAAAACGGCCCCCTCTTGAGGCCCGCGCCCGCCTGGAAGCGCAGCTAAAGCGGATCATGGATAATCGCGGAATGTCGTTTGCCCAAAGGTATTTTCTGAACGCTTTAACGGCGAAATACACCTCGTATCGCGAACTGTGGCGGAGAACCCTGAAGGCGAGAGGTGAAGAGTTGATTTGAGATGCCAGACTTGATCAAATATGTAACGTGATCAACAGATGAGGCCCTCCGTTGTACAAACAAAAAAGCGAACCCGGGAGAAAGGGTTCGCTTTTCTTTTCAGATCTGCTCCCGAATTCTGCATTCGAGAATCGAATCGGTGAGACAATTCAGTAAACGGCTAAGCAACTCTTGCGACATTTTCGGCTTGAGGCCCCTTGGGACCATTGATCACCTCAAACTCGACCTCCTGGCCCTGGATAAGGGTTTTATAGCCGTCGCCGGAGATCGCGCTGTAATGGACAAAAATGTCCTGCTCCCCGGGCTGCTCAATAAAACCATAGCCCTTGGCGTTGTTAAACCATTTGACCTTACCGACTGTCTTAGACATATCTTTCTAATTCCTCCTACAAACTACAAAAAAATTCGGACCATTTATCATCAATGTCCTCGACCGAGGGCAAAAAATGAAAAACTGCACCCGAATCAGGCTTATTCAAACCTTCTCGGCTGCAGTCGAATCTATGCGGGACACGGGCATCTCCAAACAAACATCGAGTCTTAAATTGCAAGATCTTCTTGTGGACAATTGACTATGTGCGTGATAGACGAAGGTGAATTTATCGAAAACTACTTATACTGTCAAGACTTTTCTACGTATTTCTACTGACTTTTTTTAAAAATTGACATAAATATTTCGATAACAGATTATTGAGGCTGGATTCCGACAAAATTTGTCAGTTTTTGACCATAAATACAGCTTTCTATGTCCAATGGATACGGAAGCGGAAAGCCGCTCTCCTATAATAAATATTTAAAAGTTCCAGAGCTACTCGACCTCCAGAAAACGCTTTCTGAACCGACCAGCCACGATGAGCTTTTGTTCATAATTATTCACCAGACTTACGAGCTTTGGTTCAAGCAAATACTCCATGAGATAGACGCGACGATAAAATGGTTGAATGAAGGCCGAATGTTTCGCGCGAACCACAGCCTTCGAGCCGTGATCGGAATAGAAAAAGTCCTGGTGACCCAAATACACATCCTCGAATCGATGGCTCAGATCGGTTTTCTGGAATTTCGCGACAAGCTGAACCCGGCTAGCGGATTTCAATCGATGCAGTTTCGCGAGTTGGAATTCGTGTCCGGCCAGAAAAACGAAAATATACTCGAACACTTCAAGTCGGACGAGTACGCGTACAAACGGCTAAGCGAGCGATATGCGGATCCCAGCCTCAGTGAGGCATTCTGGGCTCTCGTGTCTCGAAGCGGGCTCACCGCCGGTACACACGAAGACCGCGTTGACGCGATAGTTGAAATTCTTTCGTATCCCGAAAAACATGCCGATCTCTTCAACATGCAGGACCTGCTGATCGAGCACGACGAGAATATTGCCTTATGGCGTTATCACCATGTCCTTATGGTTGAAAGGATGCTCGGCATGAAGCGAGGTACCGGAGGCTCAGAAGGCGCCGGGTATCTGATGAAAACGATAGGTATTAAGTTTTTCCCCGAGATCTGGGAAGCAAGAACCCACCTGAAAGTAGCTCCTAAGTAATTCTGCAAAAAGCAGTTTTTCAGTTCGTCACCTGTTACGACATTAGTGTTTATATTGACAGTAGGAGGTTTAGAATGGGTGATTTCAATTTTGGATACAAACCGCCCCCAATAAGGCTGCTTGACCAACAACTAACTCTCGATCCGGACATCGTCCGCATGATGGGCGAAATTGAGGCCCAGATGGCCGCTCGGCGCATAATTCAAGAGATGCTGCAGCCAGACTGGAATCTGCTCCTGCCTCATTGGGATTCCATATTGAATGCTCCCTCGCCAGACCTTTTTAAACAGCCTCCGGCGCCTGCTCCATCCATCTGGAATGCTCCGAGAGGTGCCGGCCCGGATAAACCACGACCTGGCGAATTGTCGGACGTAACAAAGGCTCTTTACCAATTGCCCGCGGTTCAACGGCTGGCTACGCAGGCTCATGATGAAGGAATGCGACAGCTCCGGCTCCTTAAAAATGATTGGGACAAGGCCCCAACCGGTGAGCGCGTTGCTATGGTGTCGATGGCGACGATTTTCGCCGGTTCCCTTATCACGCCGATAGTCGCTAATGAACGGACCCGGCTGCTGGCGTTTGGATTGATCAAAGGAAAGGATATACCGGTACCGGGAGTCGACGGACTATCGTTCAAGATCCTCGATAACGGCGGTGGTTTCACAACGCCGCTCGGCGTACCTGGTCTTTCGGGAAGTGCTCAAATGCAGTTTCCCAGTGCGTCATCGCCTAACTACGAGTTTAAGGTCAATTTTGACGTAATGGAGTTTGTCCGGTCGCGATCAAAATCGCGGTAAGGCGTCTAAACAAAGGCGGCAAAAACCTCGTTCGAGAACAACATCCCCTTCTGCGTTAATCGCAACCGGCGGTCGGATATCTCTACGAGTCCGGCCGTTTTTAACGGCTCGAGCTCGTATGCATATTGTTGCATTAAGTCCTGCCCGAAGCGCTTTTTGTAGTCCGCAAAGTCAATTCCGCAGTTTAATCGCAAAGCTAAAAATGCAAACTCCGATGATGCGTCTATTCGCTCACGATTTACTTCAGCCGAGCCGGACCTCTCGATCATATCGACATATTTAGCGGTGTCGCGCTCATTTGAGTATCGCTGACAGCCATCGAACGAATGTGCGGAGACTCCAAATCCGTACACGGGCTCAAGAAGCCAGTATTTCGTGTTATGGCGCGATTTGAAGCCGGACAGGGAAAAATTAGATATTTCATACTGCTCGTAACCAGCGGCCGCAAGCTTGTCGAGCATCATTTCATACATTCGCGCCGCTAGATCTTCATCCGGAATTGGCTGGCGGCCGCTTCTGACCTGTTCGGCCAGGGGAGTGCCTTCGTGAATTTCGAGCAAATATAAAGAAAGGTGTTCGGGCGAGAGCTTTATCGCTTCATCGAGATTCTTTTCCCAATCTTGGAGCGCTTGGTTCGGCAATCCGGCAATTAGATCAAAACTAACGTTGTCGAACCCGGCCTCACGAAGCATTTGGAACGTTTGGCGGGCGTCATTTGCGTCATGTCCCCGGGCCAGTAGCTTCAATGCCCGGTCATTAAACGTCTGGACGCCGAAACTTGCCCGATTTATGCCCAGACTTTTGTAGTCCCGAAGAGTTTCCGGTGTGACGGTGGCCGGATTCATCTCCATCGTGATCTCTGCCTCCGATGTGATGTCGAACAGTAAGTCGACCGATCTCAATATTTTTTCGACTTGTTTTGCTGAAAGCAGTGACGGCGTTCCGCCTCCAAAATACACGGTGTCCGCGGTCCGGTTTTCTTCTTGCCAGATACCCGGCATTTCGCTGCATAGAGCGGCGACATAGCGATCCACGTCTTCACTGTCGCGATAGACATCCGTCGCGAAATCGCAGTAAGAACAGCGCGACTTGCAAAAAGGAATGTGAAGATAGATCCCGGCCGCCACGGTGTAAGTATACCTTGCCCGGTTAAGTTAAATCAGGTAGGGTTGGGCTCAGATCGTTCTTTCCGGCGTTTCGAACGTTTCCAGCTGATTACGTAACGAGCTCTTCCAGGCAGATTCAAGCTCTGTAACTGGCTGAACAAGCTTTTCCTCCCCACCAACACTGATTCTGATATCCGAACCCGTAACGCTGCCGATGATATTCATCGAGCGGCCCTTTACTATTGCCTGAATCCGCTCACGATTCTGAGCGCTGAAGCTGATCACGATCCGAGAGGGTGTCTCACCGAAAAGTAATGCCTCGCTCGAAAGACCATTTTTATCGAGTGTTACATCGGCCCCAAGGGCGTCGCGACCTAGCGATGAGAAGCAGCATTCGGCAATAGCAACCGCGAGGCCGCCGTCCGAACAGTCATGAGCAGAATTGAGAAGGCATTCATCTGCTAGTTTAAGCAGGGTTTTCTGTACCAATTTCTCTTGTTCGAGATCAACTCGGGGCACAGCACCATTAGCTATGATCTCATCAGTCGAGAGGCCAAGGACCGTCTGAGCATATTCGCTCGCCCCCAAATCGTCCCTTGTTTCACCGAGCACTGCGATCAAATCGCCTTCGTTCTTAAATCCGTGAGTGACGATCTTGTGCGTGTCCTCGATCAGGCCAACCATCCCGATAGTCGGTGTGGGCAGAATGCCGCGCCCTTCGGTTTCGTTGTAGAAGGAAACATTGCCTGAAACGACAGGCGTTTCGAAAGCCTCGCATGCCTGTTTCATTCCGTCGATGACTTCGGAGAAGCTCCACATTACCTCGGGCCTTTCAGGTGAAGCAAAGTTCAGGCAATTGGTTACCGCGATCGGTTTAGCTCCGACGCAGACGACATTTCTAGCAGCCTCGGCGACGGCCAACTTTGCCCCTTCTTTAGGATCGATGGCGACAAACTTAGCATTGCCGTCAAGGCACATTGCTATCGAGCGGCGGGTCTCTTTTACCCGGATCACCGCTGCATCAGCTCCGGGGAGGACCGCGGTGTTTGTTCGCACCATGGTGTCATACTGTTCATAGACCCATCGTTTGGAACAGATGTTTGGTGAAGCCAAGAGGCTTTTCAAGGCTTGTCCAAGACCCAGTCTCGAAGGTCTAAGGTCTTTCTTTGGACTTTGAACTTTGGATTTTGGACTTGGAGTGGACATTGGCCGCTCATACTTCGGTGCTTCATCCGTCAAAGCAAGTACCGGTAGATCGGCTTCAAGGTTCCCGTGGTGGAATATCTTGATCCGATCGCCATCGACGACTTTGCCGATCGCTACTGCATCGAGCTCCCATTTCTTGAAAATGTCGATGACTTGTTTCTCACGCCCCTGCCGGGCAACGATCAGCATGCGCTCTTGCGATTCCGACAGCATCATTTCATATGCCGTCATTCCGGTTTCACGCTGGGGGACGAGTGTGAGATCGATCTCGAGGCCGGTTCCGGCACGAGCGGCCATTTCTACAGACGATGAAGTCAGCCCCGCCGCCCCCATGTCCTGGATGCCCTCGATCGCGCCGCTTCGCATGGCTTCGAGACAGGCTTCGAGAAGTAGTTTCTCGAGAAAAGGGTCGCCAACCTGAACGGTGGGCCGCTTCTCCAAGGCCTCGTCATCAAACTCGGCGGACGCCATTGTGGCACCGTGGATACCGTCACGACCCGTCTTGGCGCCTGCATAGAGAACCGGGTTGCCAATGCCGGAGGCCTTACCGAAAAAGATCTGGTCTTTGCGAACTATTCCGAGAGCAAAAGCGTTCACCAGCGGATTAAGGCTGTACGATTCATCGAAAACAACCTCGCCGCCGACGGTCGGCACGCCAAAGCAATTTCCATAGTGGCCGATTCCCGCTACGACGCCTTTTAGAATGGATTTGTTACGGTTGTAAACTTTATCGTCGGGCGCGGCAGTCGCATTTCCATTTGTCAGCGGCCCAAACCTCAGCGAATTCATCGCTGCGATCGGCCTCGCCCCCATGGTAAAGACATCGCGAAGAATACCGCCTACGCCTGTCGCGGCTCCCTGAAACGGTTCGATAAAACTCGGATGGTTATGAGATTCGACTTTGAACGCCACACACCAGTCATCGCCGATATCGACCACGCCGGCGTTCTCGCCGGGCGGCACTATTACACGCGGCCCTTGTGTCGGAAGCCTTTTCAGATGGACGCGTGAAGATTTGTACGAGCAGTGCTCAGACCACATCACGCTGAAAATACCGAGCTCGGTGAGATTCGGTTCGCGGCCAAGAATCTCAACGATTCGGGCATACTCGTCCGTCGCGAGACCGTGCTGCTCCACTATTTCCGGCGTGATAGGTGTTTCGCTCATCTTCTGTCTGCTTCCCAATAGGAAAATGAAACAGACATTCTAACGACTTCGGGGCATGATGTCGATTTGTGAAGAAGAAAAAAGCCGCCGGGGTAGCGGCCTTGCCCGATCATTGGCTAGAGTCTATTGCTTGTAAATAACTCCGCCTTTCATGACAAACGAGGCGGACTCTATATTATGAATGTCTTTGAGTGGATCGCCCGAAACGGCGACGATATCAGCGAATTTGCCGGGCTCGAGCGACCCGACGTTCTTTTCCCAACCGAGCAATGTCGCCGCATTTATGGTACCGGCCATAATGGATTCCATCGGTGAAAGGCCACCCCATTCGACCATAAGCGTGAATTCATGGCCATTGGTCCCGTGCGGAATTACGCCTGAATCGGTGCCGAATGCGATCTTCACGTTGTGCTGTTTGGCTATGCGGATGCCATTTCGCATCGCGGCCGCGGCCGCCAAGGCTTTCTCAGCGATTAAGCCTTTCAAAACCCCGCTTTTAGCAAGCTTCTCGACGCCTTCGCCAGCCATGAGCGTAGGAACGAGATACGTGCCGCGATCAGCCATCATCTTTGCGCCCTCGTCGTCGAGAAATGAACCGTGCTCGATCGACGTTACCCCGGCCCGAACAGCGATCTTTATGCCTTCAGTCCCGTGAGCATGAGCGGCTACGCGACGGCCGAGCTTCGTTGCCTCGTCCACAAGAGCCTTCATTTCTTCATAAGTGTATTGCGTCGCGCCAACGGCATCACCCTCGCTGAGCACGCCACCCGTGGCGCAGGTTTTGATGACGTCAGCTCCGTACTTGACCATGTAACGAACTGCCGCACGGACTTCCTCGGGGCCGTTCGCGATACCGTTCTTGATCCCGCCGTCGGCAAGGCCGGGCTTATACCCATTCTCGTCGCAATGGCCGCCCGTAATTCCGATAGCATGGCCGGCGGCAACCATCCGTGGCCCCGGCACCCAGCCTTCGTTAATTGCTTTGCGAAGCGCCATGTCGTCAAAATTCGGCGCACCGACGTTGCGAATGGTGGTAAATCCGGCGAGCAGAAGATTCTTTGCGTTCCGTGTTCCAATGATCGCGCCAAACGAATCGTAATCTTTCACGACGGCATCATTCCCGTCAGGATCGCCGAGAACGCGTCCGATCACATGCGTGTGGGCGTCAATGAAGCCCGGCATGAGCGTTACATCGCCGAGATCGATCACCTTCGCCCCGGCCGGGATCTGAACTTGAGAACCCGAACCAACTGCTGTGATCCGATCGTCGGTCACTACGACTACTCCGTTTGCGATCTCGGGTTTTCCCGTGCCGTCAATCAAGCGCGCGGCTTTTAGTACCACAACGCCGTGACCAACTGGGGCCTCAGGTCGGATTGCCGGAAGCTGCCCAAATAAAGAAACCGTCAATAGAAAGGCGCACACGAATAATAAGAGGACATTGAGCCTGAATTTACTCATCTAAGGATCTCCTGATTTTTGAAGAAATAAAAAGAATAGCCCGGGCGATTTTAGCGCTCCCCGGGCGATTTTACGATAAACGGTGGCGGGTTTGTTATTTTGCGGCCGCAGCCGCGGTTTCCCTGCTTAACTCAGCACGCAAAATGTCAGGTCGGATCTTTCCCTGGCGGTAATAACGCGTATTGCCCTTTTCGTCGAACAGGACCGTAAAAGGCAGCCCTCCAGACCAGTTCGCCGAAACCGATCTCATCGCAGCCTCGTCATCGGCCGCCTTTAACAAATAGGCAGGCATTTCCGCATGCATATCCGTGAGAAATTTTGGCACCGCCGTGTTCATGTCGGCTAAGTCATCGAGGGAGATCGTGATGAAATCGATCCTACCCTTGTATTCGGCGTTGATCTTTACTAGTTCGGGAAATTCCTCTCGGCATGGGTCGCACCAGGTCGCCCAAAAATTGATCAATAGCGGTTTCCCGTTGGGCACCAGCAATTTCTTTAGGGCGATCTCATCGATCTGAGTGATCTGAGGACCGCTGCCCGTCGGCGAAGTCGATGAGTTAGGCGAGCTTGCCTTTTGGCCTATAGCCGTCGCCGCAATACTGACAACAAACAACGCGGCGGTCAAACCAGCCTTAACGCGACCCAATTCCAGACCCATTTCTCTCCTTTTACTCCCCAATCCTTTTGATGGTGCAACCGAATGCGTTTGCCGACGTCCTGCCGACCTTTTTGCCGGCCAGCGAATCGTCAAAGGCAGTCTTCAGGTAACTCTCGGTTACATTTTTGCCGTTGCGGTCGTTGTCTATTGCGCCGTGGTAGAGCAGAACATTCTTTCCATCAACATAATAGACCTCGGGCGTTACGGAGGCTCCGAGTTTGTCCGCCAGAACGTTGTTTTTGTCGATCAAGACTGGAAACTTAAAACCATATTCAAGAGCGTTTGACTTCACCCAATCCAAAGACTCTGTTGAATTTGAGTTGATACCGATAAAATTGATCCCCTTAGCTGCATATTGCGCGGCAAGCTCGTTAATGCGCTCGTGATATCCGCGGACGACCGGGCATTGCGCGGAAAGAAATACGATCACAGCCCCGTTTTTTCCTTTCAGATCATTCAACGATTTCGTCGTTCCCGCCGTATCGGCAAGAGCAAAATTTTCCAGGGCGGACCCGACAGCAGGTCCCTGAGCATATCCTGTGGATGCAATCACGCAAAGTGCAACTAATATTGAAAAAACTATGCTGAGCCGTTTCATTTCTTTCCTCCTTATTTTAATTCCAAATTTTATCAATTAGCCTCACAGGTCGACAAGCTTATCGTTTTCTACGGGTCAGAAAAGCCTCAGGTTTCCTCTTCGGGAATTGTCCAACTTGTCTTTGATGCCGGAAGTTAACTTTTCGTCAAATTAAACACTTTAGAATGTTATAATTCCCGCACAAAACGCTCTTTATGCTTGTCACCGGCGAATCGTTTTCCCATTACAAAGTTATTTCCTCGATAGGCTCGGGAGGAATGGGTGAAGTTTACCTTGCGGAGGACGTAAGCCTTCGCCGGCGAGTGGCATTAAAGGTTTTGGCTGAAGCGGTCGCCACAAATCAGGAGCGATTGCGTCGATTCCTTCAGGAGGCACAGGCGGCGTCGGCGCTGGATCACCCGAATATACTCACTGTCTATGAATTTAGCTCGGACCGTGGTCGGCACTATCTCGCAACCGAGTATGTCGAGGGACAAACCTTACGAGAACTTATCGCTCAGGGTCCCTTTTCCGTGACCAAGGCTCTGGAGATAGCGGCACAAACTGCTTCGGCTCTTTCGGCGGCGAACCGGGCCGGTATTACGCACCGCGATATCAAACCAGAGAACATCATCCTTCGGCCTGATGGGCTTGTAAAACTGCTGGATTTCGGTCTGGCAAAACTCGCAGAATCGAGTGAGTCGTCCGCAGATCACGACACTTCTACGCTCGTGAAGACATTTCCCGGAATGCTGATGGGTACGGCTGCGTATATGTCTCCCGAGCAGTCACGGGCGCGCGAGCAAGACGGCCGCACTGATATTTGGAGCCTTGGTGTCGTAATGTTTGAAATGCTCGCCGGCGAACAACCGTTCCGTGGAGAAACTTTTCATCACACGATTGTCGCCCTTCAGGAGAACGAAGTTCCGCCGCTCTCTCGTTTTGTGCGGGATTACCCTGACGCAGTTGAGAAGATAATCAGAAGGGCTCTCGAAAAAGACCCGGAGCTTAGATACCAGTCCGCTGACGACATGCTTGCGGATATCAACGATGCAAAAACCGCTCTAGATTCGAGTGCCGGCCAAACGGTCGCGATCAAGCGGCCAACTCTCGACGGAAAAGATACGGCAACCGTGGCAATGCCCTTGGAGACGGTATCAACCGCCGAATGGCTGACGCGGGAGTTTCGGAGCGGCCGGTCAAAGCGGGTCCTGATCGGTTTAGGAGCTGTGATCGTGCTGGTGATCGCGGCTGCTTTCATGACCCGTTCGGTGTTTTTTGAAAGCTCGCCGATCAATTCAGTTGCGGTGCTGCCTTTTGAGAACGGCAGCGGTGATCAGTCGTTGGATTATCTTTCGGACGGTTTAAGTGAAAATGTGCTGGACCAGCTCGCCCAACTGCCTCAGTTAAAGGTGATCGCCCGCAGCTCGAGTTTCAAATATCGCGGTGAAAACCTAGATATTCAAAAGATCGCGCAAACGCTTGGCGTAAGGGCAATAGTTACCGGGCGGGTTGTGCGGCGCGGAGACGATCTGACGATTCGCGTAGATCTTGTAGACGCCGCTGAAAACAAGCAGCTTTGGGGCGAGCAATACGTGAGGAAAATGGCTGACGCCGCAAATCTTCAACAGGATATTGCAAGAACTGTTTCCGAAAAACTAAGGTTGAATCTATCCGGCGCTCAAGCCGACCTCCTTTCCCAGCATCGTTCCGTAAAACCTGAGGCGTATGAGCTGGTGTTAAAAGGTAAGTACTATTTCGAGCTCGGCGGTACCGCCAACCGAAAAAAGGCCGCGGACTTTTTTGAACAGGCAGTTGCTGCCGACGCGAACTATGCGCCCGCTTATGCCAACCTTTCGGCAACATATCGACGACTGGCAGCCGACAGCATCGTTGATCCGCGGGAATATATTCCAAAAGCCGAGGCTACAGGTCGGAAAGCTCTTGAGCTGGACGAGAACCTTCCTGATGCTCATCTCACGATGGGTAACATTTACCAATACACATGGCGTTGGGTCGATGCCGAGCGCGAGTATAAACGCGGGATCGAGCTCAGCCCAAACCTTGGCCTCGGGCACCGGGCTTACTCGCAGTTTCTCAGCCTGATGGGCCGACATGAGGAAGCTCTTGCCGAGGCTCAGCGAGCGAAAGAGATCGATCCCGTCGTTACGATGGCGAATGCGAGCATCGGCTACAGGCTTGTCTTTGCACGTCGATTTGACGATGCTATCGCAGACCTGAAGAAAACCCAGCAGCTTGATCCTTCTTTCGATTTCACGCAAGTGTTGCTCGGATATGCCTATTCGGCGAAGGGCCAGTACGAGGACGCCTTAAGGGCGTTTACCGAAGCCGTCAGACTAGGAGACGACAGCCCCAGCACACAGATCTATATCGCGTCGGTATATGCAAGATCGGGCGATAAAGCGAAGGCACATGACATGCTCGGAAAGCTTCAGGCCGGAAAAGATTACGTATCGCCCGCCGAGCTGGCGATACTGTATAGCGCCTTAGGTGATAAAGAGGCGGCATTTGCTTCGCTGGAAAAGGGTTTTGCTGTGCACGATCTCCAGCTTCAATTTCTTAAAGTGGATCCTGCGTTCGATGGACTTCGCGATGATCCAAGATTCAATAACCTACTTCAGCGGGTTGGCTTTACAAGCTGAGCAACCAAATGACAATTTCGGCTGGTACTAGGCTTGGACGCTACGAAATACGCTCGCTGATCGGAGCAGGAGGGATGGGCGAAGTCTACCTCGCCCACGACCCCAAAATAGGCCGGCAGGTGGCTGTGAAAGTGCTCCCGCAAGAGTTCTCCTCAGACAAGGAGCGGCTAGCCCGATTTGAGCAGGAGGCCCAAGCCGCGGGAGCACTTAATCATCCAAATATCCTTGCGATCCACGATATCGACACGCACGATGCGGCGCCTTATGTCGTATCGGAATACCTAGAAGGTGAGACTCTGAGAACGGCGATAGGCAGCAGTCCGCTGTCGATCAGGAAAGCCACCGACTATGGATTGCAGGCTGCCCTCGGGCTCGCGGCGGCCCATGAGAAAGGGATCATTCATCGTGATCTTAAGCCGGACAATATCTTCGTTACATCGGACGGCCGCGTAAAGATCCTCGACTTTGGGCTGGCGAAGCTTATCGAACAAGACAATGGTGGCGTGCGGACTGACTTACCGACAAAAAAGGTAAACACCGACTCGGGCACGATCATGGGAACCGCGGGCTACATGTCGCCGGAGCAGCTTCGCGGACAACCGGTGGATGCCAGGACCGACATCTTTTCATTCGGAGCCGTCCTTTACGAAATGCTTTCAGGGCAAAAGGCCTTTCAGCGCGACTCGGCGGCCGACACCATCAGTGCGATCCTGCGGGAGGATCCACCCGAGCTTTCGGAAACAAATAAAAGCGTTAGTCAGGGACTTGAACGCGTAGTTCGCCGCTGCATCGAAAAAAATCGCGAACGGCGGTTTCATTCGGCGAGTGATCTGGCATTCGCGCTGGAATCATTGGGCGGCTCTCAGACTTCGGGTGATATGACAACGTTTATCTCGACGTCAGGGCCGGTCGAGGAAACGCGAAACTGGCGTCAAAGCAAATGGGTCGGTTGGATCGCGGCGGGCATTCTGCTTTTGTTATTGGCCGGTCTCGGAGCGATGTATTTTAGACGGCCCGAAGCGAGCGGCAGGACAATGCGGTTTTTGATCGTGCCGCCGCCAAAAACGAATCTCTCGGATGCCTCAGCGATCTCACCCGACGGAACGCAGATCGCATTCATCGCGGTCGGTGGCAGTGACAGCACTTCGCTCTGGGTGCGAAATCTCTCAACCGTTGAGTTGCATCAGCTACCCGGCACTGAGGGTGCGAACTTTCCCTTTTGGTCGCCCGACAGCCGCTCGATCGGGTTTTTCGCCAATTCAAAGCTGAAACGCATCGATGCCAATGGTGGCGTCGTGCAAATGCTGGCCGATGTAACGTCCGACCCGCGCGGTGGGACCTGGGCACCGGACAATACGATCCTTTTTAGCCCGGGCACGATAGCTCCGATCTACAAGGTTGCGGCCACCGGCGGAGAGGTAACGCAAGTGACCACGATCGACGAGTCCCTTGCTCACAGCTCAAATCGATGGCCGTCGTTCCTGCCGGACGGCCGTCACTTCCTTTATTTTGCTCGCGGGACAAAGGATGAAACCGAGGGGATCTTTGTCGGGTCGCTGGATTCAAGTGAAACGAAACTCGTCCTCCACAGCCTGGTTCGCGGCCTCTATGCTCCTTCCGGCGTTTCGGCAAAGACCGGGTATTTATTTTTTGTTCTTGACGGAAATCTAATGGCTCAGCCGTTCGACCCCGCAAAAGCAGACCTCTCTGGCACACCAGCCCTACTCGTGCAGGGAGTTCTCAATTATTCGCGTGAGTCCGGCCCAACTGCATATTCAGCCTGTTCGATTTCCCAGGACGGAACCATCGTTTACCGGACGGGCAGCGGAGACATAACGCAGCCTACGTGGTTTGATCGCAGTGGCAAGAGGGGTGAAACTATCGGCGAACCCGCGGCGTACAGCGAACCTTCCCTGTCGCCTGATGGAAAGAAAATCCTCGTTGAAAAAGCAGCGACCGCGGGAGCTGCTCCCGATCTGTATTTGTTTGACCTCACGCGTGGCTCTGCCGCTACCCGGCTAACCTTCGATCCTGCTCCAGACATATCCTCCATTTTCTCGCCGGACGGCCGGGAAGTGGTCTTTTCGTCGCCGAGGGCGCAGCGAATGGACCTCTATAAGAAGCTGGCAAACGGTTCGGGAAGCGACGAGCTGTTTTTCCATCCGGATAGCAACCTCTTTGCGGATGACTGGTCACACGACGGAAGGTACATTCTTGTTGAACTCGACGGCGGCGTAAAGACCAGATCCGATCTTTGGATCCTCTCCGCGGTGGGCGACCACACGCTGATCCCTTATCTGCAGTCACAGTTCAACGAAGCGCACGCACATTTTTCGCCGGACGGACATTGGATCGTCTATTCGTCGGACGAATCCGGAAGGCCGGAGATCTACGTTCGAAGCTTTCCGGATTCAGGCGGAAAATGGCAGATATCTACAGCGGGCGGTGAGCAGGCCTCTTGGAGAGGCGACGGCAAGGAGATCTTCTACATGGCCCCGGACAGGAAGCTCATGGCGGTGACCGTCAATATCGGGGCAAGTTTTGAGGTCGGCATTCCGGCCCCCTTACTTCAAACCCATATTCCGGTAACTGGAATTACGGACGACAGAAATAGTTATTTTGCGACCCCTGACGGGCAGAAATTCCTCGTAGACGAACTTTTGGAAAGCCAAATGGCGGAGCCGTTAACGGTTGTCCTCAATTGGCAGGCCGATCTGAGGCCCTGAAGCGAGACAATAAGTAGTTGTTATCTCACGTATCTAGTTTTATCCTTGTTTGAAAGAAAAAAAGGCAGCGATGGTGGGCTCGCTGCCAGGGGCACCCGAATTTTTTAGTCCTAGAGTTGGTCACTTTATTGCAAGGACTTCGGGTTTTATCGGGGAGGGGTGAACTTCAGAAAAACAATTTGATTGAAAATGGCTAACGTTTCAATTTCTAACGGTTTTTACCCTGCCTCACTTATCTAGTGCGTCACCCGAAGGAAAACTGGCTCACAATTAAAAATATTTTTTCAAAATCATTTTGAGCGGGTTCTGCCCGTTAGACAGCCGGGCGACTTCGGTTACTCTCTATGGATGAAAAAGACCAAATTGGATCAAACGGCGAGCCTATTGCAAACCTCGAGGAACTGATCCCGATCGTCTATGCGGAGCTTCACCGGCAGGCCCATAATTTTCTGCGTCGCGAGTACGGCAACAGGACGCTGCAGACGACCGAGTTGATCAACGAAGCATATTTAAAGCTCCGGGGTCAGAAAAACCTTCATTTCGAAAGCCGAACGCATTTTTTCGCGATCGCCGCCAATTTAATGCGGCAGATACTGGTCGATCACGCGCGGAGAAAGCACCGGCTGAAGCGCGGCGGGCCCCAGACCGACCTGCCTCTCGACGATGCCCTGCAGGTTCAGGTGGACGGGAAAGATCTAAGCCTGGCTGATCTCGACGACGCTTTGCAAAGGCTTGAAAAAATGGACCCACAGCAGGCCAGGATCGTCGAATTAAAGTATTTTGGCGGTCTGAGCATCGAGGAAACGGCAAAGATCGTCGGAATATCGCCTGCGACCGTAAAACGCGATTGGAACATAGCCCGGATCTGGCTTTTTAATGAGCTTCGAAATTGAGCCTTTACTGCCCGGAATATCGCACTAATCAAAGGGTAATAACATTTACAAGCGATGGATTCGGAAAACTGGCCTCAGGTAAAAGAGATCTTAGAGGTGGCCATCGAGCAGCCGCCAGAACGACGCACGCAGTTCATTAGAGAGCGGTGCTCGGGTGACGTTGCTCTCCAGAGCAAGGTGGAATCGCTGATAGACTCGTTCGATCGGGTCGGCGATTTCATGGAAGACGGAGCTATCGGCAGCGTTGCTGATACGTTTGCGTCTTCGAAAAACGGATTCGAGCCCGGCGACAGTTTGGGCAAGTACAAGGTAGTCCGGCTGCTTGGTGAAGGCGGCATGGGAACGGTTTATCTTGCCGACGATCCCGGCCTGCATCGGCAAGTGGCGGTCAAAGTGCTCAGAGATGACCTCTGGTGGTACAAACAGGGCCGGCAGCGCCTTTTGCGCGAGGCCAGGGCAGCTGCAAAGCTCGACCATCCAAATATCTGCAGCATTTACGAGGTTGATGACAGCGATCAGCGAAGCTTTATTGTCATGCAGTATGTCGAGGGCAGGACGCTTGGCGACATCATGGCTAACGGCGGCTTGAGCGGAAATCGATGCCTGAACGTAGCTCTGCAAATTGCCGCTGC
>Ga0070666_10001101_pt1 | contig 16520 bp, 16 predicted proteins | sample KBSS23metaG_FD_64677 | JGI IMG/M metagenome (GOLD analysis project Ga0070666, IMG submission 64677) | Switchgrass rhizosphere microbial communities from Kellogg Biological Station, Michigan, USA - KBS S2-3 metaG | ecosystem: Host-associated > Plants > Roots > Rhizosphere > Soil ... | reverse complement strand
CCCGCGGGCTCCTATCGCCTCCGCGTCATGCTCCAGGACGACTCCGGCGCCGGACGCCAGGCTACCACCCCCATCGAAGTGCGGTAGAGGCCCGCTCGGACGGACTCTTAGGAGAGCTCGAGCATCCGGTCGAGCGAGCGCTCGGCGGCCGCCCGCACGTCCTCGGGGATGACGATCTCGGGACGCTCGTCCCGAAGCGCGAGGTAAACCTTTTCCACGGTGTTCTTCTTCATGAAAGGGCAGAGATTGCAGGCGCACGTGTCGGTCGGGAGCGGAATGAACGTCTTCCCCGGCGCGGCCTTTTCCATCTGGTGCAGGATGCCGGGCTCCGTCGCCACGAGAAATTCGGGGGCGTCCGTCTCCGTCACGTAGCGAAGCATCGATTTCGTCGATCCGACGTGGTCGGCGTGTTTCAGGATCGCCTCGGGGCACTCGGGGTGCGCCGCGACCTTCGCCCGGGGGTGGCGCACCTTCAGACGAACGAGCTCTTTCTCCGAGAACTGCTCGTGCACGATGCAGGTGCCCGGCCAGAGCACCATGCTCCGTCCCGTCCTCTTCTCGAGCCAGGCGCCGAGATGCCGGTCGGGGGCGAAGAGGATCTCCTGCTCCGGCGGAATCGAACGGACGATCTTCTCGGCGTTCGACGAAGTGCAGATGATGTCGGAGAGCGCCTTCACGCGGGCCGAGCAGTTGATGTAGGTGATCGAAACCGCGCCCGGATGCGCGTCCCGAAACGTCCGGAAGGCATCGGGCGGGCAGGAATCCTCGAGCGAGCATCCCGCGGCCATGTCGGGCACCAGGACCTTGCGCGTGGGGTTCAGGATCTTCGCGGTCTCCGCCATGAACCTCACCCCGGCGAACAGGATGATCTCCGCCTTCGTTTTCTGCGCGGTTTTCGACAGGTCCAGGGAGTCTCCGACGAAATCCGCCAGATCCTGGATCTCCGCCTCCTGGTAGTAATGCGCCAGCAGCACCGCGTTCTTCTCGGCCTTGAGGCGACGGATCTCCGATTCGAGCTCAACGGGAACCGCGGCGACCGGCGCGAGAGACGACATATCATCATTGTAGTCCGGCTCCGCGGGAGCCGGATGCGCCGGGCGTCCGCCGTTCTGGCGCGAACATTGCGTGAGGAACAGCCGGAAAGGAGCATCCACCCAAGATGAAGACGAAAGACGACAAGCAAGCCCGGGGACCCTTCGTGAGCGACATCCAGGAGCTGCGGCGACGAGCCCGCCAGCACATGGAGAAGGGCGCCGTCACCGAAGGCTACAAGGCGGATCGCGAGACCGTGATCCGCATCCTGAACGAAGCCCTCGCTACGGAGATCGTCTGCGTTCTCCGGTACAAGTTCCACTACGCGATGGCGAGCGGCATCAACTCGCAGTCGGTGAAGCAGGAGTTTCTCGCGCATGCCAACGAAGAGCAGCAGCATGCCGACCTCATCGCGGAGCGGATCACGCAGCTCGACGGGAGGCCCAACTACAACCCGGAAGGGCTCGCGACCCGCAGCCACTCCGAGTACAAGGAAGGCACGAGCCTGCTCGACATGATCCGGGAGGACCTGGTCGCCGAACGCGTCGCGATCGACTCGTACTCGGAGATGATCCGCTTCCTCGCCAACGACGATCCGACCACCCGGCGGATGCTCGAGGGGATCCTGGCGGTCGAGGAAGAGCACGCCGACGACATGAAGACGCTCCTGGAAACCATGTCGCAGGGAAAGTCTTAGGCGGGAGTTCTCGGCGTCCGCCGCTTCCAGGCGCCGTCTCCGCGGCCGATTCCCGGCGCTGTTAACATGGAGGTGTGACGGGGCCTTCGTGCCCGCGGGGCGGAGAAGAGAAGTACCGCCTGCTGCTGCAGGTGTCGGAGGCGGCCAACGCCCGCCGCGACCTCGCGGGCGTTCTCGACGCGGTCGCGATCGCTCTGAAGCCCTTCGTGCCCGTCGACGCGATCGCCGCGATCACCGTCGAAGGGAGCCTCGCGCGCGTCCACGCCGTCCACATCGAGGGCGTCGAACGGCGCGACGGCGAATCGCTCGAAGGAATGGTGGCGCGCGCGATCCACGTTCCGCCCGAGAGCTTTCCCCCCCTCCCTCCGAGCTACCCTCTGCATGGCACGGGCACAGAGTTCGTCGGCCGCACCGGCCGCGCCTACGTCTCCCAGGACCTCGCGGAAGAGAAGCTCTTCACCGAGGACGAACGGCTCCTCTCGTTCGGCATCCAGTCCTACGTCCGGACGCCCCTCTTCGTGCGCGATCGGCTGATCGGATCGATCGCTTTCTCGCGCATCGCCCGCCGCCGGTTCACGCCGGAGGAAGTCGAGCTCCTCGAGGAGGTCTCGCGCCCCATCGCGACGGCGGTCTCGAACTCGCTCGCGTTCGACGAGATTGCCCGCCTGAAAGACCGGTTGCAGGAAGAGAACCTGGTGTTGAAGGAGGAGATCGACCAGGCATCCATGTTCGAGGAGATCGTCGGTTCCTCGGAAGCGCTTCGGCGCGTCCTTTCGCGAGTCGAACGCGTGGCGCCGACTTCTTCGACCGTGCTTCTCTGCGGCGAGACGGGGACGGGAAAAGAGCTCTTCGCGAGAGCCATTCACCGGCTGTCGCCGCGCGCGTCCCGCGCGCTCATCAAGGTCAACGTCGCGGCGCTTCCGGAAGGGCTCGTCGCGTCGGAGCTCTTCGGTCACGAAAAGGGAGCGTTCACCGGCGCCCTCCAGCGCCGCGTCGGGCGGTTCGAGCTCGCCTCGGGCGGCACCCTTTTCCTCGACGAGGTGAGCGAGCTCGCGCCCGAGATGCAGGTCGCGCTGCTCCGCGTCCTGCAGGAAGGCGAGTTCGAGCGCGTCGGCGGCATGCGCTCTCTCCGGACCGACGCCCGCGTGATCGCGGCGACCAACCGCGACCTCGGCGCGGCCGTCGCATCCGGAGATTTCCGCGAAGATCTCTACTACCGGCTGAACGTCTTCCCGATCGAAGTTCCGCCGCTGCGCGAGCGCCGGAGCGACATTCCGGTTCTCGTCGAATACTTCGTCGCGCGCCACGCGGCGCGCATCGGAAAGAAGATCCGCCGGGTCGAAAAGAAGACGATGGACCGTTTTCTCGGCTATCCCTGGCCGGGGAACGTGCGGGAGCTTCAGAACGTCATCGAGCGCGCCACGATCCTGACGGATGGGGAAACGCTCCAGGTCGAAGACACGCTTTTGCCGCCCGAAAAAGGATCGCGCGCCCCCTCCTCGCTGTCGTCGAATCTCGAGGGTCAGGAGAAGCGGCTGATCGAGAACGTTCTCGCCGAAACGGGCGGGCGGGTTTCCGGACCCTCCGGCGCCGCGCTGCGCCTGCAGATCCCGTCGACGACGCTCGAATCGAAAATTCGGAAACTGAAGATCGACAAGCATCGTTTCCGCTCCGGGGCGGAGCGTCCCGCCCGTTGACCGCCTCCCTCCGTTTTTTTAACGGTATTTCGTAAATTCTCGCGTCGTGGCGGGCGTTTGGAACCCTCAAACGCATGGGAAAATGAGACTTCGCCATCGAGACCCGATGGCACGGCTCTTGATGGCCCCACCGGCGTGTTGAAAATCGAAAAGACCGCGGAGACCGCTCAACGCATCACGTATTTTCTCTCGGGCCGGATCTCCGAGGAGCAGATCGGAGAGCTCGAAAAAATCTTGCGAAGCTCGCGGCGGGCGGGACAGCAGGTCGTCCTCGATCTCGAGGGCGTCGGCATCGTCGATCGTAGCGCCGTGAAGTTCTTCCTCCAAGGCGAAGGCGCGCGCGCGAAGCTCCTGCACACGCCGGTGTACGTCGCCGAATGGCTTCGGACCGAAAAGCGGAGCGAGGCGAGATGATCGGGCGGGCGGCTTTCGCCGCAACCGCCTTCGCGGCCGCCCTTTCGCCGATGGCGTCGCACGCGGAAACCGTGCGGGTGACGCTCCCGGAGGCGGTCGAGAGGGCTCTCTCGGAGGGAACCGCGGACAAGCTCGCGGCGCTTCGCGTGGACGAGGCCCGCACGGGAGCCGCGCTCGCCAGCGCCGCGCTGCGCCCTCGCGTCGACGTCTCGGTCTCCGACGTCAACCAGAGCCTGAACCTCAAGACCTTCGGCCTGACGTTCCCCGGGTTTCCCTCGGTCGTTCCGCCTTTCAACGTCTTCGACGCCCACGTCGCGGCGTCGATGAACGTGATCGACATCGCGGCGCGCCGCCGTTCCGCCGCGGCCCGGCAGAGGATCCGGGTCGGGGAGGCCGAACGCGAGCGCTCCGATTCGGACGTCGCGGCGGCCGTCGCCTCGCTCTTTCTCACCATTCGCCGCGCCGATTCGCTCGTGGACGAAACCGAGGCGAACGTGAAGCTCTTCGAGCGGCTCCGCGCCGAAGCCGCCCACCAGCAGGAGGCCGGCGTCGGAACGCGGCTCGACACGACGCGCGCCGATGTCCAGCTCTCCCGCCAGCGGCAGGCGCTCGTGGCAGCCCGCAACCAGCGCGATGCCGCGCGCCTGGCGCTGCTCCACGCGATCGGCGCCGACATGGGCGACGACCTGGTGCTCGTGGGAGCGCCCTCCTCTCCTCCCCCGGCGATCCCGGACCCGGAGGAAGCGATCGCCGACGCGCGCCGGCTTCGTCCGGAGCTCCGTTCGGCCGACGAAGAACTGACGGCGGCCGAAATGCTCGTTTCCGCGGCGAAGGGGGAACGGCTCCCGAAGCTCTCCGCCCAGTTCCAGGGGGGCTATAACGGCAACTATCTCGGCGACCTCTCCTGGACGAGGATCGTCGGCGGATCGCTCGCCTTTTCCGTGTACGACGGCGGCGAGCGCGCGGCCCGTCTGGCGGAAGCGCGGCGCCGGGAAGAAGAGCTCCGGATCGAACGCCGCGAGCTCGACCGGCAGATCGAGGAAGAAGTCCGGCGGGACATCCTGGCCTATCGGAGCGCCGCGAGCCGGTCCGAGCTCGCCGAAGAGAGCGCCCGCCTCGCCGGCGACGAGCTGACGTTCGCGACGGATCGGTTCGTGAACGGGGTGTCGTCGGACGTCGAGGTGGACAACGCGCAGACGAGCGTCGCCGCCGCGCGCGACGCCCGGATCGCCGCGCTCGCCGACCAGGAGCAGGCGTGGATCGACCTCGCCCGCGCGACCGGCCGGATCCGGGAAGTGATCGAGAAGGAGAACCCGTGAGCGAAGAGTCCCGGAAGCTTCCCGCGCGCGCGCCCCGGGAGCCGGGCGCGGACCCGGCGCGGGGCGCCGAGAAGAAGCCGAAGAGGCGCCTCGTCCCGTGGCTGATCGCGGCCGTGGTTTTCGGCGTCGGCGGGTTCTACGGCGTGCGAACGGTGGCGTTCTACCGGCACCACGCCGAAACGGACGACGCCCAGATCGAGGGCCACATCGATCCCGTCCTTCCGCGCGTTTCGGGCTACGTCACCGAGATCGCGGTCGAGGACAACCAGCGGGTCGAGAAGGGTGAGCTCCTCCTGAAGGTCGACGTCCGCGACCTTCAGGCGAAGATCGAAACCGCCGAAGCCGCCGTCCGAAATGCCTCGGCCCAGGTGTCGGTGGCGCGGGCCAACGTGCAGGCGGCCGAGGTGGCGCGATCGCGAGCCGCCGGGGATCTCACGCGCTGGAGCGCGCTCCGGCGGAAGGAGGAGATTTCCCAGCAGCAGTTCGACACCGCGCGCGCCGCCGCCGACGCCGCCGCCGCCCAGCGACGCGCCGCCTCTGAATCGGTCGAGGCGGCTCGCGCGCAGGTCGCCCAGAAGCAGGCGGACCTCGACCTCGCGCGCCTGCAGCTCTCGTACGCGACCGTGACCGCACCGTCCGCCGGCGTCGTGTCGAAGAAGAGCATCGAGGTCGGCCAGCTCGTCCAGGCGGGGCAGCCGCTCATGGCGATCGTGCAGGACCGGAACGTCTGGGTCGTGGCGAACTACAAGGAGACGCAGCTCCGGAAGATGCACGTCGGCCAGGTGGTGACGTTCGAAGTGGACGCGTATCCGAAGCGTCGCTTCCACGGGAAGATCGATTCCCTGTCGGCCGCCACGGGAGCCAAGTTCTCGCTCCTTCCTCCCGACAATGCGACCGGCAATTTCACGAAGGTGGTGCAGCGCGTGCCGGTCAAGATCGTCCCGACGGACCCGCCGGATCCGCGCTTTCCGCTCCGGGCGGGCATGAGCGTGACCACGACCGTCGACCTCGACTAAACGGCGGCGCATGTCCGAAACCGGGGCCGCCAAGTGGATCATCACCATCACGGTGATCCTCGCGTCGCTGATCGAGCTGATCGACACGTCGATCGTGAACGTGGCGCTTCCCCAGATGATGGGGAACCTCGGAGCGACCCTCGACGAGGTGGCGTGGGTGGTGACCGCCTACGTGGTCGCCAACGTGATCGTCATCCCCATGACGGGGTGGCTCTCGGCGCTCTTCGGACGACGCAACTACTTCGCGGGCTCGATCGTGCTCTTCACGATCGCCTCGTTCTTCTGCGGCCACGCGACCGGGATCTGGGAGCTCGTGGCCTTCCGGTTCATCCAGGGCGTAGGAGGAGGCGCGCTCCTCTCCACGTCGCAGTCGATCATCGTGGAGACGTTTCCGCCGGAAGAACTCGGCCTCGCCAACGGGCTCTTCGGCCTCGGCGTCGTCGTGGGTCCGACGATCGGCCCCACCCTCGGCGGCTGGATCACCGACAACTACAGCTGGCCGTGGATCTTCTACGTGAACATCCCCATCGGCATCGTCGCGACGTTCCTCACGATGACCTTCATCCACGACCCGCACGAAAAGCACGCCACGGGGAAAGTGGACTGGGCCGGGATCGCGCTCCTCGTCATGGGCATCGGGTCGCTCCAGATCGTGCTCGAGCGCGGAGAGCGGGAGGACTGGTTCTCCGCGACCTACATCACGGTGCTCGCCGGGGTCGCGATCGTCGGCCTCGTCGGCTTCGTCTGGAGGGAGCTCACGGCGGAGCACCCGGTCGTGAACCTCCGCGTCCTCAAGGACCGGTCGCTCGCGGTCGGAACGCTCTTCACGTTCATCCTGGGGTTCGGCCTCTACTCGTCGGTCTTCATCTTTCCCGTTTTCATCCAGAACCTGCTCGGATTCACGGCGATGCAGACGGGCTTGATCCTCCTGCCGGGAGGCCTCGCGACCGCCTGCATGATGCCGGTCGTCGGCAAGGCGCTCCAGAAGGGATTTCCGCCGCAGATCATGAATGCGCTCGGCTTCATCTCCTTTTTCGTTTTCACCTACCTGCTCTCCCATTCGACGCTCGATTCCGGCCGGACCGACTTCTTCTGGCCGCTCATCTTCCGCGGCGTCGGGCTCGGGTTCCTGTTCGTGCCGCTGACAACGCTCGCGCTCTCGAACCTGCGGGGAAGGGACATCCCGCAGGGCGCCGGATTGACGAACATGATGCGGCAGCTCGGCGGCTCGTTCGGAATCGCGCTCATCGCGACCTACATTCAGCACCGGTCCGCCGCGCATCGCCAGAACCTCCTGGCCCACGTGTCGGTCTACGATTTCGCCCTCCGCGAGCGGATGGACGCGATCACGCGCGCCCTCGTCGCCCGCGGCTCCTCGCTCGACACGGCCCGGCGGCAGGCGGCGGGGGCGATCGAGGGAACGGTCGTGCGTCAGACGTTCCTCCTCACCTACATGGACGCCTTTCGCATCGTCGGGGTCTTCTTCCTGCTCTGCATTCCGCTGCTGCTGCTCTTCAAGCGGGGAAGGCGGGCTCCGATCTCGGCGCCCCTCCATTGATCGCGCGGACGCGGGAAAGCGCGGCTCGTCCGGGTCGTCTACAATCGTCTCAGGAGGCAACCGTGGCCAAGACCAACGTGTTCACGATCATCGAGGATCTCAAGGACGGGCTCGACGAGCTCATGAAAGCGCTCGAGCCCCTCGCGCGCGTCGCCGTGAAGGAAACGCGGAAGGGAATCAAGCGAGGACGGAAAGCGACCCGCAAGATCGTCAAACGGAATCTTCCGAAAGCCACCCGCCAGCTCCGCGTGCTGCAGGGGCAGTACATGACGATCGTCCGGAAGCTCTCGAAAGCCCAGAAGGCGCAGGTCAAGAAGCTCCGCAAGACGAAGGGCTACAAGGAAGCCGTGAAGTTCGCTTCCCGCTTCGCGCGCTAGGAACGCCCCCCCGGTGACACGTTCGGCTCGCACCGGGGGACGCCCCCGATCCGTTCTCGCCCCGATCATCCTTTCGGCGATTCTTGCCGCCGCGGGCCGCGGCGCCGCGCAGTCGCTCCCGGGGGAGGCGCCTCATCCTGAAGAATTCCATTGCCCTCCCCCGCCTCCCGATCGCCCGGACTTCACGGAGGCGCTCGCCTGGATCGATTTTCCGAGGTTCGGCCTCTTCGTGCCGGTATACGAAGGCGTCGAGGAATCGACGCTCCGGCGCGGCGCCGGCCACGTCCCCGGCACCTCGCTCCCCGGAGCTCGGGACGACTACCGCAACTGCGTGATCGCCGCTCATCGAACGACGTATTTTTCGCCGCTCGAATCCGTGGGGAAGGGCGACGTCTTTTCCGTGATCACCCCGGCGGGAGTCGAGGAGTACGTCGTGGACCGGACGCTCGTGGTGACGCCGAGGCACGTCGAGCTCGAAGAGCCGACGCCGGAAAAGAGAGTGACGCTCGTCACCTGCACGCCCTTCAACTATCTCGGCTCCGCCCCGCGCCGCCTGGTCGTCCTGGCCTCGCTTCGCGACGGCAGCACCGGAAAATGAAACGACGCCCCCTTCCGGGGCGTCGTTTTCCCGAGCGTCCGCCCACCCTACCGGTAGGGTTCGACCGTGACCACGGTGTGCCCGTTCGCATCCAACGTCTTCCGGACGCGCACCCGGCTTCCCGCGGCGACGGAGGAATCGATCGTCGGGGAGTTGCGGATGTCGAACGTACGGACCTTGCCGCTCGACGTCGTGACGACGAGGGTGTGTCCGGCGTTGAATGTCTTCACCGTGCCGGTGTAGGTGCGCGGCGCCGTTCCCCGGGCAGCCCCGTGAGCCGTCGACGACGTTGCCGGCCCGGACGATCCGCTTTTCGGAGTTTCGGCGGAAGCCGTCCCGGCGCTCGTCGTCGCGGTCCCGGTCGTCGCGCTCCCCGCCGAGTTCATGTCGGTCGAGCTCGTCGACGGCGTGGAGACCTTCGGCACGGGATCTTCATCCCCTCGCTGGGGGCTCGTCGCCGTCTGCGCGGACCCGTTCGCGGCCACCAGCAAGGCCGCCCCGAAGAAGACGCCGGGAAGTTTTCTGATCTTCATCATGCCTCCGCAAAACTCACGAAATCTCCATTGATTCCATGGCTTTTCGCAGCAGATTTCATGCCACGCCGCCGGAGAATCCTCGAGAAACCCGCTCTTTCCGTTCTCCCCGCTTTCGAGACCCGGCGCCCCGGGGACCGGAGGCAGTAATCTTGCTGGCTCGAGAAATCGAGGTGCAAGATGAAAGATCCCGCATCGCCTTCGAAACTCTTTCCCGCGGGAAAAGGCGCGCAACCGCAGGCCGATGGCGACTCATCGCCCGAGGAGACCGCACCGGCGCCGAACCGGCCGCCCGCCGGAGAGCCCGCGAACAAGAATAGACCCGCCACCTCCGCCCCTCCGAAGGACGGCACGCGTCGAAAGGAATGACCGGCTCGGCCGCTCCGGGCCGCTCCTCTTTTCTCCTTCCGAACCCTGTTAGAGTCGAAATCGAGGAGATGACATGAAGCGAAACGCATCGGCGGTATGGAACGGGGGCTTGAAGGACGGGGGCGGCAGGATCTCGACCGACAGCGGCGTCCTGAAGGACACCGCGTATTCGTTCGGCACCCGCTTCGAAAACGGCATCGGGACGAACCCGGAAGAACTGATCGCGGCCGCTCATGCCGCCTGCTTCAGCATGGCGCTCTCCGGCCAGCTGGGAGCGGCGGGAATGACCGCGGAGAGCATCCGCACGAAGGCGGCGCTCACGATGGACAAGCTCGAAGCCGGTTGGACGATCACCGCGATCCATCTCGACGTGACGGCGAAGATCCCCGGCGGCGACGCGGAGAAATTCCAGACCGCCGCGGCGAACGCGAAGGCCGGGTGCCCGATCTCGCGGCTCCTGAAGGCCGAGATCACGATGGAGGCGAGGCTCGAGTAAGGCCCCCGGAAACCGCATCCCTCCCGTGCGCCTTCGGAACGAGCGGCGACGCGCATGCGCCTGACGCACCTTCAGACGGAGCTCCGGGACGGCGTCGTCCGGCGCTCGGCGCGCTTCGACTGGGAAGAACGCCCCCGGGACCCGGTGACCCTTTCCTTCTCCCTGCCGTCGAGCGCGGAGCTCGAGATCGCGGACGACGGCAACGCGTTTCTCGCCGCCGGCGTCCTCGTCGCGATGCATCATGGAGAAAGGCGCCTGTCGATCGACGCGGAGATCTGCCCGCGACTGGCCGAAGGCGCGGCCATGGCCGTCGAGATCGTCCGCGCCTGGCACGGCCGGGTGAAGAATCCCGTCGCGATCGAGACGCCCCGCGGCTTTCGCCTGTCCATTCCCCGAAATCCCGGAAGCAGCGCGCTGCTCTTCAGCGGAGGCGTGCACGCGTTCGACGCTCTCCTCGAGAACCGGGAGTTCTTCCCGTCCGGACACCCTCGCCGCTTCACCGCGCTCATCGCCGTGGAGGGTCTCGATCCCGCGGGAGCCGCCCTTTCCCCGGTTCGTCTCGCGCGCCTCCGGGCCGCGGCCGGGTCCGCCGGGATTCCCGTCGCGACGATCTCGGCGAACTTCCGGGAGCTCGAAAGCGATCTCGGCTTCGTGAGCCGCCAGTTCTTCGGCGCCGCCCTCGCGGCGACGGCCCACGCCCTCTCTCCTTCGTTCGACGGCGCTTCGATCGCCGCGGCGTGGGACGTTTCCCACGGCGTTCGCTGCGGCTCGCACGCTTTCGTCGATCCCGCCTTCTCGAGCGGCGCACTCGCCCTCCGGCACGAAGGGCTCAATGCGACGCGCCTCGAAAAAGTGTCCCGCATCGCGGCGCGGAGCTGGACGCTCGAAAACCTGATCGTCTGCACCGACGCCGCCGCCGCGGAGGGGAGGAACCACGCCAACTGCGGCCGATGCGAGAGGTGCCTTCGCACGCGGGTCGAGCTCGAAGCGCTGGGCGTCTCCGCGGAGGGGAGCTTTCCGGAGGGCGCCATCGACGCCGGAGAGCTCGAGGCCCTGCACCTCGCCTTCAACCACGATTACTTCTGGGAGCCCCTCGTCGCGCCGCTCGAGGCCCGGGGGCGGGGCGATCTCGCCGCCGCCGTCGCGCGCCTGATCGCGGAGGCGAGACGGATCCAGGCGTGGTTCGACGAGCGAGGCTGGAAGGGCCGACTCCGCGGCATGGACCGCGATGTTCTCGGCGGCTTCCTCGGACGCGTCCTCCGGCGGAGCGCGTGAAGATTTCGACGTCTTTCGAGCGGGGCGCCGGAGGGGAAAGCTTCGCGAGAGCGCGGGTCGAATGGGAAGACGGAGGCACGCCGCCCCGGAGCGTGTATTTTTCCTCGACGACCCCCTTCGGAGAGCCGGACGCGGCAGCGGAGGCTTTTCTCACGGCGTGCTTCGTCCCGGCGATGCGCCATGCGGAGCGCCGCGTCGCCGTGGACGGCCCCGTCTGCCCGACCCTGACGGAGGGCCTGCGCACGGCCGCCGCGATGTTCCGCAACTGGGAACCGCGCCTCCCGGCCGCCCCGGCGATCGAAGCCCGGCGCGCGGTCTCCCCGCCCGCTCCTTCGGGAAGGGCGGCGATCTTCTTCACGGGCGGCATCGATTCCCTCTACCTGCTGCGCCAGAACCGCCGGACCGCGCCGCGGGATCATCCGGCCTTTTTCCGCGACGCGCTGTGGGTCGGCGGGCTGGACTTCTCCGGCAGCCTCCCGGACGGAGATGCCGCGAGGACGCGTCCCCCATTCGATCCGGGCCTGGCCGAGCTCTGCGCCGGAGAAGGAGCGGAGCCGATCGCGATCTCCACCGATCTCCTGGGGCTCGATCCCGATCTCGCGGCGCTCGGAAGGTACTGGGTCGGCTCGGCGCTCGCGGCGGCGGCGCATCTCTTTCGCGGCCGGGTGGCGAGCGCCTCGCTGGCCTCGGGCTGGGACCTTCGCCGCCTGATGCCCTGGGGCACGCACCCCTTCGTCGATCGACACTACGGGAGCGCGTCGCTCGCCGTCCGTCACGAGAACGCGGGGGTCTCGCGGTTCGAAAAGCTCCGTTTTCTCGCCGAAGAGTGGCCGGAAGCGCTCCGGCGCGCGGTCGTCTGCAACTACCGGCCGGGCGGTCGACCGAATTGCGGACGCTGTTACAAATGCGTGGAGACGGGGACGGCGCTCGCGGCGATCGGGTTCGCGGGAGAGTCGTTTCCGGCCGGGACGCCGCTGCCGGAATCGATCGCCGCGCTTTCGATCGCGCCGCCTTACGTGGACTACTGGGAATCCCTGATTCCGCTCCTCCGGAGTCGCGGTCTTTCCGCGCTGGCCGAGGCGGCCCACGCGAGTGTCGCGCGTTCCCGCCGGAATGAAAGCTGGGCCGCCGGGCGGGGATGGAAGGGGCGGTTCCGCCGTTGGGATCGGAGACTCTTCGCGGGAGCCGGAAGCCGGGGGTATGCCGCGCTACGCGGACGGAAAACGCTCGACGGAGGCTGAGCGCTTGCGGCGGGGCGTTGAAATCTCTCCCCCGGTTCCGGGCAGGTTGTTCGACGGCCAGAAGTAGCCGCAGGTCGGACAGCGCCCCCATGTCCCGGGCATCCGCACGCCGCAGGTCGGGCAGATCATGGCCTCGACCTCCCCCTTCTTCTTCTTCACCGCGTGGCGGCGACCATCGCCTTCCCCTCTTCGGCGGAGCGGAGCGCTCCTCCCCGCACGACCGCTCGGATTCGGCGCATGTGCGCGATGTCGGTCGAAGGGTCGGCGGTCAGGAGGATGAGGTCCGCCGCTTTTCCTTTCTCGATCGTCCCGATCGTTTTCTCCATTCCGAGCGCGAGGCTTCCGCCGCGCGTCGAGGCGAAAAGGACGTCGAGCGGGGTCATGCCGGCCTTCTGCATGGCTTCCATCTCGGTGTAGACCGAAGGGCCGTGCAGCGTCAGCGGGTTTCCGGCGTCGGTGCCCATCGCGATCGGGATGCCGGCCCGAACCACGCGCGCGAGGTTCTCCGGGGCGACCCGATCGATGCGCGCGACCCGCCCGCGCATCCGCTCGAGCTGGGCCGGAGCGACGAGCTCCTTCAGCGCGGCGGTCTCGGCAATTCGCGCCCGCGTCGCCGGATCGACGCATCCGTTCGGGTCGTCGATCTCGGGGGCCCGGCCGCCGGCGGCCGCCTCGAGCATCCGGAGATACCCGTCGATCACCGTGAGCGTGGGACAGTAGATCGTCCCGTTCCGGCGCGCGAGGGCGATGAATTCGTCGTCGACCGGGAGATCGTCCACGCTGTGAACGAGAATCTTCGCTCCCGCCCGGAGCGCCGCCTTCGCCTCGGCGAGGCCGGTCGCGTGGACGATCAGCGGAAGGCCGTGCTTCTTCGCCTCCGCGCCGGCCGCCTCGACGGCGGCGGCCGATGCCTCGACGGGCAGGTCCTTCGTCACGATGTACCAGACCTTGACCGCCTTCGAACCGCGGGCGGCGAGATACGCGACGCCGTTCTTCGCCGATTCCGCGTCTTTCAGGACCAGGAACTGCCGCTCGGCGGGGAGATTCAGCCAGTGGTCGAGGGTCGAAAGCAGTGGACCGGCCGCCGCCACGTGCGGCGCGCGGGGATCGGCGTCGGCCCGGGCCGGAAGCCCCAGCGTCCAGGGATAGCCTCCCACGTCGAACACCGCCGTGACGCCGGAGCAGAGGTCGGCGCGAAAAATCCTCTCGGGGTTTCTCTCGAGCTCCTGGAGCGTCTCCTCGTAGGGATGGCGCATCCGGACATCGAGCGCGTCCGGCCGGCCGTCGGCCCAGCCCGTCTGGGAAAAGTGAACGTGGGCGTCGACGAGGCCCGGCGTGATCCAGTTTCCCCGCGCATCGACCACGTCGATCCGCTCCGGCAGGGGGCAGGATGCGCGGCTCCCGGCGCAATCGATCTTGCCCCCCCGCAGAACGACGACCGAATCGGGGATCGGCGCTCGCCCGGTGCCGTCGATCAAGGTTCCCCCGACGATCGCCCGGGGAGAAGGGGGAACGCCCGGCCCGCCGTCGAAGGCGGTCGTGACCGCGATCTTCCATCCGTCGGGCATACGGACGAAAACTCGCTCCGAAAGACCCGCATGCTCCTCGGCGCCGTATCGGACGCGGTAGCGATAGGTTCCGTAGACGAGCCCGTCCTTGAGCCAGTCGAGGGCAAGGTCGGTCGCCTCGTAGGCATCCGGCCAGGAGGGGGGGCGGGATTCCTCCGCGAAGGTTTCGTAACCGAGAGAGAACCCCTCGGGACCGGTCACGGCGAGTCGATTCGATGGGAGATAGCAGGAAAGGTAGGAGGCCCGGTCCCTCTTCCGGATGGACTCGGTATTGCGCGCGAAGACCTGTTTTACGGAATTCAGGTCTTCCTTCTCGGCGCCGTTCAGCAGACCGGGGCCGGCGGCGACCAGGAGAAAAAGACTGACGCAGATGGACTTTTTCATCGGCTTCCCTTTCTGCCGTTCGCGCCCGAGTATAGCCGCTACCGCTTGGTCTTCCGACCGGTTCGGGTTATGCTTCAGCCCTCGTATCGTTCTTTGCTTCGACAGATGCGCAGCTAATTCCTGAACGATGAATCACGAGACCCCGGATTCGCTCCCGCCGGCGGGCGCACCGGGCTCGAGAAGCCGGCAAGCGGTCGGAGTATTCCGGCCAAAAGGATTCCGATGAAACTCTATGTGGGCAACCTTTCCTACAACACGGGCGAAGACGAGCTTCGCGACCTCTTCGCGCCGTACGGCCAGCCCGATTCGGTCAAGGTCATCACCGACCGGGACACCGGCCGCTCGAAGGGCTTCGGCTTCGTCGAGTTCTCGAACGATCAGGAAGCGAAAGCCGCGATGTCGGCGTTGAACGGCAAGGAAGTCGGAGGCCGGGCGCTGACGGTCAATGAAGCGCGCCCCCGCGAAGAGGGCGGCGGAAACCGCGGCGGCGGCGGCGGTCGCGGCCGCTACTGATCCGTCTCTCGAACGTCGAACCGAAAAGGGGCGGGCAACCGCCCCTTTTTCTTTTCTCCTCGGACATGATCATTCCGCCCCGCCGGAAGCGCCTGCTACAATCCGCCCATGCCGACTGATGCCGAGTTGCTGCGGGAGATCCCACTCTTCCAGACGATGGACGACAACGAGCGGGCGGAAGTCGCCGCGCTCACCGACGAAGCCCACTTCGCGGAAGGACAAAGGCTGTTCCACGAGCACGACATCGGCGGGATCTGCTACGTCCTCCGCCGGGGACGGGTGGAGCTCTCCGTGATCGACGAGACGGGAGACAAGCTCGTCGTCGACGTCCTCGAACCGGGCGAGCTCTTCGGCGAGCTCTCGCTCTTCGACGGCGGGAATCGCTCCGCCGGCGCGGTCGCTCTCACGGAGGTCGACGCCCTCGTCCTCGAACGGAAGGAGTTTCTCGACTTCCTCCGGAAAACGCCCGACGCCGCGCTCGACGTCCTGGCGGCCCTGACCAAACGCATCCGACGCGCCGACGCGCTCCTCAAGCATCGCATCCAGAACCCCAACGAGTTGATCGAGGAGCGGGAGACGTTCGGCAACCGCATCGCCGACGCGGTTGCCGCTTTCGGCGGCAGCTGGCGCTTCATCATCCTGTTCCTCTCGATGATGCTCGTCTGGATTTCCGCCAACATCGCCGCCCACAAGGCCTGGGACCCTTATCCGTTCATTCTCCTGAACCTCGTGCTTTCGATGCTGGCCGCTCTCCAGGCGCCTGTCATCATGATGAGCCAGAACCGGCAGGACGCGAAGGACCGGATCCGCAGCGAGGCGGACTACGACATCAACGTCAAGGCCGAGGTCGAGATCGCCGAGCTGCACGAGAAGCTCGACCGCCTCGCGGGAGAATTGAGGCTCGCCCTGGCGCATCCGAAACGACTCGAAAACGGGACTTCGCCGCCGGCGTAACCCGCCGGGCTCGGGACCGGAGCCCCGCGCGCTCCGGAGGAGACGATCCCGATGCTGAAACCGTTTCTCTCGTTCTCGGGACGCCGCGACGTCGTCGATCTCGTCCTTCCCCGCCGCACCTTCGAGGACGTCATTCTTCCCGATTCCACCCGGCGCGCGCTCGAAGAGGCACTCGTCCAGATCGACAAGCATCGCCTCATCTTCGAGCAGTGGGGTCTCGGCGAGAAGCACTCGACGGGAATCGCCCTCGCCTTCCACTTCGCCGGGCCGCCCGGGACCGGAAAGACGATCTGCGCGGAGGCGGTCGCCCACGCCCTCGGAAAGAGGCTCCTGCGGGTCCGGTACAGCGAGATGGAAAGCGCTTTCGTCGGGGAAAGCGGCAAGAACGTCGCGTCCGCTTTCCGGCAGGCGGGAGAGCACGACGCCGTCCTGTTCTTCGACGAGGCGGATTCGATCGCGAGCCGGCGATTCGCCGGAAC
>Ga0070666_10001100_pt1 | contig 16525 bp, 17 predicted proteins | sample KBSS23metaG_FD_64677 | JGI IMG/M metagenome (GOLD analysis project Ga0070666, IMG submission 64677) | Switchgrass rhizosphere microbial communities from Kellogg Biological Station, Michigan, USA - KBS S2-3 metaG | ecosystem: Host-associated > Plants > Roots > Rhizosphere > Soil ... | reverse complement strand
CTCGCCAGCCATCGCGTAGTCAATGTTGACGGGTGGTGGCGGCTCGTTCAGAAATGCGTCGTAGCCCTTCAGCGCATCAGGATCGGTGACGGCGAATTCCAGGCACCGCTCAACACCTCGATAGACGAGCTTTCGAAGGCCGAGTTGAAGAAGCATCGCGATCATGCCCGGATCGCTTCCTGCGAAACCGGATAATTTCTGCGCGACCTTTAGATCGACGAGCGCCCCTTTGTGATCTTTGCGAAACGCACTTTCTTCAGAGTGCGCGACAAATAATTGGACCAAGTATTTCAGGGCGACAAGATCGGGCATCGTGAGATCCGCGGATGCATCCCAATCGCGATAGATATAGCAGCGAGGCATCTTCGAGGCTTTGAGGGCAACCACCATCGCGTCGTTGTGTTCGGCAAGAATCTTCGCAACGGCGGTGTGGTCGTTCTTTATTTGTGCAGCCTGGAGATCGGCTCCAATCTTGATTGCGTCTTGAACAGTTCCAAGAAGTCCTTCTGCTTTGTTCAAGAGGGGCGCTGCATTTTCTGCATCGGTGACGGGCGGTTTTGGGAGGAGGTCTTTTGCGGTGAGAGGTACTCCGACGGCGGCGGCTTCTTGCATCGCCATGGGTGCGCGATCCGATGCGAATTCGATGTCGCCCCCTTTCGGTTTAGGAGGACGTGTGATGAAGTAGATCGGAAAGCCACACATGATGGCGGCGGCGAGAACCGAAAATAGAACTTGCGACTTCGTCATTCCCGAGGAATGGGTGAAACGGGATGGCATCTGTTCGGTCTCACTCACGAACGAGCGGGGTTCCACCGGGGGTGAACAAGTTTGGTCTTTGGGTCGAGATTCGATCGCCGAAGACAGTCAGTTGGACGATGGAATCCTTGTCCCATTTCCCGCCTTTTGCGGGCCGGACCAAGTGGCAGCATTGAAGCGACCGTAATTGCTTGTAACCCTCCGAGTCGACGACAAAGCCAGGGAACAGCTCATCGACTTTTACTTTGCCCTGCCTTGAGATTCTATTTCGAATCTTCATGAAGAGGTCTTTCTCTTCTCGGGTGAGATCGCGCACGTCGACGAGCAGGTCGGACAGCATTTCTGCGACCGCGTTGCGTTCGGTTTTGAGAGTGAAGCCGGGGCCAGCGAGCTCGATCTTGAGGAGGACGGTGCGGATGATGAGCAAGACGATGGCGCCCACGATCATGACGGGGATGCCGATGTGGATGAAATCGTCAAAGACGATCTGTCCGGGAGATGCAGGCACAGCCACACCTTGTTTCGTTTTAAGAACCGGTTGGTCCTGCCCGCCCACGATTTCCTCCCCCGAATGCGCTCGAACGCGCGATTGCTAGGAGGGAGTATATGTCGCCAAGGAGCTCAGCGACGCGGGTGGAACGACTCTTTTTTGAGCAGTAACGCGCTAAAGCAACGATTAGCAGGCCGCAACCGAAGTGGCGGAACTACTGAACCGTTACTTTGTGACGTGCGTAGCTTGCACTGCGTTCAACCCAGTGCATGAAGCTGTCGTAGTTGTCGAGGATCTCGCGCGGCATCTTAACGTATTCGCGCATCGGCTCTGCGTCCTGCTCAGGAATGAGCGGACCAGCACCGGGAAGCTGCATGGCTTCCGCAAGATCGGAGGGTGCAAGCTTAAGACCAATATCTTCGCCCACGAGGAATGCGAACATTTTCTCGCCGGTGTAGATGCCCATGCCACCGAACATTCGGCGTGCGCGTACATCGTAGGCCTCAGCGGCCCTCATCATCTGCTCGTAGCGAAGCGGACGGTAGACCATCTCTTTCCTTAATCCGTGCGGACAACGCCCCTCCACGACGAATAAAAAAATGCAGACGAAATCTGCAGGCGTTCCTTATTGTACCGCAGGTACCCAAATTTAGACCTATCCGGCTGCTTTTAGGCTGGCGGAATTGATCAAGAAATCTGCCGCTTTCAGGCCCGAATCGAAGGCATTTTCGGCACGTCCAGCGACCACACCATCGCCCGAAACGATCACCTTGGCCCCCGGCTCATTCACGGTGTCAAACAGGGCAACGGAGTCTGGCTGCGAGTATTTCCAACGCTTGACGGCCGACACTTCGGGCTGATCCCATCCCTCGCCTAGCAGCCAAGTAAGGTAGTCGAGCGAGTCTCCAAGAATTCGGCTTTCTTCCGCCCCGAAATTCGAGAGGCTATATGAGGGAGACATTTGTGCGACAAGCGCGGATTTCCCCTCCGGCGCTCGATTCGGAGACTTGACCGATTCGAGGCTGAGCCACATCAGGGGCTGGTGCTGTTCGGGGTCGAGGAGGGCGGAATATGCAGTTTCAGGGAGCGGTTTATCGAACCCCAGCATGATGCTCAGGCAGGGGCGGAACGAGCAGTTGGCAAAGGCACGGCTTTCTTGGATGGTCCACAGAATCGCGGCGGTTTGCGGAATGGGTGGCGTCAACACGACCGCATCGAACTCCTCGCCTAAGATTTTGTATGTGCCTGAAGGTTGCTTATCTAATCCTTCCACGTTAGCGTTAAGCCGTACGTCGATGTTCGCGGCAAGGAGATCGGGCAGAACGATGTTCCCTTTCTTGTAGGTGTATCGAGCCGGCGCAGAGCTTACGTTCGACGGCTTATGAGGTCGCATCGACGCATGCATGTAGATCGGTTTCTCGATCTTGACAAGATCGGATGTGTCGAGTTCCTTAAGGATGACGTTCTCGATTGCGTGACCGCGTGGCGTGAATGACGAAGCGCCGGGATCGAAAAAGTAATCACCGATCTGTTGAGTTGTGCATCGACCGCCGACGTGATCGTTCTTCTCGAAGACAACAGGTGAATGACCCGCCGCTTTGAGCGATCGCGCCGCAGCGAGACCGGAGATGCCTGCACCGACGATGCCTACTCGCATTCTTTCTTCCTTCGCGCGGATGGCATCGCTGAGGTTTTACCGCTTCTTTGTTGAATGGCTCTGAATTTCCCTATCAACGTTTTCCTGACTTGGCGAAGGGTTTCAGGGGTCCATGCCAATCAATGGAGTTCTTTAGATCTTTCCACGGAACTGTTATCGCCACATTTCCTTCGCTGAACGGCGCGACCTGATACGCACCAAACACCCACGTGATCCCGGTTGGAGAAATGCAAACGCTGTTCATGTCCGCGTATTTCATGTCGTTAAGCATCTCGTTGTCCGATCCGTTCTTCTTCAGCAGCATCGGCTTAATCACTTTGCTGGCGATGTGCTTGTAATCCGTGTGAGGCTTGAAGAAGCTCTTCCTCTTTAAGGCGGTGGGCTTTCCTTTCACAAGGGCGAAAGTCCATGTATCTGCTGACAAATCTCCGTGCGCCCCACCCTGCGTATATGAAGAAACCTCGGTATAGCCAGAAATCATTGTTGGCGAGTTGAACGTGATCTCGTAGGTTGTTGAGAGTTCCATGCCTGCCGGGTAGTAGTTTGGATGTTTCGGTATGTCAGCAGTCGAGCGTAGGAACTCGCGCAAATCCTCGCGAGCGCTCTTCTCCAATTGTTGTTGGGCGAATTTCTGGACCGGCGAGGGGTTTGCAAATCGGGGGTACGTCACCTTCGCTTCCCAATCCTTCCCCTTCTTAGCAATCGTTGCGGTCTCTGGCTTCTGAGCCTGAGCTAGAACTGCGGCAAAGCCGACGACAAATAAGCTGGCGAAACGAACGACATTATTAGCGGGCATTTGGCACTTCCTGAACTTGATTGATCGGATTATATGCCTATCTGTAGCCCTGACCGCTTGTACACTGATGCAGATGGCTCGGCAGAGATACCGCGATTCAGATCCGGTCGCAGAAATCCTCAATATCGCCTTAAAGAACGAGGGTCTGGGGACGGATGCTTCCCTGCGCCAGCGGCTCCTCGCGAGCGCCTCTGAGTTGGGCATTTCCGAAGAGGCAGCGCTCGCGGCAGAGCAGCAGTGGCTCGAACAGCAAACAGCGCAACGCGAATCATCGGAATATCGTGAGCACGTGCTGCGCGGGCTTTATACGCACCTCGGTGTTTACGTCGTGATCAATCTTGGATTGGTCTTGATGAACATGCTGACAACCCACGGCAGCGTTACTTGGGCGTACTGGCCAATTCTCGGGTGGGGTATCGGATTGGGGAGCCATCTCGTTGCGGCGCTCGTGCAGTTCAGAAGCCCGGGCGGCGAAGAATACGAGGAGTGGCAAAAGGGCAAGCGCAAATCCGGGATGACCATCGGTGTGCATGTTGGCGATCCGCGGAATCGCGACGAGTCTCTCGACCGTAGCTAATTAAGCAGTGAGCAACATCGGCGGATCTTACAACGAGTCAGAGGCGCAAGAAATTTTGCGGCGAGCCGCCAACCTTCAAACTTCCGGCGCGATGTCGAAGGATGAGATGATCCGCGCCGCGGCAGAGCTTGGTATCTCTCCTGAAGCAGTTGAACTGGCCGAGCAACAGTATCAAGAGTCGCGCGCGAATGACGAGTTGAAACTTCAGTATCGGTCGAAGCGGCGTGGAGAATTTACGGAGAGCTTCAAGACCTTGATCGCATGCGAGGTCATCGGATATCTCATGTTGCGTGGAACGGACATGAGCATTGACAAGCACTGGTTCGCTTACGTGCTCGTCATCTACGGATTCTGGTCTGTTATCAAGAATGGGTTTCTCGCCTTTAATGAGAGATCACCGAGTTGGGCGAAGGGTTTCGAGGAATTCAAGAACTCGGAGAAGAAGCGAAAAGTCAGGGCGATCTCGAAAACAAACGATCGTGCGATCGCAGACATTCTCCTCAATACAAACCATCGCCAAAAATTGGAAGTGATCAAGAATCTTCGCGAGAACACTGGACTGCCATTAAACGAGGCGAAGAACGCGGTCGACGATTATTACAATAGGCATCCGGAAATTAAGCAGCAAGCGTAATCAGGCGACGGGAGCCTGAAACGTTATCCAACCTTTCTCCGATGCGTGCGTCAAGAGTCGATCTACAAGCTCGACCGTAAGAGCACGGCTTTCAATACTTCCCCTCTCATCTCGCGGACTGCCGTCATGGAGGGCGAACACGGCATCAAGTCCTGCTTTCTCCATCTCCTCGATATGCGAGATCGCGCTTTTGAGGAGGAGATCGATGTCGGAAGATGTCTTCATCTCCCAATCCCGGAGGATCGTGGTCCAATGAACGTGGGTTCTTCCCATGCTCGCAAGGACCTGAAGGCGGTTGTCGAGGGCGGCGGCAGGAACCCTACGGCCGCTTTCAATGCGTTCTGCGACAAAAGTGCGAATGCCGAAGGGTAGTCGAAACGGGATCGGATTCGGCGCTGTTTTTTCCGCCTTTTCATACAGTGAAACGATGAGTCGATCGCACGCCCCGATTTCCTCCCGAAGGCTCCTCAGTTCTAAACGGGCATCGTGCGACATCGTGTGATTCCCGACGATGTGCCCTTCCTTTAGAAGCTGAATCGCCATGGAATCGCCGCCCGGCGCTGCGAGGTTCTCTCCGATCAGAAAGAATGCCGCACGGGTTGCATGCCGCCGCAGAACCTCCAGAAGAGGCTGCGTGGATGGACCTGGACCGTCATCAAAGGTCAATGCAAATGCCATGGAGTCCGATATATCCCCATTCTCGTTCAATCCAACGGATAAGAGCTTATTGCGAAATGTACGCTAAAGAAGGTGAACGTAAAAAAATCACGAACGTTATAGCATTGTTTCAAGTGTTTCGCAGTTCGTAAGCGCTACCCTCGGTTGCGCGGACATGTGAGGTACCCAACTGTTTCGGTTGTTGATCTCAAATGTCGTCCGTCTCTCTGGCTGTTATGGTACGCGATGAGGCAGTCCGCCTCAAGCGTTGTCTTGATTCCGCCCGCTCGTCGGTCGACGAGATCGTAGTCCTCGACACGGGTTCAAAGGACGATAGCGTTGAAGTGGCGAAGTCTTGTGGCGCTCGTGTTCTGGAGATGGAGTGGCCCGGTTCGTTTAGCGTTGGCTTCAACCATTTGCTGGATGAGATTCGCACTGACTGGACGATTCGGTTGGATTCTGACGAGTGGTTTGGCGAATCTCCTCAGTCTGCCCTTCAATCCGCCGTCCTCGATGAGCAGAAATACGGCTACAAGCTCCTGATGAAGGACATCCTGCCAACGGGCGGGCACCGCGAATTTTCGATCTTCCGCATGTGGCGGAATCATCCTCTTATGCGCTATCAGGGCGCAGTTCACGAGAACATCCCCAACGAAGCGATCGAGAGCGCTTTTCCGGGGCTGAAAGTTGCCGACCTTGGCGCCTGGGTTTGGCATGACGGTTACGCGTCCGGCGCTTGCAAGATGGAACGGAATCTCAGCCTCATCGAGAAGGAACTCGAAACAAGACCGAACCAACCCTACTACCAAGCGATGCTGGCCCTTATGTACAGAGATTCGTCTGATCCCCGCGCAACCGCCCTTCTCGATCAAATCGTTGAACAAGCAGTTAACCAAGATGCTCCCTCGACGCGAATCCTCGCGAACGTGTTCGTAGCGTTTCTTACCGACGCCAGCGAGAAACAGATCTGCGAGGACCGAGTCGATCGGGTAATCAAGCGAGCCTGGCAGTGGTTTGGCGACTACCCAGGCGTGGTGTGGACGATCGGCACTTCCGAATTGAAACGACGCAACCTTCCGGAAGCTCTGCGGGCTTACCTACGCCTTGAGGAGCTTGCTACCGCGAAGAACTACGACCGCTCCATCCCCTTCAACTCGAGCATTCTCGGGCCAAGCCTTTGGCACGGACTGGGCTTCGTCGCTCAGCAACTTGGCCGCAAAGACATCGCCGAACGCTGTATGCGTCGCCTGATGCAAGTTTAGGGCAAGTTTCAGAGCTGTTCACAAATCGGTCCTGACCCGGGTGAACATTCGTCAGCTTTCTCCGTAGTTCATTAAAAGCTGGCACGCTGCCGTGACAGCCCGTTCACGTTTTGCGTCTCATTCACTGCCTTTTGGCTCGGGGCGGGCTTGGAATTATTTATGGGGTCGATCTCACTTGCCATCATGGTTCGCGACGACGCGGCCCGTCTCAAGCGATGCATTGAATCGGTCAAGCACGCGGTCGACGAAGTGGTGGTACTGGACACAGGCTCCGTCGACGACACCGTTAATGTCGCAAGGGCTGCGGGTGCTAGGGTGATGGAATCCAGTTGGGACGGGAGCTTTAGCTCTGGCTTGAACAAGCTGATGTCCGAGATCAAGACCGATTGGACGCTGCGGCTCGACTCCGACGAGTGGTTCGAATACGATCCTGCGACGGACCTTAAAGACTTGATGTCGAAGGACGACCACTACGGATACCGGCTCGTTCGCCGAGATATCTTGCCCGACAGCCGTTACCGGGAGATTTCGATCTTCCGTCTGTGGAGGACTCATCCTGCGCTTCGGTATGAAGGTCTCGTTCACGAGAACATTTCCAACGAAAGCATAGAGGAAGCCTTTTCAAATCTGCGGGTCGGAAGTCTTCCCCTCTGGTTTTGGCACGATGGATACCGAGATCCCAGCAACGCAAAACTCGAGCGGAATATCAAACTCCTTGAAGAGGAACTGCGCGCGCGACCGGACCAACCTTACTATCGCGCGATGCGCGCAGTGATGTATCTCGATTTGGGCGATCCCAAGTCGCTGCCTACGCTCGAAGAAGTGGCAGACGAAGCGCTTGCAGAAACAACGCCGACGACGCGAATGTATGCAGGCGTATTTTCAGCACTCCTTCAATCGTCACCCGACGATCGCATTCAAAGTGATCGCATTCGGCAAGTGATCGATAGGTGTTGGCGCTGGTTTGGAAATTATCCTGGCGTGCTGTGGTCCATCGGTTTAGCGGAGACGCGACGAGGCGAACTAGAACAGGCGCTCAGGGCCTATTTGAAATTGGAACAGCTGGCCGAGAGTGGCCACTACGAAACCTCGATGCCGTTCGATCCCAGCATTCTTGGTCCGTATCTTTGGAACGCACTTGGTTTTACGGCGAGTCGAATTGGCCGAATGGATATCGCAGCAAAGTGCGCGAAGAGACTACAAACATCATCGAAATGATGTTTTATTGCAGCTAGGTTTCACCAAAGTTTTTGGCTGCATTTTCGCTTTAGCGGGTGAACATTCATTAGCGCAACGCGTACCTTCTTTAGTGTTCATCGCAATGCGACACACAAATAAAACTTGTTGCCTGGTGCGATGCGCCGGGCGCTCCCCATTGTTTCCATTTCCCGAATTTTGCGTCAACTTGTCGACGACAAACGGGAAGATGCTGTCTCTAATCATCTGATCTCGCCATGAAACTTACGCCTAATCCCCTTATTGTCCTAGGAACTTTTCGTGGCGGCACAAGTTGCGTGGCAAGCGTGGTCAACAGGCTCGGTGTATTCCTAGGGGCGGAGCAAGAGTTCCAACCGGCAAGCGATATCAACCCGGGCGGTTTCTGGGAATTGCGAGAGATACAGGACATCCACACGCGAGCCCTTAACACACTTGGGATGGATTATTTCCGCGCGCGAAAGCTTCCAATCGATTGGGCGGAAATGCCCGGTATGAGCGAGATCATCAATGAAATGAGATCGCTCTTAAAAAACAAATTCAGTCGGAAGATATGTTGGGGTTGGAAAGAACCCACCACCGCGATTCTCTTACCTCTCTACAAGAAAGTGATGGCGGACGAAGGGATCGATTGCCCCGAATATCTCATCGCGGTGCGACACCCGTTAAGCGTCGCATCTTCGCAGAGGGAACGCTTCGCAAAGCACGGCTTCTATGATGAAATTGAAGAAGGCAAAGAGCCACCTGTTGAAACGCGTACCGTTGGAGTGTGGGTTCACTACACTCTGAACGCCCTTTACGAAACGATCGGCTCGAAGCGACACGTCGTGATCTACGAGAACTTACTTGCGGACCCGACAAACGAAATCGAGCGGATCGCAAAGCATCTCATGTGTGGCCGCCCTTCTTCCGAACAACTCGCCGCCGCCAATCAGGTGATCAAGCCGGACTGGAGCCACAGTACGTTCGATCAAACCGACTTTGAACGACTCCCCTCGATCGTCGGGAGAACTTACGATATTGCTCGACGAGCCGCGGCAGATCCCGAAGCGTTAAACGCCGGTGCGTTTGACGAAGAGATCGAAAAGCTCTACAACCTTTGGAGCTCAGCAGCAGACTTGATCCGCCCCATCGAACATCCCGACGCGAACATCCACGTGGTATGGGCAAACGCAAAAGGTGAACAACAACGCACCACGCACAGATACACGGTTACCGGCGGATGGCAAACCGTTCGAATGGAGATACCGGCACCTCCCGGCACCATGATACAGATCGATCCTTATCAAAACCCTGGGCGATTCTGGATTCGCCGAGCGGTTTGGAAGATCGACGAACGAAATATTCGAGTTCAGCTGCGTCCAAGTACGAGTGGAGTGATCGACAAGATTGGATCGCTCCGCCTTACCATTCTTGGTCCGTGGCCCATTCTGGCGGAGACCCCACACATCGATGCTCATCCTGTTCTTGAAATTGAGTTTCTTGTGCAAGCCGATCGGACCGCTTTGCGCGACATGATACGATCGCTACACGGTGGTCTCAGCGCCCCGACAAAGGCGAATGCTGGATCCTCTTACGCTTGCTAACGGCGGGCAGGCACATTTAGGAGTTTTTCCCGATCCCCTCCTGCTCTGAAGTTGCGCTATTGCTAGCTTGCGCCCAGGTCCGCACTTTATCTAACGCGAAGCGAACGAATCTATCGGACAATAGGTTCGTCCGAATCTTGCCGCATGTATCACACAGACGGCATATGTTTTGGAAGAGATTTGTCCAACATACACCGTAGAAGGCATTAATTAATGAAGCTGCTCACGCTCCTCGGTTTCGCGACGCTCACCGTCGCTGCCTCCGCTTCACCCGTTGCGCACGTGTCTTTCGTGTCGGGAGGCGCGCGCTATCACGCGGTGGTGGTGGACATGAGCGCGGGCAAGGTTTCCGTCAAGACGGTCCTCGCAAGCGGCAGCAGATCAGCATGGAGCATGATCGGAAAAGATCAGCCGCTCGCTGCGATCACGGGCACTTTCTTTGCACCTGCGCAAGGCATTCCGGTTGCGGACGTCTTGGTGGACGGGAATTTGAAAGCCACAGGAGATCGTGGAAGTTGTTTCGGAGTCGATTACTTCGGCTGCGTCAGCATCTTCGATGAGCGTTTCCGAACACCGGTGGAATGGTCGAGCTTTCAATATGGATTGCGCGGCGCGGTCCGCGTCGTCAGCAATGGCAAGGTATGTCCTGATCCAAAGGCACAACGATTTCGCGACAAGCGAATTTGGAGTTCTGCTTCTCGCACGGGCATCGGGATCACGAAGGCCGGGAAGCTGGTTCTGATCGCAACATCTCGGCCCGTGACTTTGAGCCAATTCGGTCGAGCCATGGTCGCCTGCGGAATCAAGAACGGTCTCAGCCTGGATGGTGGTAGCTCAACCTGCCTCTACTACAACGGCCAAATGCTTCTCTCCCCCAAGCGACGCTTGACGAATTTGCTGGTCATCACGCCACGGCCATCGCAGCTTCTCCCTCCGCAGCAGATCGCAAAGATCCCTGCCGCGCCGCTGACAGGTGAGAATCGCATCACCATTTCGGTTCAGCAGAAGTCGGTTGGGGCAGATGTCCCTGCCGCGGGCGCACCCGGTCCCGGCCGCAAGCAACGGTAGACTCGGCTCCGACTTTGCCCGATCCATTTCTTTCCGTCGTCATCCCTGCGTATAACGAGGAGGCCCGAATCGGCCCGACCCTCGAACAGATGGCTGCGTACCTAGACTCCCAAACCTATTCCTGGGAGATGATGGTGGTCAGCGACGGCAGCTCCGACAAGACCGACTCGATGGTCGACGCCTTTGCGGCCAAACATCCCAACGCTCGCCTTATTGCCTACAAGCCGAATCAAGGCAAAGGAAACGCAGTTCGAGTGGGAATGCTTGCAGCCAAGGGCGAGCGCGTTCTCTTCATGGATGCGGACCTTGCCACGCCGCCCGGCGAGACCGAGAAAGTCATGGGACACATGGACAAGGGCGCGGACGTCGTCATCGGGAGCCGCCCACTCAAAGAGAGCAAGCTGGAAGTTCGCCAGCCTCTCCATCGCGAGGCGTTCGGTCGCATGTCCAACATGATCGTTCAGGCGGTCGGGGTCCACGGAATAAAGGACACGCAGTGCGGTTTCAAACTTTTCACGCAGAAAGCAGCGAAGGACATCTTCTCTCGCTGCAAGATGAATGGCTTTTCTTTTGATATGGAAGCGCTCATGATCGCACGAGATTTAGGATTGCGGATCGATGAAGTTCCGATTCGATGGGCTGACCAAGTTGGCTCTAAAGTTGTGTTGTGGCGCGACGCTCCTAAAGTGTTGCTCGACCTTTTTCGCATGAGGTTCATGGGGCGAAAGCGCCGCCTCATCATGCGAAATGACGCAAACTCTTAGCCGTGTCCCATGTCGTCGGCTGCGTCCCCTACATTAACGCGCGCCCTCTCGTTCGCCTCTTTGCGGATACGAAAGAAGTCGAGGTCATTTACGACGTGCCTTCGCGCCTTCCTGCACTTCTGGACTCGGGAAAAGCGGAAGCGGTTTTGGCATCGGCATTCGATGCGATCTCAACGCCGGGTCGAACATTTGCGGAAGGAGTTGCGGTTGCGTCCAATGGGCCCGTCGAAAGCGTGAAGCTTTTTAGCAAGGTGCCGTTCGGGGAGATTAAGCGTTTGGCATTAGATGCGAGTTCGTTGACGAGCAATGCGTTGGCGCGCGGAATTCTCGCCGAAGTCTACGATGCACGACCGGAAGTCACGCGTGCGCTGCCCGCGCTCTCCGACATGCTGCTAGAGAACGACGCCGCTGTGTTGATCGGCGACAAAGGAATGGCCGCGTCGGGCGAAGGCTTACACGTTCTCGATCTCGGGGAAGCCTGGACATCTCTCACTGGCTTGCCCTTTGTTTGGGCGATATGGATCGGCACGGATCGCTTGTCCGGCGAACTCGTTTCTAACCTCCAGATAGCCGCAAGGTGGGGCGAGAAAAAATCGGAATTGATCGCGAGAGAGTCGAGTTCTGAAACGGGCTTGGATTATGAGATGTGCCTGCACTATCTATCGAACGTGATGGATCATCGGCTAGGGGATGCGCACTTGCGTGGACTCACGGCCTACCGCGACCTACTTTTGAAGCATGGTCTCTTGACCGAGAAGCTGTTTCCGGTATCGGTTTCTCCCGCTTAGTATTAGCGGCGCGGACCCAACTTCATCTGACATCGCCGAACGATGTCTTCCCTGCCCAATTTCGTTGCGACAAACCCGAGCGCCTTCCACAACCGTTCGCCGAGAAATTCGGTGGGGATGGACATACCACGGTCGTATTCCTTTGACTCGACTAACGCTTCCATCATCAAGAGATACTTTAGCGACCTATTGAAATCTCCGCGCTTTCTTTCGAGCACGCCCGCATAGAAAAGGATGACAGGATTCTTTGGAAACCACTTGGCGGCTTTGCGAATCAAGGATTCCGTCCGATCCTCCATCACGCGGTCGGCTGGGACGACTTCCATGTACATGGCAAGAGCGAGAGCAGCTTGTGTGGGCGGGGAATCTTCGTATGATGGGTTAAGCAATTCATCTACAAGAGAATCCAGCAGAGTCATTCCCTCCGCTTCTCCCATCCCGTGCAACGTGGTGGCGAGCATCGCACGTGCTTCTAGTTTTTCCGGATGCTGTTGAGCCTCTCGTCGTAGGATCTCCAAATTGCGAAGGCCCTTCTCGCGCACTTGGTGAATGTAGCCATCGTGCCAAAAATACAAATCAGAAGTCAGTAGTGATTTACCTGGGAACGCCTCATCGAATCGAGCGTGGCGAATCACTTCATGCACTGCACCCTCGTACGTCACCGCTTCATGCGTTCGCCATAGCCGCAAGACGTGAATCTCGTCAAAGCGTCCATTCTCATCGACGATGTCTCGACGGATCAAATAGTAAGCAGCCACGCGATCTTGCTTCGTCAAATCGCGGATAGCTTTGGCTTGCGGCACGTCCACCCACTCGTCAGAGTCGAGACGCAACGTCCACGTTGTTTCGACTTTCGAAAGCAGCACGTTGAGAGCAGCGCCGAAGTCGTGCGCCCACTCCATTTCATGGACTATCGCGCCGTGCTTTTTCGCAACCTCGATCGACTCATCCTTCGAACCTGTATCCAGGACGACGATCTTATCGACGTACGGCCGCATCGATGTAAGGCAACGATCTAGCTTTTGGGCGTCGTCCCGCACCATCACCGCCAAGGTCAAGCCTGCTGTCATTCCCGTAGATTATGGGGCTTTACGCGTCCGCTTCTCGGCGGACGCTAGGTTCAAGTGAGCCTTAAGCGACCGTGCCTAGCCTGAACCGGTCCCATCGGCCCCCCATCTAACTTGCAGGAGCGTTTTAAATGAAAGCAAGGATTATCACAGGAGTTTTGCCGCTGTTAGCGGTTTCTATTGCGTTTGGCCAGGGCATTCGCACGACAGTCAACGGCGAGAGGGTTCACTTTGGTGATGTCAGGCCGATCACCGTGGATGGCCGTGTTCTCGTTCCCGTTCGAGGGATCTTCGAGAAGATGGGCGTTAACGTGGATTGGGAGCCTTCCACTCGCAGCGTTTATGCCAGCGGAAACGGACACCAGGTCATGCTGTACGTCGACAGCCGAGATGCGAAGGTCGACAATCAGACCGTGACCCTCGACGTCCCCGCACAGGTTTATCATGGACGCACGATGGTTCCTCTTCGCTTTATCAGCGAATCGATGGGCGCGCAAGTGCGATGGGATTCGATGAACAACCTCGTCGCGATCAGCACCAATGGTGAGATCGCAAATAACGGCGAGACGAGCGGCGTTCGAGAACAGCCAATCTATCGTCCTCGACCGAACCGACCTGATCGACCTCGACCTGTCGACCCAATTTACCGATCGGTGACGCTGGCCGCGAATACGGTTATTCCCGTCCAGTTGAATGAGGATCTGAATTCGTCGACCGCAGCCGTGGGCGACAAGTTCACCGCCACGCTCGACACGGACAACGATTACATGGGTCTTCCTCATGGCACCGTCATCCAAGGTCATGTGAGCGCAGTCCGTGCGAAGAGCGGCGACACGCCTGGCGTGCTAGGCCTCGCATTCGATCACATGAAACTGCCTGGCGGTCAAGTCATCGCCATCGACGGCTCACTGACGGGTCTCGACGACAAGAGCGTCACGAACGACAATGGTCGAATCGTGTCGACGAAGGCTGACAATCGCAACACCAAGTATGTGGGCATCGGCGCAGGCGCCGGCGCACTCATCGCAGTTGCCACGAAGGGCAACGTCATCACGAACACGCTCATCGGTGCGGCACTGGGCTATCTTTATGATCAGCAACAGGGCGGCAATCGACGAAACGTGTCCCTGAAGGCAGGCACCTCGTTCGGAGTCGTACTGAATCAGGATGAGACTTTCCGAATCCGCGAGAACTAAGAGCGGAAACTGAAAAGAACGGTTAGGCAGGGCTCGCGCACATCGCGCGGGCCCTGTTTACTTTTTGTACGTCGACTCCAGTTCGCGGCCGATTTCGTTTACCGACGTCACCAAGCGCTGCAAGTCTTCTGACCTTGTTCGATGATTGACGATCGCGGCGCGCAAGCAGAACTTGCCATCGATGATCGTCGATGAGGGCACGGCCAGACCGCGCTCTTGCAGTAGGTAGAGAATTTCCTGGTTCAGTTCGTTCAACTCTTCCAGAGACTTTCCGCTTGCGACGAATCGGAAGCAAACGATGTTGAGCGGAACTGGGGCGACGACCTCCAGTCCCGCAGCCTGAGCGAAAGACTTCAGTTCCTGCGCCTGCGCAACGTTTCTTTCGATTAGGTGGGCAAATCGATCGAAGCCATACGCCTTGAGAGACATCCACGCCTTAAGCGCTTTGAATCCTCTTGTCAACTCTAAGCCACGTCCGGAGAACGGAGTGCCGCCTGCCATCACGCCGCGGTCGAACACTTGAAGGTACGTCGCCGTGTTCACGAAGGTCTTATCGTGCGCCTCTCCATCACGCACGAGTAAGCAGGCGCACTCGAATGGTAGATACATCCACTTATGGAGATCGAATCCAACCGAATCGGCACGCTCCATTCCCCTCACTATATGTTTCAACTTCTGAGAGATCGCGACGAGCGCGCCAAATGCACCGTCGACGTGAAACCAGAGATTTTCCTCTTTGCAGACGTCGGCGATCGCATTCAAATCGTCAGTTGCACCGGTGTTAACTGTCCCCGCTGTCCCGATCACCGCGATTGGATGCATCCCATTCGCTCGATCTTCGCGCACCATTTTGCGCAAAGCCTCGACATCCATTTCGTAATCGCTGTTCATCGGCACAGCACGCAAACATCGTGTGCCCATTCCCATGACTTCGACAGACTTCTTGAGCCAACTGTGCGTTTCGACCGTGCAATAGATCGTCTGCACGGGCGAATTCCAAAGCCCTTCGCTCTTAATGTCGTAGCCAGCTTTTACGTATCGCGCGACGGCGAGGCCAGTCATGTTTGCCATGCTTCCGCCGCTCAGGAGCAAGCCCGTCGTTCCGACCGGAAAGCCCATCAGTTCTCGGAACCAGTCGATGACCTTCTCTTCCACGAATCGGGGAGATTGATTGAGGCCGGCCATGTGCGGGTCCATGGTCGCGGCGAGCATGTCGGACATCGCGGCGAGAGGAAAACCGTTGCCCATTACCCAGCCATAGAAGTGAGGGCTGATATTTCCGTTTCGATACGGAAACACGTCGTGCAGAAATTGATCGTAGACCGCGTCCTCGCCCTGCCCTTCCATTGGCACCGGTTCATCGAGAAGGCGACGCTTGATTTCGGTGGGAGGCATGACATAGACGGATTTCTCGCGGATCGTTCGAATCTCGTTCAGCGCATCATCCACCATCCGGTGGGCGAGAGTTCGAAACTTGTCCCAGTCCTCGGGATCGAGCGAAACCTGCTCATCTGCCATTGAATTCATTGTGGACGACGCGCTGCAAGGGGACTTGGTCGAAATGGGACCCCACACCGTTCAGGAGATCTGGCCGCCAAAGTAAAATGCGCGCCATGAACGTGAGTATCAAAAACCTCGACGTGGATATGGTTCTCAAAAATAAGGGCGTCGAATTTGAAATCCGAACAAGTGCAGGATTTACTGGAAATTTGATTCTCACCAAGACCCAGCTCATCTGGTGCAAGGGCAAGACGAGCCGTAAGAATGGCAAATCGATCCCTCTTACCGAACTGATCAAGATGATGGAAGAAGGCTAGTATCGGGCCGGACTTCGCGCCTAAGTCCGGTTTTAGCACTTCAGGTGGACCTAGGTTCCGGTTCGGAACCGGCAATATTCCGGAAATAAGCAAGCTTCTGTATCAAAACCGAATTCTTTAGGCTCTTGTGTTCGACAGAGCATTCAATCCGCAGATTGATGCCCGAGGACAAGACATGAAAAGACTTCTACTCCT
>Ga0070666_10001099_pt1 | contig 16531 bp, 15 predicted proteins | sample KBSS23metaG_FD_64677 | JGI IMG/M metagenome (GOLD analysis project Ga0070666, IMG submission 64677) | Switchgrass rhizosphere microbial communities from Kellogg Biological Station, Michigan, USA - KBS S2-3 metaG | ecosystem: Host-associated > Plants > Roots > Rhizosphere > Soil ... | reverse complement strand
GGGTCCGAGCTCCTTGTCCAGAAATACACCTTTGGGGTGAAGTCGGCAACGGTTCGCAACGAGTTGTCCGAGATGTCCGATCTTGGATTTCTCGAACAGCCACACACGAGCGCGGGCAGAATTCCCAGCGATCTTGGCTACCGCTATTACGTCGATCGCCTGATCGTCCCTCGCGAGCCGGACGTGGTCGCGAAGCAGCGAGTGAAAGGCGTTGCCGAAGAAGGCGATGCGTTGCAGGCAACTTTGCAGGACACCGCGCGAGTGCTCAGTGGGTTGACGCATTTGCTCACGGTCGCGGCGACGGTGAAGAATCAAGACGTCGTGGTCCGCAATGCGGTGGTCAGCGCACTCGGTCCGAAGCAGGCCCTTCTCGTTCTCGTTTTGAGCAATGGGCACATGGAGAATCGAATGCTCGATTGCCCCGCTGGCCTCACCCTCGAAGATGTGGGTTACGCGAACGAAGTGTTGGCGACGGGAATCGCGGGCAAGAAATTACGACTGCTCACGCGAGGCAAAGCGCCGACCGGTGGAAGTCAGGCTACTGAGAAGCTGGTCGCGTCTTGCTACAACGCCACCCGAAACGTGGCGAAAGAAATGACGCGCGGAATTCTCGTTACGGAGGGCGAAGAGTTTATGCTCGCGCAGCCGGAGTTTCAGCGCGACACGAACGCTCTGAAATCTCTTTTAGAAACATTGAGCGATAGCGACCTTCTCCAAGATGCGATTCAGAAGCCGAAAGATGGAGTGGAGTCGGTTACGATCGGCCGCGAACACAAGAACGAAACGATGCACCAAGTTTCGGTGATCCGCAATTCCTTCTTTGTGGGCGATACGGAAGCAGGGATCATCGCGCTTGTCGGTCCGACGCGTATGCGATACGAGCGGAGTATCCCGCTCGTGCATTACACGGCGCGGGCGTTGACGGAAGCTCTGACGAAGTTTTTGGGGTGAGTGTTAAGTATTGAGTATTGAGTATTGAGTATTGAGTATTGAGTATTGAGTATTGAGTATTGAGACGAACTTTCTCAACGCTCAATACTCAACACTGCGCTAAGCGCCTACTTCGCCTTGAACATGCTGTCGTCGAGGCCGGTGTTGACCTTCATCGCAGCGTATTCCGTTTCACCGGCGCGCTTGTCATCTACGTTCTTCACAAGTAAATGCGTCGGCAGCCACACGCCGTCCTGCTGAACAGGATTGCTGTAGTAGAACGTCGCGAGTTGGCGATCTCGTCGATACCATTCGCGCTTGGTAATGTAGTGCTTCTGCGGATCAAGCCATACGCGATAGTAGGACTTGTATTTGTATTTCGGGTTGTACGTGATGTCGAAGACCGTGTTGCCAGTGGCGCGATCTTCACGGACAAATTTCGATTCGAACAACTCGTTGCCGCCTGAGCCAAACATCGATGGGGTCAAGAAACCGAAATCGAGGGGGGTTTGTCGCTTGCCCGGCTCGTCATCGAGATTCTCTCGCTGCTTGATGTGCAGTTTAGGAATCGAATAGAGGCGGTCGATACCGTTCTGAATGAACAAAACATCCGTGTCCTCGACGGAGCCAGTCAGCCGAAGCATGAACGGTTCCTTGAGTTTGGCGTCCATGGTCTTGAACTTATAGGAGGTTCCGAAGTCTCGGTTGATCTTGCCAAGCTCGGATTGGTTGGCGTAAATCAGCTTGATTTGGAAGCTCGCGTCCTTAAAACCGGGTTGGACAAATTGGTTGATGGACGGACCTTGGCCCTTAAGCATCAACGTGGCAGCAATCATCGTGATCATTGGCGTTTGAATTTAACCCCTTCTTGAATTGAACCGGACGTGTCGAGGGCCTTTTGTCTCGGCTACACTGAGTCTGTGACGTCTGATCCGGTCGAGCGTTACCTCTTGAAGGCCTCTCGGGTAGGACGTCGTGCCCGTTTGAGACCCATGCAACTGGGGGAACTCTTCGATCTTTCGATGCGGGTTTACCGGGTGTTGGGCTGGCGCATTCTTGCCGCTTCGGCGGTCCCGACCGTCTTCAGCCTCGCCGGTTTTGCTTTCCTTTTGCAATATGTAATGCCCGGCTTCGCGTCGACCACGCAGGGGACCAGCCAGCAAGGCCAGGTCGCGGAAGCGGCCATCAATATGCTTTTGGGGATCTTTGTGGCGGGCCCGCTCATCCTCATTGGGATTTCGATGGCGACGACTTATATCGCGCCACTTGTCTCGAATTTCATGCACGGTTTGCCGCCCGATTACAAGGCAGCGCAGCAAGGGCAATGGAAGTCCGCCCCACGCATGCTGTGGGTGAGCATTCGAGAATCGCTGATTGCGGCGTGTGGTGTTCTGATCGGTGGGCTTCTTCTTTTTCTCAGTTGGATTCTTTCAAAGGTGACGGCAACGAATGATTCGACGGCGGGGGTGGTGCTCGGAGTCGGCTGGCTCGCCATTGTCCTTGGATGTCTGTGGACGCTCGTGGTCGTTAGCGTTCATGCGTTGGTGGCACCGGTTGCATCTCTTGAAAATGCGTCGGCGTCAGACGCATCGAAACGAAGTCGTGGATTGATGAAGTCGCGTCCGTACCAGGGCAGCGGATACGATTCGGTTTGGTCGCTTTATGGACTGATCCTCATGCTCAGCCTCGCTCTCTATTTCGGAGCGGCAGCATTGAACAATCTCATCGGAGTTACGGATTGGGCAGGCGCTTTGGACCTTCGCGCTTTTCGTCCCGTCATTCTCGGCGCGGCAAACCTCGCGCCAATTTTCGTCACGTTGTGGGTTACGGTTCCTGTATGGGCGGTGACCGTCACGATTATTTACTTCGAGCGGCGCGTGCGCCTGGAGGGCTATGACATCGAAGCGTTGGCTGCAGATCTTTGGCAGCCGGTGCGCGAAGACCGTCTTCGCGCTTAGCCTTCTCATCAGCTGCATCTCTTTCGGCGCGGGCGATCCTGGATTGCAGTCGCGCACGCTTGCGGATGCCTCGCCGCCAGAACAGTTGCGACTCCTTCGCGAGTGGCGCGCCAAGGGTTTGCTCGACGAGCAAGTGGGCGAGAAGGTTGTTGCGATCGACGCCGCTTATAAGAAGAATGCAAATCAACCGCCCGGTTGGCTGGGTCAGAAGCTGGCAGAAATTCGGCAGATATTGGATTTGGAGCAGCAGGCCCACAGACTTCCCGGCGGCGCGGTGCAAACCGCACAACAAATCAAGAAGTCGCCGGTCTATCGGGATGCGGGGGTGAAGCAAGAATCCAACTGGATGGGTGACGCCGCTTCGCGCTTGGGCAACATCGACTGCGACTGCAATCGCGCAGGGCGTGGTGTTGGTGGCAACGGTGTCTCCGCAGTCGGTACGGCGATCGTGTACGGCGTCTATGGACTGTTAGGCGCCGCTCTCATCGCGTTTATCATTTATGCTCTCAATAAGTTTTCGTGGTCCAAGAAGTTGGAGCGACGCGCGAAGGCGCTGTTGGATGACGACGAGCCCGAAAGGAGTTTGGATGAATGGCTCGAGATGGCCGACAAGTTGGAGCGCGAGGGCAAGTACCGCGAAGCGGTCCGTTGTCTTTATTTGGCTTGCTTATTGAAAATCGATGAGGCACGCATCGCGCGCTTTGAACGATCGCAGACCAACTGGGAACATCTCGCTCGCATCGAGGCAAGTCCGCGTCGTCCCGAGGATTTCCATTTCCGAGAACCCACGAAAGCCTTCGATGAGATTTGGTACGGCATGCGCGTGAAGGGTTCGGAAGATGTGATGCGTTTCCGCGCTTGGTATCGCGAGGTGACGGATTTGATGAGGCCTAAGGCGGCATGAAGAACCGTTCCCCGCTCATCACGGTTGCTTTGGCGCTCGTGGGACTTCTGCTCGTTGCGATGGGATTGATCGCGCTGGGCTCCAAAGAAACAAAAGCATTTCCTAGTGCGAACTCCTTCGAGCCAAGCGGCGCGTCTGCGTTTGCAGAACTCCTGAGACGGTCCGGTTATCGGGTGGAAATTGACACGCTGCCCGTGCCGAAACTTCGGCCCGGAGATTTGGCGATCGCGTTTTATACCACGGAGGCTGGGGGTGGGTTGATCCGAACCGGAAATCCGGAAGACAAGCTGCAACCCGCGAAGGATGCCCTTTCGAAGTTCACAACGGAGGGCGGACACATGATCTCCCTTCCCCTCGATCCTGATTTTCAAGGCGCATCAAAGAAGCTATACACGGCTGAAGAGCCGATCACGAACGGCACTTTCGATGCCAATGTTTCGTGGGAACGAGGTTCACGCGCTCAACGATTCCTCGATGACGAATCTGAAGGTGTTAACGAGATATTCGCATCGAAGGATGAGGATCCAACGGGCAGTTCGACCAATGCGGATGTGTTTCTCGCGGAGAGAAAAGTTGGCAAAGGCACCGATGCTTTGTTCTCCGAAGGCATCCTCGCAACGAATCGCTTTATCGACCGCGAAGAAAATGCGGCGGTGCTGATGAACGCAGTTGGAATGTATTCGTCTCCTGGGCACCGGGTGGTTTTCGTGGAGGCAACATTTGGAAACTCCGAAAATCCTGCACTGACGGAGACCATTGGTCCGTGGGCGAAGGCGGCGTGGATGCAGCTTGTGTTTCTCGCCATCGTGATTATCTACACGCTCGGCAAACCGTTCGGACTTCCGAATCCGGAGCGAAGCAAAGAGCGTGGATCGCGCGAATTGTTGGATGCGATGGCCGATACATTGAAGCGCGGGCGAATGACGAAGCTCGCCCTCAAGATTCTTTACGAAGATTCGAATCGGCAACTTCGGAAGAAGTTTCGTGGGCCCGTCGATCTGACACCGGCGAATCCCGAGGCAGGAAAGATCGCGGAGTTGCAGGCGACCTTGATCCGTGTGAAAGCGGCAATCGACCTCGGGGCTCCAGAAGATGCGGCGACCAAGCTCTACGCGAAGACGGAAGAGCTGACCCAGGAAGTGGTCTCACGGGGATCGCGAGTCCCTTAGCCATAATTCCCCCGATGACGAAATTCGCGATCCTGCTCGCCGCAGTCTCTTGCCTCCTAGTTGGTTGTTCGAGTCCAGCACCCGCACCTGCTCCGGCAACACCAGCGACGCAGCAAAGCTTTGTTGCGAACAGTTCTGCGACTGGTCTAGGCTCTGGATCGGAAGCCGTTTCCGACGAGAAGCTGGCGAAATTGAAATCCGCCTACGAGACCGCCAAGAAGGGATACGCGGCAAAGAAGACGGACGCGACAGTCACAGACGCCTATATCGTGGCAACCGTTTCGTATGGCAGCGGGACGATGTACGCGGCAAATCTGGACGCTAAGCAGAAGTATCGTGGAGCCCTGGCTCTGTACCGAGAAGCACTTGCCGTCCAGCCCACCGGAGACGAAGCGAAGAAGTTCTCAGCCGAGGCGCTCGACAACAAAGCGCTGATCGAGAGGATTTACACGTCGATGAATATGGCGGTTCCGCAATAACCTCGTACTCGTCGGTCGCCGAACTTGCTTCATAATTTGATCGATGATCACGGGCACTCCGCAAGCTCGCGCCCTCGAACCCGAGAAGCGAGCAGCAAGTGAGCGGAGCTTCGTGCGAATACTCGCCCTCATCGCGGCAGTGCTGGCCGCGATCCCGGATCTCATCAACTATCTCTTTGTTCGACCGAGTGGCTACAGCTACTTGGGGATTCAATACAATCTGGATGACCACATGGTGTATGCCGCGTGGATGCGCCAGGCGATGTCCGGGCATCTTCTGTTCGACAATCGCTTTACGACCGATTCACAGCCGGGTCTGACGATACATCTTTACTACCTAGTCCTTGGATGGGTCGCCAAGATTTTTGGAATCGCGCTGACGATGGCGATGGCGCGTGTGTTCTTTAGCGCCGTGTTCGTCTTCCTTCTGTATCGACTGGTGCGTCGGATCTGTCCGGACGTTTACACGACCAAACTTGCGATGTCCCTTGTCGTCATCGGCGGCGGAGTAGGGTGCCTCGTTTGGCACAACTTTGGTCAGGCTATCAATCCACCGATCATGCCCGCGGTGCACAACTTGATGCTCGGGCTATTGCCAACGGACGTGTGGCAGCCGGAGGGATACGTCTTCCCCTCCATGCTCACGAACGGATTGTTCATGGTGAGCCTTTGCTTGATCGTGGTCTCTTTCCTTGCGTTTCTTTCTGCGAAAGACGATTGGCGATGGGTGTTGCACGGAAGTCTGGCGATGTTTGTGCTCATGAACATCCACAGCTACGATGTATTGATCGTCGCCTTTACGATGGTTGGATTGCTCGTCGCGGCGATCGCGCAGAAGCAGTTGACGACCGGATGGTTGGTGCGGTCATTGGTGATTGCCGCGGGAGCCTTGCCGTCAGCGCTTTGGTTTGTTTACGTGCTCCAGCAGGATGCGGTGTTCCAGGCGCGCGCGGCGACGCCGACTTATACGGCTAATTTCCGCCAGGTCGTTTTTGGGTACTTGGGATTGCTGGCCCTTGGATTGATTGCGCTTGCGCTTCGTCAAGGAGCCACAAAGACTCAAAAGATTTCTCGGTCGGTCGGGGCGGCAGTTGTCACCGTTCTCATCATGGCGCTCTTTGTGTCTGCGGCCGGAGTGCCCGGCAATACCTATTTCCTCGGGGTGGGAGCTTGGGTGGCGGTTGCCATCGTCGGTTTGGGCGCCCTCGCTCTCGTGTCCGATCAGAATCCTGCTTGGAACCTTGCCGCGTCCTGGGCAGTGCTGGGAATCATTGCGCCCTACTTCCCCGCTCTCTTCCAGCGAAAACTTTCTATGGGACTCGCGGTGCCGTGGGCGATTCTCGCCGCCCTTGCCGTTGGAGTCATGACGCGGAAGCTGGATCGAGGGACGCGCAATCTCGTTCTGGTCCTTGCGATCTGCGCGCTGGGTGCGACGTCCGTTCGATGGGTCGCACGAGAGTTCGAGCTGGCGAAACTAGACGTATCCAATACGACGGTCCACGCGGTGTTCTTGCGATACGACGCGACGCAAATCGTTACCCAGCTCAATCAAATTGGGAATCAGAGAACGGTAGTCGTTGCGATGCCTGGCGTTCGACTGCCCGACCCGAACGATCCCGATCCGAAGAATCCGTCATCGTTCATTTCTCCATATCTGCCGGATCTCAATCCGATCCTATCTGGAATCGATGGTGTTTACACGTACGCGGGGCACTGGAGCGAGACGCCGGATTACCTGCGACGACGAGACGAAGAAACACGGTTCTTTCTAAAGGGGATCACGCACGACCAGCGCGTGGCGTTCCTGCAAAACATTCACGCAGACTACATCGTGGCACCGGTGCCGAAGGCATTTCCTTTCTTAGCGCTTGACGACGTGAGCGGGCTGGGAGAGGTCGTGTACAGCGGCCAACAGTTCCAATTAGTGCGAATCAGAAATTAGTCGCATCGCGGGATTCGGGCGGTTCACAAGCGAAGGGCCGACCGCGATGATCTTCTGTCCACCCTTGTAGGTGCTCGTGCCGAGCGTTTCGCGCCGGACAAGCTTGCCATCGATGTACACGTTGCGATAGGTCGTGACCTGCTTTCCAGATGCGCCTTTGTCGACGACTTTCTTCGCGCCAGGGGCAAGAGTCGGATCCGAGACGAGTTGCACACCTGCACTCCAACTCGATGCTCCGGTGCTCTCGATCTTGACGTCGAGGCCCGGTTGCTTCGTGCCGAGGATACGAAAGATCAATTTGCCGGGATGATATTCAGAGGCGACCGCTATCGGTTTATCTGTGTTGTTCTCTAACTCGAGATCAAGCGCGCCGTAATCCACGGTCGCGTCTCGACCGAGAGGAACATACGCGACTGGCATCGAGTGGTTGTAGCGATGGACGATCTTCAAGTCCGCAAGAAGCGCGGCATTGTAAAGCGTCGTGCTGACCTGGCAGATGCCGCCACCGACATCGAAATCGTGTTTGCCGTTCTTAAAGACGCCGGCGATTTGGAATCCTGCCGCAGGCGTTCTTCGTCCGACCGTGCCATTGAAACTCAGTCGATCACCGGGGAGCAGGACCGCGCCATTGATCTTGGAGCTTGCGAGCTGGATGTTAGAACAGCGGCTCTTCTTATATGTTGGGAAGTGCGTTGTGAATTCGCTGACCACTTCGTGAATGGAGGCAAGCTGGTCGTCTGTGACACGCTTGGGCGCTTCCACGAATGGAACTTCGACCGAATTGTGACCTGACAGGCTGTTCATCAGTCGAGTCTTAAACTTTGCCAAGTCGACTTCTGCGTGACCGCTCTCTCGCATGCGGTGAAGCTTGCCTTCAATAAAGAAGACTTTCGCGTGAGTCGGAGCTTTCAAATTCTTGTTCAGGCGAGCGACCACGTCCTGAAACGACGCATCGTCCAGCTGATAGACAGGAGCAAACTTTTCGACCTTGGGCATACGGATGAGGTCGATCAAGCCGGCTTGCGGCGCTTGGTGCAACGTCTTCGTGGCGTCTACCTTGACGTTCAAGTCTGCGGCGGACAGGATGATCGGATGATCGAGCAGCTTGCTGTCGAAGGTCAGCTCGTGCTGAGCTTGACTCTTCCACCAAGCATCCACCGTGTGGAGCGCCTTTTCGCGCGACATATTGCCAACGGCGACCGGCCCAATAAAGGTTTGGGGTCGGATTTTCTGAGATGCCCGATGGGAAACAAACGCCAAGCCCGCCGCCAAAACGGCGCCTGACGATATGACGATTACTGCTGTCTTGTTCATCCGTGACTTGCGCGCTGTGAACGCGCCCGCGCATGCCTAATAGATAGACGCTTAACTATCATTTGGCATACTCGTTCCTTTACTAGGGATTATGGGAGATTCACTTCCGTTCCTCAGGTCCTTTTTCCAGCGACATTGGACCTAATTTTCGGGGGTGCCGTGAGTAAACTGCGGACATGCCCAAATTGGTCTGGCTGAACGGCGAAATCATGCCCTTGGAGAGTGCGACGGTTCCCGCAGCGGACCACGCTCACCTCTACGGCGACGGTCTCTTTGAGGGAATCCGTATCTACGGCGGAAAGATCTTTAAGCTCGACGAGCACTTGGACCGGCTGTACCACGGAATCGACTATCTCGGGTTCGAGATGCGGATGTCGAAAAGCGACCTTAAAAAGACGATTGTCGACGTTTGTCACCAGGCGGAAATTCAGGACGGCTATATCCGCCTGAACGTCACCCGAGGAACGGGCTTGGGCCTCGACCCAAAGAACATCAACCGCTCCCCGAACGTGATGATCATGGTCAATACGTTGGCGCTCTATCCGCCGGAAGCCTATGAGATCGGTTTGAAGGTTGTCACCTCTTCCATCAAGGTCATCCCTGCCGATGCGCTCGATCCACGCGTGAAATGCATTGGCCGATATGCGGCAAACATCCTCGCCAAAGCTGAGGGTAATCGCCAGAACGCCGGCGAAGCGCTTATGCTCAACGCACAGGGCCAGATCGCGGAGTGCACGGGCGACAACATCTTCTTGATCAAAGGCAACACGATCCGAACGCCGCACCCGAGCTGCGGCATCCTCGCCGGTATCACTCGGCAGACGGTTATCGACCTGGCGCGCGAGAAAGGCTACACGGTCGAAGAGACCATCCTTACTCCGTTCGACATCTACGCTTGCGACGAAGTGTTCTTAACAGGTACGGCGGCGGAAGTCATCCCAATGATCTCGCTCGACACACGACAAATCGGTTGTGGCAAGCCTGGCCCGGTCACTCAAGTGATCATGGCCGCGTACAAAGAAGCAACGAAGACTGGCACCGCATTTTGATTTGCGAGCGTTGCGGAGGAGAAGGCGCCCTACGAGTGGCTGACGGCCACGGGGCAACTCTCCTCTGCACTCTTTGCGCCGATAAGGCGTATCCCAAACTGAGGCTCGGCGGACTAACCCGCGCATTCGAACGCCCTCGTGTTCAGGGCACGTGCCCTCATTGTGGTTGGACCAGCGAAAAAGCAAAACAGAGCGGACTTGTTGGCTGTCCGCTCTGTTACGAATCTCTCGATCCGGCCATCTGGCCGGATTTTGGGATTCATGTGGTCAACGCTTAATTTCGGGCGAAAGTCAGCTCGACCTTGTGGCCGTAGAAGCTCTTCTCGAAATCATCGATTCGAAGCGAATCGTTTCGAAGTCGACCCTTCCAAACTTCTTTCTTGTCTCTTCGGGTGGAACCGTAGGAGATGCGATCGAACTTGATCGTCACTCGATCGCCATCCTGCGTCCAGTGGCCGGTCTCCGTTACGGTGTGATCCGAATGCATGTACTTCAAGATGTCGCCGTGGTCGTAACGATCTTCCGAATTGTTCGGCATGTTTCGATCCTCGAGCGAGTCGGCTACGAGTCGGGCGTCACCGTTGCGGCTTAGCTCGAGCGTGTAGCGCATCACGAAGTGCTGGCCATTGTTTCGCCAAGACTCGGTTTCCGAATACCGACCCTGTGCGGACGAACGGTTTCCGCCGTTTGGCCATCGATTGTCGTTCTTATCGCGATCCCGATCTCGATTGCGGTTGCGGTCCCGGTCGCGATCTTGATCCTGACGTCGTTTCTGCTCATCACCCATCGCACCGCGCGGCGGCTGATAGCTTGTAACCTCGCGACCATTGCTGACGAAGTCGAGTGCCACACGATTTCGATCGCTTGTGTTTCGACCCGTGATCGTCACGGTTCGGAACTGGCTGTTCGAGGACATGTCGATATCACAAAGTGCGTCTGCCGAATCGGCATTTGCACCGTATGCAACGTTGTCGATGTCCGCATTGAGACGTCCTGACCGTCGGCTGGAATTATTCAGGCGGCCGGTGAACACGAGGTCTTTGCTCTGCATGTTTCGCAACAGCGCGTGGACAGTGACTCTCTTGTTATCTTGAAGAGTCAATTGGAGCTGATTAAAGCTGTAGGATTGACCGCCGAATCGGGCGGTGCCACGACCTTCCATGGTGGTGTTGAAGGATCGTTGGGCGGAAGCGATACTGATCGCGGCAGTCGCGAGGGCAACCGCCATGATAGTCCTGGATGCAAATTTGAGTTGGTTTTTCATTTCTTGCACTTCGCAAACCCGGTGGCTGCGAGTCTCCTGTGCAACATCAGACGAATAAATACGGGTCAAGGGTCAATTCGAACTCAATTTAGACCCAGTGGCGGCAGAATTTACAGCTTGCTGATATCGAACGACTCGCGCGTAACGATATCGACGGGGACAATGCTAAGGTGGCTCTGCGCTTGCCCTTGAATGCGGGCTGTTCTTTGACCCGTCGTGCCGATGAGGACTACTTTCAGACTTCTGCCTGTGACCTCTCCCAAATCCGTTTTGTCGGTGGGAAGTGCCTTGCTTTGGCGATGCTTCGCCGTTGGGTTTGCCAGATAGGGGCAGACTTTCATGGAGTAAATCGCACAGTCCCGGTGGATAGCAGGGTCCAAAAATCGGGGTCGCTTTGGAACCGGCTCGTAGGCGATGAAGTAACCGAGCTTGTCCAGTTTTTCGCCGCACACATGGCATCGCCACTCTCGGATGCATGAGGCCACCTTGGCCGCGTCCTGGATGCCCAAGTCGGGCTTACCGTCGATGTAAGCAGCAATATAGGTGACGGGGTAGCCGCGATCGTCCTTCGGCAGCTTCGCGATCCTTTCCGGCATATCGGTCTGCAATCTGTCGGTGCGGCTCATTAACCAGGGATTGTAGCAAATGGCTTAACATAATTCAAGCACCTGACACCTCTGGGCGGAAACTGACGCTTGACAGATAGTAGGCTGTTGAGAATGAACCGGAAAAGGGGCTTTACCCTCGTCGAAATCCTCGTCGTGATTGGGATCATCGTGATCCTTGTTGCGATCAGCTTTCCGATTTATTCGGCCGCGAAAGTCCGCGCCCACGAGAGCGCCTGCGAATCTAACCTCTACCAGATAGGGCGGCAAGAAGAGGGAGAGTCGAACGGTGACGTGACTCATTGCCCCTATCCGCAAGGCGACGACGATGGGGAGTACATCGATGTGAGCGACAACTACAAGAGTCGCGATCCAAACTATGCGCCGGACGCCGGCACGGTGGTCACGTTCTGCATCGAGCACCTGGCTAAAGGTAAGGACACGCCTTTCGAAGTTCCGCTACGTGGGAAGTTCACGGTTAGGAGATATGGGAACGGCGTTGGCTTGATCGATGCGAAAGGAGTTACGCGGTGGCAGAAGATCGGTCAGGAGTGGAAGCAGATCGATGAGACGGGAGACGTTCCTGTCTATCCACAGATTTGGCATTTCCCGGGCGACGATTTTCCGCAGAAATAGCTTGTTTGCTTTTTGGGTTGATTCGTGTTGATCGGTAAGTAGTAAGTAGTAAAAGGTAAGTGGCGGGCCGCAGCGTAGTTGATTGCAAATCGTTGATAGCCGCGCTTTGGAATGTCTCCGGTCAACTTAGCGGGACAGCACTGTGACTATGCTCGGACTCGCTAACACAGAGTCACAGAGTACGCACAGAGACACTGAGTGGGAAAGCGGTACCGCGCAGTGGGCGGCTCTTCCATTTACCATTTACCATTTGCCATTTACCATTTACGAGCACTCACGACTCCGCTTCCACTAGTTCGCCCTCACGCAGTCCGGCGAGGCGCATGCAGAAGTGCATCCAACCCTCTCGATGGCCGTCGCGTTCCGTTTGACTTTCTGCGCTTTCCGTATAGGGCCAATGAAGAATCGTCAGCTCGGTTCCGCACTCTTCGCGCGGCTTGAACACGATCTCCACTTGCATCTCCGGAATTTCCGGCGGATCAAAATTCCATCGCCACGTGAAGCCTAGTCGGCTGCCCGGCTCCCAGGCGGTGTACTTCCCTTCCAAAATCCAATTTCGACTGGGCCACGAGAACTTATAGCCACCACCAACTCCCGATTGCACTTCGGCAACCTCGGGCCACCACCGCATGAGAAAGTCGGGCACGACCCACATGGCGAACAATTCGCTGGGCTCGTAGCTGTCGAACCCGCCGCTGAGGACGAGTCGGTCGTTGGATGGGGAGATATCGGTCATGATCCTGTCGCCTGCTTATCTTGACTGCCGGTAAGCTTTTTGAGTTCGTGCCCCACCACATCCGAGAAGAAACTGAACGCCGTGAGCTTGAAATGCTCTCCCCTTTCGCTGCCAAAGCGGTCGAAAGCGCGGGCCGGCCGGAGCCGGAGGAGGAAGACGCCGTCCGCACCTGCTTCCAGCGCGACCGGGACCGGGTGCTCCATTCCAAGTCGTTTCGCAGGCTCAAACACAAGACGCAGGTGTTCATAGACCCCGCGGGCGACCACTATCGGACCCGCTTGACCCACACCCTGGAGGTCGCGCAGATCGCGCGGACAATCGGACGCGCGCTCAGGCTGAATGAGGACTTGGTAGAGGCGATCGCCCTTGCCCACGACCTCGGCCACCCACCGTTCGGACACACGGGCGAAGAAGCGCTGGACCTTGCTATACAAGAGTTTCATTCCGACCCCAAGACCGAAGACCCAACACCCAATACCCCCCTCCGTTTTAAACACGACGAACAATCGTTGCGCGTGGTCGATGTCTTAGAGGCGCTGAATCTCACCCAGGAAACGCGACTCGGAATCAGCGGACACAGCAAAGGTCGAAAGGATCTCACTGCATTCGACGGCCAGCCAACTTCCACACTGGAGGCCGCGATCGTTCGCATCGCGGATCGTATCGCGTATCTCAGCCACGATCTCGACGATGCGTTGCGATCCGGTCTGATATCGGAACCGCCTGCATTCGCTGCACCGCTTGGCAATAGACCCTCGGAGCGAATCGGTACGATGGTGCTCGACGTGATTGTGAACAGCGTGGACCGACCCGAGATTCGCCTCTCACCCAGATTGCTCAAGTGCATGAACGAAGTGAAAGAGTGGATGTATGAAAACGTTTACTACCACTATCCGCGCTTGTATCCCGATTCATTGAAAGCGCAACAACTCGTGCGCGATCTGTTCTTCCATTTCGCCGAACCGGAGAACTTGCCGGAAGGATATGAAGGAATTCAGGGAACGATCGATTACGTCGCGGGGATGACGGATCGATTCGCGATCGACACTTTTGAACGGTTGCGTGTGCCGCAAGCGTTTCGCTGATCAGGAGCCAAACGTTCGGAGCACTAGAACGATCGCGCACACGATCAAGAGCACGCCACAAAACATCACGGCGATCCCGGGCATGTATTCACGTCGGGAAACAAATCGGACACCTGTCGTGATCATGAAAGCGGAAGCAACCAGCGCGGCGATAAGCAGAATCATTTGGCTAAGTCAATTATCAATCGCAAACCATGCGAATGTACAAAGCGCACCAAGCAAATACAAAACGTAGGCCACCGAGCAAAACGTTGCTGCCTTGGTTTCGTTGTTTTTGAGCGCTTTTAATATGATGGGGATGCCTGCAAAGAAAATACCGGGCGCTGGAACAACAAGGGTGAAAGTTGCAATCGGTGTGTCCCAAAGGGCCCTGATATAAGGAATCCCGATTAACAAGAGAATCAGGCAGACGACACCAAAGATGGTCGCTAGCCTTGCCGAAGGATGAGGTTGTGCAAGCCTTGTGCGCGGGTATGCGACTGGCTTCTCGAAGTCATCCATCAATCACATCAACGAATCGTAACCTGGGAGCGTTGCACTGTCCGGATCCATCGTTCCTCGGAATGACAGCCTTACTTGATGAATCTTCCCCATTCGGGGCTCGGGTTCTCGTAAGTCTCAAACGGATCGGGCATCTCGATATAGGTGTGCCGATCTAGCGCAACCCCATTCCAATCAAACAAATAAAACTTCGCGCCCTTTCGCTTCAAAACTTGCTCGACCAGCTTCGCTCGACCCTTAGCTCTCGTATCTTGCGGCGGATCGGTCATCGCGGTGACGATGTCGAGGTCATCGAGAACTCGCTTCGTTTCGCCCATGTTCTGATACGCGTAAAACAAGCTCTTGTCGGGATCGATGTTGTGATACTCGAGGTCGACAGAATGCAGCGCGTCTGCAGCCCAATCCAGATTCTCTTCCGCCATGTACTGCTCGACGATCTTCTTCTTCGCCACCCAGTCCAAACGATCTCCCATCGCAAGCGGATCTTTCTCCAAACCGTTGAGAACCGCCTCCCACTCATCCAAAACCCAATCCGTCTGCTCTGATTCGCCGCGATACGCCTCTGCGGCCTTCAGATAGACCCGTTGCAAATCCACCGCACCGATGGTCTTGCCGTCGATGAGAGTGACCGGCCACTTATAAGACTGATCTCGACTTACGTCGCGCAAAGCAAGCAAAGGCTGATGGAGCGCGATCTCGTCGGGAATCAAATGATCTTCGAGCAATCGAAGAACGATCGCCGTCGTTCCCACCTTCAGAGCGTACGCGTATTCGTTCTGATTGGACTCCCCAAAAAGAAGATGCAAACGCGTCATCCCTTCGTGCGAATAGAAATGCTCCCACTTCGGATTGATGAGCGCGCGATTAAACCGCACTCGAGAAGCGATCGTTTTGATGATGTGATCCGCACGCTGGCTCAACTGGAACGGCGCACTGGTATCGGGCACCACCGAATAAACATGAGACACCCAAATGAAATCGACGGGATTGTCCATCACGTCCTGATAGCTCGGCCGTAATCCGCTCGCCGTCAGAATGTGCCCGCCGACCCGACCCACACCCGCAAATACCTGCCGCGTGACCAAGAACGGATAGAGAAGCTGTACCGACGAGTTCAGAAAATCATCGTCCGCACGCATCAAATAATTTTCGTGGCAACCGAAGGTGTGACCACCGAAGTGGTCGACCGAATTGTTGTAAACATCGATGACATCGTCGAGATCAAGCTCTTTGATGGCCCGCACGATCTGACGCTGACCGGCACGATCGTTGGCCACCAGATCCTTTAGCGACCGGCATTCCGCCGTCGCATATTCCAGGTGCGAGCCCACCGCGTCCACATAAAGGCGCGCGCCATTCATCAAGAAACCGCCGGACTGAGCGGGTTCGAAGACGTCGTCTCGGGCATGGAGATCGATCGCCCCCAGCTTCAATTCGTGGAAGACAAAGTCCTTGATGAGCTCGACCGCGGTCTCAGGATTGCCGATCGTTTCATCGTTGATCAGGCAGCCAAATTCGGTTTCGACCCCAAATATCCGCTCGCCCAGCCGTTTGCTCATTTCTTGTTCCTACTGCTTCAGACGGGGAAGGTTCCCACTTTTGACGAAGTATCGAACCTGAACTCTAGCGATACAGGGCTTCAACGCGTTGTTATCCTCCTCAAGACCGAATACCCAATGCTCAAGACCCGTCGCCTTTGATAACATTCTGTTAACAATCGCCGCCGTCACAATATATAGGAGGCGTGCTCATGAGCCAGGCTGCTTCTCTTGAAGCTATTCCGCAAATGACCTTGACGACTGTCGAGCCGGCGAAAGCCGCCATCAAAGCGAAAGTCTCTGCCCAGAACGTTGAGTTCTATTACGGAGCTTTCCGAGCCCTAAAGGGCATTTCCATCGATATCCCCGCGAACGCGGTCACCGCTTTTATCGGCCCGTCCGGCTGCGGCAAGTCGACCTT
>Ga0070666_10001095_pt1 | contig 16548 bp, 14 predicted proteins | sample KBSS23metaG_FD_64677 | JGI IMG/M metagenome (GOLD analysis project Ga0070666, IMG submission 64677) | Switchgrass rhizosphere microbial communities from Kellogg Biological Station, Michigan, USA - KBS S2-3 metaG | ecosystem: Host-associated > Plants > Roots > Rhizosphere > Soil ... | reverse complement strand
CGCCCGAGACGATCTGGCTCCTCGACCGCGCGGCGGCCGGCGACACGATTTCCTGAATCCGACGAGCGAGGTTGTTTCTCGCAAATGGCCCCGATCGTCGCCGAGGCACCCGGAGGGCCCTGTCAGATTCTGTTACCGCGAGGCGCGGCCAGACGTGCTGGAAGACGGATTCGGCGGGCCAGGGGGCGGGCGGGGCGTACCAGAGCGTACGTTCCGCCCGCCGCCTGGCCCGCCGGGGCCGTATAACGGCGCGTATGGTCCGCGCCTGCTCCCTACTTGCGGCGTCCCATGAACCGGAGCAGAAACAGGAACAGATTCACGAAGTCGAGATAGAGCCGCAGGGCCCCGATGATCGCGAGGTTCTCGACGTGCCCTTCCGGGGTGGCGGCGGCCATCGCTTTCAGCCGTTGCGCGTCCCAGGCGGTCAGGCCCGTGAAAACGATCACGCCGATGATCGAGATCGCGAACTGGAGGCCGTCGGAATGGACGAACATGCCGACGACCATCGCGAGGATCAACCCGATCAATCCCATCGAGACGAAGGAACCGATCCCCGCGAGGCTCCTCTTCGTGACCGTGCCGAAGAGGGCGAGCGCGCCGAACATTCCGGCCGTGATGAAGAAGGTCGTCGCCACGGACGTCGCCGTGTAGGCGAGGAAGATGACGGAGAACAGCACGCCGTTCAAGCCGGCGTAGACGATGAACGAACCGGCGGCGGCGGCCGGAGACATCTTGAGCACGCGGGCCGAGAGGAAAACGACCAGGCCGAGCTCGGCGATCATCAAGCCGAAGAACAGCACGGGGTTGCGGGCGAAGCCGAGGACGAGGGCCGGGTTGGCTCCCATGCCCGCGGCGACGATGCCGGTCAGGGCGAGGCCCGCAAACATCCAGCCGTAAACCCGCCGGAGGAACACGGCGACGCGGTTGGCGGCCCCGGGGGCGGCGAGCTCGAATCGCGAATCGGGAGTGGTTTCGAAAGGGTTCATTCTTTTTTTTCCTTCCCGAACGATTCTAACGCGAATCGACCCCCGTTCCTTCCCGCGAAAAGACCCGGAGAGCGGGGAAATGGGCGATACTGCGGCGAGGGGGAAACCATGAATCGTGGAACCGTGCCGGCTCTCGTTCTGATCTCGACGATGGCCGCCCTCGCCGGGGCGCAGACGGCTCCTCCCGGGGCGCGCGCCACCGGGATGGGGGGTGCGTTCGTCGCTTCGGGCAACGACGCGACGGCGCTCTGGGGCAACCCCGCCTCCCTCTCGTCGTGCACCCTGGGGTGCGGGGTGATCTTCGGCGGGGGGATCGCGACCGACGAGAACGGGTTCGCGAGGACGCTGCGCGATGATTTCGCGCACGTCGATCTTGCGACCGTCTCCGACCCGAACGAGATCCGGAAGCTGGTCGCTGACCTCGACGGCTTCCAGAAGACGGGAACGGGCGTCATCGGGTCGGGGAGCGCCGGTCTGGCCTACGCCATCGGCGGCTTCGCGATCGGGATCGGCGAGACGGTGTATGCCGGCGCCTATCCCGAAGTGCAGTTCGTGACGGTGGGAGGAGAACGGCTGCCGGGGCCGGGTTCGAACGTCACGCTCAAGGGACTGGAGGCGCGCGAGGTGCGGGTCGGGTATTCGGGCGTGCTCGGCGGATTGACCATCGGCGCTGACGTCCGATACATCCAGGGGCGGACGTACTTCGTCCGGGAATCGCTCGCGGAAGCGGCGGACAGTCCCGTCTCGGTCCTGCGGGACGCCCTCCGGGACGGCGAACGGAAGACGAACCGGGTGGCGATCGACGCGGGAGCCCTGTACCAGGCCGCGGGAAAGCTGCGGCTCGGCATCGTGGGACTCTCCTTGAACGAGCCGAAGTTCGATCTCGCGCCGGGCGGGAGCATTCCGCTTCCGCGGGTCATCCGGGCGGGGGCCGCCTTCGCTCCGCTCTCGTTCGACGGCATCGTTTTCGCGCTGGACGCCGACCTGAACAAGCAGAAGACCCTCGTTCCCGGTCTTTCGAGCCGGCGCATCGCGGCCGGCGCGCAGATCTACTTCCTGCGGGTGGGAGCCTTCCGCGATCTCGAGGCCGTGGATCCCCACTGGGCCTACACGGCGGGACTTCAGCTCCCGCTGAAAGTCCTCTCGATCGGCGTTTCGGGCGTCTATTCGTCGGACAAGCGGGACGTCGGCGCGGCCGCGGAGATTCGCGTCAAGATCTAGAGACGTCGGTCGATCGGCGCGCGCCGGCCGCCGGAAACGTCGGCCGACGGGCTCGCTACGCTTCCGCCTCCGCCGCGTGCGTCTTTCCGGATTCCGCGACGATCTTCTCCCGCACCGCGTGCGGAACCTCGGAGTAGTGGGAGAAGTCCATGTGGAAATCGCCGCGACCCTGCGTGATCGAGCGCAGCGTCGAGCCGTAGGTCAGCATCTCGGCCATCGGCACGAGAGCGCGGATCGTCTGCCGGTCCCCCTCGGCGTCCATTCCCTGCACCTGGCCGCGGCGCGAGGAGAGATCGCCCATCAGGTCGCCCATGTATTCCGCCGGGGCGTAGACCTCGACCTGCATGACCGGCTCGAGGATCGTGGCTCCGGCCTTCGACATCGCCTCGCGATAGGCGATCGACCCCGCGATCTTGAAGGCCATTTCCGAGGAGTCGACGTCGTGGTACTGACCGTCGTAGAGGCGCACCCGGAAGTCCACCATCGGATGCCCGGCGAGATAGCCCTTCCGGCGCGCATCCTGGATTCCCTTTTCGACCGCGGGGATGAAGTTCCTCGGGATCGAGCCGCCGTAGATGTCGTTGACGAACTCGAAGTCCGCGCCGCGGGGAAGCGGTGAGACTTCGATGCGGCAATCCGCGAACTGGCCGTGGCCGCCCGACTGCTTCTTGTGCCGGCCGTGCGCTTCCGCCTTGCGGGTGATCGTCTCGCGGTAGGGAACCTTCGGCGGATGGAGGATCACCTCCACGTTGTAACGTTTCTTCAGCCGGGCGACCGCGATCTCGACGTGGAGCTGACCGGCCCCCGACAGATGGAACTCCTTGGTTTCGTCGTCGCGCTCGAAGTGAAGCGAGGGGTCCTCTTCGATCAGCTTGTGGAGCGCGCTCGAGATCTTGTCCTCGTCCGCTTTGGCTTTGGCTTCGATCGCGAACGCGATCGCCGGCTCCGGGAACGAAATGGCGGGAAGCTGAATCGGATGATCCTTCGAGGACAACGAGTCGCCGGTGAATGTCTCTTTCAGCTTCGCGACCGCGCCGATGTCGCCGGCGCGGAGCTCGGCGACCGCGACGTGCTCCTTCCCCTGGGGGAGAAAGACCCCGGCAAACCGCTCCGGCACGCCCTTGGCGGAGTTCCAGTAGGTGCCGTCGGAGCGGAAAGTCCCGGAGAAGACCCGGAAGAGCGTGATGCGCCCGGAGAAGGGATCGGAGATCGTCTTGAAGACCTGGGCGACGGGCGGTCCGCTCTCGTCGGATTTCACGAGAACGTCCTTCCCCTCCCGGTCCTTTCCGGCGACGGAGGTGCCGGCGGGGGAAGGAAGGAGGGCGACGCAGGCGTCGAGCAGGCGGAGGACCCCGATCTCCAGCTGAGCCGAGACGCACATCACGGGAAAGATCTTCCGCTCCGAGATTTCCTCCTGGAGCCCGGGCAGGAGATCGGCGGCTTCGAGGGTGCCGTTGGCGAAGAACTTCTCCATCAGATGGTCTTCGCCTTCGGCGACCATCTCGACGAGGTTCTTGTGCTCGGCGTCGGCGCGTTCGCGATATTCCTCCGGGATCGAGCCGTCCTTGCGTTTGCCGTCTTCGAGGAGATGTGACTCCATCCGCACCAGGTCGATCGTGCCGTGGAACGACTTCTCCGAGCCGACGGGGATCTGCAGCGCGAAGACGGCCCGCCCGAACTTCTTCTGGAGGTCCGTGACGCAGCGCTCGAGCGAAGCCCGCTCGCGGTCCATCCGGTTCACCACGAAGAGGACCGGCTTCTTGAACTGCTCGGCGAACTTCCAGGCTTTCTCCGTCTGGACTTCGATTCCCGCGACGGCATCGACGACGATCATCACGGCGTCGGCCGCGGCGACCGCGCAGCGCGCTTCGGAGACGAAGATCCCGTATCCCGGAGCGTCGATGAGATTGATCCGGGTGTCGCGGTGCACGGCGTGCGCGACGCCCAGGTTGATCGAGATCTTCCGGTCGATTTCTTCGGCGTCGAAATCGGTCACGCAGGTGCCGGCGTTGATGTCGCCCGCCCGCGTGATCGCCCCCGCCCGATGCAGGAGCGCGGAGACGAGGGTGGTCTTGCCGACGGTGTTGTGGCCGAGGACGGCCACGTTGCGGATATTCGGGGCGGAGAAGGGATTCATCGTTCCTCCGTTCGCCCGGCGATTCTATCAAGAGCGCCGGGCGCGGCCGGGGACGTCCCCGTCAGAATGCGAGCCGCGCCGCGAGACCGTTGCGGATCGGAACGATGTCGAGCCGGGTCTTCGACGGCTCTCCGACCGCCTCCCGGTCGTGCTTGTGGACGAGAAAGCGACCCGCGACGGTGCCGAACACGGCTCCCGCGAAGACATCGCTCGCGAAATGGACCCGGTCATTGACCCGGTCGAAGGCGACGAGGCTCGCCGCCGTGTAGGCGAGCGTGGGGACCACCCAGCCCTTCGAGCGCGCCGCGACGACCGAGGCGATCGCGAAGGCCTGGGTGGCGTGGCCGGAGGGAAAGGACGAGTTGTTCGACCCGAAGTCGAAGTCCGTCTTCCCGTCCGACCGATACGGGCGCTCCCTGCCGAAAGTGCGCTTGATGACCAGATTGCTGACGAACGCGGTGAGGAGGCTCGCCTCGAGCGCCTCGCGGCCCATGTCCCGGATCCGGTCGTTCTTGAAAATGAGCCCGACTCCGACGGCCGCAAACGACAACTCGGTCCCGAAGCCGCTCCCGAAGCGCGTCGTCGCCGATGCGAGCCGATCGGTCGACGGAGACCGGTTCCGCTGGGCCGCTCGATCGATGTCGCGATCGGCCGCGAACAGTCCTCCGAGCACGAGGGTCATCCCGGCGGCCTTCTGCCAATCCGACGGGGTCCAGTGCGCGGGGGCGGTGAGGAAGCCGAAACTGTCGCTCACGTATCGGCCTGCTTCGTGGGAGACCGCGCGGATCGCCTTCTTCACGGGTCCGGCCGTCGGTTCTTCGACCTTCGGCGCGACCTCCTTTCCTTCCGGCATCCCGTCCGGGCTCGGGGGCGCGGGAGTCCCCTCGTCGGTGACCTGCGCGCGAGCCGCGGAGGGAACAAGGGGGGCGGCGAAAAAGAAGGCCAGAGCGAGGCTCGTTCCGGTGAAGCGGTTGTTCATAGCATAAGGAGTGCCATGGACCTGATACCATCTTCCCGGCCGCAAGCCCGGGAAAACACCACGGCGAGAAAAATGATGACGAAAGCGGCCGCGACGACAACGAGCAGGGCCGCCGCGGCGATCGCCCGGGGGGATGTGCGCGCTCGCTCTTCTGCGGGCCGTTCGTCTCGCATCGGATCGATTCTATCGGGGCCGGCAGCGGTGAGGGAGGATCGAGCGGAGGAGGCGGGATGCTGACGCGGATTTCGCATATCGCCTCGCTCCTGGACGGAATACCCCTCGGCGTGATGCTGCTCTATGACGCGCTCGTCCTCGGTGTCCTGACGCTCGCGATCGTTCGCCGGCGGGGGCTGACCGGGACCCTCGCCTGGATTTTCGCCATCATTGCGATCCCCGGCTTCGGCGTTGCGGCCTATCTGCTCCTCGCCAATCCCCGGGTCGCGCGCACTCGGCGCGCCAAGCGCGCGGCCACCCGTGAGCTCCGCACTCGCCAGGGACGCCGGGGCGGGAGGGGCGGAGAGCGGGCGGATTCCCTCCTGACGGGGGCCGAGCGCTCGGTCCTGCACCTCGCGGAGCGCCTCTCCGACGTCGCTCCCGTTTCCGGCAACGCCGTCGAGCTCGTGTCGAGCAACACCGGGGCGGCCGATCGCATCGCGAAGGCGCTGGCTTCCGCGAAGCAGTCGATCTGGGCCGAGTACTACATGGTCAAGAACGACGCGACCGGAGCGGCCTTCCTCGCCGCACTCGCGGGCCGCGCCCGGGACGGGCTGGACGTCCGCCTGCTCTACGACGCCGTCGGTTCGTGGGGGATCGACTCCGGCGCGCTCGATCGCCTGCGCGAAGCGGGCGGGCACGTCGAAGTCTTCCTCCCGATCAATCCCCTCCGGCGGCGATGGGCGGTCCACCTGCGGAACCACCGAAAGATCCTCGTCGTGGATGGTCGACTCGCGATGACCGGCGGCATGAACATCGGCGACGAGTATTCCGGCGGCTTCCGGCGGGGGAGGGGGAAGGCCTGGCGGGACACGCTGCTCGTCGTCCGGGGGCCGGCCGCGGGAGCGCTGGCGGAAGTCTTCGCCGAGGACTGGTCTTTTGCGACCGAAACCGAAGAGCTGCTGGAGGTGCCGACGCCCCCGGGAGTCGAGGGAGGCTGCCTCGTCTCGATCCTGCCGAGCGGCCCCGACCAGGAAGCCAACGCGAACCGTCTGACGTACTTTGCCGGCATCACTTCCGCCCTGACCCGCTGCTGGATCGCGAGCCCTTACTTCATTCCGGACGGACCGACCAACCGGGCGCTCGTGACGGCGGCGCTTCGCGGCGTGGACGTTCGCATCCTGGTCCCGGAGAAGAACGACGTTTTCCTGATGGGACCCGCGGCGCGCTCGTACTACACGGCGCTCGTGCGGGCGGGAGCGCGGATCTTCGAATACCGGCCCGCCATGCTGCACGCCAAGCTCATGGTGATCGACGGGCGCTGGTCCGTGATCGGTTCGGCCAACGTCGACATCCGGAGCTTCTGGCTCAATTTCGAGATCAGCGCGCTCGTCTTCGATCCCGCGTTCGCGGGGGAAGTCGAAGCGCAGTTCGTTCGGGACCTCGCCGAGAGCACCGAAGTGTCGCTCGAGATCCTGTCGGGGAGGGGATTCCTGCCGGCGCTGGGGGAGGGGATTGCGCGGCTGATGTCTCCTCTCCTATAGCGGTCGCGGCGTCGCGGGCGCGGACCATACGGGCCGTTATAGCGCCGCGGAAGGCCGGCCGCCGCGCGCGACGTACGTGACGAGTACGCCTTGCCCGCCGGCCGGCCCTCCGCGCCTCTCTTCCAACCCGTCTGGCCGCGCCTGATCGCTTTCGGCAACTGAAGTCACTTGATCAGGTACCCCTGCGGGCGTCGCGGGCCCCCCGCATCCCGTCGGGCTCGCGCTTCGCCGCGCCTATCCATTCGGGCAACTGACGCACTTGATCGAGTACGCCTCCGGTCGCCGCGGGCGACCCGCGCCCCGCCAAGCGGCGGCCGGGCGTCATCGCCGACGCCCACCTGCCGCGTGCCCGACCGCCGCCCACCCGCGCCCGTCCGAACCTCGCGCCGGCTGCGCGAGCTATTCGGTTTCCTCCATCCACGCAATGCACTCTTCGAGCGACGCGCGCATTTCGTCGGGCGGCGCGTGGTGCATCCGTCCGTGTCCGGGCAGCACCCACGAGAAGGAGTAGTCGCGCAGCGTCTTCATCGATGCGATCTGCTCGCTCCACGAGTACCAGCAGGCGTCGCGAAACGCGGTCAGGCGCTTCCGACGAGGCGACCACGCGAGGTGATCGCCGGTGAAGAGATATTGGTCGCGATAGAGGAGGACGGCGTGGCCGCGGGTGTGGCCCGGCGTCGGAATCGCGAGAAGATCCGGGCCGAGCCGGAGCGGCACGTTCCCGTCCCACGATTCCTCGACGCCGAGCCGGTCGCCCCCGTCGTCCCGGCGCAGGTACCGGCGGCAGCCGAAACGGCTCCGGAAGCGCTCGTGGTCCGCGACATCGTCGCGGTGCGTCAGAAAGAGCGTCGAAAGGCCGCCCGATTCGGCGAGCGCGCGCACGAGCGGCGCCGCGAAGCGCGGCGAATCGACGAGCACGTTTCCGCCTTCGGCAGCGGACCGCCGGATCAGCCAGCTCCAGGCGCCGAAGCTCGATTCGGAGTTGAAGCCGCAATAATACACGTTTTCGGAGATGTTCTCGGGAAAAGCCCCGGTGCCGATGCTTCGGGGATAGGAGCGGGGGGCGCCGATCGACCCGGTCGGGCACGCCGCGAGAGCCATCAGCGCGCGGCGCGTCTCCCGGGGCCCTCCCGGCTGCCGGGCGACGCTCGACTGGCCGCCGTGATCGCGAAAGATCGCGGGCGCGATCTGGCGGCAGGCGTCGCAGTCGATGCAGCTGCGGTCCACGTAGAAGTCGCCGGGGGCGTTCTGGGGAAGGCGGAGGGCGTCGCGGGCCACGGCGCCATTATCCCCCCGGGAATTCCGGGCAGACGGTCAGACGTGCTCTTCGTCGGCCGGCGTCGCGGCTCCCGCTTCGTCCGCGGATGCGCCGGCGGAGACCTTCTCCCACGCGCTCGTCTGCCAGTTCGCGGCGCGAGAGGTCCCGGTCCAGGAAGGAATAGGCATGAGCAGGCGTGCCGCGAGCGCATTGACGTAGGGCTCGTACATGCGACGGTGTTCGGTCAGTCCCCTTTCCGCGGTTTCCCGGTCGCAGAGGGTCATTCCCGCCTCGGCGAGCTCGCGGCGGATGGCGGCGAGATCGGCGGAGGGCAGGCGATCCTCGCGCGGCGGGATCGGCGCGACGTTCAAGACCTGGCAGATGTCCACCACCGCGTGTCGGGCGATCGCAAACGTCAGGCGGGCCTGCCAGGCCACCTCCCCTTCGACGTACGTGACGAGCAGCGCGCAGGCGTCGAGGATGGCCGTCAGGGCCGCGAGCCAGGACTGGTTGTCGTGCTGGGAGCGGTAGTAGCAGAGCACCGGATAGGAGAGATGGCTCTCCATGAGCTCCGCCGTCCACGCCTCCCAGTCGTGGAGGAACCCGGCGAGCAGCGCGACGTTCTCCTGCCGTCCGTACCGCGCGATCAGCTCCCGCGCGGTGGGCGGAGAGCCCGCGCGCGCATCGAGGAGAGAGATGTTCGTCTCGCGGCGGGAAAAAGCGTTGTAGATGACCGGCAGGTAGCCGATCACGATCGCGAGAAACCCGAAGCCGACTCCGGACTCGAAGACGGTGATCACGCGACCGGAGGTGGTGTGCGGCGTGACGTCGCCGAGGCCGAGGGTGAAGAACGTCGATCCGCTCATGTAGAGGCTCGGCCAGAAATTTCCCGTGGAGAGGGGCGCCGCCGAGACGGTCCCCGCCGCGACGTGGATCAGGGCGAAGCCGAAGATGAGCGCGAGTGCCCACGAGGCGAGGAGCAGGATCAGCGAGAGCGGCCCGAAGGCGGAGAGCAGCGCCTGGCGGGGCTTGCCCGGCCGCAGCCTGCGGGCGAAGAGCCACCACGGAAGCCAGGTGACGCGGTAGAAGAGGCGCGTGATGCGAAATCGGCGGGTCACCCGGCGCGGCAGGACGATCGATTCGAAGGCATCCCAGAGAATAAAGAGCACGAGCGCCGCGCCGACGTACCCGGCCAGGAGCCTCATGAGGCGGCAAGCCGTCGCGGGCGGGGCATTTGTCGCGTCAGGACGCGGGCTCGTCGGGGCGGAATTTCGCGGCGAGATCGGCCAGGGCGTCGGACAGATGGCGGCGGATCTCCTCGCCCGCCGTTCCACGGCGCGCGCGCTCCTCGTCGGCCGCGCGGCGGAGCGTCTCCAGCTCTTCGCCCGATCGCCGGTGCCGCTCTTCGACGCTCTCCGCGAGCGCGCGGACCGTTTCTTCGTGTCCGGCGAGCGCGCGGCGGATCGCTTCCGCTTCGGCGCCCGTGCGCGAGCGGTGCTCGTCGGCAAGACGCTCCACGCGGGCGAGGCGCGATTCCTGATCGGCCGCAAGCTGCCGGAACTGCTCCTCCTGGTCCTGAAGCCGCGCCTTGATCCGCTCCAACGCCTCCGCCTGCTCGCGCGTTCCGCGGCTTACCTGCGCCACGAGCTCCATCTCGCGCCCGGAGGCTTCGGCGAGGGACTGCTGCAGCTGGGTGAGCGCCTTGCGGAGATCTCCCGTCTGGGCGTCTCCCGCCAGGCGGGCCGTGGCCCAGTCCGTGCGGAGCGAATTGACCTCTTTTTCCCAGCCGCGCGCCGACTCCGCCGATGCCCATCGCGCTTCGGAAGTCTCCCGATGTTCCCGGGCCGCCGCCTCCACGCGCTCGAGGCGTTCGAGAAGGGCGTGCCGGTCCGCCGACGAACCCTCGACGGCCGCCAGCCGCCGCTGGAGGTCTTCTTCGGCGTCCTTTGCCGCGCCGCCCGAGAGAGATGCCACTTTCTCCTCCAGCGCAGCGAGGCGGTCGCCCCAGGTGGCGGCCGCCGCGAGCTGGATCATCCGCTCTTCCCGGGCGGAGTCCTCGGACGATCGCGCCGGGAGGAGGTCATGGGATTCCGATCCGGAACGGGGGGAAGGAGGCCGGGACACGACGGACTCCGGGAACGCCATTGGCGCCGTGATCTCCAGGTCCGGTTCGCTCGGGACCGCCGGCGCGTCGAAAGCGGCGGTAGTGGCTCGCGCGGGAGGAGTCCGGGGGATCGGAGAAACGGTCCCGCTCCCCGGCCGCTTCTCGAAGAACGCCGGGTGCGTGTCTTCGGTGGGGGCGGGGATGACGTTCGGAAAGGGCGCGAAACTCTCGAAGACGACGGCGTTGGCGTTTTCCTTTTCGCGCGCCTCCTCGGGGGGCGCGTCCGGGACTTCCTCCGCCGTCGGAAACGGGGCGGCGGCGGAAGGGGGAGGGGCGTCGTTCGAAGCGCCGCTCCGGCCCCGGGGGTGGGTGTCGTCGCCGTCGGCCCGGGGACGGAGCGTCGGGATCGCCCGCGTTTCGCTCATGTCCTCCGGCTCCGGGAATCCGATCGGCTCCGGGAAAGCGATCGGCTCGGGGGCGGCGGAGACCGTCCGGGCGGAGGGACTCGTTTCCGGATGGAGGGAGCTCTTCCCGTGCAGGATCGAGGTCTTCCACGCGGAGAGGTTCTCATTTTCGCTGGGGACGGGGCGCGCCGGCCGCAGGCCCGGCCCCTTCTTCTGGAGGCGGCGGAGGATGTCGACGAAAGTGAGCTTCGAGATGAGCTTGAACGTTTCGACAACGCCCTTGCCTTCCGAGGACACGGCCTCGATGAACGGGTGCCCGGCCAGACCGAGACCCTCCTGCAGCGCGTCGATCGTGAGGACGTCCGGAAGATCCCGCTTGTTGAACTGGACGGCGAACGGGATCGTCGCGGGGTCGATTCCCTCTTCCTTCAGGTTGTCCTTCAGGTTCTGGAGGCTCTCGAGATTCTTGGGGAGCTGGGACCACCGGGAATCCACGACGAAGACGAGGCCGTCGGCGCCGCGCAGGACCACTCTTCGCGTTTCGTTGTAGGGGCTCTGCCCGGGAACGGTCGCCACCTGGAAGCGGATCCGGTACCCCTTCAGGTCGCCGAGCTCGACGGGGAGAAGGTCGAAGAAGATCGTGCGATCGGAAGTCGCGGCGAGGGTCAGCAGATTGCCGACCGACGCCGGCTCGAGGCGGCGGTGGAGGAACTGGAGGTTGGTCGTCTTTCCGCTGAATCCGGGACCGTAATACACGATCTTGGCGGTCAGCTCCTTCGAAGCGGCGTTGTAGACGACCATGGACGTTCCGGGAATCATAGCACCCGGAAGGGGGAGGTCCGGCCTCCGCGGGGGGCGGCGCGCGGGAGCGAATTTCGGCCGACGCGGCGGGAGAATCGGCCGCGCCGCATCACCGCCGAGCCGCCGCGATGCTCCGGGGGCGGGCTTCGACCGGCAGGGGCGGCCGTCCCGGGATGCGCGAGGCGACCTTCGGCGGTTTCGGCATCGTCGCTCTGGTACGCTCCGCCGGTGCCGGCAACGACGACCCTCCGCGTCTGCGGTCTTCCCATCGTCGGCCGCTCGATCGCGGGACAGGAATCGTTCTACCGTCTCCCCACGCTCCGGTCGGCGCTCGAGATCGGGCGCTGTCCCGAGTCCCTCGTCGCGGTGCCGAACATCTTCGTGAGCCATGCGCACCTCGACCACGCGGCGGGGATCGCCTCGTACGCCTCTCAGCGGACGCTCCAGGGCCTGGAAGCGGGCCGGGTATTCCTTCCGGCGGAGGCGCGCGAAGGGTTCGAGCGGATCCTCGCCCTCCACGTGGCGCTCGAGGGATTCGAGCGGTACTCCGCGGAAACGGTGGGTCTCTCTGCCGGGGACCGCGTTCCGCTCAGGAACGATCTGGTCGTCGATGTCTTCGGCGGCAGCCATCGCGTGCCGAGTGTGGGTTATCTCTTCCGCGAGCGGCGCCACAAACTGAAGATCGAATTCGCGGGCCTCGCGGGCCCCGAGCTCGCGCGTCTGCGCGGGCGGGGCGTCGATGTCGCCGACGTGACCGAGACCGCGCTCCTGGCCTATCCCGGCGACTGCGACGCCGGAATCTTCGCGAAAGCGCCGGAGATCCTGCGGGCGCGGGTCCTCCTGATCGAGTGCACTTTCCTCCGCCCCGGAGAAGAGGAGCGGGCCGCCCGCTACCGGCACATCCACCTCGCCGATCTCGTGGCCCGCGAACGCGATTTCGAGAACGAGGCGATCGTGCTCACGCACTTTTCCGCCCGCTATTCCCGGGAAGAGATCGCGCAGAGACTGGACGCGGGCCTTCCCGACTCGCTGCGGGACCGCGTCCACGCGTTCGTCTGACGGGATCGGGAATTCCCGAAGATCGTCCGGCGCCGGGCGCCCCGGCGGGACTCTTCAGAACGGTCCGGCGCGCCCTTTCTGTCGGGCGGCCCAGGCCCCGAGATGCTGCCGCCATTGATACGCGGAGGCGCGGGGCATGAGGTATTCGTGCGCGTGATCGTCGGCATCGACGATCGTCAGGATCTCGGCGCGCCAGAGACGGCGGCCGCTCGCCATGCGGTTGGCGGTCAACACGCGCTTGACCCGCGCCAGCGGCAGGACGGCCGGGCTCTCGAGGCGGCTTTCGAACGCGATCGCGTCGCGGGTCAGGCCGAGGACGCCGGGAACGCGGCGAAACCTCCCGGCGCATCGGTCGGCCGGGGTCAAGAGCGCCGGGGGCGCGCCGGGGCGCGCGAGGATCGATTGCGCGAGCCGCCCCCGCCCGAAACGGATCAGGATCGGAGGAACGATCGCGAGCAGCGCGAGCAGGGCGGTTCCCCAGAGATAGGTCGACATCGCAAAAAATGTATCATCGCGAGGGAGCACGATTTCCTTCCGCGGGGCCGGTTCGAACGGAACGCACACGCCCGGCCGCCGCGTGCGGGCCCCTTTTTGGCGTGCTTCGGGGAGGACGTTTGGGATTCGACCTGACCGACGACGAGCGGGCGATCCGCGACACGGTGCGCGAGTTCGCGGAAGCGGAGATCCGGCCCCATGTCATGGAATGGGACGAAGCGCAGGGAGCTCCGCGGGCGCTCTTCGACAAGCTCGGCGCCCTGGGCTTCCTCGGATGCTTCGTGCCGGAGAGTCACGGCGGCGCGGGGCTGACGGTTTCGCAGTACATCGGCCTGATCGAGGAGCTCGCCCGCGTCGACGGCTCGATCTCGCTCTCGGTCGCGGCCCACAATTCGCTCTGCACCAATCATCTGGTGATGTTCGGGAACGAACGCCAGAAGCGCGACTACCTCCCGCGCCTCGCGAGCGGGGAATGGCTGGGCGCCTGGGGCTTGACCGAGTCGGGCTCCGGTTCGGACGCCGGCGGGATGCAGACGGTCGCGCGCCGCGAAGGGGAAGGCTGGCTCCTGAGCGGCCAGAAGACCTTCATCACGCACGGTTCGACCGGACAGATCGCGGTCATCATGGCGGTCACCGACCGCGCCCGGGGGAACGGCGGCATTTCGGCCTTCGCGGTTCCGATGGACACGCCCGGAATCCGCCCGGGGAAGAAAGAGAACAAGCTCGGCATGCGGGCGTCCGACACCTCGACGATCCTCCTCGAAGACTGCCGTCTTCCGGCGGACGCGTTGATCGGAAACGAGAACGAGGGGTTCAAGCAGGCTCTCCAGATCCTGGACGGAGGACGCATCGGCATCGCGTCCCTCGCGATCGGAATGGCGCGCGGCGCCTACGAGGCGGCCCTCAAGTACGCGAAGGAGCGGCGGCAGTTCGGGAGGGCGATCGCCGATTTCCAGGCGATCCAGTTCTACCTCGCCGAGATGGCGACGGACATCGACGCCGCGATCCTCCTGACGCGGCGGGCGGCGGCGGCCCGCGACGCCGGCGAGAAAGTGACGAAGATCGCCTCGATGGCGAAGTACTTCGCCGGCGAGATGTGCGTGCGCGTGGCGGATCGCGCGCTCCAGATCCATGGCGGCTACGGGTTCGTCAAGGACTATCCCGTCGAGAAGTTCTACCGGGACGTCAAGCTCTGCACGATCGGAGAAGGAACGACGGAGATCCAGAAGCTCGTGATCGCGCGCCAGATCCTGAGCGAGCTTTGACGCCGGATTCTCTCGCGGCCGAAGTCCTCTCGGGCAATCCCCGCGCCGTCGGCCGGGCGATCACGCGGGTCGAGCGCGGGGACGACGTGGCGGGGCTCCTGGCCGTCCTCTCTCCCCGAACCGGCGCCGCGCAGGTTCTCGGCGTCACGGGGCCTCCGGGAGCGGGAAAATCGACGCTGGTCACGCGGATCGCGGCGGCGTTCCGCCGCCAGGGGAAGCGCGTCGGCATCGTCGCGATCGATCCGTCGTCTCCCTTCTCGGGCGGCGCGATCCTCGGCGACCGGATCCGCATGAACGAGCTCGATTCCGATCCCGGCGTCTTCATCCGGTCGATGGCGACCCGGGGGGCCATGGGAGGCCTCTCCCGCGCCACCAACGACGCGGTCGACGTGCTCGACGCGGCCGGTTTCGAGGTCGTCGTGATCGAAACGGTCGGCGTCGGCCAGGACGAAGTGGACGTCGTTCGCGCGGCGGATTCCGTCGCCGTCGTCGTTCCGCCCGGGCTCGGCGACGACATCCAGGCGCTCAAGGCCGGCATCCTCGAGATCGCGGACCTCTTCGTCGTCAACAAGGCGGATCGCGATGGGGCCGACCGGACCGCCGCCGAGCTCCAGATGAACCTCGACTTCTCCGAGCACGGCGGCTGGCGCCCTCCGATCGTCCGCACCGTCGCGACGCGCGGCGATGGCGTCGGCGAGGTCGTCGAGCAGTTCGAGGCGCACCGGAACCATCTCGCCGCTTCCGGGGAAGCGCGGGAGCGCCGCCTCCGCCGCTCGCGGGCGCGCCTGCGCGCGCTCCTCGAGGCGAAATTCTTTCGCGCGGTCGAGAACGACGCGCACAATCCGCGCGGCCTCGAGGACGCGGTCGCGCGCTTGACCGACCGGCTCGTCGACCCCTATTCTGCCGCCGACGAGCTCTTCCGGCGGATCGCGGCCGGATGACCGTCCGGACGGGCGCGGCGCGACGCCGCGGCCGGGAATCGAGAAGGCGAAGGAGGACGGCGTGACGGTCCGACGCCTCGATCACATCGGCATCGCGGTGCGTTCGCTGGACGATGCCCTGCCGATCTATCTCGCCCTCGGGCTCGCGGTGACGCATCGGGAAGAAGTCGCGGGACAGAAAGTCCGAACGGCCTTCCTTCCCGCCGGCGATTCCTCGATCGAGCTCCTCGAGCCCCTTTCCGAAGACTCGCCGATCGCGGGCTTTCTCGCGCGGCGCGGACCGGGCATTCATCACCTCTGCTTCGCCGTGGACGATCTGGAGGGCGCGCTCGCCGACCTCGCCGCGCGCGGCTACCGGCTGATCCACCGCTCGCCGGTCGAGGGGGCGGGGGGCAAACGGGTGGCTTTTCTTCACCCCGAGGCCGGGCAGGGAGTCCTGATCGAGCTGTCGGAAGGAGGGCATCGATGAAGCCCGACACCTGCGTCGTCGTTTTTCTCCATTCCCCGCGAGAACGCTGGTGGGGCTTGCTGCGCTCGGTGACTCCCGCCGGAGTGACTCTGCGCGGTCTCTCGCTCGATTCGTTCGAGCCGTGGGCCCGTGCGGTCGCGCGCCGGGAGGACACGGGCATTTCCCCGACGACCCTGTTTTTCCCGATGCACCGGGTCGAGCGGCTCGACGAGGACGAGTCGAGCCTGGGGCTGCCGTCGCATGCCGACCGGTTTCGGGAGTGGACCGGGGAGGACGTGCGTCTTCATCTCGGTCGATAGGGCGCGGAGCATACGCGCCGTTATACGGGACGCGGGAGCCCGGGCGGCGGGCTTAACGTACGCCCCGGTACGCCGCGCCCGCCGCCCGGGCTCCCGCGCGCGTCTTCCAGCACGTCTGCCCGCGCCTCGATCATGGCGGTAAGGATAGTCGTCAAGCGGCCGCGTACCTCACGCGTTGCGCGCGTGAGTCACTAATACACGATTTCTTTCGATACGGTCGAGCCCGTCGGCGCCTCCCGCCGGACCGCATAGCGGCGCGTATCCACCTTCGCCAAGGCTTCGGCGGATCTGCCTTCGACGAACGTCGAGGACATGGGGAATGCGTGTGCCAGCCAAGTCCTCCGTAGCTCGTTCGAGCGGAGGAGGATCGTCCGCGCCTCTGCCCCTAGAAGATGACGTTCTGAACGAAATACTCCGACGCGGTCATATGCCC
>Ga0070666_10001093_pt1 | contig 16566 bp, 9 predicted proteins | sample KBSS23metaG_FD_64677 | JGI IMG/M metagenome (GOLD analysis project Ga0070666, IMG submission 64677) | Switchgrass rhizosphere microbial communities from Kellogg Biological Station, Michigan, USA - KBS S2-3 metaG | ecosystem: Host-associated > Plants > Roots > Rhizosphere > Soil ... | reverse complement strand
GCGACGATCAAGGAAGCGTTCCAGCGCGAACTCGCGCGCGGCGGGCAGATATACTTTTTGCACAACGAGGTCGAGACAATCGAGAAGACCGCGCGCGAACTCGGCGAGTTGATTCCGGAAGCGCGCCTGCGCATCGCCCATGGTCAGATGCCCGAGCGCGAACTCGAGCAGGTGATGCTCGACTTCTACCGCCAGCGTTTCAACGTGCTCGTTTGCACCACGATCATCGAATCGGGCATCGACGTGCCGAGCGCGAACACGATCCTGATCAATCGCGCCGATCGCTTCGGCCTGTCGCAGCTGCACCAGCTCCGCGGCCGCGTCGGCCGCTCGCACCATCGCGCCTATGCCTACCTGATCGTGCCGGACAAACGCAGCATCACCGCCGATGCGGAGAAACGCCTCGAAGCGATCGCCTCGCTCGAGGAACTCGGCGCGGGCTTCACCCTCGCCACGCACGACCTCGAGATCCGCGGCGCGGGCGAGCTGCTCGGCGAGGAACAGTCGGGCCAGATCGAGGCGGTCGGCTTCTCGCTCTACTCCGAACTGCTCGAACGCGCCGTGCGCGCGCTCAAGTCCGGCAAGGTGCCGGATTTCGACCTGGTCAACGAACACGACGCCGAAATCGAGCTGCACATCCCCGCGCTGATCCCCGACGACTACCTGCCGGACGTACACGCACGCCTGACCCTGTACAAGCGCATCGCCAGCGCGCGCGACGCGCATGCGTTGCGCGAATTGCAGATCGAGATGATCGACCGCTTCGGCCTGCTGCCCGAACCGGTCAAGCACTTGTTCGTCTCGGCTGCGCTGAAGCTCGCCGCAACCGCCATGGGCATCAAGAAGCTCGAACTCGGCGAGCGTGGCGGTCGCGTATTGTTCAAGCCACAGCCGAACATCGACCCGATACGCATCATCAAGCTGATCCAGGGCCAGCCCAAGATCTATTCGCTCGATGGCCAGGACAAATTCAAGATCCGCATGGAACTGCCAGGCGCGGCCGAACGCATCGGTGCAGCGCAAAGCCTGCTGACCGCGCTTGGCGGTCGCTTGGCCGAAGCGTAGATGGCGACAGCGGCGCGCATTTGGTCCGGACCGGCGCAGGCCATCGGGAATTTTTCCCGGCATTGGAAGTCCGAGTCCGACAAGGCTTGAGCGAATCGGCATACCCGGATAACGTTCATGGCCTGCCTCCCAACGCCGGAATCCGAAATGCGCCTTTCCCGCCAAGCCCTGATTGCCGCCATCACGATCGCATTCTCCACGCCGGCCCTGGCCGCACCGTTCGCTTACGTTTCAAACCAGGCCAGCGGCACGGTATCGGTGATCGATACCGGCAAGGACGAAGTCGTTCGCACGCTGAGTGGCGAAGGCAAGCTCGGCAAGAATGTGCGCGGCATCGTCGCCGAGCGTACCGGCAAGACGCTTTTTGTGGTCGACGCGAAGGGCGGCAAGGTCGATGTGCTCGATATCGCCACGGACAAGGTCAAGGCACAGGTTGCTGTCGGCGACAGTCCCGAAGGCATCGGCATGTCTGCGGCGGGCGATTTCCTCGCAGCCTGCCTCGAGGACGACAACGCAGCCGCCCTGATCGACGTAAAAACGCTGAAGGTCGTCAAACACATCACCCTCGCCGGCAAGAATCCGGAACACTGCGTCTTCAGTCCCGACGGCGCGCTGCTGCTCGCGAGCAACGAAAATTCGAACGACGTCGACGTGGTCGATCTGAAGACGGGCGTTACGCTCGGCACGGTCAAATCGAGCGGGCATCCGCGCGGCATGGCGTTCCTGCCCGGCACGCATATCGCCTACGTCGCCGCCGAGACGGCGAACGCGGTCGACGTCATTGATGCGGACAAGCGCCAGGTCGTGCGCACGATTCCCGCTGCGTTGCGCTCGGCAGGCGCCATTGCATCCGCAGACGGCAAGACGATCTACATCGCCAATGGCGGTGCCGGCAGCGTGTCACTGATCGATGTGGCGAAAAATTCCGCAGTTGCGGAAATCCCGGTCGGCAAGCGGCCATGGAACATGGCGCTGACGCGTGACGGCAAGAAACTCTATGTCGCCAATGGCCGCTCGAACAGCGTCAGCGTGATCGATATAGCTACGCGCAAGGTCAGCAAGGAAATCCCGGTCGGCGAATTGCCCTGGGGCGTGGCGATTCCCTGATCGCGCAATGCGCGAATTGCGCAGGACATCGACCTTGAGCGCACAAACGTGCGCAGGCACACGCATACGCTTCATTCGTGGTGCAGTCCGCCGCCGCGAAGGTGTCACGCCGAGGACACACTTTCTACCGCGGCGCAGCATCGCGGCGCGCGTCACGCGCCAGTAATCAATTGATATATCGATATTTTTTAGCGAAGACATTCGTTCTCGCTACGCGCGTCGACATCATTGCCGCACAACTTCCGTGCAATCGAGATGCATCTCGCATCGCCTCTGGCTAACGTGGTCGCACGCGGTCGAATCCGCGCGCATATGCAGCGCATAGCCGCACGAGTTTCAAGAAAGCAAGCGGGAGGAGGGAGGTTCATCCGAGTGAGAACGGAGGTTCGTCAACCGCAGTTCGCGACATTCAATATCGCGCATGTCGCGGCTGCGTGGGTCGGCAACAAATCTGACATAACCTTTGCCAAGAGGAAATTCACGATGAAAGATTTCACGTTGCAACGAAAGCTCAAGATGGTGGCGGCGATCACGGCGTTGGTCGCGCTCAGCGGTACGGCGAGCGCGGGTTCAGATGCCGAGCAGTTCGCCCGCTTCAAGGACCCCAACCAGTGGGGCGCACCGGCCGGCAACCTCGACCAGCACCGCTACAGTGCGCTCAAGGAGATCACTGCCTCGAACGTGAAAGACCTGCAGTACGCATGGTCGCAGTCGAGCGGCACGCTACGCGGCCACGAGGGTCAGCCTCTGGTGATCAACGACGTCGGCGGCAAGCCGATGATGTTCCTCGAAAGCGGCTGGCCGAACATCGTTCAGGCGCTCGATCTGTCCGATCCGGATCATCCGGTGCAGGTGTGGAGCTACACCAAGACCTCCGGACGCGACGAGTCCGCCGTGCCGCGCGCTTGTTGTGACACGGTGAACCGCGGTCTCTCCTATGCCGAAGGCAAGCTCGTGTTCGGCACGCTCGACGGTTACGTGATCGCGCTCGATGCGACGACCGGCAAGGAGGCGTGGGTGGTCAAGCACGCCCATCCGGACAAGGGCGAGACGATCACGCCGGCGCCAATCATCGCCAACGACAAGGTCATGATCGGTTTCGGCGGCGACGAATTCGCCGCGCGCGGCCGCTTCACCGCCTACAACCTCGCCGACGGCAAGAAGGCGTGGGAGTTCTACAGCAATGGCAGCGACAAAGACGTCGGCCTGACCGCGAAGTCGAATGCGAAGAACCCGCACTACGGCACGGCGGGCAAGGATCTCGGCATCCACACCTATCCGGGTGACGAGTGGCAGCGCGGCGGCGGTGCGGCTTGGGGCTGGTATGCCTACGATCCCAACCTGCATCTGGTCTACTACGGTACCGGCAACCCCGGTCTGTGGAGCCCTTCGTTCCGTTGCGGCGCGAAACCGCAAACGCAGGCCGCCTGCAACGACGGCTCGTGGGACAACAAGTGGTCGATGTCGATCTTCGCGCGCAACGTCGATACGGGTGAAGTCGAATGGGTCTATCAGAAGACGCCGTTCGACCAGTGGGACTATGACGGCATCAACGAAGTCATCCTCGTCGACAACCTCGACGTCGACGGCAAGAAGCACAAGGCACTCGTCGAGTTCGACCGCAACGGCTTCGCTTACGTGCTCGACCGCACCGACGGCACGCTGCTGCGCGCGCACAAGTACGTCACCACGAACTGGGCCGAGAAGGTCGACCTCAAGACCGGTCGTCCGGTCAAGGTGCCTGAGCACTCGCCGCTCGATCCGCAAAAGAACGTGCAGGCCTGTCCGTCCGCGATGGGCGGCAAGGACCAGCAGCCGGCTTCGGTCGATCCGAGCGATCCCGCCGTGTTCTACGTGCCGACGAACAACTGGTGCATGGAACTGAATCCGCAGGAGCGTTCACACACGCAGCAAGGCACGGTGTACGTGTTCGCCAACGTGTACATGTATCCCGAAAAGCCCGGCGTGACCGGCAAGATCAAGAAGTTCAACGTCGTCACCGGCAAGACAGAGTGGGAAGTGCCCGACCAGTATCCGAACTGGGGCGGTACGCTGACCACCGGCGGCGGCTTGGTCTTCTACGGCAGCCTTGGCGGCGACTTCCGCGCCCTCGACCGTGCGACCGGCAAGATCCTGTGGTCGCGCAAGCTCGGCTCCGGCATCATCGGCAACCCGATCACCTGGTCGGTGAAGGGCAAGCAGTACGTGACCGTGTGGTCGGGCATCGGTGGCTGGATCGGCCTGCCGGTCACCGCGGGCCTTGATTTGAGCGACAAGTTCGGCGCGATCGGTGCGACGGCGATGACCAAGGCAGCGGGTTTGAATCACATCCCGCAAGGCGGCACGCTGTACACATTCCGTCTTGGCGGAGGCTGAGACAATCCGTTTGCAGTCACGATGAAAACATGTGTCCGGCGCGCAACGCGCCGGACACACAGCAAGGGTTCATCCATCGGCGATACGATGCATGAACGGCATCGCAGTAAACAGGAACAGACGATGAAGCGTTCCCTTCACCTCGCCCTCGTGCTTGCCGGCGCCTCGGTGTTCGCCAGTCATGCGCGTGCAGCCGACGACGGCCTGAAATCACTGACCGTCTGCGCCGATCCGGGCAACATGCCGTTGTCCAACCAGAAGGGAGAAGGGTTCCAGAACAAGATCGCGCAGGTGCTTGGCAAGGAACTCGGCACCGGCGTTTCGTATTACTGGCGGCCATCGATCGAGCGCGGCCTGATGCGCACGACTCTCTCCGAGGGCAACTGCGATCTGTGGATGGACATGGCCGCCGACACCGAAGGCGCCATCGTCACCGCACCGTTGTACCGTTCGACCTTCGTGCTCGCCTACCGCAAGGACAAGGGCTTCGGCAAGTTCCAGTCGCTCAACGAACCTCGGCTGCAGAATCTGCGCATCGGCGTGTTCCAGATGTCCGCGGCACGCCAGGCGCTCTCCCAACACGGCATCATGACGAACACCGTGGTGCAGTACATCAGCCACAACGGCGATCTGGTCGAAGAAAACCAGCCTTCTTACCAGGTCAAGCAGGTAGTTGACGGCAAGCTCGACATCGCTGCCGCCTGGGGCCCGATGGCCGGGTATTACAAGACGGTGAAGAAAGCGCCAATCGTGCTGCAGCCGATGAACACGATCGACGACACGGTACCGCTCGAATTCAGCATGACCCTCGCCACCGCCCGCGGCCGCCCCGAAATCAGGGCTGCGGTCGAGCGCGCGATGCGCGCGCGCAAGGATGAAATCCGTAAGATTCTCGTCGACTACGGCGTGCCGCTTGTGCACTGCGCCGACTGCGTGATCGATGGCGATCTGCCCTCGCACGGCGATTACAAACCACTGCCGCCGACCGAAGTCGCCACGGCGGAAACGGTCAAGGCGGAACAGGACGCGCACCTCACTGCAGTCAAGGAAGCGTTGAAGAACGGCGCGGATGCGAACGACGAACTCGGCAATGCCATCGTCGCCGCGGATCTGCCGCGCGTGACCTGGCTGCTCGACCATGGCGCCAATGCGAACACGCGCTTCAACGACGGCTATACGCCGTTGGCCAACGCGACACGATTCGGTTTCAATGCGATTGCTGCCTATCTGACGGAGCACAAGGCCGATCCGAACCAGGCCGACATCAGCCATTGGACGCCGTTGATGTATGCGGCGTGGAACGACGATCCGGAACAAGTGCGCATGCTGATCGCGCATGGCGCCAAGGTCGACCTCGCCGACGAAGAGGGATTGAGCCCGCTCGCCATCGCCGCGCAAAATGGCAAGGCCAAATCCGCCGCGGCGCTGATCGATGGCGGTGCGAACGTCAACCTCGGCGTTGGCAAAGCCGGCTATACGCCGTTGATGCTCGCTGCGAGCGCGGGTTCGCTCGATATCGCCGACCTTCTGCTCAAGCGCGGCGCCAAAGTGAACGCGAAGAACGCAGGCGGCGTCACCGCGCTGATGATTGTTGCCGCGAAAAACCAGCCGAAAGTCGCCGCGCGCCTGCTCGCCGCCGGCGCCGACGTGACCGCGACAAGCCAGGACGGGCGCACCGCACTCAAGATCGCCCAGTCCAACAACAGCGAAGCTGTGCTCAAGCTGTTGCAGGCCGGCGACAAGCGGAGCGGTTCCTGACGCGCCAGCCCGTATACCTGCCGTGGCACGCCATGCAAGGCGGAGGGACGTGACGCGGTTTTCGGGGCAACACCCATGATGCAAAAAGCAGAGGAGTTGAAGTGGTGGTGAAAAAATTTCTTGGCGGTTTGGCTTGCTTGCTGGCCCTCAGCGGCGCGGCCTATACCCTGCAAACGGCTATCGCTGCCGATGCGCCTAAGGCGGTGGATCTGACCGCGATCAAGCCTGCCGATCTCGTGGCGAAAACGCCGAAAGGCCAGTTGAAGAACCCGTACAAGGACAGCGATGCGAAAGTCGTCGCCGAAGGCGAACATATCTTTCTGAGCTACGGCTGCAATGGCTGTCACGGCGGCGGCGGCGGCGGCGGCATGTGCCCACCCCTAACCAACGACGTCTGGGTCTACGGCGGTGACGACGACACGGTCTATCGCCTGGTCACGCTCGGCAGCGACGAGCTGCAGAAGGCCGGCTACATGCGCAAGGGCCGCGAGAACGTGGTCGGCCCGATGCCTCCGTTTGGCGGCATCATCAAAAATGCCGACGAACTGTGGAAAGCCATTACCTTCGTGCGCTCGAAATATTCGTCGAACGCCGATCCCGCGTACAAATACGGCACGCCGCCCGAGCAACAATAAGTGTTCCGTTTCCGGTACATTCGGCACCAAAATGTTGCAGTGCAGTTTGCTCAGCCGATGCGATAGGCGGAATCTAACGGCAACCAGAACCGCCGAGTAATGCAGTGCCACGAGGGGGCCCCGATGGTTTGCCATCGGGGAGGCACCAAATCGGCCAGCACTCGAGGGTAGTCGCGTGACTCAGTCGCAATCGGTACTCGCCTCCAGTCATGCCTCGCGCATCATCCATACGGTGCAAAGCGGCTTGAAGCCAGCCGGCATCGAGCCGCATGTCACCCGCTCATGGCACCGCTGCATCAAGGAGTACAAGCTCGAGCCGCAAGGCCCGCGCAAGATCGCGGTGCGCGATCCGGTCGCGGTGAAGGAACTGCAACAGCGCATGGGCGAGTTGCTGCGCGTCGCGCGCGCGGAGATGGAAAGCCTCTACGAACAGATTTCCGGGTCCGGCTTCGCGGTAATGCTGGCCGATTCCCAGGGCACCTTGCTCAACACCATCACCGACCCTACCCTGCAACGCGAATTCCGCCAGGCCGGCCTGTGGCTGGGGGCCCTCTGGGACGAGCGCCACGAAGGCACCAATGGCATCGGCACATGCATCGCCGAAGGCGCCTCGGTCACCGTACATCGCGAGGAACACTTCCGCGGCTACAACATGGCGCTGTCGTGTTCGGGTGCGCCGATACTCGATCCACACGGCGAACTTCTTGCCGTGCTTGATGCCTCCTCGGTGAACTCGCTCGACAGCCGCCTCATTCAGCGCCATACCATGGCCCTGGTGAACATGTCGGCAAGCCTGATTTCGCGCTGGAACTTCCTCCATGAATTTCGCGATGCGTTCGTCCTGCGTTTCCACAGCCGCCCTGAATTCGTCGGCCTGTTGCACGAAGCTTTGCTCGCGGTCGATGCAAACGGCCTCGTGCTTGCCACCAACGAATCCGCGCTGTTGCAGTTGGGTTGCCCAAACCGGAAGCAATTAGTCGGCAAGCCGATATCCGATTTGTTCCAATTCGACTTCGCAACGCTCGAGCAGCGCGCGCGCAGGGAACCCGGCGCGATCTGGCCCGTGCGCGACGTCGCGCTCGGCCGTCGTTTCTTCGCCATCGTACGCGCACCTATGGTCCAACACGTCAACAATCCTTTCCGCGCGGCGACGACGGGCGCTGCCGAATCGCTTGCGCAAATCCAGGTCGATGCGCGCGTGGATGTGCATCAGAAATATGTCGGCAACGACGATGCGATCCGCAAAGCCCTGGCCTGCGGCCACCAACTGTTCGCCAAGCAGGTGCCGATCCTGTTGCAAGGCGCGACCGGCAGCGGCAAGGAGGCGTTCGCCCGCACCCTGCATCGCGAAAGCCACTGGCACGACAAGCCGTTCGTTTCGATCAACTGCGGCGCAATTCCGGAGAGCCTGATCGAGAGCGAATTGTTCGGCTACGGGCGCGGCGCGTTCCCCGGTGCATCGAAAGACGGCCGCGTGGGCCGGATCCAGCAATCGAGCGGCGGCACTCTGTTCCTCGACGAAATCTGCGACATGCCAATGGCGCTGCAGACCAGCCTGCTGCGCGTGATCGAGGAACGCGAGATCACCCAGGTCGGCAGCGAGACGACAATTCCGGTCGACCTGCATGTAATCAGCGCGAGCCACCGCGATATTCGCACGATGGTCGCCAATGGCGAATTTCGTGAGGACCTCTACTATCGTCTCAACGGCATCTCGCTGTCGCTGCCGCTGCTGCGCGACCGCACCGACAAAGCCGACTTGATCCGCGCCTTGCTGCACGAAGAGTCGCCCGATGCCTCGATCGATATCGCCCGCGACGCGTTCCAGCGCCTTATCGACTACCCCTGGCCCGGCAACGTGCGCCAGTTGCGCAACGTGTTGCGCACGGCCTCGGTGCTGTGCCGCGATCACATGATCCGCTTGTCCAACCTGCCGCAGGAGATCCTCGACGGTGACCTCGGCGCACCCACGGCCAAGATCGCCGCAGGTGCCGATGCTCAGCACGCCCAGGATGCCGCTGGTTCACCCTCGACGGCGCTGCGCGAAGCAGAACGCGCCGCCCTGCTGCGCGAACTCGAACGCCTGCGCTGGAACGTGAGTCGCACCGCGCACGCGCTCAATATCAGTCGCAACACGCTTTATCGCAAGATGCACAAGCATGGCATCGTGCTGTCGCATTGAGCGATATCGCACGGATTGACCACTTTGCTCGACGTCGAAAAGACATGGAGGCCGCGCATCTCTTTTTTTAACCCTGTACATGCTGACCTGGATTGATTCGCTATCACCAGCACCAAGTACCGCACTTCGGGCCGCTATAGGAATTTCCGAAAATGCGCTGTTCTACGGCGCGAGGATTGCGTTCGATCAGCGAATGGTCGTACCGGATATTGACCAGGGTGAGCCACACCTCGCGCGTCAACGCGACAGGAAATACAAACCCCACTGTCTTCACGTGGTTGGACACATCAACTAAGCCGCCCCGTGCCGGTTCAACGCTTCGACTAGACGAGTTTCCCATTGCTCCATTTCTGCTTGATCTAATTCGCTCGACCTTTGTCGCTGGATGGAACCAACGCCGCGCTGCGGCGTCCGCCCGGCAAGATTGCCGGGCGGTTCCGTAAACATTCGAGAATGTCTTTCTCTTCCCGGAGCGGCGGCATTTGATTCAGCGACGGCTTGCGCCGAAGCGGGAGAAAACGGCCGCGGCAGCGATTGACAATGCCAGGAGTACCAGCGCCCAGCCTGCGTTCGCAGGAGCGGGCACCGGTGCCGTCGAGCTGTTCGTAGTGAAGCTTGCGGCGTTGTTAGCGGGGTTTGGGTCTGCGGTGCTGCTGCCGGCGGTCACGCTTGCCGACACACTTCCACTCGCCGGGATCGTGAAGGACGCGCTACAGACGATCACGCTTCCCGAAGCCAGCGCGCTTGCCGTCGGCACGGCAGGCGTGCAGGTAACGACCGCTGCGGCGGGCAACCCGGCGATGCTGCACGTTGCCGCCGTGGCTGCACTGGGACCGTTGTTCGTACAGGTAAAGGTTCCACTTGCCGTGCTTCCCACAACGCCGCTGGAGGGAAAATTCGCCGTTGCGGTCATGTCCGCCGATACGGATACGGCCGTGCTGTAAGGCGTCGTGTTATTGCCGGCATTCGGGTCGGATGTGGTGCTGCCGGCCGTCACCGTGCCGGACACGCTGCCGCTCGTGGGCGCGGTGAAGCCGACCTCACAAACAATGGAAGACCCGTTCGCCAACGGACCGGCTGTCGGCACTGCCGGTGTACATGTCACCGTCGACGCAGGCGGCAATCCGGCGATGTCGCAGGTTGCGGCCACTGCAGCACTGGGACCGTTGTTGGTGCAGGTGAAACTACCGGTTACCGGGCTCCCGGCGGTCGCGGTGCTCGGCAAACTGACGGTGGATGCCATGTCTGCGGATGCGGACACCGCCGTACTGTAAGTGGCCGTATTGTTGCTCGCATTCGGATCGTTCGTGGCGCTGCCGGCGGTGACGGTGCCCGATACGCTACCGCTCGCCGGCGCCGTGTAACTGACATTGCAGACCACTGAACTTCCGCTGGGCAATGCGGCTGCGGTAGGCACGCTGGGTGTGCAAGTCACCGTTGCGGTCGACGGCAGGCCGCTGAGGGCGCAGGTCGCCGCCGTCGCCGCACTGGGCCCGTTGTTCGTGCAGGTGAAGGTGCCGCTGACGGTACTTCCCGCGACGGCTGTCGCAGGCAAATTCACCGTCGCGGCCATGTCCGCTTCCGGCGTGACATTTGCCGCGTAAGGCAGCGTATTGTTGCCGGGATTGGGGTCGGCGGTGCTGCTCGCCGCGGTCAACGTCGCATTCACCGTTCCCGTTGCTGGCGCCGTGTAGCTCACATTGCAAACCAGCGTTGCGCCATTGGCCAAACTCGCCACCGGAGTCGCGGGCGTGCAGGCGGTCGTTGCACCCGCCGGCAATCCCGGAATCGCACAAGTGGCATTCACCGCGGTGCTGGGCCCGGCGTTCGTGCAAGTAATCTGACCGGTCACAACTTGGCCCGCGGTCACGGTCGTCGGCAGTGTATTGCTCGTGGCGACCATATCCGCCGACGGAGAGATTGCGGTGCTGAAGGGCGCCGTATTGTTGGCCACATTCGAATCGGTGGTGGAACTACCCGTGGTCGCCACACCGCTTACCGAGCCGGAGACCGGCGCGGTATAACTGACACTGCAGACGACGGCGCTTCCGCTCGCCAAGGGAGCGGCGGTGGGAACGGTCGGTGTGCATATCACGGTTGCTGCGGCAGGCAAACCGGAGATATCGCACGTCGCTGCGGCCGCCGAACTGGGACCGTTGTTCGTGCAGGTGAAGTTGCCGGTCACCACGCTTCCGGCGGCTGCGCTCGCCGGGAGATTGACCGCTACCGCCATGTCCGCATTTACATCATTACGGATGACGCAACTGATTTCGTCTTTCTGGGTTTGCACGTTGATCGTCGGCGGGTTTGCCGGATCATAGGCAATCACCGCTCCGCCGCCCGGAAGCACCGTGGGCGAGCCGGCATTCGTGTTGCTGCATTGAATCGTCTTTACGTACGACGCCAGAGTCGAAGCACTGCCCGCCGCCATGTCTTCCTGCAGAGTCACCACGTTGCCGTTCGTCACCGCCGCGCCGATTGCCCCTTGCAACCCCGTGCTTGCACCTGTGGTGGTGCAATCACCGATCTGGTTCGGCTGAGCCAACGTGCAGGGCCCGCCGCCGACGGATGCTGCTGCGGAGTTGACGATCCGATAGACGAACTGGTCCGACGGATCATTGCGTGCCACGATGTTCTTGTCGAGGCTGACCGAAGCCACGCGTATGCCCAGCATGATTCCCTGCTTCTGGGCCGAGTTCAGCGTCGCTGAAGTCGAGAAGCCGGCGCCCGAATTGGCCGTGGCCAGAATCCAAGCAGGAACCGGCGATGCTCCCGCAGGCTGCACCACGGTTTGGGTATTCACCCCAGTCAGAGTGACATTCGTGCGACCCGCCGCGGGCACACGCTCGATGGACTGCCAATTTCCACCGGTCGTCGTGAAAGTGATATTTGCCGATGCGCCGTCGCCGGTGTCCATGCTTTCCGCATCGGCCATGACGATTTCGAAATTGGGCACTGCAGCGTGCAACGGGTTGGTGAGCACAATGTTGCTCAGGGTGAAGGTGATCGAGGTCGAGATAGCGCTGCTTGAATACAGTGCGACCTTCGATGTATTGAGTCCGGTATAGCCCGCATTGCCCATCGCGGCGCCGCCGAATGTCGGCACCGTCGTCGCGGCGACCGCCGCCGTACTTGGCCCGGAACGGACCAGGTCGAGATCGAGTTGGGAGCCGTCGGTGAGATTGAAGGTGAAATGCTGGGTGCCACCGGCAGCGGGAATGCTGTAGCCGGTCCAATCCATCCAATAGATGTGATCCGCATACTGGCCGCTTGTCGGATTAGCGAGCACGCCGACATTGGCATACGCAAACGAAGAGGCGCTGCACGCGAAAGCGCAAATCATCCACGCAACAACACGTTGCGCCCGCAGAGGCACAAATCGATTCGACATCGTAAATTCCCTGAAGAAGTGTAGTTTTAGCGCACGCGGATGCTGAGGCTTGGATCCGCACGCTGCGAATGAAACCGGAGCTGCCGCGCAGCGAGGCTTAGTGCTTTTTTCGACGCACTGTCCGGGTTTCGGTGATGAGGTTGATCAATGCCCCGTGTTCAATCTTTCGTCGCTGCCCCATCGATGAATTGGCGGCGAATATAGAGAAGTATGTCTCAAAAATCACTCACTAAACCTCACCAAATTTCACCAAACGTCGAACGTTCGAAAACATCAAAGTCTCTCGCCCAGTTGAAGGCGCAGCTAAAGCGGTCAACCTCCGCCTGTTCGCGAGATTGCTTCGCGTCGTGGTGCTTTTCGTAGTCGAATCGGGCGCTAGCAGATAAAAAAAGCCCTCCTTGGAGGGAGGGCTTCATAACAAACACTTTAAGCGAACACCTGAGCATTGCGCCGACGTTTTTTTCCGCGATTGAAACGTCTTAGGTCTTGAGCACGCCGCTCAACTTGGCCGATTGCGTCGCCAGTGCGTCCATCAGCGGCGGGTTCAGGCAGTCGTAGTAGTCGTTGCCGAAAATCTCTTTCAGGCGACCACGCACCGCGCCCATGCCGTTCGGATCGGCGCCGCCCTCGATGATCGAGGACACGAACGCCGCGAAACCCGCTGGCGCCCAGCCGCTCTGCGGCGAAAGCTCGGTGTGGATGAAGTCGAGCCCATAGAACGCGTGCTTGTTGTTCTCGATGCGGCCGAACAGATGCACGCCGCAACCGGTGCAGGCATGACGCTGGATCGTCGCCTTGTCGTCGACGATCTTGAGCTTGTTGCCATTCTCGACCACCTTCACCTTGTCCTTCGGCACGACGCCGACGACTGAGAACAGCGCACCGGCCGGTTTCCAGCACTTGGTGCAGCCGCATGCGTGATTGTGCAGCACCTGCGAATCGATCTGCACTTTGACCGGATTGCTGGTGCACTTGCAGACCAGTGTGCCGCCCGCGAAACCCGCGGCAGCGGGCTTGAGACCATTGTCTACCGATGGATGAATTGCAACTGCCATGGCTGTTCCTCCCAATGATTGAAATGCTTGCCGTGATCGACGGCACCACACGCTGTTGTTGCGATCGTCCGTTATCGCGAAGCTAAGCACAGCGGCCGTCCACGGCCACCCTTCTTTCGAGAATCAGTACTTGATCACCGAACGAATCACCTTGCCTTCGTGCATCAGGTCGAAGGCATGATTGATCTGCTCGAGCGGCAGGGTTTCGGTGACGAATTCGTCCACCTTGAGTTCGCCGGCGAGGTAGCGATCGACATAACCGGGCAGCTGCGAGCGGCCCTTCACACCGCCAAACGCCGAGCCACGCCAGACGCGGCCGGTGACGAGCTGGAACGGACGCGTCGAGATCTCCTGGCCCGCGCCGGCGACGCCGATGATGATCGACTCACCCCAGCCCTTGTGACAGCATTCAAGCGCCGAACGCATCACGTTGACGTTGCCGATGCACTCGAATGAGAAGTCGACGCCGCCATCGGTCAGATCGATCAGCACCTGCTGGATCGGCTTGTCGTAGTCTTTCGGATTGACGAAGTCAGTGGCGCCCATCGCCTTGGCCATCTCCCACTTCGACGGATTCAGATCGACCGCGATGATGCGCGAAGCCTTGGCCATCACCGCGCCCTGGACGACGGCGAGGCCGATGCCGCCGAGGCCGAACACAGCCACTGTTGCGCCAGGCCACACCTTCGCTGTGTTGAGTACCGCACCGACGCCCGTCGTGATGCCGCAGCCGAGCAGGCATACCTTGTCGAGCGGCGCCTTCGGATTGATCTTGGCCAGCGAGATTTCCGGCAGCACCGTGTATTCGGAAAACGTGCTCGTGCCCATGTAATGCAGCACCTGCTTGCCCTTGTACGAGAAACGCGAAGTGCCGTCCGGCATGAGGCCTTTGCCTTGCGTCACGCGAATCTTCTGGCACAGGTTCGTGCGGCCGGATTTGCAGAATTTGCACTCGCCGCACTCGGGCGTGTACAGCGGAATCACGTGATCACCCGGCTTGACGCTAGTCACGCCCGGACCGACTTCCTCGACGATACCGCCACCTTCGTGGCCGAGGATGACCGGGAAAAGACCTTCCGGATCCGCGCCCGACAGCGTGAACGCATCGGTGTGGCAGACGCCCGTCGCAACGATGCGTACGAGCACTTCGCCTTCCTTCGGCCCCTGCAGATCGACATCCACGATTTCGAGAGGTTTGCCCGCTTCGAAAGCGACCGCCGCTTTGGTTTTCATGTCCATTCCTCGCAACAAGTTTTGATAAAAAGATGCCGCCACGCGTGGTTTCGAATCACCGCAATCTGAACCTCGCATTCTCAGGCGAGGCAACGCTCATGTCCGCAGCACCGCCGCGTGATGACGCAAGTGATCCTCGATGAAGGTGCTGATGAAGTAATAGCTGTGGTCGTAGCCCGGCTGCATGCGCAGCGACAACGGCTGCCCGACTTTCCTGCATGCGGCCTCGAATATCTCCGGACGCAGGTTCTCGTTGAGAAAACTGTCCGCGTCACCCTGATCGATCAGGATCGTGCCGGGAAACTTCTTCTGCTGGACCAACTCGGTCGCGTCGTACTGTTTCCAGGTTTCGCGATCGGGTCCGAGCAGGCGCGGAAACGCGTTCTCGCCCCAACGCACCTGCATCGGCGCGACGATCGGCGCGAATGCGGACACCGAGCGGAACCTGTCACTGTGCTTGAGCGCGATCGTCAGCGCACCATGGCCACCCATCGAATGCCCGAAGATGCCGACGCGTTGCGTGTCGATCGGAAAATGCTCGGCGATCAAGCTGGGCAATTCGCGGCTGCAATAGGTATACATGTTGAAGAATTTCGACCACGGCGCGACCGTGGCGTCGACGTAGTAGCCCGCTCCCGCCCCGAACTGCCAGTCGTCCGCCTCACCCGGGATGCCGGTGTTGCGCGGACTCGTATCGGGCGCGATCACGATCAACCCGAGTTCCGAAGCCACACGTTGCGCGCCGGCCTTGATCGTGAAGTTCTCTTCCGTGCAGGTGAGCCCCGACAGCCAGAACAAGGCCGGCACTCGACCATGCTTTACCTGCGGCGGCTGATACACGGTAAAGCGCATCGGCCCATTGCACGCGACCGAATCGTGCCGGTAGAAACCCTGCATCCCGCCAAAACTCTTCTGTTCGGAAATTTTTTCGATTGCCGCCACGGCTGATCCTTGTCGTTGCTTGAGGAGCTTGTTCGAACCGCGACGGGCACGACCCGTTCCCCAAGGATTGACGAGGATTCTAGGGCGGCTTTGCGGTACGGGAAGAGATGTGCGAAATCTTGGAGCGACGCTACGCAAACTGTCCCGGAAGCGGGACATCGGCGATGCTCGAAGCCACTGCAGGGGGACGCTTTCTACAACGCCCGCTATTGCCTTGTGTCTGTAGAAGTCGGGCCCGATGAATCGGACCCTTGACCATGCTCCACAGACAACGCTAGCTCACTTGCTGCCGTTCGGCGCGGTCCACTTTTTGATCCAGGCATTCACCGTGTCGTGCCAGAGCACGCTGTTCTGCGGCTTGAGTACCCAGTGGTTCTCGTCCGGGAAAGTCAGCAGTTCACTCGGAATGCCGCGGCGCTGCAGCGCGGTGAATGCGGCCAAGCCCTGCTCGAGCGGAATGCGAAAATCCTTTTCGCTATGGATGACGAGCATCGGCACACGCCAGTCCTTGACGTAGTTGACCGGATTAAACTTCTCGTAGTTCGCAGGCGCATCCCACGGTGTGCCCTTGTTCTCCCATTCGGAGAACCAAAGTTCCTCGGTCGAATAACCCATCATGCGGTTGTCGAATACGCCGTCGTGATCGACCAGGCACTTCCAAGGCTGATTCCATTTGCCGGCGATCCAGTAAACCATGTAGCCGCCGTACGACGCGCCGAGCGCACAGGCGCGACTGCCATCGAGAAAAGTATACTTTTCTAACGCCGCCGCCCAGCCCTTCTGCAGATCATCGAGCGGCCCGCCGCCCCAGTCGCCCGAGAT
>Ga0070666_10001092_pt1 | contig 16566 bp, 14 predicted proteins | sample KBSS23metaG_FD_64677 | JGI IMG/M metagenome (GOLD analysis project Ga0070666, IMG submission 64677) | Switchgrass rhizosphere microbial communities from Kellogg Biological Station, Michigan, USA - KBS S2-3 metaG | ecosystem: Host-associated > Plants > Roots > Rhizosphere > Soil ... | reverse complement strand
TATAGGCGGCATTGTGGGCACCGCGGGCACGGCCTGGATCCTGTCGCGACCCTCGATGGCCGACCCCAGACGGGTGGTCTGGCTGCTTGCGCTCGGAGTCGGGCTGGCAACCGTCCCGTCGTTTTTGGCCTACTGGACGCACTCGCTGCTGCTGGCCCGAAGCATGTTCTGGCTCTTCATACCGGCCATCTACTTTTACATCGGCCCGGCAATGGGACTCATGCAGAACCTGGCGCCACCGCGCATGCGTGCCATGTTCACAGCCTGGTCTTTGGTCGTGGGCAACGTGTTTAATCTGATCATTGCGCCGCAAGGTGTCGGGTTTCTCAGCGACTGGTTTGCCGGCAGCGGCGGCGCCGACGCCCGCTCACTGCGCTTGGCTCTGCTGGTGCTCGCTCCGACCGGTCTGTGGGCGGTGTATCATTTTCTAGTGGCCAGCAAAACCATCGTCGCCGATCAGGTGCGTGCCACAGGCCACGGGCTCGACAATGCCCGTCCGGCGGAGCTTCCCGCATGATGAGTTCGCGCGCCCTGGTGCGAACCGTGCTGCTGTGTTGCATCGCCGGCTGCGCCGCGGGTATACCGTGTTTTGCGCAGAGCGGAGTGCGAGTGCTCAACGCCGATGCAGACTACCCGGAAGGACCCGTCTGGTATAGGGATAAACTCTACTACGTTGAATACGGCCGAAACACGGTGTCGGTCTGGGATGGTAAGACGAACTCCCTGTTTTCGAGCGAGAAGGGCTGCGGACAGTCCGCCGTGGTGCCGACAGCGCGGGGCGAGTTTCTGACCACTTGCTATGACAACGGCACAATTGGCCGCATGACGGCCGAGGGAAAATTGCTGCCTGCCTACACCCACGACAAGGACGGGCATACGTTTGTGGGACCCAACGACCTGGCGCCTGACAGCCGCGGCGGCATCTATTTCACCACCTCCGGAAGTCACGGGGATGCGATCGACGGCAAGGTGTTTTACATCGCAGCCGGCGGGAGCATCAGCCTCGCTGCCGGGGACGTGCACAATGCCAATGGCCTGGCTGTTTCCAAGGACGGCAAGACACTGTATGTGGTGGAGACCGACGAAAATCGGTTGCTGAAGTTCAAGATCGCCGCCGACGGCTCGCTGTCCGACCGACGGATCCTAGTCAATCTCGACGATCTGGTGCACCACACCGTGCATATCTGGCCCGATGGGGTGAAAGTCGATTCTCACGGCCAAATCTACCTCGGCCAAAGCGCCCGCGAATACCATGCGGCCCATGCCGGAGAGATATTTGTCGTCGATGACAAGGGCAAGCTGCTGCGCACATTGACCTTGCCGTCCCTGCAGGTGCCCAATTTTGCCTTCAGCCCGGACGAGAAGACCCTGTATGTCACCGCGGTGGACCGGTTCGACAAGCCGCCGTACCACGGCAAGGTCTATTCCATACCCAATCGCTGAAGCCTGGGCGCTAGCGCGCCAGCCAGCCGCCATCGACGATGAGATTGGCCCCCGTAATGTAGGTTGCCCGATCGCTGGCCAGGAACACGGCAGCGTTGGCAATGTCCTGCGGGCGCCCAAGCCGCGGCCAGGGGGTACGCCTGCGAGCGTTCTCGAGCCGTTCGGGATCAGACGGTGAGCCTGGCTGACCTGTAACGATCTTGCCCGGAGAGATGCAATTGCACACGATCAGCTCCTGGGCATAGTCGACGGCGATCTGTTTGGTGAGGTAGATGGCCCCGGCTTTGCTCACACCGTATGGCGTGTCGTGCGGCGAAGTGACGATTCCCTGCTGAGATCCCAGATTGATCAGCCGCCCCCTGACTTCACTGCGTGGTTCCTGGGTCTGCATCTGCTGCACGGCACGCTTGCAGCCATAAAACATGCCCGTGAGGTTGACAGACATCACCTGGTCCCACTGCTCCGGGCTGGTCTCGGTCAGGGGCGTACCTGAATAGGTCGCGGCATTGTTGACCATTACATCGAGACGGCCGTAACGCTTCACTGTTGCCTCGACCAGATGGTCAATGTCCTCCCAGCGGCTGACGTCCGCTTTTTCAAATTCTGCCTTTCCGCCCGAAGTCCTTATCAGCTCGAGTGTGGCTTCACCGCCCTCCAACGGTGCGCTGACGACGTCGGCGAGCACTACGGAGGCGCCTTCTGCGGCAAAACTCATCGCGATCGCGCGGCCGATTCCCGAACTCGCCCCGGTCACGATCGCAGTCTTTCCAGCAAGCAGCTCGGACATTGCTTTGATCCCCCCTCTGAGCGACGGCTACAATACAGAAATCCTTGGCTGGCGAAACGTATGCAGCCTGATATTAAGCTCGCAGCAACATTGTTTGACACCCTCGACCGCGCTACCAGGCGGGGCAGGGGCATCGACCGCGATAGCTACGGGGACGGCGAACAGGCGGCGCACGACATCGTAGCCTCCAAAGCCCGCGAGCTGGGGCTGGAGGTCACCGTCGATGCAATCGGCAATCTGATGATGACCCTTGCTGGGCGCAACCGCGATCTGCCTCGAATCATCATCGGCTCCCACCTCGACAGCTCTCCGCAAAGCGGCAATTACGATGGGGCGGCAGGCGTGGTGGCTGGGCTGTGCGTGCTCGCGGCGCTCAATAGTTCCGGGACGCGGCCGGAGAACGACGTTACGGTTATGGGCATTCGGGCCGAGGAATCCTCGTGGTTCGATGTCTCATACATCGGCAGCAACGGTGCCTTCGGCCTGCTCGATCCGGCCTGCCTGGCGGTGACCCGCTCGGACAACGGCCGGACTTTGGAGGCGACCTTACTAGAGCGCGGCTTTGATCCGACGCCAATTCGCGAGCGCCGGGCGCTGCTGCAAGCCGCGCGCATCCGTGCCTATCTGGAGCTGCACATCGAACAAGGTCCGACGCTGGTGGCAGAGCGCCTGCCGGCCGCCGCGGTGACCGGCATTCGTGGCTGCAAACGGTTTCGCAATGCGCGCTGCATCGGTGAGTACGCGCACTCGGGCGCCGTCAACCGGCCTTACCGCCATGACGCCGTCGCGGCTACCGTGACATTGCTGCATCACCTGGAGCAGCATTGGCTGAAAGCCGAGCAAAGCGGAGCGGATCTGGTCATCACCTTTGGCGAGTTGTTTACTGACGCTGCCTACCACGCACCCAGTAAGATTGCCGGCGAGACGCGCTTTGTCATCGACATCCGCAGCCTGTCGCAGCAGGTCATGGATGAAGTGGCCGACACGGCTCGCCGTACCGCTGTCGACATTGGCAATGCCTACGGCGTCAACTTCGACCTGGGCATTGCCAGTGACGCACCGCCTGCCATCTTGGACGAGCGGATCCGCGCGGGGTTTCGCGCCCAGCTGGCACGCCCGTACGAGATGCCGAGCGGCGCCGGACATGACGCCGCAGTGTTTGCCAAGGCCGGCGTGCCGACGGGTATGATCTTCGTGCGAAACCAGAAGGGCAGCCACAACCCGGATGAAGCCATGGAACTGGAAGATTTCGAGATCGGCATGCGGGCCTTGCTTGGCCTTCTTATGAATTTCCCGATCCCATGACATTGCTGGTCACAGGCGCGGCGGGCTTCGTGATGAGTGTGCTGACGCGGCACTGGCTGGAGGCCGACGCAGACGCGCGCGTAGTCACGCTCGATGCCGCTCCCTTTGATCAGGCTGCGCAGCGCTATTTCGCTCCATTCAAGAACCGCATGAAGGTGGTGACGGCCGACATCGTGCACTCCGAGCAATGGTTTGAGGCATTGAGCGGCGAGGACATCCGCCATGTCGTGCATGGGGCCACCGTCACGCCCATATCACGCGGCTCGGCCGCCGAGGCGCGTGGCGAACCCGAGGCGGCATTCCCGCGTCGGATCATCGATGCCAACGTGATGGGCACCGTCGCGTTGCTCGATTGGGCGCGGACCCTGCGCCGCCCGCCACGAGTCATCTACGTCAGCTCCGGGGCGGTCTACAAGCATCACGGGCCGGACCGCCCGGGCGAACCCCTACCGGAAGATGGCTACGTCATGCCACGGCGTTTGTACGGCATCTCAAAGCTCGCCTCCGAACTGATCACGGAGCGTTACGGCGATCTGTTCGGGATCGAGGCAACCTCTGTGCGTCTCTCCTCGGTCTACGGCACCATGGACCGCGTCACGGCCAGCCGCAATCATCGCCACGTACCCAATCGCATTGCCCACATGGCGGTCGAGGGCGTGGAGTGCGTGCGTGTAAACAGCCTTGCCGGGGTAGGCGACTACGTTCATTCCGAAGATGTCGCGGGCGCGATTGTCGCGCTACTGCAGGCTCCCGCGCTCCGCTACAGTGCCTACAACATCGCCCAGGGTTGCACGACCACGATGGGCGAACTGGTGGAATGGGCGGCTGAGAAGGCACCGGGATTTCACGCCGCGATTACCGCGGATTCGGACGCCGATATTCTCCAGGATCCGACCCTGACCGATGGCATGTGGGGAGCCTACGACATCTCCCGCATCACGATCGAGACCGGCTGGAGGCCTCGGCCGGTACGCGAGGCGCTGCACGCTTACATGCAATGGATTCAGGAGCATGAACACGCATGACTAGCGCAGAGGATTACCCCCGCGATCTGCGTGGCTACGGTCAGAATCCCCCGGATCCACGCTGGCCCAATGGTGCGCGGATTGCGGTCTCGCTGGTGCTCAACTACGAGGAAGGAGGAGAGTCGTGCGTGCTGCACGGCGATGGACACTCCGAGTCCGTGCTCACAGACGTCGGTGCGGATCCACTGCCGAATGCTCGCAATATGAACGTCGAGTCGCTGTTCGAGTACGGGAGCCGCGTGGGCTTTTGGGAGCTCATGCGCATGTTTAAGGACCGCCAAATTGATGCCACAGTTTACGCCGTGGGCATGGCGCTCGAACGCAACCCGGAAGCGGCCGCGGCGCTGGCGACAAGCGGTCTTGAAGTTGCCTGCCATGGACAACGGTGGATTGACTATCAGAATGTAGAGGAAGCAGTGGAACGCGCCGATATCCGCCGCAATATCGAAGTGATCACCCGGCTCATCGGCCGACCACCGGTTGGCTGGTACACCGGCCGCCCAAGTCCCAATACCCGCCGCCTGGTCGTCGAGACGGGCGGATTTCTCTACGACAGCGACGCCTACAACGACGATTTGCCCTATTGGGTACGCGTCGGTGAAACCAATCATCTGGTACTACCGCATGCCTTCGACACCAATGACAGCCGTCTGCAGCGAGGCGGTGACTTTGCGACCGGCGAAGACTTCTTCAGGTATTGCCGTGACGCATTTGATTGGCTGTACCGGCTAGGGTGCGAGGGCCGGGCACGGATGATGACGATTAGCCTGCACGGTCGCATTGTCGGCCGCCCAGGCCGCATCGGCGCACTCGCGCGGCTCCTCGATCACTTTCAAGGACACACGGGAGTGTGGTTCTGCAGCCGCGAGAAAATCGCACGCCATTGGATCGGCTGTCGCCCGCCGGACACAGTTAAGCGCGCCTAAGCGTCCCTCAGGGCTGCCATCGGTACACCGCGCCGGAGTACGGTTCGTGCCACTCGTCGAATACGCCAGTGACAAACACTGCCCCGGTTCCGGGTGCGCCAAAAGCCAGGTTGGTGACGAACGGCGTGGCCACTTCGATCATGCGCACCAACTTTCTATCCTCGCCGACCACAATCACCCGGCCCGAGCCATTTTGGGCGATGTAGTAGTTGCCATCGGGTCCGAGCTTTAGTCCGTCGGGGCCGTTGTAGGCATCCTCCGCGGCCGTGGGAGGCGCGAGATCACGCAGGCGCGCCCATACGCTTCTGGCACCCAGCACGCCATCCTTTCCTATGGGGAAAGTGAGTATGCGTCCGGCCAGCATCTCTGCGACCAGCAAATTTGCCCCGTCCCGATCCACGGTCAGTCCGTTCGGGTAGTGCAGAGTATTCGCAACCTCGGTGATGGTGTGGCCGTCTGCTGCGATATGGAACACGGTACCGGTAATCGGCGCCTTAACGTCATAAACGCCCGAGGCTGAGACATACACTCCGCCGTGGCCATCGGCGGCGAAATCGTTCGGACCGACGATGGGCTTGCCTTGGCTATCGGCGAGGCTCTCGCGCACCTGAGTGCCAGCCGTGTCGATTTCCACTATGGAATTGCTGTCGTAGCAGGCAATCAACCAGTGGCCGTGGAAGTCAAAAAGCCCGCTCGGACCACAGCCGTCGCGGTGCCAGAAAATGGTGGCGTGTGCGCCGTCCCAGCGCTTGATATTGCCGGTGGAATATTCCACGTACAGGAGCCCGCCGTGCCAGACGGGGCCCTCAGGATAGTGGGCACTCGCATCAACGACAGTAAGGGTCCCGGCGTCGGCCACACTGAAGCTCCAAGAAAGGATTGCCAGCGCGCTGAACCATCGCAGGCAAAGTTTCAGCGGCACATCCCGGCACGACCATCGCCGTTTACTGGACACGCTCTAGCCCCTCCAATCAATGAATGCGCACAATTATATGGGCCGCGAACCGCGGCGCCCACTGCACCATTGAGCACGCGCGGGCTCATAAATTGGATCGGTTATGCTTAGGCTTACCAATTATTGGAATCCGGCCAGTCTACGGCGGCTGGGACCCCGGCTGGATCTGGCATCTTATGGAACACCTTAGATTCGGCAACACGGACCTGAAGGTCTCGCAGCTTTGCCTCGGCACGATGTCGATGGGCAGCTCGGCCTGGAAGGGTTGGGTGCTCGATGAGGACGCATCGGTTCCTATCCTAAAACGTGCCCTCGACCTCGGGATCACCTTCTTCGATATGGCGGACTGGTATTCACTCGGACGCAATGAGGAGGTGGTGGGCAAAAATCTATTGCGGATGAGTTCGCGCGAGAGCCTGGTGCTGGCCACAAAGGTGTTTTATCCCATGAGCGACGATCCCCATGACCGGGGTCTGTCGCGCCGACACATTGCAGCTTCTATCGATCGCTCGCTGGCGCGCATGGGTACCGATTACGTCGATCTCTATGTGATACATGCCTTCGACAGCGAGACTCCGGTGGAGGAAACGATGGAAGCGCTGCACGCTACTGTCCGCGCCGGAAAGGTGCGCTACCTTGGCGCCTCGACGATGTACACGTGGCAGTTTGCCAAGATGAACCACGTGGCCGCAATGAACGGCTGGACACAATTCGTCAACATGCAGTGCCAGTACAACCTGCTGTACCGGGAAGAGGAGCGCGAAATGTTCCCGTACTGCCGCGACCGGGGTATTGCGTTGACAACCTTCAGCCCGCTCGCGCGCGGCCACCTGGCGCGCGATGCCGGCACGGCACGGACCAGCCATGACCTCTACCAGAATTTCTACGGCGATGAGATTGACGCGGAAATCGCACGCCGCGTGCGCGAGATCGCGGCGCGACGCGGCCTAAGCCGCGCTCATGTTGCGCTCGCCTGGGTGGCAGGCAGCCCCAATTTCAACGTCCCGATCGTCGGAGCGGCGAAGACTACGCAACTCGATGTCGCCGTGGAGGCGCTAAGCCTGCAGCTGAGTGCCGAAGAACGAGCCTACCTCGAGGCGCCGTACCGTCCCCGCGACGAGATTAACGACCAGAACCCCGTGCGTCGCCCCCGCGCGCTTCATTCGGACTAAGCCACGGGCTATCCTGCCGGACCTCAATGACCGTCGGGCGATCGGCGGCGAGCGCCTCGCGCACGCATTTCGCCAGGTGCTCAGCGCTCGTGGCCCGCACCGAATGGCAACCGAAGCCCTCCGCAAGTCGCATGAAATCCGGACTCTTCGGCTCGACTCCGATCCTGGGAATCTCCCGCCGGTCCATTTGATCAACAATTTCTTTGAGTGCCTCGTTGTTCCAGACGATAATCGGAAGCGCGAGTCGCTCCTCGACCGCTGTGGCCAGTTCACTGAGAGTGAACATGACGCCACCGTCGCCCGCCACAGCAACCACCGCGCGCTGCGGTGCACCGATCTTGGCACCGACAGCCATCGGCAGGGCAACACCAAGAGAGCAATAGGTGCCCGAGTAGAACCAGCAGTGCTCCTGCTCCATCGGCATTTGAAAACTTCCGGAATATACGAGCTGCGAGGCATCCCCCATCACCACGGCATCGGCGGGCAGCACTGAGCGCAGGATCTGCCAGACATTCCGGTGCAGTTTCTCCACATCGGTGTAGGTCGCCGCGTCGCGCTCCAGGATCTTCCGCACACGATTCTCGCCCTGCGAGCGCGACGCGGCCGCCGTGCGACGGGCGAGGGCGGATGCGAGTGCGGTCATCGCAGCGCGAGCGTCGGCTTGGATGGGCACGGAGGCTGGATAAACCGATATCAGTTCCGCGGGATCGATGTCGATGCGTACGATGGCGCCAGGTATTTCGAGCTTCGGCAGGAAGCTGTCGCCCGCGGAGACCTCGGTGCCGACCAGCAGCACCACATCCGCCTCGGCCAGCGCCTCCTGACTTGCTTGCCGCACGATCGAGCTACTCAGCGATAGAGGGTGGCTGTCCGGGAGAATCCCCTTGCCGGCGTTGGTGGCGAGCACCGGTGCGCCAATTTGTTCGGCGATGGCAGTCAACGCCGCGCGCGTGCCGAGCGCGCCCCCGCCGACCAGAATCAACGGGCATCGCGCCCGTGCCAGCAGATCCGCGGCTTCTTCAATCGCCGCCGGGTCTGGCATCGGCAGGGTAGGCGCGCGGCGAGGTTTCCAGTCTTCTTGGACTTGCTCGGGTAGCACGTCCCGAGGGAGCGAAAGATGTACTGGCCGTGGACGGGCACCGCGAAATATTGCGTAGGCGCGCGCGAGCAGTTCCGGCAGCTCCTCCGGATATCGAACCATGTGACTGAAAGCGGTGAACGGCGCCGTAACTGCTGCCTGATCGCTAAGTTCGTGGATCGCACCCCAGCCCATGCCCTGCGTGCGGGTTGCGCAAGCTCCAGAGAGCACCAGCATGGGTTGCGAGTCGCAATAAGCCTGGGCGATTCCGGTTGCTGCGTTGGTGACACCAGGGCCGGCGATGATCGTGCAAACGCCAGGCCGGCCGGTGACACGCGCATACCCATCAGCCATCAGGCTGGCACCCTGCTCATTTCGACACTGAACGTGGCGAATCCCTGCGAGCGGGATTCCGCGATACAGCTCGAGCGTCATCGTCCCGGCCATGCCGAAAACCGTGTCCGCTCCGTAGGACGACAGCAGCTGCATCAAGGCCTCACCGCACGTCATGACTTTCACTGGCTTGCTCCCGGCTCTTTTGGTTGCTGGTGGTGTGTTTAGTGCGCGTGCGCGCCAAGACTATCACTCGGTGATGCAGCTTTTCCGCGGGCGGCGGCGTCGAAAAATTTGCCGTCGAAGATCGCGAAAGCAGCAGAGGTCTATCTAGATTTCTTCTAGAAAATCTTTATAACACTATGATTTATAATGATTGGCTCCCCGGGTTGGACTCGAACCAACGACCAACGGATTAACAGTCCGACGCTCTACCGACTGAGCTACCGGGGAAGCGGCGTGAATTCTCGGGGCTGGAACCTAGGCCGTCAAGGACGGCTGCAGCACGAACCGCAATTAGCCGCTAAGCGCCTTGCGCATTCGTTCGACGGCCTTTTCCAAGGTTTCCCGGCTGCAGGCAAATGACAGGCGCATGTGCCCCGGTGCACCAAAGCCGGATCCTGGGACTACCGCGACGCCCACCGTATTGATCAGATACTCGGCGAACGCGTTGTCGTCTTTGAGCTTGAGCTTGGCCATTGCTTTGCTGACATCGGCAAACGCGTAGAACGCGCCGCTGGCCGGCTGGCAGGACACGCCAGGCAAGGTATTGAGCGCAGCAACGATGTAATCGTGTCGTTCCTTGAAGGCCTTATTCATGGTGGTCACGCAGGACTGATCGCCGTTGAGCGCAGCGATCGCGGCCTTCTGACTCATGCTCGCGGCATTCGAAGTGGACTGGCCCTGAACGGTCGACATGGCCGTCACAATTTCCTTAGGTCCCCCGCAGTAGCCAATGCGCCACCCGGTCATCGCGTACGCCTTGGAGCAGCCGTTGATCGTGAGCGTCCGATCGTAGAGTTCAGGCACCACCGTCAGCAGGCTGCTGAACGGCTCGCTGCCCCAGTAGATCTTTTCGTACATGTCATCCGTGCCGATGACGATGCGCGGATGTTTGAGCAGCACCTCGCCAAGCGCTCGCCATTCGGCGGCGGTGTAGGCCGCACCGGTCGGATTGCTCGGACTGTTCATGATGAGCATCCGGGTGCGCGGGGTGATCGCCTGCTCCAGTTGCTGAGCGGTGATCTTGTAGCCCTGCTCCGGACCTGCGTACGGGGTCACCGGCACGCCGTCGGCCAGCAGCGCCATGTCGGGGTAGGACACCCAGTAGGGTGCCGGGATGACGACTTCATCACCCGGGTCGAGCACCGCCATGCAGAAATTAAAGATGGTCTGCTTGGCGCCCGAGGAGACCAGGATCTGATTGCGCTCGTACTTGATGCCGTTGTCGCGCTTGAACTTCGCGATGATGGCGTCCTTGAGCTCTGGCACGCCGTCGACGTTGGTGTAGCGGGTGAACCCTGAATTGATCGCCTGCACGCCCGCCGCACTGATGTGCGCGGGCGTATCGAAATCGGGTTCGCCGGCGCCCAGGCCGATGACATCCTTGCCCTCGGATTTTAGGCGGGCGGCGAGGGCGGTTACGGCGAGCGTCGCCGACGGCTTGACGCGCTGGGAGCGTTTGGAGACAGGAACGGCCACGTCATCCTCTCGATAGGCAACACGCCGGGGGAGCTACGCTATATTAGCCGACACCCCATGGAAACTCGACCTTTCGAACTCGAAGCCAGCTACGCGCCGGCTGGCGATCAGCCCGAAGCAATCTCTCGGTTAACCGAGGGCCTGGAGTCCGGACTTGCCCACCAGACGCTGCTGGGTGTCACCGGTTCGGGCAAGACCTTCACGATCGCCAATGTCATTGCCCGCGTGCAGCGGCCCACCCTGGTCATGGCGCACAACAAGACGCTCGCAGCGCAGCTGTACGGCGAGCTGCGCGATTACTTTCCGAAAAATGCGGTCGAGTATTTCGTTTCCTATTACGACTACTACCAGCCGGAAGCCTACGTACCCTCGAGCGATACCTATATTGCCAAGGATGCCTCGACCAACGAGCACATCGAGCAGATGCGCCTGTCAGCGACCAAGGCGCTGCTGGAACGGAGCGATGCGATCATCGTCGCCACCGTCTCATGCATCTACGGCCTGGGTGACCCGCAAGCCTACCTCGCCATGGTGTTGCATCTGGTGCGCGGGGAGCGCATCGATCAGCGCCGGCTGCTGCGGCGCCTCGCAGAGATGCAGTACACGCGCAATGACATCGACCTGCAGCCTGGTACCTTCAGGGTGCGTGGCGATGTCATTGACATCTTCCCCGCCGAATCGGCGCGCGATGCGGTGCGGGTCGAGCTGTTCGATGACACCATCGAGAACCTCTCATTGCTCGATCCGCTGCTCGGCAAGGTACTCGGGCGCGTGCCGCGCTACACGGTCTATCCGGGCACGCATTACGTGACGCCGCGCGACCGGATGGTGAATGCGCTCGAGCAGATCAGGGAGGAGTTGCGCGAGAGGCTGCAGGTGCTCTACGCCAACAACAAGCTGGTCGAGGCTCAGCGGCTCGAGCAGCGCACGCAATTTGACATGGAAATGATTCGCGAGGTGGGTTACTGCCCGGGAATCGAAAACTATTCCCGTTACCTGTCGGGCCGCGAAGCGGGGGAGCCGCCGCCCTGCCTGTATGACTACCTGCCGCCGAACGCACTGCTGGTCGTGGACGAGAGCCACCAGACCGTGCCACAGCTGGGCGCCATGTATCGGGGCGATCGCTCGCGCAAGGAAACACTGGTCGAGTACGGCTTCAGGCTCCCGTCGGCACTGGACAACCGGCCACTGAAGTTCGAGGAATGGGAGCGCCTGGCCCCGCAGATGATCTTTGTGTCGGCAACGCCCGGTCCCTACGAGCATTCACATTGCGGACAGCTGGTCGAGCAGGTGGCGCGTCCCACGGGACTCCTTGACCCCGAAGTTGAAGTGCGGCCGGCGTCCACTCAGATCGACGATGTGCTCGCGGAAATCAACCGCTGCGTCGCAGTCCAGCAGCGAGTGCTGATCACGACACTCACCAAGCGGATGGCGGAGGACCTCACCGATTATCTGCACGAGCATGGAGTGCGGGTGCGTTACCTGCACGCCGACATCGAGACCGTGGAGCGGGTGGAAATCATCCGCGACCTGCGTCTTGGCAAGTTCGACGTCCTGGTTGGCATCAACCTGCTGCGCGAAGGACTGGACATGCCCGAGGTGGCCTTGGTGGCCATTCTCGATGCGGACAAGGAGGGATTCCTGCGTTCCGGCGGCTCACTGATCCAGACCATCGGGCGCACCGCCCGCAATCTGCACGGCCGGGCGATCCTCTACGCCGATCGGATTACCGCCTCGATGCAGTGGGCGCTGGATGAGACGCAGCGGCGCCGCGAACGGCAGCACGCCTTCAACCTCGAGCACCAGATCGCACCCAAGAGCATCGTCAAGCCCGTGGCCGACATCATGGAAGGCGCACGCTCCGCTCCGACACCCGGCACGCGGGGCAAAGGGGCGGGGCGGCCCGTGCCCGTCGCGACTCCGCGCAATCTTGCTGAGGCCGGACGCGAGATCAAACGACTGGAGGATCTGATGTATCGGCACGCGCGCAACCTGGAGTTCGAACAGGCCGCGGCCATTCGCGATCAGATCGATGATCTGCGGCGTCTGGAGCTGGATCTTGGCGCTGTGCCGTCGGCTGAAGGCGCGGCGCCGTTGGCGCACCCGCAGTCGGCCCGCAAGCGCTAAATTCGTAGATAAATCCGCGCTTTATCTTGCCAGTGGCCGAGGCCTTAAGGTATCGTTCCGGCCCCTGCGACAGGCGCGTAGCTCAGTGGTAGAGCATCACCTTGACATGGTGGTGGTCGCTGGTTCGATCCCAGTCGCGCCTACCATTATTCTTGCGGAGAGATCGTGCCAGTTGTCACGCTGCCAGATGGCGCCCAACGCGCCTTCGACCGACCGGTAACGGTCGCCGAAGTCGCGCAGAGCATCGGCGCCGGACTGGCGCGTGCAGCGTTGGGCGGCAAGGTGAACGGCCGCCTGGTCGACACCAGCTACAAGATTGACGCGGATGCCCGCGTCGCGATCGTGACGGACCGCGATCCTGAAGGGCTGGAAATCATCCGCCACTCCACGGCGCACCTGTTGGCGCAGGCCGTCAAGCAGCTGTTCCCGGACGCTCAAGTCACGATCGGTCCGGTGATTGACGATGGCTTCTATTACGACTTCGCCTACTCGCGCCCGTTCACTACCGATGACCTCACAGCCATCGAAGTGCGCATGCGCGAGCTCGCCAAGCAGGACCAGCAGGTGACGCGCCGCGAAATGCCGCGCGATGAGGCGGTGAACTATTTCCGCGGCCTGGGCGAGAAGTACAAGGCCGAGATCATCGCCGCCATTCCCGCCGCCGAGCCGATCAGCCTGTACGGGCAGGGGGATTGGGTCGACTTGTGCCGTGGCCCGCACGTGCCATCCACCGGCAAGCTCAAAGCCTTCAAGCTCATGAAGGTGGCCGGGGCCTACTGGCGCGGCGATTCACGCAACGAGATGCTGCAGCGGATCTACGGCACGGCCTGGCCGGACCAGAAGCAGCTCGAGGAATATCTGCACCGGCTCGAAGAGGCCGAGAAGCGCGATCATCGCCGCATCGGCCGCGAGCTCGACCTGTTCCACATGCAGGAAGAAGCGCCGGGCGCGGTGTTCTGGCATCCGAAGGGCTGGCGCACCTTCCAGCGCCTGATCAGTTACATGCGCGAACGGCAAGGACCCGCCGGCTTCCAGGAAGTGAACGCGCCCGAGCTCATGGAGCGGAGCCTTTGGGAGGCCTCGGGTCACTGGGAGCAGTTTGGCGAGAACATGTTCACGACGCGCACGCCGGATGAGCGCGTGTATGCGATCAAGCCCATGAACTGCCCGGGACACGTGCAGATCTTCAAGCAGGGCATCCGCAGCTATCGCGATCTGCCGATCCGCTTCGCGGAATTTGGCAAGGTGCACCGCTATGAGCCCTCGGGCGCGCTGCACGGGCTGATGCGCGTGCGCGCATTCACGCAGGATGACGCGCACCTGTTCATGACACCCGGTCAGATCACCGAGGAAGCGGTAGCTTCCACCCGGCTGATTCTCGACATTTATCGCGACTTCGGCTTCGAGGACGTGCGCATCAAGTTTTCCGACCGGCCGGCCAAGCGCGTCGGCGACGACGCCATCTGGGACCAGGCCGAGGCCGCGCTGCGCTCGGCCTCGGACAAGGCCGGCATCCAGTACACCCTCAACCCCGGCGAAGGGGCGTTCTACGGCCCGAAGCTGGAATTCGTGTTGCGCGATGCCATCGGCCGCGACTGGCAGTGCGGGACGCTGCAGGTGGACCTGAATATGCCTCGCCGGCTGGGCGCCCACTACATCGACGAGCACAGCCAGAAGCAGGTGCCGGTCATGCTGCACCGGGCGATCTTTGGCTCCCTGGAGCGTTTCTTCGGCATCCTGCTCGAACACCACGCCGGGAAACTCCCGGCCTGGCTGGCCCCGACCCACGCGGTAGTGATGAGCATTACCGACCGGCAGCACGATTACGTCCTAAAGACCGCAGATTTGTTGAAAAAACAAGGGCTTCTGGTCGAATCCGACTTGCGCAACGAAAAGGTCGGCTTTAAAATTCGCGAACACACGCTGCAGCGCGTTCCTTACCTGTTGGTCGCAGGCGATAAGGAGGTTGCGGCGAACTTGTTGTCTGTGCGCTCCCGTGACGGAAAAGACCTGGGCACCATGAGCCCGCAGACGTTTGCCGAACGCCTGCGGCGGGAGCTCGAAACCCACGGGCGCGACGTATTGGAGGAATGACGCATAGCCATTGCAACGAAGCGCATCCGGCGTAATGAGGAGATCACATCGCCCTCGGTGCGGGTGATCGGAGCGGATGGAGCCCAAGCGGGAGTGATGACCAGGTTTGACGCGCTACAGCTAGCGCTCGCCGCCCAGCTTGATCTCGTTGAAGTCTCGCCCACGGCCGAACCGCCGGTGGTGCGAGTGATGGACTTCGGCAAGTTCCTCTTCGAGCAAAACAAGAAGGCCCACTCTGCCAAGCGCAAGCAGAAGCAGCAGCAGGTCAAGGAAGTAAAGTTTCGTCCCGGGACGGAAGAGGCGGATTACCAGGTCAAGCTGCGTAATCTGCTCCGATTCCTGTCCGAGGGTGATAAGGCCAAGGTGACCTTAAGGTTCCGAGGCCGTGAGATGGTGCACCAGGATCTGGGCCGCAAGCTTCTGGATCGGGTACAGGCCGACCTTGCCGCCACGGCAATCGTCGAGCAGTTCCCGATGATGGAAGGCCGGCAGATGGTCATGGTGTTTTCACCAAAAAAGAAGTGAGGCGTTAAGGCGCGATAAGCGCCGCGGCGTCTCCGCAGGCGAGCGGGCAGGCTCTTAAGGCTGCCTTGCGAACCTTAGCTACATAAATGGAGAGAAGTTCATGCCCAAGTTGAAAACCAACCGGGCGGCGTCCAAGCGTTTTCGCAAGACGGCGAAGGGCTTTAAGAGCTATTCGTCGGGACGTCGCCACAATCTCGGTCACAAAGACTCCAAGCGCAAACGTCACGCGCGCTCCGGAGGCAGCAGCCTGGTTCACGAAAGCGACGTCGGTCGCCTCGCGCAGCTGCTGCCGAATCATTAACCCGGATAAGTAAATCTAAAGGAGTCGAACCATGGCACGAGTTAAACGTGGCGTGACGGCCGGGCGCCGTCACAAGAAGGTCCTGGGCAAAGCCAAGGGCTATTACAACGCACGCCGCAAGGTGTATCGCACCGCCAAGCAGGCCGTCATCAAGGCCGGCCAGTACGCCTATCGGGACCGGCGCGCCAAGAAGCGTGACTTCCGCGCATTGTGGATCACGCGCATCAACGCCGCAGCCCGCATACACGAGCTGTCATACAGCCGGCTGATCGCCGGTTTGCGGCTCGCGGGCATCGATATCGACCGGAAGCTGCTGGCCGACTTGGCCATCCATGACGCCAATGCCTTCGGTGCGATTGCCGCGCAGGCCAAGGCGGCGTTGGCAGCCTGACGGCGGCTCAAGCAATCCGCCGCTGTCCGCACACCGCAAAGGGGCTCAACGTCCGTGGCTGACCTGACCGCATTGGCCGAGGAGGCTCAGGCGCAGGTCCGCGCCTGCGCAAGCCTGGCTGCGCTCGAAGAGCTGCGCGTGCATTGGCTGGGTCGCAAGGGTGTACTCACCGAGCGCCTGAAGGCACTGGGCGCACTTAAGGCCGCCGAGCGGCCGGCCGCGGGCGCGCTCATCAACGAGGCCAAGGCCAAAGTTCAGTCGGCCCTCGAGGCACGGCGCGCGGAGCTTGAGCAGGCAGCGATCGCCGAAAAGCTTGCGGCTGGCAGCATCGATGTCTCGCTACCGGGAAGGGGCGAGGGGAGTGGGGCGGTGCATCCCATCACGCGGGTGCGCCTGCGCATCG
>Ga0070666_10001090_pt1 | contig 16570 bp, 17 predicted proteins | sample KBSS23metaG_FD_64677 | JGI IMG/M metagenome (GOLD analysis project Ga0070666, IMG submission 64677) | Switchgrass rhizosphere microbial communities from Kellogg Biological Station, Michigan, USA - KBS S2-3 metaG | ecosystem: Host-associated > Plants > Roots > Rhizosphere > Soil ... | reverse complement strand
CGACATGGTCGTCGAGGCTCAGCTTGCCCTCGTCCTCGAGCAGCATCAGCGCCATCGCCGTGAACTGCTTCGAGTTGGACGCGATCTGGTAGGGGAGGGCGGGGTTCGCCACCAGGCCTTCGTTCGCTTTGCCGTAGGCCTTGTCGAGAACGAGCGTGCCGTTGCGGACGACGGCGATCTCCGCCGAAGGAACGCCGGTGTCTGCGAGAGTCTTGGCCACCAGTTTATCGATCGCTGAGATCTGCGCCGGCGGAAGCTGCTGGGCGGCGGCGGATGTGGCGGCGAAGGCGAGCAGTGCGGAAGCGAGCTTGAGCATGACTGCAGCCTAGCGGCCGCCGCGGCGCTGTCGAGAGCCATTGCCGTTCGCGGCGGGCCATGAAACAAACGGCCGCATAGCGCGGGGGCGGGATGGTCGATTTCTTCTACAGCTTGCCGATCTGGCTCGCGACGGTGCTGGTGCTCGGCTTGTCGCTCGCGGTCGGGCTCGGCTGCAGCTTCGGATTGCGGAAGGCGTTTCGGCTCAATCCCGGGGACGACGAGGTCGAGACCGCGGTCAGCCTGATGCAGGTCGTCGCTGCCTATATCGGCATCCTCATCGCCTTCGCTGGGGTTCAGGTGTGGCAGGACTTCGCGGACGCTGAAAATGCCGTTCACCGCGAGGCAGCGTCAGCGTCGCAGCTCTATCGCGACATGGCTACGTACGGGCCGGAGATGGGGGAGGCTCGCGGCGAGCTGCGCGTCTATGTCGGGAGCATCATCCATGACGAATGGCCGATGCTGGCCAAGGGCGAGGCGAGCCCGCAGACCGAGACCGCCTTGTTCCGACTGTTCCAGGCGATCGGCAAGGTCCATCCGAACGACGGACGCGGCAACGCGATCTATGCCGAAATCTTCACCAACCTCAACCAGCTGGTCGAGCTCCGGCGCGATCGGCTGATCCACAGCGAGTCCGGAATGCCGATGATCCTGTGGATCGTCGGGCTGTTCGGCTCAGTGCTGATCGTCGCCTACACCGCGACCTTCCCGCGCTCGCGAACCAACCTGTTGATGATCGCCGGGATTTCGATCGCGCTCGGCCTGGTGTTCCTGTTCATCCTGACCGTCGACCGACCGTACATGGGCGAATATCACGTCGACAATCGCGAGCTTGCCCAGTTGTCGGGCAAATTCGACTGGCTCGACCGGATGGCGGCGGGGCCGGCAGTGCCGACCGCGAAGTAGGCGGCTTAGACCCGGCGGACGGTTCCGACCGAGCTGGCGACTTTCATTCCATATTTGCGAACGGTGAGCTTGCTCTGGGCGCTGTTTCCGTCGGGCGCGGGCAACAGCCATTGCTCGACCGCGAGATTGCCCTTCATCCTGAAGCGGAAGCGGTAGCTGCCATTGACCTCGTCGACGCTGACCGGGCCGACCGCGTCGGTCATGCTTCCGGAGTAACGGCCCGGAGCGACCTGGCGGACGGCCCAGCGGCGCTGCTCGGGCGCCTGGCCTTCGTCATAGACTTGCTGGAGCAAGGCGAGCGAGCCGTCGCCGAGGATCCGGCCGCTCCCGAGCGTCCGGGAGCGATACGGCTTCTTCATGATGACCTTGACCACCGCCTGCATCTCGGTGTGGCCTTCGAAGAAGCGCAACGGCTGGCGGATTCCTGCGTCCGCGCTGGCCGGCAGAATGGCGGCGCAGATGATAGCGCAGCCGGCGATCCTCCTGGCTGGCCCCAGGTAGCTCTCCCCAATCACAGGCGCACAACGCGACAATCGCCAGATTTTTCCAACGGTTGAAGGTGCCGGAGGGTTGTTAATCGGGACAGGGGTTAAGCCGATTTCTTCACGCGGGGATCAACGCGCCCCGGTACACCGCGTCTTCGAGCGCCCGGCCAGCACCGAGCGCAACGCACTCGATGGCATTGTCGGCGACGCGCACGGGAAGCCCGGTTTCGTCGGCGATGACGCCGCTGATGTCGCGCAGCAGCGAGCCGCCGCCGGTCATGGTGATGCCCTGGTCGATGACGTCGGCGGCGATTTCCGGCTGGGTGTTCTCGAGCGCCGAGCGGACCACCTCCACGATCCGGTTGACCGGTTCGGCGACGGCTTCCGCGACCTGCGCCTGAGTGAGCGTGATCTCGGCTGGGACTCCGCGGCTGACGTCGCGGCCGCGGACGGTTGCAGTGAGGCCGGTGCCGTCCTCGGGCGGCCGTGCGATGCCGATCTCCATCTTCACCCGCTCGGCGGTTCCCTCGCCGATCAGCAGGTTGAAGTTGCGCCGGACGTAGGCGCTGATCGCTTCGTCCATGCGGTCTCCGCCGACTCGGGCCGAGCGGCAAAACGCGAGGCCCTGAAGCGAGATCACGCCCACTTCGGTGGTGCCGCCGCCGATGTCGACGACCATCGACCCGATCGGCTCGCTGACTGGTAGCCCGGCGCCGATCGCTGCGGCCATCGGCTCTTCGATCAGGTGGACCTGGTCGGCGCCGGCATTGGTCACAGCGTCGCGGATCGCGCGCCGCTCGACCGAGGTCGCGCCCGACGGGATGCAGATCACGACCTCGGGCCCGCGCGAGAAGCGGCCGGGGCCGCCGTGGGCTTTGCGGATGAAGTGCTTGATCATCTCCTCGGCGACCTCGAGGTCAGCGATGACTCCGTTGCGCAGCGGCCGGATGGTCTTGATGCCTTCGGGCGTCTTGCCCATCATCAGCTTGGCGTCGTCGCCGACCGCGCGCACCTTGCGCACGCCGTTGTGGAACTCCATCGCGACCACCGACGGCTCGTTGGTGACGATGCCCGAGCCATGGACGTAAACCACCGTGTTGGCGGTGCCGAGATCGATCGCGATGCCGCGCGACGAAAAATTGAACAATCTGCGAAAAGCCACTGGAATCCCCGCCCCTTAAGGATGAGCGGGCAGCCTAGACGAGTGCCGGCAAAGCGCAGCAGGCGCGGCCGCCGTTAACCATAAGGCGTTGGTATTATGAGATGGAATGTGTTGAGCTACCGCCTCGGGCGAGGGAGGGCAACAAATGGCCTTGTTGCGACAGCTGAGCGGCGAGCGGAGGCGGACCGCGCTTCACTGGGTGATGGAGCTGGTGATCGTCGTCGCCGGCGTCCTCATCGCCATGTGGCTGCAGCAATGGGTCGAGCAGCGCCATGCGATCGCGACGATGCACAGCGCCGAGGACGCTGTTCACGACGAAATACGCGAAACCCTCAAAAGCCTGGTCTGGCGCGAGGCAATCCGCCAGTGCCATCTTGATCGAGCGAACCGCCTCAAGGCCGGTTTGATTGGCAAAAGCGAAGACTGGCCCGGTCTCGACGAAGGCACGTTGACTGCCAGAAGTCCCGGAGGGCGCTTCGCCGCGCCCACTGTCTTCCCGAGTGTTTATACTCGACCGGTCGACATATTCACCGACTCTGCGTGGACCTCGGCACTCTCGACTGGTGCGTTGGCGCCGATGGATAGAACGCGCTTTGGCAAGCTGGTCTCGATCTACGACCAAATTCGCCTGCTTCAGCGGACCGCGGACCTCGAGGATCGTGCAGCATCCAGATTGTCGGCACTGGCGTTTCCGATGCGTCTCACGCCGCAGACTCGAATCGAGTTGCTCCAGGCGCTCTACGATTTGGACCGGACGCGATTCGTCTTCTCGGTCTGGGGACCCGAGAATCTTGCCGGTCAGATGCGCGACCTCGGCTGGAACGACAAAGCGGAGATTGACCGTTGGATGGCCGACGACGCTGCTGACGATCGCAAGAATGGGCTCGTCTGGCGGCCTTGCGTGGCCAATCCGAAGAACCCGTTCAGCTAGAGCGGCACGCCGTACAGGTCGTGCTGGTCCGAATCCTCGACCCGCACGGTGACGATGTCCCCCTGCTGAAGTCCGCCTGCGTCGCGCAGGTGGACTTCGCCGTCGATCTCGGGCGCGTCGGCCTTCGAGCGGCCGCTGGCGCCGCCTTCGTCGTCGACTCGGTCGATGAGCACGGCGATGTCGCTTCCGACCTTGGCCGCGAGCTTCTCAGCGCTGATCCGCGCCGACAGCGCCATCACCGCCTCGTAGCGCTCCTGCTTGATGTCGTCGGGGACCTGTTCGCCCATCGAGGTCGCCGGCGCGCCTTCAACGGGCTCGAACTTGAACGCTCCGACGCGGTCGAGCTGTGCTTCCTCGAGCCAGGCAAGGAGGTAGGCGACATCGTCGTCCGTCTCGCCGGGGAAGCCGACGACAAAGCTGGAGCGGATCGCGAGGTCCGGAACCTGCGAGCGCCAGTTGCGGATGCGCTCGAGCACCTTCGCCTCGTTGGCCGGTCGGCGCATCGCGCGGAGCACCGACGGGCTCGCGTGCTGGAAGGGGATGTCGAGGTAGGGCAGGACGAGACCCTCGGCCATCAAGGGGATCACGTTGTCGACGTGCGGATAGGGGTAGACGTAGTGGAGGCGCACCCAGACCTCGCCCGGGCCGCCGCCGAGCTTGCCGAGCTCGCGCGACAGATCGGTCATGTGGGCGCGCACTTCCTCGCCCTTCCACGTCCGTGGCTGGTGGCGGATGTCGACGCCGTAGGCCGAGGTATCCTGGCTGATGACAAGCAGCTCTTTTGTGCCGGCGGCGACGAGCTTCTCCGCTTCGCGCAGGATCGCGTCGGGGCGGCGGCTGACGAGGTCGCCGCGCAGGTGCGGGATGATGCAGAAGGCGCAGCGGTGATTGCAGCCCTCCGAGATCTTCAAATAGCTGTAGTGGCGCGGGGTGAGCTTGAGCCCGCCTTCGGGCACGAGGTTGAGGAAGGCGTTGGCCGGCATCGGCGCAGCCTCGTGAACCGCGCCGACGACCTGTTCATATTCGTGCGCGCCGGTGATTGCGAGCACGGCCGGGAAGCGCTCGCGGATGACCTCGGCTTCCTTGCCCATGCAGCCGGTGACGACGACGCGGCCGTTCTCGGCGATGGCCTCGCCGATCGCTTCGAGGCTCTCTTCCTTGGCGCTGTCGAGAAAGCCGCAGGTGTTGACCAGCACCACGTCGGCGCCGGCGTAGTCGGGCGACATGTCGTAGCCGTCGGAGCGCAGCTTGGTCATGATCCGCTCGCTGTCGACCAAATTCTTGGGACAGCCGAGTGAGACCAGCCCGACGCGCGGGGGCTTGGGGAGCGTTGTGACGTTCATCGGAAGGGCCGCGCCAATATAGGGATTTTGCGGCAAAAACTAGGCGCGAGTCCCTCTCACCTCTCCCCGCGGAGGGGACAGGGGTGGATGGAGCGGATTGCCGCCGCTATGGCGCGCCAAACTTCCAGGAGCTTTGAAACCACATGCGTATCGCGATGATCGGCACCGGCTATGTCGGCCTCGTCTCGGGCGCATGCCTCGCCGACTTCGGGCACAAGGTGACCTGCGTCGACAAGGACGCACGCAAGATCGAAGGCCTCGACGCCGGCGGCATGCCGATCTGGGAGCCGGGGCTCGAGGCTTTGGTCAAGGCCAATGTCGAGCGCGGGCGGCTGAGCTTCACGACCGACGTCTCCCGCGGCGTCGAGGGCGCCGAGGCGGTGTTCATCGCGGTTGGCACGCCCGCGCGGCGCGGTGATGGGCATGCCGACCTCACCTACGTGTTCGAGGCGGTGCGCGAGCTCGCGAAAATGGTGAAGCCGGGGACAGTTCTCGTCACCAAGTCGACGGTCCCGGTGGGGACTGGCGACAAGATCGTCGCGATCCTGGACGAGGAAGGCGCCGAGGGAATTTCCGTCGCGTCCAACCCGGAGTTCCTGCGGGAGGGCGCGGCGATCCGCGACTTCAAGATCCCCGACCGGATCGTCGTCGGCGCCGAGGACGAGCGGGCGCGCGAAGTGCTACGCGAAATCTACCGGCCTTTGTTCCTCAACCAGGCGCCGATCCTGTTCACCGGGCGGCGCACCGCCGAGCTCATCAAATATGCGGCGAACGCGTTCCTCGCGACCAAGATCAGCTTCATCAACGAGATCGCCAACCTGTGCGAGGCGGTCGATGCCGACGTCCAGGACGTCGCGCGCGGGATCGGCCTCGACAACCGCATCGGCCCGAAGTTCCTGCACGCCGGCCCGGGCTATGGCGGGAGCTGCTTCCCCAAGGACACGCTGGCGCTGCTCCAGACGGCCGAGCTGGTGGGTGTCGAGCAGCAGATCATTTCCGCGGTGGTCAAGGTCAACGATGAGCGCAAGGCCGCGATGGCCGACCGCGTCGCACGCGCGCTGGGCGGAAGTGTTGCCGGCAAGCGCATCGGGCTGCTCGGCCTCGCGTTCAAGCCGAACACCGACGACATGCGCGAGGCGCCGTCGATCCCGCTCGCCGCCACGCTGATCGAGCGCGGCGCTTCGGTGATCGCCTTCGATCCCGTCGCGCGCGAGCAGGCCGAGACAGTCCTGACCGGCGTCGACTATGCTGCCGACGCTTATTCAGCGGCGGATGGAGCCGACGCCGTCGTGATCGTCACCGAGTGGGACGAGTTCCGCGCGCTCGACCTCGAGACGCTTGCGTCGCGAATGCGCGGGCGGACGCTGGTCGACCTGCGCAACGTGTGGGACCCGCACGAGGCCGAGCGCGCCGGTTTTACTTATTTCGGAGTCGGCCGCGGAACCTTGCCCGCCTGACGCCGATTCAATCCGTAATGGATTGGATTGCATCCGAAACGGGATCCAGCGCTTATAGTCGGCCAATGAACGGCGCGTGGCGATTCGGATCAGCAGCGTGAAGCACGAAAGCCTGCCGCGCGTGAGCGACGGCTCGATCCTGACGCGCAAGCGCTTCCAGTTCGCCGGGGCGCTGATCATCGGCGCGCTCATCCCGTGGCTCGCGCGCGGTCCGATCCTCCCCGGAAAGATCGGTGAAGCGGCGAGCGTCAACACGTTCATCGCCAACATCCTGGCGATCGGGATCGCCTTCTGGATGCGGCTGTCGATCGAGACCTATCCCGGCATCCGGCGAAGCTATGTGATCTTCCCGTCGGCGCTGACCGGGCACGGCCTCACCATCCTCTATTTCGTGCTGACCCGCTTTCCCTACGACCGCGTGGCGCTGCTCGCCGGATTCCTGCTGCACGTCTGCTGGCTGTACATGCTCTACGTCTATGCCGAGCGGAACGTGCGGCGCCGCATCGCCGTGGTGCCGTTCGGTGCGATCAAGGGACTCGAAGCGATCGAGACGGTCGAGTGGAAGCGGATGACCCGGCCGCGGCTGCACGACGTGCGCGGGTGCGACGCGATCGTCGCCGACTTCGCGGTCGACCTGCCCGACGAATGGGAAGCATTCCTCGCCGACGCCGCGCTCGCCGGGCGGATGGTTTACCAGGTCAAGCAATTGTCGGAATCGCTGACCGGGCGGGTCGAAATCGAGCAATTGTCCGAGAACAGCTTTGGTTCGCTGCTTCCGGCGCGGGGCTATTTCTATTTGAAGAGCCTGATCGATTTCCTGTTCGCGGTCGCGGTGCTGCCGGCGGCGCTGCCGGTCATGGCGGTCTGCGCGCTCGCAATCCGGCTCGACAGCAAGGGGCCGGTGCTGTTCCGCCAGACCCGGGTCGGGCACGCCGGCCGGCAGTTCACGGTCTACAAGTTCCGCACCATGCGCGATGTCGCGATCGCCGACGAGCGCCAGGCCGCGATCACCCAGGACGATGACGGCCGCATCACCGGCGTCGGGCGGACGCTGCGCAGGCTGCGGCTCGACGAGCTTCCGCAGATCTTCAACATCCTCAAGTGGCAGATGAGCTGGATCGGGCCGCGCCCGGAGGCCGAGGTGCTGTCGGTGTGGTACACCAGGGAAATCCCCTTCTATCGCTACCGGCACGTGGTGAAGCCGGGCATTTCGGGCTGGGCGCAGGTCAACCAGGGCCACGTCGCCGAAGTCGACGAGGTGCTGCGCAAGCTCCACTACGACTTCTACTACATCAAATATTTCTCGCCGTGGCTCGACCTTTTGATCCTGCTGCGGACGATCAAGACAATGCTGACCGGCTGGGGCGCGCGCTAGCGCGGGGTGGCAGCGTGAGCACTCGCCCTGAAGGCAGCCTTGAACTCGTCGAGTTCGCCAGGGCCGATGTCCGACACCGCCGCGAAGTGCAGGCCGCCGTCGTTCCATTGGTCGATCGCGAAACCCTCCTCGGTTCGCCGACGGACCGGGCCGTCGCCCGGCCAGACGTAGAGGTTCACGGTGTGCAGGCGGCGACGATAAACGATCGCGGCAACCGTCTTGCCCTCGATCGAATCGAGCCGCCCGCCGGCGAGCGGGAAGCCTTGCGTGGCGAGCTCGGGCACTGGCGGGGCGAAGTCGATCCGGCCGTTGAACCACGGCTTGACGATGTGCTGGCTGGTCGTCTGGACGTCGGTCAGGTGCCCCGGTTGGAGCGAGCGGACGTGGCTCGAGACCAGCTGCTCGTCGACCACGGAGGCCGATGTGAGGGGTGTGATCGTGGCCAGTGCGAGCGATGCGGCGAGCGCACCAGCCGCTCCAGGGACGAGCCAGGAGGGCAGTGCGTGACGGCGAGGCGCCTGCTCCGAAAGTTCAGGCAACGCGGCGATGCGGCGGACGAGCGCGTCGGGCGCCGCCTGGCGGACACCGTCGGTGGCGAGCAGGTTGCGGATCGCCTGGAGCCGCTCGAGCTCCTCGCGGCAGCCGTCGCAGCGCGCGACATGGGCTTCGACCATCGCGGTATTGGCGGCGTCGAGCTCGCCGTCGACAACGCCGCCGAGCAGCAGTTCCTGGTCGGGGCACGCGGTCATTTGACGCTCCTTGAAGTTTCGCCGTCGGCCGTTTTGCCCGGCAGCAAAACGGCGGCGAGCATTCCGCGGCCGCGCGACAGGCGCGACATCACCGTTCCGACGGGCACGCCGGTGGTCTGCGCGATCTCTGCATAGGACAGGTCCTCGAGGTCGCGCAGCACGACTGCTTCGCGAAACGGTTCGGGGATCGCTTCGATCGCGGCGCGGACGCGGTCGATTTCGGAATTGCGCAGCGTCGTGTCTTCGGGTGTCGGACCGGGATCCGGTTGTCGGTTGATGAGCCCGGCCGAATCCTCGCCGAGGCTGCTTTCGCTGACCACCAGCGACAGCGATCCGGCAGCGCCCGCCTGCGCGGTTCGGGCGCAGTTGCGGACGATGGTCAGCAGCCACGCCTTGGCCGATCCGCCGCGGAACTGATCGAACGAACGGAACGCGCGGAGCACCGCATCCTGGACGACATCCTCGCTCAACGTCGGGTCGCGGGTCAGGTAGCGGGCCAGGTTATAGGCTGCGTCGATGTGCGGCAGGATCAACCGCCTGAATTCGTGGCCGGCGCCGGGCGTCGAGGGCCCCGGCGCCGGACCTTTGCCGGCCGCGCGGATGAAGCGGAGGGGAGAAACTGTCTTCACGAGCGCTCGGCCGACCCCTGCTTCACGCCTTGACGACGACGGTGCCCGTCATGTGCGGGTGAAGCGAGCAGAAATAGCCGAACTGGCCGGCTTTGGCGAAGGTGAAGGAAAAGCGGTCGCCGGTATCCAGCACCTTCGACTTGAACAGGCCCGTCTTCGACACGACGGTGTGCGGGATATCGTCGGCGTTGGTCCAGGTGACGGTGGTTCCGACCTTCACCGTGACGACCGGGTTCTTGAAGGTGAAATTCTCGATCGAGACCGCCGCTGCGGCTGGAGCCGGAGTGGCCCTGGTCATCGCCGCCACGGTCGACATCATAAGTCCGGCCGCGACCAGTGTGGCCGCCTGCAGGGACAGAATTCGGACATTGCGAGTCATGCTTGCTCCTTAAGTTCAGGCGAGGGTGGAATCGATCAGCGCGATGCGCTCGCTGCCGCGGACGAAGGTCGCGTCGGTGATCCCGAGCATGTTGTGCAGTTGCTCGGGCGGCACCTTGAGCGGGCCGGGACCTGGTGCGGTGCCGGGTGCCGGCTGCGGGAAGGCGGTCGAGCGCGCGGTGTGGAAGGCGATGCGACCTTCGACCTTCTGCGTGATCTGGTGGATGTGGCCGTTGAGCACGGTCACCGAGCCGAAGCGAGCGAGCAGCTTCAGCGCCTGCGCCGCGTCGTCCGTGCCCCAGCCCCAATCGGCATAGACGGTCCACAGCGGGATATGGGCGAAGACGACGATCGGCGTCGATGACGACCGGCCGGCGAGGTCGGCCCTCAGCCATTTGAGCTGCTCAGCGCCAAGGTTGCCCATGCCGCCGGGCTTCAGGTCGGTGACGTTGACGAGCGCGACGAAATGCACGCCGCGGTGGTCGAAGCTGTACCAGCCGTCGCCGCGGCTATGCTTGCCGAAGCGCTTGAGGAACGCCTTGCCGTTCTCGGGGTCGAGCATGTCGTGTTCGCCGGGGACAAAGAACACCGGGAGCCCGGCTTCGCGGATGATCTGCTCGGCGTCGTCGAACTCGTCGTCGCGCGACAGCTGCGAGACGTCGCCGGTGTGAATGATGAAATCGGGACGGTCGGGCAGTGCTTTGACCTTGGCGATCGCCTCGCGGAAGGTCGCCCGGGCGTCGGCGTTGGGCGCCTTGTTGAAACCGATGTGGCTGTCGCTCACCTGGACGAAGGTGAACGGCGCTGCGCTGACGCGGCGGAGCGGTGCGGCGATCGCGCTGTCGAGCCCGATCGAGCTGCCGATGCCGCCGTTGAACGCAAACAGCGCGCCGGTTCCGGCCCACGCCATGCACTTCAGGAAATTGCGGCGGCTGTCGTCTGCGTCATCCAACATCGAAGCGTCCTTTGTTGCGGGCGTCGGTTGGAATGACTCAGCGGTAGGGGGCATTATTCCCGCGCCGACGAACTTTTTTGCGTGCTGCACGCGATGCTCTATGGTTCGGCGCTACTGGGCCAAGGGGGAATGCTGGTCATGGACGTGTCGTACGCCGCCGTGGGTGAGGCGCTGGTCGTCGCTCCGGTCGGCCGCGTCGATGAGGCCAGCTGGGAAGAGTTCGGCCGCCATCTTGCGAGCGGCATCGAACAGGCCGAGCAGCAGTCGCTCCCAACGCTGGTCATCGACCTGTCCAGCGTCGACTACATGTCCTCGCGCGGTCTTCGGGCGCTGACCATGGCCAAGCAGGAGGGGATCGGCGCCGGGGTTTCGATCCGGCTTGCCGCGCCCAACGACGTGATGCGCGAGATCCTGGCGATCAGCCGCTACGACCGCCTGTTCGCGGTCGATCCGACGGCTCCGGGGAACGGGGCTTGAGCGAGCCGACCATTGTCCGCTTCTGGGGCACGCGCGGCATCCTGCCGGTTGCAGCGACCGCGCAATCGGTCCGCGACAAGATCGCCAACGCGCTCGTGGTGGCTCGCGGACAAGGCATCGCCAGCTATGAAGATGCGATCCGGTTCATCGACAGCGAGCTCGATTTCGCCGCTGCTGCGACCTACGGCGGCGCCACGAGCTGCGTCGAAGTCGAATGCGGCGACGAGGCCTTTTACATCTGCGACATGGGCAGCGGGCTGCAGGAGCTTGGCCGCGAGGCCCTGCGCCTGGTCCGCCGCGACCGCGCGGGCAAGTTCAACTTCTTCCTGTCCCACCTCCACTGGGACCACATCATGGGCTTCCCTCATTTCGCCCCGGCGTTCGACGACGATTGCGAGATCGTGATCCACGCCTGCCATGCCGACGCCGAAGACGCCCTGCGCCGGCAGCAGGAGGAGATGTCCTACCCGGTGCCGTTCGATTCCTGGGCGGCGCGGATCCGCTTCGTGACCATGACGCCGGGCGAGGAGATCGTCGTCGACGGCCTCCGCGTCACCGCCATGCTCCAGGATCACCCGCATGCGAGCTACGGCTACCGCTTCGTCGATCCTGTCGGGCGCCGCATCGTCTATAGCACCGACAGCGAGCACCGGATCGACAATATGGAGCGGGAGGACGCGTTCACCTTCTTCTTCCGCGACGCCGATCTGGTGATCTGCGACACGATGTATTCGCTCGCTGCGACCAATTCGACGCGAGAGGATTGGGGGCATTCGAGCAACCTCGTCGCGATCGACCTGTGCCGCCAGGCCGGCGCCAAGCGGCTGGCGCTGTTCCATCACGATCCGCTGCTCAACGACGAGGAGATCCAGCGGATGCACGAGGACAGCCTGCGCTACGAGAAGCTGACCCGCGCCGGGGCGCCGCTGGAGGTGCTGTGCGCCTATGACGGGCTCGAAGTCGCGCTTTAGCCCGAACCCGCGCCGGAGCACGGTGTGGCCCCTGTGGGCCCTGCTCGTCGCGCTCGCGGTGCTGCTGTCGCTGGCGACTGGCGAACGGACGCGGCAGATGCTGTTTGACGGGTGGCAACGGCTCAGCCCTAAGACGGTCGCGGCGCCGCAAGTGCGAGTGGTGCTGATCGACGGCAAAAGCCTCGACATGGTCGGGCCGTGGCCGTGGTCGCGCTATTACCTCGCCCGCCTAACCGAGGACATCGCCCGCGATGGCGCCAAGGTCATCGGCTACGACGTGCTGTTCCCGGAACCGGACCGCGCGACGCCGGCGCTGTTCGCGAAGCTCTATCCCGAGCTTGGGCCGACGGTCGCGAGCCAGGTCTCCGCCTTGCCGTCGATGGACCAGGTGTTCGGGCAGGTCGTCGGCCAGTCGCCGGTGGTCATTGCCCGCGCCGGCGCTTCGGACGGAACGCGCGACGGCAGCTCGCTGATCGTCGACGCCGACATCAAGGGAGCGCTGCCGAAACACGTCATCGAATGGCCAGCGGCGATCGTGGCCATTCCGGAGCTCGAGGACGTGGCGCTAGGCCATGGCCTGATCAACGGTCAGCCGGACTCCGATGGAACGGTGCGCGCGGTGCCGATGGTGATGAAGGTCGGCGGACGCCCGATGCCGGGCTTTGCGCTGGAGCTTGCGCGGCTGAAGCTGGACACGCCGGGCGTGCGCGTGTCGCCGTATCAGGTCGAGTTGTCGGGCCACCGCATTCCGATCGACGAGGAGGGGCGAATGCGCTTTCGCTTCGGCGAGTTCCCGAGCGGTAATATCGTCTCGGCCGCGACCGTGCTCGGCGGCGCTGCGCCCAAGGGCTATTTCGACGGCAAGATCGTCCTCGTCGGCCTTGCCGCCGAAGGCACGTCGGACATCGTCTCGACCCCGCTCGCGGCGGAGAATTTTGGAGTGATCGTCCAGGCGGAGGCGGTCGATACGATGCTCGGCGGCGGTTGGCTCGCGCGGCCGCCGTGGGCCGGGGTGGTCGAGTGGGTGTTGGGCGGCCTACTCGCGCTGCTGGCGCTGGTTGCGGGATGGCGGGGACGGGCGCCGAGGATCGCGTTCGCACTGGCTTTCGTCGCGGTGCCGATCGTCAGCTGGCTCGCCTTCGGACGCTGGTCGCTGCTGATCGATGCGGTTCGGCCCCTCGAAGTGGGGACCGGGGCGCTTGCCGGCGTGGTCGTCGGGTTGTTCGCGGATTCACGGCGGGAGCGTGAGCGGCTGCGCCAGGCGCTCGTCGACGAGCAGATGGCGGCAGCGCGGACCGAGGGCGAGCTGCAGGCGGCGCGCGAAATCCAGATGAGCATGGTGCCGCCGCGCGCCAAGCTCGGCAAGGTCGACCCGCGGCTCGACGCCGACGCCTTGCTCGAGCCGGCGCGATCGGTCGGCGGTGACCTCTACGACCTCGCGCGGCTCGACGAGGACCGGGTCGGTTTCTTGATCGGCGACGTTACGGGCAAAGGCGTGCCCGCCGCGCTGTTCATGGCGATGTCGAAAGCGCTAACCTCCTTCGTGCTCAACCACGACAATGTCGACCTCGGACGCGCCGCCGCGAGCGTGAACCAGGAGCTGTTGCGCGGCGGCGCCGATACGCTCAGCGTGACGATGATCATCGGCATCCTTGACCTGCGCAGCGGCGCCGTGTCGCTGGTCTGCGCCGGGCACGAGGACCCGATCACTTTGAGCGCTGACCGCAAGGTGCAAAGCCACCGTCTTGAAGGCGGCCCGCCACTCGGGCTGGTCGACTATTCCTATCCGGTGGAGAGCCTGGCGCTTGGCGCTGGCGACACGCTCCTGCTCGTCACTGACGGCATCACCGAAGCGCAGGACCGCGCCGGCAAGCTCTACGGCCGTCACGAGCTGCTCGGCGAAGTCGCGCGCAGGGCCGATGGCGCAACCAGGCTGTGCGAGGGCCTGCGGGATTCGGTGCGCGGGTTCGAAGGCGGGATCGAGCCGACCGACGATCTGACCGTGATGGCCCTGCGCTACCTCGGGCCGAAGCCCTAGCGGACGATGACCTCGACGCGGCGGTTGGCCGGGTTGCTGACATTGTCTGCGGTCGGCTGCTTGAGCTCGCGCTCGCCGCGGCCGACGGCGCTCATGATCGAACGGTCGAAGCCCTTGCTCGCCAACAGGTTGAGGATCTGCTCAGCGCGCTTCTGCGACAGGGCGTCATTATCGGCGTCGCTGCCGACCGTGTCGGTATGGCCGGTAACCTGGACCTCCGCGCCGGGCCGCTTGGCGATCTCGGCACGCAATTCTTCCAGCACCGGGGCGGACTCCGGCGTGATGTCGGTGGTGCCTTCCGGAAAATAGAGCGTGAAGCTCTTCGCCGGCGGCGGAAGGTCGCTGACCAGGGCCGCTTCGGCCGGTTTCAATGCGTCGATTGGACGAATCGAAGGATTGGCGGCGCCGAGCGTCGCGCGGCTGTTGGCTTCGGTGACGATCGCGTCGGTCGGCTTTCCGCCGGACTCGAGGATCGCGACCTTGCCGTGGCCGCCGTCTTCGTCGGGCAGCAGGACCATCGACGAATGGGCGCAACCGGCAAGCGCGACGGCCGCGGCCGCAGCGACGGCGCGCAGCTTCACTTGGGCACCTCGACGATGAAGCGCGTGCCGCGCACTCCGAGGAGCGAGTTGGGCGTGCGCACCTGCATCGCGTCGCGGCCGGACTTGGCGATCTTGCCTGAAACGACCGCGAGCGAGCCGCGGTCGACCTGAGTGATGAACGAGCCCTGCTGGCGCGTCCGGTCATATTCGAACTTGCTGACCGCGATCCGGCTGTTGGGGCCGACAGCGAAGCGGGTGTTGTCGATGAACGTCAGGCTGATGCGGCCGTTCTTGCCGGTCACGAGATAGTCGCCGGCCTGAAGCTCCCGCCCGGTGGTCGCTGGAAGGCTCGTCGCGCCGCGCTGGACCATCGCGATTCCGGTGCTCGATTTGACCCTGGCGATCTCGGCCGATGCCGCAGACGCGGCCAATGCGATCGACGCCGCCACAAGAACCAGCTTGCGGATCATGGTGATCTCCCCCCTGTTGCCCGTTCATGTCATACTGCTTGGCGTGGGGGCGCGCGAATCAAATCCTGTAAAGTTGCGCGTTCGCCTGTCCGGCCCGGACGCGATCCATGATGCGTTGATCGCAGCACATTCGTTCGCCGAGCGTGCGGCGCTTGATGGCGCTGACGCATCGCGGCTGGCGATCGTGGTCGAGGAGCTCGTGACCAATCTCTACGATCACGGCGGATTGAGCGATGCGGATGAGTTCGAGGTCGATCTGGTCCTCAACAGCGCGGACGTGATCGTGACCATCACCGATCCGGGCCGACCGTTCGACGCCCGGCGCATCGCCGACGATGTGCGGTTGCCGGACCGAGGCGGCGGCGCGGGGCTTCGGCTGGTCCGGTCGTGGGCGAGCACCATCGACTATCGGCGCATCGACGGACGCAACCGGTTGGTGGTCTGGCTACCGCTCGCCGGCGAGTAGCCGGGGCGCGGTCTCGCGCATGGCGAAGAAAATCGGAAGCACGGCGAGCGCGACCGCCGCGATCATCGCGCCCGGCGCCATCGCCCAGTGCGTCCGTTCGACCACGAGCTGGGCCACCCATGGCGTAAGGCCGCCGAACACCGCGGTCGCCATTGTCGCGCCGAGCGCAAGCCCGGTGACCCGGCCTTCGCCGGGGAATTGCTCGGCAGTGGCGACCGCCCCGACCGCGCTGACCCCTCCGGCGACTGCGGCGAGGAGGACCGCGCCGAGCAGTGCCTGGAGCTGCGATCCGCTCGCCATCAGCGCGAACATCGCGGTTGGCAGGAGCGCGCTTAGCAGCGCAAGCGCGATCAGCACGGGGCGGCGGCCGATCCGGTCCGACCAGAGCCCGACGAACGGGGTGACGAGGATCACCACTACCGCTGCGACCGTCGACAGCCACAAAGCGACACGTTCGGTCAGCGAGCCGGCGCTCGACAGGAAGGCGGGCACGTAGGTGATCCCGACATAATAAGTGATCGAGCCCAGCGCCGAGATCGAGAAAGCGCGGAGAATCCCGCCGAAATGGTGGGTGAGGGCATAGCGCAGCGGTTCGGCGGGCACGCTGCCCGCGGCGCGCTGGCGCACGAACTCCGGGGATTCGTGCATTGCCGAGCGCGCGACCCACACGGTCCCGGCGAGCGCTGCGCCGAACAGGAAGGGGATGCGCCAACCCCAGGCGTCGAGGCTCGAGTCGCTCATCAGGGTGGCGGTGAGCGCCGCAAGGCCGACCGCGAGCAGCGCTCCGATCTCGCTCGCGGCCGACGCCGAAGATGCGATCAGGCCGCGGCGATCCGGCCGTGCGCCTTCGAGCAAGTACGCGACGACACCGGTATATTCGCCGCCGACCGAGAACCCCATGACGCAGCGCAGCGCGAGCAG
>Ga0070666_10001088_pt1 | contig 16575 bp, 12 predicted proteins | sample KBSS23metaG_FD_64677 | JGI IMG/M metagenome (GOLD analysis project Ga0070666, IMG submission 64677) | Switchgrass rhizosphere microbial communities from Kellogg Biological Station, Michigan, USA - KBS S2-3 metaG | ecosystem: Host-associated > Plants > Roots > Rhizosphere > Soil ... | reverse complement strand
CGGTCGTGGCGCGCGAGGTCGTAGTGCTCGTTCAACGCCTGGTTGTCGCCGTACCCGAGGAAAACGACGCTCTGCCAGTTGAGCTTGTAGGCGAGGAGGATCGAGCTCGAGAGCGCGGCGTCGCGGCGGGTGGTCGCGGGGTCCGTGTAGAGGCCGGGATGCCGGTCGACCGAGACATACTGCACGATTCCGCGGAGGAAGGCGCGATTCGTGAAGTTGTAGGTGGCCTTCAGCCGGTGGACGACGGCCGTGTAGAGACGCCGGCGGTTCCCCGCGTCGTCGTCGATGTTGATCCACTCGAGCGCTTCGTTCAGACGAAGCTCGAGATGATCCTGCGGCTGGATCCGGGACGTGAGCGTGAACGAGCCGCCGTGTCCGCGCCGGGCGTTGGCGTAGTCGATCTGATCGCCCCATTCGCCGCTCACGGTGATCTGGCCGAAGACGCTCGAAGGGGTGAGCTGGAGATAGATCGAGGCGAAGTTCTTCGGAATGAGCTTGTCGCCGACCCGCTCGGTCGAGACGAGGTAGTCGATCTCGCCCTGCAGGCTCCGCCTTCCCTGGAAGCTCAATCCGGGGAAGATCCGCTGGCGAAGGGTATGGCCGGACGTGTCCACCGTGTAGTCCTCGACGAGGAGCGGCGTGATCCGGTTGAAGAATCCCGTCGGATAGAAGCGCAGGAACGACTGCGCCTTGATTTCCCGGTATCCGACCTGCGGAATGAAGCCGTCGTCGGCGCGGAAGTCGTCCGAGATGTCGTGGTATTCGATGAACTCCTCGAACCGCCGCGTCGAATGGTCCCACGAGGCGTACGCGGCGTGTCCGGAGATGCGCTGACCCGTCCAGCCCGAGAAGAGCTGCGGCTGGTTCGGCGTCTGGGAGGCGGAGTACAGGAACTGTCCCTTCACCTGGTCGCCGTCGTTGGGCGCCCACTGAAAATCGGGCCCGAAGACCCGGTTGTAACCGGTGCCCTCGATCTCGCGGTCCGTCACGAGGAAGCTCGCGTAGGAACGTCCGAAATCCTTCCGGACCCGCCCGATCGCTGCGATCGAGGAAAAATCCTGGTCCACGAAGCTCGAGCTCTGCGGTCCCGGCACCACGACGCTCCCGCCGCCGCGGTCCTCGGTCACGAGGACGGTGTAGTTGGTGGAATCGATCTTTCCCGTGCCGCGCAGTCCCCAGCGGGGCGACGTGATCGTGCGGGTGTAGACGGCCTGGAGGGGAGTCGAGAAGAGGTCGAGCCCTTCGAGGAAGAACGGTCGTTTTTCCGGATAAAAGAGCGCGAAACGGCTGTTGGCGGAGATCTGCGCCACGTCCGATTCGACCTGGGAGAAGTCGGGATTGATCGTGCCGTCGATCGCCGTCTCGGCGTTCGGAAGCCATTTGACGTCGATGCCGCCATTGCCCCGCACGGGGTGATTGACGAACCGCGAGGACGGATCGCTCGAATCGACGCGCCGCCCGGTTTCGGTCGCGGTGACGTAGGGTGCGACGATGACGTGCGCGCCGGACGGCAGCCCCTCGAGGCCGACGAGGTCGCGCTCCTGGCAGATGAAGCAGTTCGAGCTGCGGGGCAGCCGGTTCGAGAAATACTGGTACCGGGTATCGCGCGTGGAGTTTCGATAGAACTGGATTCCCCATACCGGATGCGCGCTCGCGTCGTACCGCAGGCTCGAGAAGGGGATCCGGATCTCGAGGGTCCAGCCCGCCGCGCCGATCCTGCCCGCCGAATCCCAGAACAGGTCGACGGACGTGTCCTCATTGCCCGTCGAGTCGTCGGACACGGCGTCGTACTGGACTCCGCGGGGATTGGCGAGGAACATGAGGGCCGTCCGCCGGTCGTGGCGGGTGTCCAGCAGGATTCCCGCGTAGTCGGTGTCGGACGAGACGTTGTCGCGGTCCGCATAGGGCGCCCGGATGCGCGAAGGGTCGGGATCTCCGCACTCGAAGGCGGCGTAGAGGAACCGGTCGTCATAGGCGAGGTAGCCGACGGTTTTCACTTTCGGGGCGATATTGTCCCCGGGGTTCGTCTCGAAGAATGTTTCGACGCGCGCCGCGCCCTGCCAGCCGGGATCCGACAGATCGCCGTCGATGGTGATCGGGCCCGTGGCGCGGCGGATCTCGATCGGCGGCTCGCCGTTCTGTGCGGCGGCCGGTCCGGCCAGGAGCCCGAAGGCGACGATTCCGGCGGCGAACCTCATCTTTTCCGGATCCTCCCTGTGGGTCATACGGCCGGAGAGCGGCGAAGTTCCGATCCTTTCGCATGATCGCGAAGAATTTCGAACAGGAGAGAACGATGAAGGCTTCGATCATCTTCTCGAGGCTGTTCCTGTCGGTCGCGATCCCGGCAAACGCCCGGAATCCGACCGCCACGATCGACGTCGACGCCAGCGCCGGACGCCACGCCATCAGCCCCTGCGTCTACGGCGTCGCCCACGGGGACGCCACGACCCTTCGCGCGGAGCGGGGGGTCAACCCCCGCGGCCAAGCCGACACCGCCTCTCGTGATCTACCGGGCCCTCGTCCGAACCCGGGACTCCTCGAGCGAGCCCCTGTTTCTTCTCGAGCTCCAGCAGCAGGAGCTTCGCGACGGCCCTCGGCGTCGCGAACACGCCGAGGCCCTGGGGCGCCACGAGCTATCGCCGGCGCCTGGCCATCAAACGGGCGGACCCTTCTTGATCCGCACGGTCCCCGACGAGATCCGAATGCTGATCCTCGGGCCGCCGCCGTTCAACGGGCCTTTCGCGGTCTGCCACGACGATGAGCTCCGGCGGGAGACGACGATCTCCGGGAATTCCGAGAAGATCACGTCGTTGTCCTCGTCCACGCCGTTGACCTGCGCGTCGACCGTGCCCTTGTAGTTCGCCGGGAGGGTGAGCGTCACGTCGCCGCCGCCGCTCGAGAGCGAAACGCCGCCGGGCGTCTCTCGGCCCACGATGTCGCAGACGATGCTGCCTCCGCCCGAGGAAGCCTTGACCGATCCGCGGACGCGATGCAGACGGAGGTCGCCGCCGCCCGTCTTCGAGATCACGGAGCCCGCGCAGGAGTCGAGCAGGACGTCTCCGCCCATCGTCTCCAGTCGGGCGTCTCCGCTCACGCTCCCGACGCGCACTTCGCCGCCGTGCGTGATCGCGCGAAGGTCGCCCCGGACGCCGTCAATCTGAATGTCCCCCCCGGAAGTGGAGAGGTCGGCTCCCTTCCCGGCATCGGCCACGCGGATCTCGCCGCCATAGGTCACGATTTTCACGAACCCCGAGACCTTCCCGAGACGGACGTCGCCGAAGGGGAGAGTGGTCGAAAAATCGCCGGCGATGTCGCCCCGGATGATCGAGCCCTCCTCGTCCCCGGCGATCCGCGGAGCCCGGTGGGCGCGAGGGGTCCGGGGGACCGCCGGAACGGGCGGCACGGGAGGAACGGGCGGGACCGGCGGGACGGGAGGAACCGGGGGGACGTCCCCGTCGTCGCTCCACATCCGGTGCCCCGAGCGGCCCTTCGGAAGGAGAGACTTCGTCTGATCGGCCGAGGCTCCTTCCGCGAGGACCGAGATCTTTCCGTTCAACGTCGAGCAGCGGATCTCGGCGCCGCCCCCCCCGACCTTGCCGTCGTAGGTGCGGTTCATCGATTCGGAGATCTGGGCCGCGATCTCGGGACCGAGGTGGGAGAGCTCCCGGGAGAGCTCGGCGAGCTCTTCGCGGAGGCCGGAGAGATCCACTTCGGCGTCGTCGTCCGAGTCGTCGTCGTTGTCCCGGTGGGCCCTCTCCTTCATCCGGAGGTCGTGGCGGATCCGCTCGCGATCGGCCCGCATCTTTTCGCGCTCGGCGCGCAGACGCTCCGATTCGGCCGGCGCCTCCCGCGCGGGAAGGGGGAAGCTCGAGACGATGTCGCCGTTCATCGTGTGCCCGTGGAATTCGAACGCGGCTCGCGGCGGGAGCTGGAGCCGGATGTTGCCGTTGACCGTCTCGGCATCGATCCGGGAGCCTCTCGGAAGATCGGCCGCGGACGCCTCGATCGCGCCGTTGACGCTGCGGGCGCGGACGTCGTGCCGGGTGCCCGCGATCCTCACGCGGCCATTGACGGAGCTGGCATCGACCGCGCCGGCGACGCCGTTGACGGTGACCTGGCCGTTGACGGTGTGCGCGTCGAGAATCGTGTTCGGGGGGACCGTCACCGTATAGCGGCTGTCGATCCGGTAATGGCGTCCGCTCCGATTGATCTGGATGTCCCAGTGGCGCCCGCTCCGATGGGTCATGCGCGCGCCGGGCTCGACGGTGACGAGGCTGTACGCTCCGCCGCCGTCCGGGTGGAGCTCGATCCGGGTCTCTTCGAGGTATTTCCGGGCCAGCGCCGGCGAGTCGGCGCGCGCCGTCACTTCGACGGTGGCGGAGAAAGAGCTCCCCGCCGTGACCTGGATGTCGCCGCCGATGTTTTCGAGCGTGAGCGTCGTGAGCCCGGCCGCGTCGGAGAACCGGTCGGTCCGATTGGCGGACGCCGCATAGGAGTCGTCGGAACCCCGGGAGATCGCCGAGAAAGCGAGCAGCAGGAGACCGGCCGTGAGGACGATCCAGAGAGAGACGCGGTCGCGGGAGCGAGTGTGGCTGTTCATGCCGATAAGACGATGGGCCATGGGAAAGGTCACGCTCACAGCTGGATTCGCTTGAGCGCCGTCGCCGCCTTGACGCGAACGTATCCCGTCTCGCGATCGTCGCTCGCCTTTTCGCGAAGGGTCTCGATCGCGGCCGGATCGCGCAGCGTCACCGCCGCCTGGGCGAGGGCCTCGACCGCGATGATGCGAACGGCCGGATTCGTATCGGAACGGAGCGCGGCGAGGAAGGCGTCCCGCACTTCGGGCGAAGGAGGAAGCTGCGCGAGCGCCTCGGCCGCCTTCTTGCGCACGCCGGGATTCTTGTCCGCGCGGAGCGTCTCGACGAGCGTCGACACGATCTGCGGAGAAACGGGCGTCTCGCCGGCGTAGTGGCGGGAGACGAGATCGATCGCCTTGCCGCGCGCGCCCTCGGTCGAGCCCGACCCGGAGACCATGTAGGCGAGGACCTGCGACACGCCCGGGTCGTTCGGCTTTCCGAGGACGGTGTAGCGCGTCGTGACGTCGAAGGAGATGCCGATGCGGCCGTTGGGGTCTGCCGGCTGGAACGCGACGTTGGCGAGCTTGGGCTGCTTGGAGAGATCCGGAACCGAGCGGTCGGCTTCGAGGATCTGCCGCGGCGCCACGGCGACGGAGGTGGAGGCGGAGGACGAAACGGGAGCCGCCGGCTTGACGAAGCGGGAGGCGAGGAATCCGCCGATGGCCGCCACGGCCATCGCCGCGACCTGGAGCGCGGGCATCCAGCGACGCGAACGCATCGGGACGACGCGGCGGCGGGAGGTTTCGGCCTCGAGCATCGCGAGCGTTTCTCTGGCGAACTCGGGGTCCATCGTCGCGTCCGGATCGGCGCCGAGCCGGACCCAGGCGTTCTCCGCGGCATCGACCTCGCGCCGGCAGGACTCGCATTCTTCGAGATGAGTCTCGAGCGAGAGGTCGGCCGCGCCGGCGGCCGGATCGGCGAGGCGCTCGATCGAGCGCTCTAGGACGTCATGACATTCCATGTGGTGCCTCCCTCGGCAAAGATTCCCTTCAATGTTTCCATGGCGCGGAAGATCCGGGTCTTCACCGCGCCTTCGGTGATCTGGAGCGTCCGGGCGATGTCCGCGTACGGCATGCCGTGATACCGGGCGAGCACGAGCGCCTCGCGCTGTTCGTCGGAGAGCTGGTCGAGCGCGCGGCGGACGGCCTGCCGGCGCTGCCGGTCCTGCACGCGGCTGTCGGCCGACTCGGCCTTCGACGGCGCCTCGGCCACCGCCTCGAGCGGAACGACGACGGCGCGACGCGTCTTGCGGAGCCGGTCGCGGCTGGCGTTGGCGGCGATCGCGAAGAGCCACGAGGAGACCGCGGCCCGCCCATCGTATTGCTCGACTCGCGTGATCATCTTCAAGAAAACCTCCTGGGTGACTTCCTCCGCCTCGGCGCGGTTGGAGAGCATCCGATCCGCGAAGCGAAGCAGGGGCGCGGAATAGCGTTCGAACAGACCCGTCGCTCCCGCGGGATCGCCGCGTCGGACCATGTTCAGCAAGTCCAGGTCCGTCTTCAAGTTGGGATCCGTTCTCCGGCTCGTCCCGTCATCTCTTCACGTGAGTAGGACGAATTCTCTCCCGAAAGGTTACGGCAGGGGAGCGGGGGTCAGGGGCCGGGGCGGGAACGTGACCGTCGCCTTCCAGCCGAGCGCCTCGGCCGCTCCCGAAAGGAGCTTGCGCGCCTGCTCTTCGGCCCGGTCGTCCATGCCCGCCTGGCGGGCGGTCCGGGCGAGGCTCGTGCGCGCCCACGCCATCCACCGGTTTCGATCCGCCGCGGTGATCGGGTTGAACAGGCCGCTCTTCTCGTCGAACCACTCGAGCTTCGGATCGACCGAGAGAATCGACGGGCGCGGCATCCGGATCTCGACGGTGCGCGAGGCCGGGTGAGCGGAAACCGTCGCGCCGTCGCGCTGGAGATCGAACCCGCCGAGGACCGAGCCGCGCACCCGGAGTGTCGCGCTCTTGGGAAAGGACATGAAAAGGAAGCTCTTGAACTCTTCGTACTTCACGACGTCGGAAACCTGCACCTCGACGGTCGCGAGGCGGGCGATCTTGTTCATCGCCATGACGACGGGCGCCGAGTCGATCGAGGAGGCGGGCGTCGTTCGGTTCCGGTGGAGGAGCAGCTCGATGGTCGTGAAGAGAAAGAGCGCGGCGAGGAACCAGGGGAGCGCGGTGCGGAAAAACTTCGTCATCCCGTCGCCCCGTCAGGGATCGCCCCGCGAGATCTTCACCGTTCCCCGAGAGCCCATGGCGCGCATTCTAGCCGCTTGCCGCGGCCGGGCGATCCGCCTGACCGGAATACACGATTTCCCCTCGCCGTGCCCGAAGGAGACGCGGATCGTCGCGGGACCCGATCTACTTCTGGAACGCGTACGAGATCTTCAGGAAGAACTCCCGGTCCGAGCGGAGCAGGTCCCCCTGCGGGTTCAGAACGCGGCTGTCGCCGTATCCGAGGAACAGCACGCTCTGCCAGTTGAGCTTGTAGGAAAAGAGCGCCGAACCCTCGAACGATCCCGATCGCCGGTCGACGCCCGAGACCCGGTAGAGGTCCGGATCGGCCCGCACGTCGAGGTACTGCCCGATCACCCGCAGGAACATCCGGGACGTGAAGTTGTACGTGGCTTTCAGCCGTTCGATCTGGGCGGTGAAGAGGCGACCCCGCCGTCCATCGTCGCCCGTGACATCGAGCCATTGCCGGTCGCTGTTGAGATCGAGCTGGAGGTGGTCGGTCGGCTTGATCGTCGCGTCGAGTTCGAGTTCGCCCCCGCGCCCGACGCGGACGTTGGCCACGTCGGGATGCTCGCCGATGAACCCCTCCAGCGTGATCCGTGAGATCCGTCGCGAAGGATCGATCTGGATGAAGTAGGCCAGGTTCGTCGTCTCGATCGCGGTGTCCTCGATCCGGTCCTTCTGCTTGTAGTTCCAATCGAACTCCGCATTGAGGTTGTACCGCCCCGCCAGCACGAGCCCGGGGAACGTCTGGCGCTGCACCAGCCGATTGTTCGTGTCGGCGAAATAGTTCACGACGACGTACGGGGAGATCCGGCTGAAGAATCCCTTCGGGTAGACGGTGTAGCCGGCGTACTGGCGGTACTGGCGGAAGCCGACCTGGGGGAGGAACCCGTCGTCGGCGCGGAATGCGTCGCCGATGTCCTGGTAGGTCGATCGGAACGTCCAACGCGGCCCCGTGTGCAGCCAGGACAGGAACATCGCGCGGGAGGAGTAACGCCGGCCCGTCCACTCCGCGGCGAGGTCGGGGCGGTTCGGGGTCTGGGTGTCGCTGCCGAGCACCTGCGCCACGACCTGATCCTTCTCGCCCGGGCGCCACTGGAAGTCGGGCCCGAGCACCCGGTTGTGCCCTCCGCCGCTTCCCTCGATCTCCCGGTCGGTCAGGAGGAGGCCCCCGAACGAAGCTCCCACGTCCTGGCGAACCCGTCCGATCGCCGCGATGGAGGAAAAGTCCTGCGGCGCGAAACGGGAGGCCGTCGGGCCCGGCAGGATCACGCTTCCTCCGCCGCGATCCTCGGTGACGAGGAGCGTGTAGCTCGACGAGGCGATCTTGCCCGTCGCCCGCGCGCCCCAGCGGGGCGAGGTGATCGTCCGGGTGTAGACGGCCTGGATCGGGGTGTCGAAGAGGTCGACCCCCTCCAGAAAAAACGGGCGCTTCTCGGGGAAGAAGAGGGCGAAGCGGTTGTTGACACCGATCTGGCCGATGTCGGATTCCACCTGGGAAAAATCGGGGTTGATCGTCGCGTCGAGGATCGTGTTCGCGTTGGGCGTCCACTTCACGTCGACGCCGCCGTCTCCCCGCGCGGGACGATTGACGATTTCCGATCCCGCGCCGTCGCGCGTCCGCCCCTCTTCCTTCAGGGTCGCGTAGGGCGCCACGACGATGTGTCCGCCGGAAGGCAGCCCGCTCAGGCCCGTGATCTGCATCTCGTGGCAGAGCCAGCAGTTCGAGTTCCGCGGGATCGGGCTGCTGTGGAACGCGTACCGGAACTCGCGCGGGTAGTTCCTCCAGAGAAGGATTCCCCATTGCTGCGGATCCTTCGCGGGATATCGGAGGGACGAGAAGGGAATCCGGACCTCCGCCGTCCAGCCGGTCGCCGTGATCTTCGCGGCGGTGTCGTAAAAGAGATCGGGCGAGAAGTCCTCGTTTCCGTTGGCGTCGTTGTAGCTCGCGTCCCCCTGGATGCCGCGGGGATTGACGCGAAACTCGATCGCCGAGCGGTGGTCGTCGCGGGTGTCGAGAAGGATCGCCACGTTGTCGTCGGTCCCCACGACGTTGTCGCGATCGACGTACGGCGCGCGGATCTTCTCCGGGTGCGGGTCGCGGCAGTCGAGGCCGACGTAGAAGAATCGGTCGTCGTAGGTGACGCGGGCGATGGTCTGGACCGGAGGCTCGACGTCGTCGCCGGGCTGCGTCTCCCAGAACCTGTCGATGACCGCGGCGCCCTGCCAGCCGGGATCGGCGAGATCTCCGTCGACCGTGATGAGCCCCGCCGTCCTGGGAATCGGAAGGTCCGGAGGCGACTGCTGGGCCAGGAGCGGAAGCGCCGCGGCGAGCATCGCCGCCAGGGCGCATGATCGGAGCGATCTCGTCATGGACAACCTCCCCTCCCGCTATGACGAAAAATAGAGCGCAAGGTTTCGATATTCGGGGGATCGATCCGTCTTCGCGGGCGCCCGTTCAGATCTCCACGATCGAGACGGTCAGCGGCATCGCGCCGCGGGCGACTTTCGAGATGATGCAGTATTTCTCGGCGAGCTGCAGGGTCTTTTCGATCGCGGGACGGCTCGCCGCGAGAAGTGATGCCGGGACGGCGCAGGTGATGGCGATTCCCGTCATCTTGAATCCACCGGCGGGATCCTTTTCGAGCGTGCCGTCCACCGAGAGGGAGGGCTCGGCATAGCCGATGGCGAGCTTCTTCAGGAAGATCGCCCACGTTCCGACGAAACAGGTGCCGATGGCCGCCAGCAGCAGCTCTTCCGGGTTCGCGCCCCGTCCCGATCCGCCGAGCTCCGGGGAGGCGCCGATCGGGATCGTCACCGCTTCGGTCCGGCCGCCGCCCTCCGCGCGGGCAGTTCCGTGCCCCGCCCCGTCGCCGTCCCAGGCGATCGCGACACGGAATCGCTGGGCATCTTCTTGCGGAGCCTCTTTCGGAGCTTCTTTCGGAGCGTCGTCGGCCATGGCGGTCCCCCTCGCCCGATCATATCGGCTCGGCGCGCCATTCCGAGTTCCTCGCCCGAGTTGGATAGAATCCGCGCGGAGGAAAACGCATGATCGGCTCTCCGCTTCGTCTGGGAATCCTGTTCGCCCTCGCCGCCGGCACCGCCGCGGCGGCGGGTCCCGCCGCGGCGCCTTCCGGCGACGGCCTCGAGCGCACGCTCGCCGCTGTTTCGGCCCGGAGGATCGCGGCGCGCATCCAGTTCCTCGCCGACGATCTCCTCGAGGGGCGCGGCACGGGCGCCCGCGGTTCCGAGATCGCGGCGCGGTACATCGCCGCGCAGTACGCCGAAGACGGGCTGGAGCCGGCGGGAGACGCGGGCACCTACCTCCAGAATTTCGAAATGGTCGGCGTTTCGGCCGCGCCTTCGAGCGCGCTCGCCTTCGAAACCCCGAAGGGCAGGATCGAGCTGAAGAACGGAGAGAACTCGGTGCTCTCCTCGCGCGACCAGCGTCCGGATGTCGCGATCGACGCCCCGGTCGTTTTCGTGGGGTACGGCATCACCGCTCCCGAGATGCACTGGGACGATTTCGCCGGGGGTGACTACGCGGGCAAGCTCCTGATCTGCCTCGTCAACGACCCCCCTTCCGAGGATCCGGCCTTCTTCGGCGGGAAGGCGCTCACGTATTACGGCCGGTGGACGTACAAGTACGAGGAGGCCGCCCGGAGACACGCGGCGGGAATCCTGCTCGTCCACACGGATTCCTCCGCCGGCTACGGCTGGCAGGTCGTGCGCAACTCGTGGTCCGGCGAGCAGGCCCAGCTGCCTCTCGAATCGGGTGCGCGGGACGTGCCCTTGAACGGATGGATCACGCGGGACACCGCGAAGCGTCTCTTCGCGGAAAACGGAATGGATCTCGACGACATGATCGCGAAAGCCGGAAAGCGGGGCTTTTCCCCGGTTCCGCTCCCGACCCACGCCGCCGGAAAGCTCTCCTTCCAGATCCGCCGCTACAAGACGGAGAACGTCGCGGGCGTGCTGCGCGGCTCGGATCCCTCGAAGAAAGACACCTACGTGGCGTTCAGCGCCCATTTCGATCATCTCGGGGTCGGAGCGCCCGACGACCGCGGGGACACGATCTACAACGGCGCCGTGGACAACGCTTCCGGGACGGCGGTCATGCTCGAAATCGCCCGGGCGGCGGCCGACGGCCACTGGCGCCCGAAACGGTCGATCCTCTTTCTCGCGGTGACGGCGGAGGAGCAGGGTCTTCTCGGATCGCTCTACGCGGCCAAGCATCCGCCGGTGCCGGCGGAGAAGATCGCGGCGAACTTCAACATGGACGTGACCTCCGTGCACGGCGAGACGACCGACTTCACGCTGCTGGGAATCGATCGGACGACGCTCGAGCCGCTGGCGGGCTCGGTCGCGCGTTCGATGAACATCAAGCTCGATCCCGACGCGCATCCGGAGCAGGGCTCGTACTTCCGGTCCGATCATTTTTCGCTGGTACGCGTCGGAATTCCCGCGGTCAACGTCGAGCCGGGATGGGTGCTTCGCGGCCATGACGCCGCTTACGGAGAGAAGCTCTTCAACGACTACAACGAGCACCACTACCATCAGCCGTCGGACGACTACGATCCGAAATGGGATCTCTCGGGAAGCGTGCAGGAGGCGAAGTTCGTGCTGAAGCTGGCCGGTGCGGTGTCGGATGCCGCGGCGATGCCGAAGCTGAAGAAGGACAAAGGATTACCCGCCGCCGTCGCGCTCTCGAAGTAATCGCGGGAGCGGCTCTCGCGGCGGCGGCCTGCGCGGGGAAGCCGAAGCCCTCGCCCGCCATGCGCGCTCTCTCCGCGGCGCCGAAGGTCGAGGTCTCGGGCACCGTCCTCGATCTCGAAGGCCGCCCGGTGCCGGGCGTCGAGGTCGAGGGGCTTCCCCGGGGAGCGGACTTCCCGTGGTGCGCGCCGGCGACGACCGACGCGCACGGCCGCTTCACGCTGCACCTGGCTGCGCCGGCCGAATACTCGTTCCTGATCCGGCGCCACGACCTCGCGGTCCTGACGCCCGAAAAGAGCGACCCCGGCTACGTCGACGTTTCGACGCGGCCGGGGCGGGAGATTCGCGGCATCGTGCTCCGGTTCGACGCCGCCGCTTTCGGGGAGTGATCCCTCAGTTCGCCCCGATCGAGACGGGGCCGTTTTCGGTCGACAGGCGGACGGACGCGTTCTCGGCGCCGAAGGCGATCGACTTGTGGCGATCGTCCCAGTTGCGGCGCGCGTTCCGGCACGGGGATCCCGAGCAGCGGAAGGGCGAGTGGCCCGCGGACTCGACGAAGACGCCCGAGGCGTAATCGTCCGCGAGGCCGAGATGCACGGGGCCGTTCTGCGTCCGTCCCTCGAGCTCGCCGCCGTTCCAGGCGGTGCCCTGGAGGTTCACCGAGAGCGGCCCGTTCTGGGCGTGCACCCGGATCCGTCCGGCGCCGCCCTCGACGCTGATGGGGCCGTTGGTCGTCCGCACGTCGATGTCCCCCGCGGAGGCGAAGAGGCTGACCGGTCCGTTCTCGCTCCTGACCGAGGCTTTCCCCTGGAAGCGGGAGAGGCTGACCGGGCCATTGCGGGTCTCGATCTGCACGGAGGAGCTCTTCGGCGCGCGGATGATGAGATGGGCCGTCCACTCGTCGTTCTCGGGGCCCTCCACGGAGATCGTTCCGCCGTGGCGGACCAGATGGATGCGGCCGAGGAGCCCGGCCTCGTCGTCGGGCGCGGCCTTGCAGGCGGCGATCTCGAAATCGGGGCCGTCCGAGCCGATGACGGTGATCCCGCCGTTCTCCGACGGGCTCGCGACGAGGGGCGCCGCCTCGTTTGGCCGGATCGTCAAGTGCTCTTCCGCGACCGTGGCGTCGCGGTCGTCGAACTCGACGTGCCAGTCGCTGCATCGCGTGATCTGCGAATCGCCGTGGGTACGGGTGGAGTCGTGGTGGCGCCAGCGGGCTTCGGCTCCGCCCGCGAAGGCCAGTGCGGCGAACAGAGCGAGCGTCACGGGGACGTGTTTCATAAATGCTCCTTCGACCTTCAGACGGCGCCCGGCGCCAAAGGTTTCGGCCGGAAGCGGCGCAGAGTCTCCTCGGCGAGCCCGGCAACCTTCCCGGCTTCGGCGGGAGACTCCCATCGCAGGCGCACGCGGCGCGAGAGCAGGTCCTCGGCGGTCGTTGCGAGGCCCGATTCGATCCCCCAGACGAGGTCCGACACCGTGTAGGGCAGGAAGGCGGAAATCGGACGCGCGAGCTCCGGCTCGCGCGCCATCCGTTCGACCGCTTCGAGCGCTCCCGAGCCTTCCCGCTCGAAGATCCGATCCGCGTGGGCATCGGAAAGATCGAGCTTCTCGAACGTCTGCCGCCGCACCGCCGCACGAAAGGCTTCCGGGTCGGGAATCACGCCATCCGCGAGCGGGGATTCCGGGCGCTTCCCTTCCGCCGTCCGACCGAAGTCGCGGGAGAGGATGCGCTCCGCGCGGTCGAGGACGCGCTCGGCCGTCCGGCGCGCGGTCGTCAACTTTCCGCCGACCGAAACGAGCAGGCGGGGAATCGCCTCGGTGATGCGCTCTTCGCGCGACACGCCGGCGGGCGAGCCCGCGCGGGATGGCGGCGGAGCCGCGAGAGGACGAACCCCGGCAAATCCCGCGCCCAGGGCCTCCCCGTCGAGGCGCGCCCCCGGAAAAGATCGGCGGATCGCGCCGAGGAGCTCCGCGCGATCTTCGAGCGTCGGAATGATGTCGTCCGGAGCGCCGGGATCGTCGGCGTCCGTGGTGCCGACGAGCGTGCCGCCCCGCCACGGAATCGCGTAGCAGCGGCGGGCGCTCGCGTCGAGCATCACCACCGCCGCCGAGACCGGCAGGGTTCCGGGAGGAAGGAAGAAATGCGATCCGCGCGACGGGCGGACGAACATGGGCAGCTCCTCGTCCACGAGCCCCGCGATCCCGTTGGACCACGGCCCGAGCGCGGCGACCACGATGCGGGAGCGGATCGCCAGAGTCTCCCCGGTCCGGAGATCGCGCGCCGAAATCCCCGAGGCCGCGCCCCCCTTCCCGCGATCGATCCTCTCGACCGCGCAGTAGGAGCGGAGCGCCGCCCCGCGGCGTGCCGCGTCGCGGAGATAGGCGAGCGTCAGGAGCGCGTCGTCGGCCTGCGCGTCGAAATACCGGAACGCTCCCCGCCACCCCTCGGGAGCGAGACCGGGCGCCTCGCCTTCGAGCCGGGGATCGCCGCGGCCGAGAAAACGCGTCGGGCCGGCGGACGACGATCCCGCGAGCAGCCGATAGAGCGCGAGCCCGAGGGCCAGAGCCGCCTTCGACGGCGCGCCGCTCTCGCCGACGGGAAAGAGGAACGGCAGGGGCCGCACGAGATGCGGCGCGAGCCGCGACAGGATTGCCCGCTCGCGGCAGGACTCGCGAACGAGGCCGAAGTGGAACGACTCGAGGTATCGCTGCCCGCCGTGGATCAGCTTCGAGGACTTCGATGAGGTGCCGGAGGCGAAGTCCCCCTTCTCGACGAGCGCGACCGAAAGGCCTCGCCGGGCGGCTTCCCGCGCGACGGCGGCGCCGGTGATGCCGCCGCCGATGATCGCGAGGTCAAGGAGCGTCGAGGAACGCATCCTGCAGGACGGCGGCTCGCCACCGGGATTCGAGGATCACCTCGAGCTCGGCGAGGGTCGTGGGGCGACCCGCGGCCACGCGCGCCACGGCGGTCTTCGAGACGAGGAATCCGGGGTCGAGGTTCAGCGTCGCGGCGACTTCCTCTTTTTTCTTCGAGAGCTGGACGACCCGCCGCTCGAGGGAAGGGTCCGGCCGCCGGCCGGGGGCAGGAAGGGCCGGCCAGTCTTCGGGAGACGACACGTTCGCGTTCTGGATGGCCGACTGGAGCTCCCGGAGCAGGGCGCCGGGGAGCGCCCGGGGGAAGCGCCGGAGGGCGGTCGCCGGATCGGCCGCCGCCGAGCGCGCCAGGACGATCAGGTCCTCGGCGGAGAAGACGCGGAAGAGAGCGCGGTCCGTTTCCCGGGCGATGCGATCGCGGGCCGCCGCGAGCTCCCGGAGATAGGCGAGCTCCTTGCGCCCGAGCGCGCCCGAGCCCTTCACGCGCCAGGCGTCCGGGTCCGGGGGCTTCGCCGCGCCCCGGATCGTGCGGATGACGACCGCGCGGCACTCTTCGGCGTGCCAGGCCCTTCGCCCGAGCGCGTCGAGCTCGGCGCCGAGAATCTCCCCGAGCTCCTCGAGGCGCTCGACGTCCATTCTCGCGTAGGCGAGGAGCTCCTCCGAGAGGGGCCGCCGGCACCAGTCCGCGCGTTGATGCTTCTTCTCGAGCACGATCCCGAAATATTTCTCGTAGAGGTCCGAGAGCCCGAACTTCGGCAGGTTCAGGAATCGCGCCGCGAGCATCGTGTCGAAGACGTTCTTCGGATCGAAGCGATAGCGCGCATGGAGGAGCCGGAGGTCGAAGTCGGCGCCGTGGAGGACGAGCGCGCGGTCTTCGAGATCCCGGAAGAAGGGCTCGAGGTCTTCCGCCCCGGGGTCGTGGACGCGCACGCGATCCGCGTAGGCGACCTGGACGAGGCAGAGCCGCTCGCCGTAGCGATAGAAGGAGTCGCCCTCCACATCGAGCGCCACCCGGACCGGGTTCGCCTCGCGGAGCTCCGCGAGCGCGGAGAGACCCGGAAGGACGGGCAGCGGGAAAGATTCGTTCGTCGGATTCACCCGCCGATCTTATACGGCGGGTCGGAGTGCCGGGGCGACGGGCGTACACTTCGCGCACGGAGGATTTCATGCAGAAAATCATCTCGGCTTCGATCGGATTCCTCTTCGTCGCGGCGGGAGCGCTTGCCGGCTCGCTCGCGGGCGTGACCATGCCGGACACGGCGACGATCGGGGCGAAGACCGCGAAACTGAACGGGATGGGGCTGCGCACGAAGGTGTTCTTCAAGATCTACGTGGCCGGCCTCTATCTCGAAAACCCCACCCGGGACGCCGCGCGGGCGCTCGCCTCCGACGAGGCGAAGCGCGTCGTCATGCACTTCCTCTACAAGAACGTGACGAAGAAGCAGCTGGTCGAGGCGTGGGAGGAGAGCTTTGCCGACGCGTCGCTCTCGCCGGATCTGCGGAGGGACGCTTCGCTCTTCGAATCGTGGATGGGAGACGTCGCCGCGGGGCAGGAAATCGTCCTGACCTACGAGCCGGGCAAGGGCACGATGGTTCAATTCGCCGGGCAGGAAAAGGGAACGATCCCCGGGCCGGACTTCATGCGGGTGCTGTGGCGGACGTGGCTGGGGCCGAAGCCGCCGACGCAGGATCTGAAAAAAGGCATGATGGGAAATTCCTAGGTTTGAGGGCGTGGACCATACGCCCCGTTATACGGGACGCCGAGGCCCGGCCGGCGGGCTTAACGTACGTCCGAGTACGCCGCGCCCGCCGGCCCGGGCCTCGGCGCGCGTCTTCCAGCACGTCTGGCCGCGCCTGCGGTTCGAGCGGGTAGCCGGCGGCGGCCGCGATCGCCCGTCGGGCTCGCGCCTCGCCGCGCCTTGAAGGTGGAACAGCGGAGATCGCGAATGGAGCGCGCGTCTTCCAGCACGTCTGGCTGCGCCCGGGTCTCGAGCGCGTAGCGCGTTGACTGGTCGCGAATCACGAGTCTCGGATCACGGTCAGGATGCCGCTTCCCGTGAACGAAACTCGAGGCTTTCGCGAGCATCACTTCTCCGTCATTGCGAGGAGCGAAGCGACGAGGCAATCTCAGGT
>Ga0070666_10001084_pt1 | contig 16622 bp, 19 predicted proteins | sample KBSS23metaG_FD_64677 | JGI IMG/M metagenome (GOLD analysis project Ga0070666, IMG submission 64677) | Switchgrass rhizosphere microbial communities from Kellogg Biological Station, Michigan, USA - KBS S2-3 metaG | ecosystem: Host-associated > Plants > Roots > Rhizosphere > Soil ... | reverse complement strand
GATCAACCACACGACCTTCGCCACCGGCTGCTGGCCCGAGCATCACGGCGTCGTCTCGAACACGTTCCTCGACCCGAAGCACGGCTGGTTCTCCCACGCCACCGACCAGGACGACGCCATCTGGCGCACCGGCTGCGAAACCATGTGGGAAGCTGCCGAACGCCAGGGAGTCCACGCCGCGGTCTTCAACTTCGTTGACCGCTGGCGCGGCAAGAAACAACTCGCCAGCATCGTGAACCCGGAGGTCCCGTGGAAGGATCACGAAGACGACGAAACGATCATGCAACGCGCGCTGAAGGCCCTGAACGACAACAGCCCCAGCCACCCGCGCCTGATCACGCTCTATTTCGAGTATCCCGACAGCGTGGCCCACGGCGACGGCGTAACCGGCTCCAAGACGCAGGACGCGGTGCGCCGCGCCGACGCCGTCGTCGGCCGCCTGATGGCGGCGCTAAAAGCGCTGCCATCGGGTCGCGAGGGCACGCTACTGGTCGGCACCGACCACGGCATGAAGGATACGACCGGCTTCATCAACGTGACACGCCTGATGAACATGTACGACATCAAGGCAACGGTGTCGGTCGATGGCGCCAGCGCCTTCCTCTATCTCGACAAGGGCGAAAGCGCCGATCGCGTGCAGAAAGCGCTCAGCGGCTACGGCTATGCCTTCAACGTCTACCGCACCGGCCATTACCCGCCCTTCGCGCATCTCGGCACGGGCATTCGCGTCGGCGACCTGATGCTGGTCGGCAAGCCGCCATATCGCATGGTCGATGCCAGTGCGCTGCCATGGTTCGTGAACTGGACAGGCGGTAACTGGCTATGGGCACCGGTAGTCAACACCGGCTCCGGGGTGGTCCCATCGACGCACGGTTACGATCCGGCGGTCGTCGACATGCACGGCATCTTCTACCTCTGGGGCGCCGGCGTCCGGCCGGGCGAGATCAAGCGGCTCGACCAGGTCGACGTGCATCCCACCGTCATGAAGCTGCTAGGATTGCAGCCGGGACGGCTGATGGACGGCCACGCAATCGCAGCGGTGCAATGATGGACGACAGGACCCGAAACGAACACGTCGCGCGCGTGCAGCGCGACGGCTTCACCATCGTCGAGAACGCCATCGAACCCGCGCTGGTCGATGCCCTGGGCGCCGCACTCGATCGACTGGAACGCGAGCGCGACGTCAAACCAGCGATGAACGGCTTCGAGGGCCACAAGACCGTCCGCATCTACAACCTGCTCGTATTCGGCGATCCGTTCCTGCGCGTGCCGGTGCACGAAAGCGTTCTGCCCGTCATCGAAGGCGTGCTCGATCCCGGTTGCCTGATCTCGTCGCTGTCCTCCATCGCCATCGATCCCGGCGAAGCCGCGCAGCCCATCCACGCCGACGACATGGTGATCCCGCTGGAAAAACCGCATCGCGCCATCGTCTGCAATTCGATGTGGGCGCTGACCGATTTCACGGACGCCAACGGCGCCACGCGCCTGGTGCCCGGTAGTCACAAGAAGCCCAACCCCGACTACGGTGGCCGGTACGACACCGTGCCGGGTGAGATGAAGAAGGGCAGCGTGCTGATCTGGGATGGGTCGCTCTGGCATGGCGGCGGTGCCAACCGCACCGACACGCGCCGCACCGGCATCGCGATGAACTACTGCGCGGGCTTCATCCGCCAGCAGGAGAACCAGCAGCTCGGCCTCTCGCCCGAATTGGTGAAATCGTTCTCGCCGCGTCTCCAGGAGTTGGTGGGCTATGGCGTCTACCAGGGCCTGATCGGCCATATCGACAAGAAGAGCCCGGCGCAGTTGCTGAACGGCGGCGGCGACTTCCAATCCATCTGGAACAGGACATGAGATGAAGAAGAACCCGTTCGGCTCGCTGGGCCAGGTGAGCGCGTTGACGCTGGGCGGCGGCGGCATCGGCCAGATCTGGGGCGCTAATACGCGTGCGGAATGCACCGCCACGATCCATGCCGCCGTCGACGCCGGGATCGATCTGCTCGACACCGCCCCGATGTATGGCAATTGCGAAGCCATTGTCGGCGAGACATTCGCCGGCAAGCTGCCCAAAGGCTTGCGCGTCACGACCAAATACGGCCTCGGCACGCCGGCGCCAAGCAAGGTTGAGAAACTCCTGACGGCATCGCTGGAGAAGAGTCTCGCCACCATGCGGCTCGATCACGTCGACATCTTCTTCCTGCACTCGAATATCTGTGAAGACGACTATGTCTTCGCCCGGCGGCCGGACATGCAGGACCAGTTCGCGACGCGCTGGTCGATCTACGCGGAGTGCCTGATCCCGGCGTTCGAGAAGCTTAAGGCGGCCGGCAAGATCATGACCTGGGGCATCACGGGCTCCGGCGTGCCGGACACCATCATTCGCGCGTTGAAGCACAACAAGAAGCCCGCTTATGTGCAGGCCGTCACCAACCTGCTGGACAGCGCCGGAAGCCTGCGCCGCTATGCAGAGCCTGCCAGGCCGCGCGAGATCATCCGCGTGGCGAACGAGCAGGGCGTGGGCGTGCTGGGCATCCGCGCGGTGCAGGCGGGCGCATTAACGGTAGCGATAGATCGCGAATTGTCGGCGAACAACCCGGATCGCACCGACTACGAGCGCGCCGCGCCGTTCCGCGCGCTGGCGAACGAGATCGGAGAAGACCCCGCGGTACTGGCGCACCGCTACGCCTTGGCCATGCCGGGCGTACCCACGGTAATCCTGGGCGTGAAAAACCGCACCGAACTGGCGCAATGCGTCGACGCCGCCGCGAGGCCGCTGGATGCCGCGACCATGAAGCGCATCGATGCGCTTCGGTTGCGCGCCTAGAGCCCGCCCGCGAACAGGTCGATCTTGCCGATCGGCACGCCGTTCGACCGCAGGATGCCGTACGCGGTTGAGAGGTGGAAATAGAGATTGGTCGTCGCGAACACCGTCAGCCATTGGCCGGACGGCAGCGTCGGTTCCATGCCGTTGCCAAGTTTCACTGTAAGCGGAACGTCCTCGCGGCCGGTAAACTGCTCCGGCTTCAGCGCGGCGAGATAAGCCTTCGCCGCATCGATCTCCGTGTGAAATTGCGCCAGCGTGAGCGTGTCGGGGATTTCGGCCGGGACGGTCAGTCCTGCAACGCGCGCCGGCCACAGCCGCGTGAAATTGCATAGCACCATGATCTGGAAGCGCAGCGGCTGCATGTCGTCGATCAGGCGCCAGTCCAGAATCCTCTCCGGATCGATCCCTTTCGAGGCCGCGTACTCGCTGCCCTTGTTGAGCAGATGCGACGCAGTGGTCAGCAGACGAGAATACAGGTCGACAAAGGTGAAAAGGTTGGTCGCCATGACACGCTCCAGAATCGATAGGCCCGCGGCGATCTTACGTGCCCTGCTGGATGAACGGCACCTTGGCGAACAGCTCGCGCTCGCGACCGCGCGGATCGTTCTCCATCCGGCAGGTGGTGTCGAAGATCATGGTCTCGCGGTTGGGCAGGGTATATGGCGTCCAGCGCGGGATCGCGGCGTTGTTCGGATTGCCGGTGCGGGCGAACGCGATGAACGTATCGCTGACCTTCGCCGCCAGCGCCCGCGCCTCCGGTCCGTTGCCGGTGATCGCGCCTTCCTTGTCCGTGTTATCGAAGGCAAGCGCGATATCGGTCGTGTGCGGCGCGCTGTCGTGGAACGGCGTGCGGAAATCGACCTGGTAGGCGTAGGCGGGCGAGCGCGTGACGGCACGGGCCTCGTCCTCGATGATGGCGCCCCGCCAGGAACGGCCGGCTGTGGTCGCCTTGAAGAACAGATCGGTCGGCGTGATGCCGGGAAACCACTCGCGGTACTTCGCGATCACGATCTCCGGATCGATATCGACGCGGTAGTTGGGGGGAAGCCGTACCGGCAGCTCCTCCCAGGTGAGATTGTAGGCCCAAGCGTCCTGGATGAAGGCGCGGGTCTCGTCATGCGTGTTGCCGATCATCATCGGGATATCGAGCGATTGCGCGGGAGCATCGGGATAGAAGGGGTGGCGGGTCAGCGTCCGCTCGTCGAGCACCGGGCCGAAATAGACGCCGCCGGAGCCGACGATTGGGTCGACCACTTTCAGGCCGGCTTTGAGCTGGTCGACAGAAAGCTTGAGCAAGTCCTTCGTGTTCGTGACATTGAGCGCTGTCATGAACGCCCGCGTGCGCTTCGTCGCGTTGAACGGTCCGGACGCCGTCACCTGCTGGCCGCTCATGGTGGTGGCACGGTGAAACAGGCCCTTGGCGTTCGGCTGCGCCATCATGGTGGCGATCTTGGCGCCCCCGCCGGATTGGCCGAACACGAAGACGCAATTCGGGTCACCGCCGAACTCGGCGATGTTGTCCCGCACCCATTGCAAGGCCTGAGTGAGATCGAGCTGCCCGCAATTGCCGCTGTCCGGGAAGTCTTTGTCGAGGCGCTGAAGGAACAGATAGCCGAAGGCGTTGAGGCGGTGGTTCACCGTCACCACAACGGCGTCGCCCCGCTTGCAGAGGTTCACGCCATCATAAAGCGGGCTGGAGCCCGATCCGTTCGAATACGCGCCACCATGGATGTAGAACATCACCGCCCGCTTGCTGCCGTCGCGCAGCGCAGGCGTCCAGACATTGAGGAAGAGGCAATCTTCCGATGTGTTGGTCTCGCCACTTCCCTGCGGCGAACCTGGACCGTAGGCAAGGGCATCCTTCACGCCAGGCCAATCGTCCGGCAAACGCGGCGGCTGGAAGCGCGTCAGCGCCGTGTCGGCGCCATAGCGGATGCCCTTAAAGACGTTGATGCCGTGGTCGACGGCGCCGCGCACCTTGCCGTGTCGCGTGGTTGCGATGGGAGTGGAAGATGCAGCGCGCGCGATCGCCGGCGCGGCTGTGGTGGCGAGGGTTGTTGCAAGCATCGTGCGGCGGGAAACCGGTGTCATCGGCGGGCAAACCTTCCGGGCGAGATCGTCGTCATGCGCGCGACTTCGGCTCGCGCATCATCCAGGGAAACAAGGCGCCGACCGGTACCGCCCAAAGCGTTCCGGCGATCAGATAGAAGAAGAATGCCCCAATGCCGCTGGCACGCGGCAGCGTATGCACCGCGATGCCGGTGGCTAGCAGGGCGTACACCGGCAGCCAGATCAGGATCAGGATTGTGCCGATCAGTTTCTTGATGCGCGGGCTCATGCGATGACGCGGTTGATCCAGCTTTTGAGGTTGTCCACGACTTGCGTGCGGTTGGTCTCGTTCAGCATCTCGTGCCGCCCGCCCGGATAATAGTCGACGGTGATGTCGGTCAGCCCGGCCTCGCGGTAACGGTCGACCAGCGGGTGCAAGCGAGTCAGGTCGGCGTTGATCGGGTCTTTGTCGCCCGCGAAGACATAGACCGGCAGGTTGCTGCGGATCTTGCGCAGCTTTTCCATGTCGAGCGACGGCGCGGCAGCACCGAACATCGAATTGCGCGAGTCATCAGTGACCGTGAATCCGCAAAGCGGGTCGGCGATGTATTTGTCGACCTCCTTGTCATCACGCGACAGCCAGTCGAACGGCGTGCGTGGATTCTCGACTCCGCCGACGGCCGCAAGACCGCCGCGCGGCGCCTGAAGCTTGTCGATCGCTGCTGAACCTGACAGCACATATCCGTCGATCAGGTCGCTGTGGTCGGCGATGTAGATTTGCGCGGCGAAAGATCCCATCGAGTGGCCCATCAAGACGATCTTCTTGCCGGGGTTTTCGCTGCGGATCAGACGGCTCAGCACAGCCATGTCGTCTACAAGCGCAGCGAATCCGCCAGGACCGAAGTCGCCGAGCGAATCCGGCGATGTGCGACCATGTCCACGATGGTCATTGGCATAGATCGCGATGCCCGCACCGAGCAGCGGCTGCAGTGGCTCGCGATAACGCAGGGCGTGCTCGCCCATGCCATGACTGATCTGGAGTACGCCGCGCACCGGCCTCGACGGCATCCAGCGATAACAGAAGATCGGCGTGCCGTCGGCGCCTGTAAAGCGGAACTCGTCCTCTGACATTGTTGCACCTTCAATCCGGGAACTATCTAGGGCGGTCGGTGTGCCGCGGGCAAGCGGGCTCGAATTGCTGCTGCGCGGCATAAGTTTACAGAAACCTTGGGGTCGGAAGGGCGTTGGTTTGGCGGGGCGAAGTGAGTCATGAGGAGAACGCCATGAAGCTGATTCTCGCCGCCAGTGCGGCCACACTGATTGCCTTCACTGCCTATGCGGCGGAACCGGTTGCTCCGCCGGCCAACAACCCCGCGACGTCGCCGCCTGTGATCAGTCCGGCTTCGCCAATGACACCGAGCACCGCGCCTGCGGCAACCGACACGTCGCCGGGTGCGGTAACGATGCCTGCCAGCGCCGCACCCGCCATGAGCTGCGCCGACATGATCGCCAAGGCGCGTGGCATGACGATGCCAAGCGATGCGACAAAGGCGAAGACCGCGCGCGACGAGATCGCGGCTGCCGACGCTTCTGGTGATGACGCAACCTGCCGGGCCCACGTGCAAAGCGCACTGAACGCCATGGGCGGAATGTAATCGCTCGCGCTGCGTTTGAGCGGAAAGGGCGGCCTCGCGGTCGCCCTTTTTCTCGCTAGAAGCGCGAGACGGTCAGCTTGGTGTCAGCAAGCGACCACGCGCTCGCGAATTCCTTGCGGGTCGCGTCGGCGCCGATCTTGTCGCCCATTGCGTCCTGCGCCTGGGCCAGTCCGAACAACGCCCAGCCATCGCCGCGATAATACTGCAAGCTTCGGCGGTAGGCCTCGGCGGCATCCTTCGGGCGGCCGGCCTGCAGCAGCGCCGCGCCGAGCAGGTGGCTCGACGGCTGATGCCAGTAGGGCGGCTCGGTATAGGGCAGGGCCTCTTCCAGGTCGCGCGCCTTGCCGAAGAAGGCGATGGCCGTGTCGAGATCGCCGGAGGTGCGGGCGATCTCGCCGTCGAGATCGGCGAGCGCAATCTGCACGATTTGCGAAGCGGGAATAAGCACCACGGCCTTTAGACCTTCGTCATTGGCGATGGCTGCCAGCGCGGTGCGCTCGGCGGCTGCGCCCGCCTTGTCGCCTTTGTTGGCGAAGGCAAAGCCGCGCGCGAGGTGAGCTATGGCGCCCGTGATCTTCTGATCCGCCGGTGGTGTTGGTTCGGCGACGATTTCGTCCCATTTGCCGAAACGCAGCAGCGTTGCCCAGGGTGTCAGGAAATAAAGTTCCGCCTGTGGTCCCATTTTCGCGGCGTCCGGTCCAACCGCCCTCACGAGGCGGCGCGCCGAGTCGATGGACACCTTGTAACGGCCCTGCATCTCCGACGACGTCCACAGGAAGTGGATGTTGTGGCCGTAGTAGCCGATGGGGTAGTAGCCCTGCGCCCGGCAGGCGGCGATGTACTGCTCGTCCACCAGCGCCGCGAGTTCGTTGACATGCGCCGCGTCGGCGTAGCGGCCCACGCGATAGTAGATGTGCGACGGCATGTGCACGATGTGACCCGCGCCGGGCATCAATTTTTCGAGACGATCGGCGGCGACTTCCGCGCGCTGCGGTGTGGTCGAGGCTTCGACCGCATGGATGTAGAGGTGCAAGGCGCCGGGATGATATGGCGCGCGCTTGATGACGCTTTCGAGCGTCGCCACGATATCAAGCGCGTGCCCCTTCGGCGTGACGCCGTCGTTCTGCCAGTAGTCCCAGGGCTGGGTATCCATCATCGCCTCGGCATAGAACACGCCAACGTCGAGATCGTTCGGATACTTCTTCCAGAGCGCCGCCATCGCAACGACGTAAGCCGCGTCCAGCTTGGCGCGGTCGGCCTTCGGATCGGGCGAAAAGCGGGTCGCCTGCGCGTCGATCCAGTGGTGTTCTTCGGGCGTCGCATATGGCTTGAGCGCGAGTGCATTCTGGATCGCCGTCCAGGCCGGCTTCACCGCGTCCTCGGGCATCGGCAGGTTGATGTTGGGCGCCAGCGCATTGGCCCAGCCCCACCAGCACATCGCGCAATGCGGATCGAGGCGAATGGCTTCGCGGAAGGAGCGCATCGCCTCCGCATGGTTGAAGCCGAAGGTGAGCTTGATCCCCTGGTCGAAATAGCGCTGTGTCAGCTTGTTCCGCGTACTGATCTTGTGATGAAAGGCGCCCAGGCCTTTGAACAGCGGGGCTCCGGGCTTGTCGGCCGTGCCCATGTATACGCCGGGCATCGGGTCGATCATCTTCATGACGCCGCCCGGCGGCATCGCCATCGGCATGTCCGTGGGCATGGTGCCGGCGGCGAGAGCGGCCGTGACGGTCAAGGCTCCCGCGACGGCGAACAGGGTGAACAGGCGCTTCATTGAATCCTCCCCATGAACCGCGACAAGATGGCGGAAAGACCGCTGCCTTCAAGGGCTTTATGCAGGCGCCATGACAAACATTTCTGCCCAAGCCCCGTTTTGGCGCAGCCGCCGCGCGGTCGGCTTCTGGCTGCTGGCGATCGCGGCCGTCATCCTGGGGATGATTACGGTGGGCGGCCTGACCCGGATCACGGGCTCGGGCCTCTCGATCACCGAGTGGGACGTGATCATGGGCGCCATCCCGCCGCTGAACGACGCGCAGTGGCATGACGCCTTCGCGAAGTATCAGCGCATCCCGCAATATATTCACGAGAACACCGGCATGTCGCTGGAAGCCTTCAAGGGCATCTTCTGGTGGGAATGGGCACACCGCCTGCTGGGGCGCCTGCTGGGCGTCCTGTTCTTCGTCCCCTTCGTCTGGTTCGCATGGGTGGGCGCGATCAAGCGGGCCGAGTGGCCGCGCATGATCGTGCTGTTCCTGCTGGGGGGGCTTCAGGGCCTGGTCGGCTGGTGGATGGTGCAAAGCGGACTCGAGACGCGGTTGAGTGTCTCGCAATATCGTCTGGCGATCCATCTGGGCGTGGCGCTGGTCCTGCTGGTCGCGATGGTCTGGACGGCGCTGGAGTATCTGCGCACCACAGAACGCCCAACCGCCAGGCTGCCGCGCGGTCCGATTGTTATTGCGGTGCTTGTTTATGCGCAGATGCTGCTGGGTGCACTGGTCGCGGGCTTGCACGCCGGATTGATCTACAACACCTGGCCGTCGATGGACGGGCGCTTCGCACCCGAGGATCTGTTCGGTCTTTCGCCTTGGTGGATCAATGTCTTCGAGAACCCAGGTACCGCGCAGTTCGATCACCGGATCGGCGCCTACATCGTTGCGATCAGCGTGTTCGTCCTTTGGTGGCGCGAACGGGGCAGGCTCAGTGGTCTCGCACGACGCAGCGGCGCCGCGCTACTGCATGTCACGCTGTTCCAGATCGTGCTCGGGGTTGCGACGTTGTTGTTGCAGGCGCCGGAATTCCTCGCTGCCGCACATCAGCTGACGGCGGCGCTCCTGCTCTGCACCGCCGTTTGGCACGTCTTCGAGTTGCGTCACGCTGACAATGCCTGATCCAGATCCGCGATGATGTCCTCGGGGCTTTCGATGCCGATGGAGAGGCGGATCACGTCGTTGCCCGCACCGGCGCGTCCGCGTTCCTCGTCGTTCAGCTGGCGGTGCGTGGTCGAAGCCGGGTGGATGATCAGGCTGCGCGTGTCGCCGATATTGGCGAGGTGGCTGAACAGCTTGACGCCGTTGACCATCTTCACGCCTGCCTCGTAACCACCCTTCAGGCCGAAGGTAAACACCGACCCGGCGCCCTTGGGGCAATAGGTGCGGTGCAGCCCATAGGAGGCGTTGTCCTCAAGGCCCGCGTAGTTCACCCAACTCACTTTCGGATGGCGTTGCAGCCATTGCGCAACTGCAAGAGCGTTGTCGCAATGGCGCTGTATGCGCAGCGGCAGCGTCTCGATTCCGGTCATCACGAGGAACGCGTTCATCGGTGACAACGACGGCCCCAAATCACGCAGTCCGAGTACACGGCACGCAATGGCGTAAGCCATGTCGCCGAATGTCTCCCATAACTTCATGCCGTGATAGGACGGGCAAGGCTCGCTGAGAGTCGGGTACTTGCCGGTGCCATAGTTGAACTTGCCGGCGTCGACGATGATACCGGCCATCGAATTGCCGTGACCGCCGAGGAACTTGGTGGCCGAGTGCAGGACGATGTCGGCGCCCCATTCGATGGGTCGGATCAGGTAGGGCGAGGCCAGCGTGTTGTCGACGATCAGCGGCACGCCCGCAGCGTGCGCGATGCCGGCGATGGCTTCGATATCGCTGATGATGCCGCCGGGGTTGGCGATGCTCTCGATGAACACGGCGCGGGTGCGATTGTCGATCTGCGCCTTGAACGAGGCGGGATCGCGCGTGTCGGCCCACTTCACGCCCCAGCTGAACTTCGCGAAGCCTTGGCTGAACTGGTTGATCGAACCACCGTAGAGCTGGCGCGCGGCGACGATGTTGTCGCCCGGACCCATCAGGGTGTGCAGCGCGACGAGTTGGGCGGCGTGGCCGGAGCTCACGGCAAGCGCGGCGCGGCCGCCTTCGAGCGCCGCGACACGCTCTTCCAGCACGGCGTTGGTGGGATTCATGATGCGCGAATAGATGTTGCCGAAGACTTGGAGATTAAACAGGGCGGCGGCGTGGTCGGCGTCTTCGAACACGAAGGCCGTGGTCTGGTAGATCGGTGTGGCCCGCGCGCCGGTCGCCGGGTCGGGCTGGGCGCCCGCATGTACCGCCAGCGTGTTGAAGCCGTAGTCGCTCATACCACTCTCCTTAATTGGCGCGCACGCCCGAAGCACATCGTATTGTCATTCGTTTTGCGCGAAACGCAGGCATTTTTGAAAACCGGCTCGCGAAAAGCGGCGCACTATGCAACGCGAGGAGTGGGCCCGCCAAGAGATCGTGTGCAGACCGCCCATGTTCAGGAGCGGGGTGGCAATTTCGGCTGTGACGGGCGCGATTCAGTCGTGATCGTGACGATGGCGGTCGTGCCGATCGCGATCCCGGTCGTGTTCATGGGCCATATGGTGGCCGATCGCGCAGCCGGCAATCGCGCCCAGCACACCGTGGTGCACAAGATGGCCGGCGATACCGCCGACGATCGCGCCCTTGATGCAGCCTTTTGCTTGCGCCGCCGGAGCGGCAGCGACACTCAATGCGGCCACCGCCGCAACGCCCAGGATCAGCTTTCTCATCGCCAAATCTCCCGCGGATGCCTGGGAGATGTAGGCGCTATCGACGCTGCTTCAAGTGCTGCTAAGGTCCGCCGAGACTGGGACCGGCAACGCGGTCGAAGTCGGGATCGAAGCAGCGTCGCGAGGTATGGCAATAGAGGGCGTCGGCGTCTTTCCGCAAAGCGGCCTGGAGCGGCAGCGACAACAGAACCATCTTGTCCTGGATGTCGGTCAGCTTGGCCTTCATCGAGGCGGCCTGCGGCGTGGCCTCGAACGCGGCCAGGCGCGCGGCCTCGTCCGGCGTCAATTCCGTGCGCCTGTGAAAGGGCGAGTAGATTACAGCGTAGTAGGCTTGCCGCTTTTCATTGATGGAACGGCCGGCGGGGCTCTCCGCGAATGCGACAGCGACCGTGAGTTCGTCTGTAGTGAAGGTTTCGGCCATCAATTTCGCGATACCACTGTCGAGGGTGGTGAAATCGGAACGATGCCGGTCGGCGGCCGCGAGCCATGCGGCCTGGCGCTGGCGCGATAACTCGGAGTTGCCCACCGTCGCCGCGGCGAAATAGGTCTGCTCGTGAATCATCTCGAGCATGCCGCCCGTTGCCGCGAGATAGCGCGTTGCAAGCGCGAGTGTGGCCGCGTCGGGTATCGACGCAGCCGACGATGCGCCAACGAGCATCAGCGCCGAGACGATGAACACCATGGGCCGCCGGATCATATTGGCCGTTCTTCGCGATGCGTAGCCCGTCAGCATTGTTCAGGCGCGCTTGAGCGAGCCGCCTTTGCCGAACAGCAGCGGCTTGCGGTTGTCGATCACTTTGCGGTTGACGCCCATCCACCCGATCTCGCCAGAGAAGCGGCCATGTTCGATCTTGGGGCAACGGTCCATGATGACGGTGAGGCCGGCATCGCGCGCCATCTGCGCGGCTTCTTCGTTTATGACGCCCAGCTGCATCCAGATCACTTTGATGCCGAGGCGTTCCTTTTCGGCCAGCGCCTCTCTCACGATCTGCGGTGCGACGTCGGCGGTGCGGAAGATGTCGACCATGTCGACCGGCGCCGGCACGTCCTTGAGCGAAGCGTAGACCTCCTGGCCGAGGATCTTCTTGCCAACCATGCCGGGGTTGATGGGATGGACGACATAGCCCTTCGCGAGCAGATACATCATCGCGAAATAGGAAGGCCGCATCTCGTTGCCGCTGGCGCCGACCATCGCAATGGTCTTGGTCGAACGCAGGATCGATTTGATCAGGGCGTCGTCGTACTGGGGCATCAGATAGGTTCCGATACTTCGAGCGTCTCGCAGGTAATTTCCATAGCCGAGCCGCTGTGAAATACAAATGTCATTGCTATTGGGGATGTAGTCGGGTGTTTTGCCTGTAGCGATGCTGTCGCGGAGGTTACGCCGCAGTTCACAGTGTCGAGAGTTTCGGGAGCCGTTTGTCTGCCGATCAATTCGTACCGCATGGTTATGACGTCAAACGCAATGACATCAATGGCCTTTTCATTCCAGCGAGGATATCCGAGATCTCCGCACGTTAGTGACAATGTAACCACGCGTTCGCCGGACGGGGCGATGGTAATGGAAATCGCGCGAACCTCGCTGTCGTGCAGCCAGGCCAGCTCATCGATCGTTGTTGAGCGAACTACTCCGGCCACTTCGGTTCGCGTTTCTCGACAAAGGCGCCGATGCCTTCCTCGGCTTCGGCGGCCAGCATGTTCATGGTCATGACCTGGCTGGCGTAGTCATACGCCTCGCTGAGCGGCATCTCGACCTGGCGATAGAAGGCTTCCTTGCCGATTTTCAGCGTGCCGTGCGGCTTGGTCGCGATCAGTTCGGCAAGCTTCATCGTCTCGGCTTCCAGCGCTTCGGGTGCGGCCACGCGGTTGATGAGCCCGATGCGCCGCGCGTCGTCGGCGGAAATCATTTCGCCGGTCAGCAGCATCTCCATCGCATGCTTGCGCGAGACGTTGCGCGACAGCGCCACCATCGGCGTCGAGCAGAACAGCCCGATATTCACCCCCGGCGTGGCGAAGCGGGAAGCCGAGGAGGCCACGGCGAGATCGCAGCTCGCGACCAGTTGGCAACCCGCAGCGGTGGCAATGCCATGCACCTGCGCGATTACCGGCTTTGGATGGCGAACGACGGTCTGCATCAGCTTCGAGCACTGCGCGAACAGGCCGGCGAAGAACTGCTTGCCCTTGTCGGAATCGGCCCGGTGGGCGGTCATTTCCTTGAGGTCATGACCTGAGGAGAAGGCCGGGCCATCGGCCGCGATCATGACCACACGGACTGACTTGTCCTTGGCTGCGTCATCCAGCGCGCCCTGAAGCGCACTCATCAAGCCGACACTAAGCGCGTTGCGGGCATTGCCGCGATTGAGCGTGATCTTGAGGACCGAACCGGTCTGGGCGGTCAGTACCAGAGGTGGGGAGGCGGGAGCGTTCATGGCGGCGTCCGGCGAAATCTGCCGGACGCTTATAGCACCTCGCGCAAGTCTTGCTCAGTCGCCGCCGGACCAGGAGAGCGCGATGTTCTTGAACACCTTGCCCGCGACGGTCAGGTCGCCCTTGATCACCGCCGCGCTGGTATCGCCTGGACCTGCTTCGGTCCCGGCCCCGGCGTTGAACTTGGCGATCTTCTTGCGGTCGATGGTGCCGGTGAAGCTGACGGCGCCGACTTCTTTCGACGTGCCGGTCCACGCGATGGTGTTGCCCTGGATGCGATAAGCGGTGGGCAGAACGCGCGGCAGGTTCTGGTGGTACATCTGCCCGTTCTCTTCGTTTTTCACCATCTTGCTGCCGGTGTCGGTGAACTGGAACATGATCGGCGCATAGGTATCGAGGCGCTCGATGCCCTTCTCCCACTTCACGAGGTCTTCCTTCATGCCAATGTGCATGTGGTCGAGCTCCATCTTGCCGACCCTCACTGGCGTCGAGGACATGTAATAGCCAAACAGATCGTCGTTGCCGTCGCGCGTGAATCCCTTAAGCGGCGCATCGGCGGCAAGCGCGATGCCTGCGATAAGCACCGCGGCGGCGAGCGTCGAAATCGTCTTGAGCATCCTGATCCCCTTCATAGATGAGGCGATGATAGCGCGGGCGCGCTGACCGGCGAGCGTGAAATGGCGTTCAACCCAAAAATGATCGGCCTAGTCGCCTTCGAACCAGCCCAGGTCGATCTTGTAAGCCTTGCCGCCGACGGTCAGCGTGCCGTGCAGGATGTTTTGGTCCGTCGGATGGGCGCTGTTGATGCCAGTGCCCGACGTTTTGAGGAAATCCTCGTCGAAGGTGCCTTCGAATCTGAAAGCGCCGACGGATTTATCGGTGCCGGCGAACGCGAAGCGCTTCGCATCCAGATGTACAGCCGACGGCGGGATTTCGGCACGCAGCGCGCTCCACGCGCAATGCGACGGAACCCCGGCCGCATCTGGCGAAACCGATACGACACCGGAACGAAGGCGCAAAAGAGGCGTTTTCGCCCGTGCGTTCACACAGGGATCAAAAATCAAATGACAACGGCAAGCGGCCATACCAGCGCAATTCTCGCCTCCAAGGTGAAGGGCACCGCGGTCTACGACCAGAAGGGCGACAAGGTCGGCCATGTCGAAGACATTGTGCTCGACAAGTCGTCCGACCGCATCATGTTCGCCGCGCTCGGTCAGGGCGGCGTGCTCGGGATGGGCGAGAAGTTCTTTCCCGTTCCGTGGTCGATGCTCGACTACAACAAGGACAAGGGCGGCTATGTCGTGCCGGTCGCGCAGGACGTGATCGGCAAGGCGCCGACCTATCGGCTCGAGGATCTCACAAAGAACGACGGCGAGTTCGGCAAGATCCGCGAGACGTCCTACAACTACTTCAACATCAAGCGCGACTGGTAAGTTCCCCCCGCCATGTTGCGCGGAAAAGCCCGGCCGATCGGCCGGGCTTTTTTCTTGGGCGTTGCGCGGCGCGCCCGCCGTATAGAGTGCTTCCGTCAATCAGGCGGCGTTCCATGGGGAAAAGCCGCCGTCGATCCCGTATCAAGGCGTTCATGGGCGCCTGTCCGGAGATTACCGGGAAGCCGCCCGCGCCATTGCAAACCACGCGCGGGACTGGGTTTCCGTACGGTATTATAGTACCGTACGTGGAAAATGCAGGTAATATAGGCATTTTGCTTGACCCGGCGAAGGCTGCCGCGTAGAAGCCGCGCCTCTAACGCATTCTGACAGGTCCCAAATGAAAACCTACTCGGCCAAGCCGTCCGAGATCGAGAAGAAGTGGATCCTGATCGACGCCGAAGGTCTCGTCGTCGGCCGCCTCGCCTCGATCATCGCGCTGCGTCTGCGCGGCAAGCACAAGACCACGTTCACCCCGCACATGGACTGCGGCGACAACGTCGTTGTGATCAACGCAGCGAAGGTCGTCCTCACGGGCAACAAGCTCAAGGACAAGACCTATTACCATCACACCGGCTACATCGGCGGCATCAAGGAACGCACGGCCGGCGCGATCATTAGCGGCAAGTTCCCGGAGCGCGTGCTGCACAAGGCGGTCGAGCGCATGTTGCCGCGCGGCCCGCTGGGGCGCCGCCAGCTGTCGAATCTGCGCGTTTTCGCCGGCGCGTCGCATGAGCACGAGGCGCAGAAGCCCGAGCCGTTCGATGTCGCCAAGCTGAATCCCAAGAACACCAATTTCAAGAAGGCTAGCTAACCGATGGCTGAGGATGTGAAGAGCTTCGGCGAACTCAAGTCGACGCTGATCAAGGCCAAGGTGCCGGAGAAGGTGGACCCGAGCGAAGGCCCCAAGGCCAATCGCGACTCCAAGGGCCGCGCCTATGCCACCGGCCGCCGCAAGAACGCGGTCGCCCGTGTGTGGATCAAGCCCGGCCGCGGCAGCATCACGGTCAATGGCCGCGACGAGAAGGTCTATTTCGCCCGTCCGGTGCTGCGCATGATCCTGCGCCAGCCGCTGATCGCGGCAGCGCGCGATGGCCAGTTCGATGTGATCGTCACCGTGGTCGGCGGCGGTTTGTCGGGCCAGGCGGGCGCGGTGCGTCACGGCATCAGCCGTGCGCTCGTGGCCTATGAGCCGACGCTGCGCGCAGCGCTGAAGCCGGGCGGCTTCCTGACGCGCGATCCGCGCGCCGTGGAGCGCAAGAAGTACGGCCGCCCCAAGGCACGCCGCAGCTTCCAGTTCTCGAAGCGCTAAGCGGCAGCCCATTTCAGCAAAACGGCCCGGAGCGATCCGGGCCGTTTTTCTTTGGGGCGCGGCAAATAAGGTGCTCCTTGGGCGGGATCGACCCAAAGATGGGCATGCGCCGGCAGGTAAACGGCGTCTACACTCGCAGCGCGAGGGAGCATCGCAACAGGGGACATCAATGCAAAAATTTGGATTTGGCGCGATCGCGCTTGTCGCGCTCGGCGTCGTGCTGGCGGCACCGGTTCACGCGGGCGGCGCACCGGGCGGGTCTTACACGCAGACCTGCATGAACCTGAACTGGGACGGGCAGAACATGACGGCCAGTTGCCAGCGGCGTGACGGTTCGATGGCGGAGTCGACGCTG
>Ga0070666_10001083_pt1 | contig 16626 bp, 12 predicted proteins | sample KBSS23metaG_FD_64677 | JGI IMG/M metagenome (GOLD analysis project Ga0070666, IMG submission 64677) | Switchgrass rhizosphere microbial communities from Kellogg Biological Station, Michigan, USA - KBS S2-3 metaG | ecosystem: Host-associated > Plants > Roots > Rhizosphere > Soil ... | reverse complement strand
CATGAATCCATGGCGAGCTATCGGTCACCAAAGCCCAATCCTCGGTGCGGATCTGCCCCCATAGTTCCGCTGAGAGTCGCGCGGTGCTGATTGGACTCGCATCCCATCCATAGGACGCGTCAAGACGTGCTTTCTCCAAAGCTTGATTGTGCGCCTCGGCGAGTTTGGCGCCGCGAGCCTGAAACGCACGCTTACGATCGTTCGTGATCAGCTTCTTGCAGGCCTCGATTAGATAAGGAAGTGTAGCCTCGGCGTCGGCGGCGATGGAAAGATCGGCTTCCGTGTAACGCTGGAAGTTCTGGTAGTTGCTTCTCAAAAACAGGTCGCCGGAGTTGATGTTGATCACCTTTAGTTGGGGATTGCGCTGGCGAACTCCGCGCAGAGCACTGTAAAAATCATTGCTTTCGAAGCCCACCACTAAATCAGGCGCCAGCGCCGCGGGAATCAGTAATGGCTTGCCTCCGGCCCCGGCGCGCATGCTCTGATTCAGAGGATGCCGGTTAGGGAAATTCATGCGCCGGTGCTGGTCGAGCACGGCGCATTGCAGGGTTTCGGCGAGTTCCACCAATAGACGAACGCCCTCCGGAGTGCGCGCGGCGCGGCCGGCGATCAGCACGGGAGTTTCGGCCGCCACCAGCATCTTGGCAGCCTCGGCGACAGCAGCGCCGTCACCGGCAGGAGGCGCGGACATGGAGAGCTTAGGAATCCGAAGATCGAGGCCGGGAGGAATCTGCTCGTCCTGCAGATCCGTGTCGAGAGTGATCGCTACCGGACCCATCGGTGGCGTCATCATGACTTTGTAGGCGCGCACAGCCGATTCCGCAAAGTGCGCCAGCGATACTGGTTGGTCGTCCCATTTCGTGTAGTCCCTCACCATCGCAGCGGGATCCTGTGCGCTGTGCACCCAGCCGACTTCGCCGCCCCGGCGTGTAGCGTCCTGTGTGTTGCCCAGGATCATATAAACCGGCGTATGGTCGCTGAAGGCGTCGTAGACAGCCATGGCTGCATGCTGCAGCCCCACCGTTCCGTGCGCACAAATCGCTACCGGCTTGCCCTCAACCTTGGCGTAGCCATTTGCCATCGCCACCGAAGATTCCTCGTGCATGCAGGTTATATATTCGGGATTCTTGTTGCCCGCGTAGTTCAGAATGGATTCGTGAAGGCCCGCAAAACTCGAGCCCGGCATCGCAAAAACGTATTCGATGCCGAGCGATTTGATGACGTCTACCATGAAGTCCGAACCCGGGCGATCGACGACGCGAACGCCGTTCGCGCCCGCCGCCGCTGCTTCCGTGCTAGCCGACCGCCCATCCGCATTAGGAACCTGCGCGGCGCCCTTCGGCGCTTGCGCGGCCAGCGCGGCCGCTCCTGCCATGGCACCCTTCAAAAATCCACGACGTCCTACGGGAGAGCGTTTTGATTTGGACAATGAAATAACCTCGCTTCCGTGTTAGAACACTAGTTTCAGAGCGAACTGGATCTGGCGCGCGCTGCCAACCGTGCTGGTGATCGCGCCCGCGGTAGAATTGACCCCCACGCCAGTGGCAGGATTATTCACGAAAGCGGTAAAAATCGAGGCGCTGGCGGGCACAGAGAAATTCGCGTGGTTTAAGATGTTGAAAAATTCTGCGCGGAATTGTGCGCGCATCCTTTCGTTGACCTTGGTGTCTTTGACGATGCCAAAATCCACGTTAATGAAGTTCGGGCCTCGCCCGAGCTCGGCGCCCGCATTGCCTAGTGTTCCCGGCGCGGGCATCGAAAAGCAATTCGGATTAAACCAGCGGTCCGGAGTTCCGGCCGTATACGTATTGCCGGCCCAGGTGAACGTGCCGGAATTCATATTGCAGCCGGACACGACGTTGGGACGCGGAGTGCCGGACGACGTATAGCCTACGATGTCGAAGCCGTTACTGATGTTGAAGGGGAGCCCGGTGCTACGCGTCATGATGCCAGTAAGCTGCCAGCCTTCCACGAGCCGGTTGCCATGGAATGGCAGCGCATACAATCCGTTTACACGCAGGGCTTGGTTGACGTCGAATACACAGGGACCGAAGTCCTGATTAAAGTTGTAGGGATTGGATTCACCGGCGGCGCCGTTGGATTGATAACTGGCCCAGGAACCGCCGTTATCCAGGCAACGCGACCAAGTATAAGAGACCTGCATTTGTGCGTTACGCGTAAACCGGCGATTCAATGCCGCTTGCAGGGAGTTGTAGCGGGAAGTTGCAATAGGAGCAAAGGCATTGTACACGCTGAAAAGACCGGACGTGTTGAGACGCGGATTGCCTTTTACAGTGGTCCCGTTGAGAACGCCAAAAACCATCTGTCCGTTGGCGCCTACTGTGGGAATGGGAGGATTGTGCTCGTATTGCGTCAGTAGGTGCACGCCGTGGGAGCCGACATACCCCACGGACAGCGTGGTGCCGGACACGATCTCGCGCTGCACATTGAGATTGTACTGGATCATGTAGGGCGTCGTGTTGGTGTTGTAGTCGAATCCAGAAGGCTGGGTAAAGGGAGGAATGGTACCCGGAGTTGTCGCGAAGGGAGTGGGATAGATAGGGGAGTTCTCGAGCACCTGAAGCCAGGGCTTGTTGCCCCAATAGTTGCCGCCATAATTCGGAGGCATGATGGGGTTGCGGAACAGACCGAAGCCCCCGCGGATGGAAGTCTTATGGTCAGCAAACGGATCGAACGCGAAGCCCACGCGAGGATTCCAGGCTCCCATGGTAGGGTTGTTCTTCATCACATTAGGAACGTTGATGTAGGCGTTATCCGTCGCGAAGTTTACGATGGTCCACAGTTGGTTGTGGGTCTCAGTGGGATTGCTGATAAATTCCCAGCGCACGCCCAAGTTGAGCGTCAGCCGGGAAGTAACTTTCCAATCGTCTTGAAGGTAGGGCGTAAATTCAAAATCGCGAAAATCGCGATGCGAGTACGCAGTGGGCGAATTGATCGCGCCGTTGAACGTGAGCGCCGTGCCCGCCAGGAACGCCGGGAGGCTCTGGAAGACCCAAGCACCGCCCGAACGCGTGGGGAAATAGGTATTGGTCTGGAGGCGGGCAAACGCCGCGCCGAAGCGCACGCTATGGGCTCCGTGTGTCCACAGCATATCGTCCGCTTCCGTAAACCGATTCTGCCGCAGGTCGAACGGGATCAGAGTATTCGCTCCAATCGCCGATATGCCGCCGATAGATAGGTTGCCGTCCTGGCGCCCGGATCCCGGGAAAAACTGCAGCGCCGACGTTGATCCGGTGGTCACGGCGCTGTTGGTGGTGCGTGAAAAACTGGTGCGCGCCACGTTAACCATAGTAGGCGAAAGAATCCGGCGCCATTCAAGGGTGCTGAACTGATTGAAGGAGTTGTCCTGCTCGCCCCAGTAAGGTAGCACTGAGGTGGAATTGTAGGGTTCGAGTTGGTCTGCCTTGTTGAAAATGTAGCGGCCGAAAACAGAGTCTTTTTCCGAAATCGTGTGATCCACGCGGCCCAAGACATAACTCTCGTGGGCAACAGAACTCGCTGACTGCGCGCTTCTGCCAATTCCAGAGGCATTCACCGTACCGGGATCGGGCAGCGGATAAATCGCCATCGCTGCAGCTATGGCCTGCGCCTGAACCGGGTTTTTTGTGGTGGGCGAGCGATGAAAAGCGTCGGGAACCTGTGCCGTATTGGTTTCACCTAGCAACTGCCGGACCGCTTCGTAGTTCGCGAAGAAGAAGGTTTTGTCTTTCTTGATGGGACCGCCCAGGCTGCCGCCAAATTGGTTCTTACGCAGCGGCGGTACGGAGGATGCTGTCGCACCCGGCGGCAGGAAATTATCAAAATATTTGCGCGCGTCGAAGGCGCTATTGCGCAGGAATTCATAGGCGGATCCATGGATGCTGTTCGTGCCAGACTTGCTGACCGCGTTGATGACCGCACCATTGCCGCCGAACTGCGAGCTGAACGTATTGGTCAGGGTTTGGAACTCGCCGATAGCCTCGATACCCAGAGAGTTGCCTGTAATTGAAGCGATACCCTTGTTCCAATATGTGACCAGGTTTTCGTCATCCAAAAGGATCTGCTGGCCTTCGGGCCGTCCTCCGGCGACCGAGTATTGATCCGCGCGTCCTTGAAAGCCGGAGCGTTGAAAGGCCGTGTGCGTTGCCACCCCGGGCGCCAACTGGATCAACTGTTCGAAGTTACGCCCGTTCAGGGGTAGTTCGCTCATTTGGCGCTGATCCACCAAAGAGGCCACCGCAGAGTTCGTTGTTTCCACCTGCGAAACTTGGCCTTCGACGGTTACAGTCTGCTGTTGCTGGCCGACGGGCAGTGCGAAATCGACCACCATCTGCGCGCCGACGTTCAAAGTGACGCCTTTGTGAACCAATGTAGAAAAACCGGTTTTGGATACCTGCACTTCATACTCTCCGACGCCGAGATCCGCGACGCGGAAACGCCCTTGCGCATCGCTGGGCACGGATTGATTCTGTCCCGTGCCAACGTTACGAACCTGCACTGTGGCATCCGCAACGGCGGCACCGGACATGTCGGTCACCGTGCCGAGGATGGTGCCCGTAGTGCCCTGCGCGAAAAGGCCAGGCGCACCGAGAAACGCCAAAACCAAGACGACGCTGAGTGAGAAAACAAGCGAACCGCTGCGTCTCATCATAGGAAACACTCCCTCTAGAAAAAGCAACTTAACCCAAGATCTCCGCTGCCGCGAAAGGTTCGGCAGGCGAACCGCCGCCAATGATACACGATCCATTCGCCAGACGCACGCCTAGTGCGGCGGGCGTGAACCGAGGCTTGTTCTCAGCAGGTCGCGCAGTCTGTGTTTACCTTTTTTGCGTAACGAGCTGGACCCTTGACAAATCGAAGATCGGGTGATCATAATTCCCAACCATGGACGCTAGGACAATCGCGAATGTTAATAACCGAGTGACACTGCCATCGCGGCGACAGGTGCTAACGGGACTTGCTGCGTTAGGAGCGAGCGGACTCTTTCCGAGCCACAAAGCGGCGGCACAAAGTCCGGGCGGCGCTACCCGGCGCCTCGATCTTCACCATCATTTCGCGAATACGGCGCTGATCAAAATCATGAATGACAAGAAGACGGCGGGTTTCCAGACATGGCAACCCTACTCGCCCTCCAAAGCAATCGAGGACATGGATAAGGGTGGCGTGCAGGCTTCGATGATTTCGATTACGACTCCGGGTATCTGGTTCGGAGCCGCTCTCGAGACCCAAAAGTTAGCACGCGAGTTAAATGAGTTCGGCGCGAAGATGGTTGCCGACTATCCGGGCCGGTTCGGGTTGTTCGCCGTGCTGCCATTCCCCAATAGCAACGACTGCCTCAAGGAAATCGAGTACGCCTTTGACACACTGAAAGCCGATGGCGTGGGTTTGTTAAGCAGCTATAGCAATAAGTGGCTGGGAGATGCGGCGTTCGCCGATGTCTTCCGGGAGCTGAACAGACGCAAGGCCGTGGTCTACACCCACGCCCAAGTAGCGGACTGCTGCCAGAATCTAATTCCTGGCATCAGCGATACGACGATTGAGTACAACACCGACACGGCGCGCACCATCATCAGTTTGATCGAGAGTGGCCGGGCGGCGGAATGCCCCGACATCAAATTCATCTTCTCGCACGCCGGAGGAACCATCCTCGCTCTGCCCGGGCGCTTCCTGGGGCAACAGGCTAGCGCCGCCAATTTGGCCAAAGCGACGGCACCGGATTCGCGGTTGGGCCAACTGAGACGGTTTTATTACGACACGGCAGGATCGACCAATCCGATCCAGATGACCGCCTTGAAGACGCTTGTCTCCACTTCGCAGATCGTTTTCGGAACTGACTTCCCATTCGGTAGCAGCTTTAACATCGCCGCGGGCTTACAGAATTGCGGCTTCACGGCTGATGAACTTCGCAGCATCGATCGCGGAAACGCAGTCAAATTACTTCCCAAGTACGCCTAGCCCTAGGGAGGATTTTCAACGGCGATTGGGACATTACTCCCGTGAAGTCGGCCAGGGTCCGGTAATCCAGGGGGACGACACATGTCTGACGGTCTGCGTTGGTAGCGCCCGCTTCCTGTTGATAAATCCCCTTCGCACCACCAAGGTCCCAAAGTCGGCTCAGGAGGCGCCGGATTGGTACGGAGAGTCGCACTCGTGGGTAGTTGGACTGCCCTGGGTGTCACTGCTTATTTAAAGCCTATAAGCACAGCGACGTGTTCGCACTGCCGGCCGCTTAGCCCGTTACACCCCAAAGGTAGCGTCCATCGCACTTATCACAGTGTTACTGAGCTGTAGAAAATCTGAGCAGAAGAAGACTTCCGCAGATTGGAGAAGGGCACCCCCAAACCCCCGTTTTTGGAGAGATCGTTGGGTCCGACCTCTCATTGCTAACAGGCTAGCAAGACCCAAAGATATAGTCAGCCAGATCTTAAAGGAGTTGATTGCGGATTATCACGGAGATCGGCTGCCAGCAACTTTCGGGGGTTGGGTCAGAGGCAGTTAAGGTTAATAAGAAAGGGTTGCCATGCGTTTATGGTTCGCGGCTTGGGGAACAAGTCCGGATCCGTGGCGCGACAACTACGAGACAGCCGGCGCTCCCGCTCAGGCGCGAGCGGTGCCGGACGGCTTCGAATTCAGTGCTGCCAGCACGCGCTCCGGGGTGAAGGGAACCTGGCGCAGCCGCACGCCCACCGCGTCGAAGACTGCGTTGCCGATCGCTGCGGGAATCACGATAATGGCAGGCTCCGCGCCACCCGTGGGAGGCAGCTCCGGCCGGTTGATCAGCACGGTCTCCACCTCGGGAACCTCGCGGAAGCGCAGCACGGGATACGTCGCCCAGTTCTGGCTCTGCACGCCGGAGGCATCGAACTTCACTTCTTCCAGCAATGCGCGGCTCACACCCTGCATCACGTTTCCGTCGATCTGGAAGCGCAGGCCATCGGGGTTTACGATCAGCCCGCAATCGTGCGCGACGGTTACTTTTTTTACCACGACTTTGCCGGTGATCTGGTCGACTTCCACTTCGGCGACGGCCGCGATGATCGTGCCATTGCGAACCGAGAGCGCAACTCCTCTTCCCGAGGCCTTTGCGCCGTCGCTGGGGGACGCGGGCGAAGGACGTTCCCTCCAACCGGCCTTTTGAGCGGCCGCAACCAGCGTCTCGCTGATGCGCTTGGAATTGCTCAGATGACGCAGACGAAACTGCACCGGATCGACTTTTAGGTCAGCCGCGATCTCATCGAGGAAACATTCGCTCCCGAAGTTCCGCGCCGGCTCGCCGGGAGAACGCAGAGCGCACGTGCGCAGCGGCGAGGGGTCGTCCTGCGGCCAGGCGATCACGGCGCCCGCCACGCGGTGATGCTCGATCTCGTAATACTCGCCGCCTCCGCCAACACCGTTGGGATTGCCTAGAAGATCGGTCTTCGCGCCGATCTGGCGCTCGGCGAGTTGCGGCGTACCTTGCGCTTCGCTCCACGGGAAACCGCGGTCCAAATAATCCCAAGCGAAGATCTTTCCTTCATCATTCACGGCGGCGCGCGCCGTCATACGCTGCTGTGGCCCCTTCGGTGACCACATGTGTTCGTCCTCGCGCATCCATTGCACGCGCACGGGCTTCGCAACCGCGCGCGAAAGCAGGACGGCATCCTCGGCGGCGTCGTCGGCCGTAGCAGCCGGAACTTTCGGCGAAGATTACGCTGACGTTGCGCTTCGGAAGTCTCAGCATGGCAGCGATGCGGTCGCGCGTGGTGAAGGGACCCTGCGCCCCGGTCCACACCGTGACCTTGTCGCCGCGAACATCGGCGACCGCGCAGGACGGCCCCATCATCCCGTGCATCTGAAACGGCCAGTGATACGCCGCTTCGAATTTCTTGCCGGATTGCGCAAGCGCCACCTCGACATTTCCTTTATCGACGGCCTTTAGATCGCGCGAGCTCTTGGCGGTTTTCAAATACTCATCGACCTCTTCGGGCGTCTGCAGCTTTTTGGCAGGCTCCGCCCACGTCACTTTCAGCGCCTTGGCGGCCTGGATCGCGGCCCACTCCGTTTGCGCAACCACGCCGACAAAACTTCCTTCGCGCACCACTTTCACCACACCTGCTATGTAACGGATGGAGGCCTCATCCACGCTCGCGGGTTTCGACAGCACGGTGGCTGGGCGGACGACACGGCCATGCAGCATGCCAGGAACGCGGATGTCAGGCGTGTATGTGAACTCTCCGGTGAGTTTCTTGGGAAGCTCCACGCGCGGAATAGACTTGCCAACGACCTTATAGTCCTTGTAACTCTTCGGCGGAACGTCGGGCGCAACCACCATGGCCCACTGCAATCCCTTCGCCGGCACGGTTACGTTGAAGCGCTTGCCGCCGAGCAGATCGCCATAGGCAACCTTCTTTGCTGGATCGTTCGCAACGCTTACAACGCCCTCGCGAACCGTGAGCATCTCCGTCGGCGACGCCAGTTGCGCCGCAGCCAGTTTTAGAAGCTGTTGGCGTCCCGCCGCCGCGGCCTGCCGCAATTGCGGACCCGCGCGCATCAGCGTCTGGCTTCCCGCCGTGCGCCCCTGGTCGACCGTTTTCGCGGTGTCCCCCATCGCCATGTGAATCCGCTCGAACGGAACGTCGAGCTCATCGGCGGCGATTTGCGCCAGCGCCGTCTCTACGCCCGTGCCGAGATCGACCTTGCCGGTGTAAACCGTGATGTGCCCGTCCGGCATCACCGCGAGCCAGGAATCCAGCGACGTGGGGTCCAGATAATCCGGGTTGTCGTATGGCGAGGACGCGGAACCGTCCGGCACCTGTGCCTCTGTTTGGTTGACCCAACCCATCAGGTTGAAGCCGACCACTAGGGCTCCGGTATTCTGCAGTAGTTCACGGCGCGAAAGTGTTTTGGCGTCCATGTCTGTGCTCCTCACGCGAGCTGGCTCGCCGCGCGTTGAATGGCGCGAATGACCCGCAGGTGGCTGCCGCAACGGCACAAAACCGGGTCCAGCGCCGCCTTGATCTCGTCTACGGTAGGATGCGGGTTGTGATCCAGCAGAACTTTTGCGGTCATCAGAATGCCGTTCATACAGTACCCGCACTGCGCGGCTTGTTCGGCGATGAAGGCAGCCTGCAGCGCGTGTGGTTTGGCGACGCCACCTAATCCTTCAAGCGTGGTGATGGCCTTGTTTTCGACGGTGCGCACCGGTGTCACGCAGGAGCGTACCGCGGCTCCGTCGACAATCACCGTGCAAGCTCCGCACTGCGCGACGCCGCAGCCGAAACGCGGCCCGTGGAGATCCAGATCGTTCCGCAGAACGTACAGCAGCGGCGTCGTGGGGTCCGTTGCCACCATGCGCGACTGCCCGTTGACTCTCAGTGAGATGTTCGCCATACTTGCACCCTTTGCGCCGTAAATCTTGGTGTTCCTTCGGTAGTCTCTTTAGACCATAGCACCGTCGCGGCCAAAAACAAGGGTCGGGGTGCTATCCATGAAACCGTAGCGAGCTTGATTATATTGCTCGGATTACGTTATTCAGTACTTGAGGGGACTGGCTGGTCCTTAGGGGTGACCCTGAAGGGATCATGATGTCGTTTGAGGCTCCTCGCTAAACTTGGCATTCAAAAAAGGGACTATGAAGATTTTAGGTAGCGTACTCATTGTTGCTTCGGTATTCGGACTCACACAATCAACATCGGCTCAACAGGCCGAAGAGAAGCGCTTGACTCCAGCCGAGGTACCCTGGCCCGGAGGGATTGTAGCCGGGGGCACGGGCACTTCGGGTGCCCAAGGAATCCAGACGATCGTCCTTCAAGGCGATCCAACGAAACCTGGCCTTTACACGATCCGCTTGAAGATTGCTTCGAACCTGCGGATTCAGGCGCACCTTCATCAGGACTTGCGCTCAGCGGTTGTAGTCTCGGGCACGTGGTATTTCGGGTACGGTCACACGTTTGATGAGAAGGCGTTAAAGGAATTGCCCGCGGGAAGCTTCTATACAGAACCGGCGAATGTCGACCACTTTGCCATGACGAAGGGCGAAGTTATCGTGCAGATAACGGGTTACGGCCCGACCTCGACAAAGTATTTCGATCCCGAGCTGGATCCGTCGCGAAAGAAGTAGCGGGTGATTACGATCTGTAGAACACATTTGAGGGCTATTAATCGATGAGGTCCATCTTCTTGCTTCGTTCCATCGCCGTTGCACTCTGTTTAACTGGCTTGGTGCCAGCGATTCATGCTCAGTCCACGATTGTGGCGCAGCGCAATTTATCCATTGACTTGGCTCTAACGATCGCCAGAGAAGCGCTGATGGAGTGTCGCGCAAAAGGCTTTCACACCTCGGTGGTGGTGTTGGATCGTGCCAGTCAGGTGTTAGTGGTGCTGCGCGATGAGAGCGCAAACGCGGGTACGGTGGACATGGCTCGCCGCAAGGCTTACACGGCGCAATTATTCCGCGGGTCAACTGCTGAGTTCCAGCAACGAACTGCCAGCGATCCAAAATTTGCAGCTCAAAAAGATGTGACGGACACGCTCGCGCTGGGGGGTGGGTTACCGATTCAATCTCGTGGTGAAATACTCGGTGGCGTAGCCAGCTCAGGTGCGAATCCTGTTGACGATGAAGCTTGTGCTAAAGCGGGGATCGCGAAAGTGGCGGACCAACTGAAATAAGGTCCGTAATGGTGCTGAGGAAACGTAATGGTCAGCGTCCGTCGCCGCGAGCCGGAGGAGGCGGCAGCGTTCCGCCTTCCGCGAGGGTTTTCATATTCTGCAGTGCCCGCGTGAACATCGCGGTCCTCTGCGCCTTTTCCTTCTCACGAGCGGCATCGTCGGCCAGTATCGAATTATCGTAGAGCAGAGTATAGACCAGTTTCGAAGTGGTCGCGGTCACCGGCCTCGCTTCGATTGTGCCGTGCCAGAGGTTATATGGCTGGTCCGTCCGCTCCCGCTGCGCGTATGTTAATGAAAGTTCAGTCTGCCCCACATTCACTGCGCCTCCAACCGTGCGTAAGGATCCCACATCGCCGTTCCCGGAGACGATTGTGCAGGGAACCTGCAGCCATTCACCGATGTCGCAGAACTTACCGACGCGCTTCCACACTTCGGCGGCGGGCCGGTTTACGGTGATTTCGAGCGGAATGGTAACGTATGCCGGATTCGGAATCGCATACGGAGCCGGACCCCTGCCGGGCCCGCCGCCGCGAGCGGGAGGAGCCGGCAGCGTTCCGCCTTCCGCCAGGGTCTTCATGTTCCGCAATGCCCGCGTGAACATCGCGGTCCTCTGCGCCGTATCTTTTTCGCGCGCGGTATCGTCGGCCAGCATCGAGTTGTCGTAAACCAGGGTGTACAGCAGCTTCGAAGTCGTCGGCGTCAGCGGCCGCGCTTCGATTGTGCCGTGATAGAGGTTGTAGGGCTGGTCGGTCCGCACCCGCTGCGTGTAGATGTAGGAAAGCTGGGTCTCCCCCACCAGAACTTCCCCGCCGACCGAGCGCACCGTTCCCACGCCGCCGTCGCCGGAGACGATCGTGCAGGGAATCTGCAGCCACTCCCCGATGTCGCAGTACTTGCCGACTCGTTTCCAGACCTCGGCTGCAGGTCGATCTACCTTGATTTCGAGCGGAATGGTGACGTACGCCGGATTCGGAACCGCATACGGTGCGGGGGGCGCGCCGGGCCGTTGCGCGCTCAGGATCGGCGCCAGAAAAACGACAGATAAAGCAAATAGAGAGACTCGCATATCTTCGTTCATGTTGGCATTGTTCGCGGGGTTAATCAATGATTGTTATCAACATGGCGAATCATCCGCGATCGTTTCCATGGCTTCCACTTCACAGCGCCCCCACGGCTCCAGGGCGCCTTGCTGCTATTTGAAACCTCGCGAGTAACGGGTTCCGCGTTTCTTTTTTAGCGCGAAGTACGGTTTGAGGCGAGCTAATGCTTCCTGTTTGCGAGCGTGGATGTGCAGGCTCATCGCGTTCGCTGCAGTCGCGGCATCTCCGCTTGCCAACGCTTCCACCAGATTCTGATGGCCCGAGGATGCATCGTCTGAACGGTCCACGCACATCCACGCGGACGCCAGCGCGTAGGTTTCCTCGACAGCGTCAGAGAGCGCCGGGCAGTGCGCACATTCCGTGATCTTCTGGTGCAGCTTTTCGTGCAGATTCAAATACGATAAGCGGCTCACTCCGTTCTCGTTGGAACCGTCTAACAATACGGCGAATTTATACAAATCGGCCTTCTCCTCCACTGTCGCCCTCTCCGCGACTAGACGGGCGGCCTGTGTCTCGAGTGCCTCGCGTACGACGTAATGTTCTTCGACGTCTTTCTTCGTAGGTATACGTACACGCGTACCCGCACGCGGACGGCTCTCAAGCAGCCCTTCCCATTCGAGACGTAAAAAAGCTTCTGAGACGGGCAGGAAACTCATGCGCAGCTCACGCGCCAATTGCCGGCGGGAGATCGCTTGGCCCAGTTTCAAATTCCCGCGAACGATCTTCCGGCGAATGAATGCATACGCTTTGTCCGACCGACTCGCAGCGGCTAAATGGATGCCAGTCTCGACGGATACAACTTTTGGGGATCGGGTCAATGATTTCACCGCTCCGTCTCTCGCGCGAACAAATACCCAATCCCCCAAACGGTTCTGATCGGCGTTCGGTTGTTGCTTTCGAGTTTCTTTCTCAAATGGCTTACATGGACATCGAGCGCACGCTCAGACGGCTTGGCTTGCCTGCGATAGAGGGCAATCGCAAGTTCATCCCGCGATACGACGCGTCCCGCTGATCGCATTAGCATGTCGAGTAAATCGAATTCGAAAGAAGTAACGCTCACAGGCATGTTAGACTTTCGAACTTCGCGCGTTCGCGGATTTAACAGGACATCGCTCACAACGATAGAGCCAGCCCCAGCTAAGGACGCTTCTCGCGCACGCCGCATGACTGCCCGAACTCTAGCCAGTAATTCGTATTGCCTAAATGGTTTTGAGATGAAATCGTCGGCGCCAGCGTCTAAGCCGGCAATACACATTTGCGGTGCGTGCCGCGACGTCAATAAGATCACTGGAATCGCAGAGTGAAGCCGAACTTGTCGCAACACCTGAAGTCCATCAAGAACGGGAAGGATGGCATTCAGTAGGATCAGATCGTGTTTGCCAAGAATCGCAGTCGCCAAGCCACTAGCGCCATCATGCACAGAATCAACAGAGAGTTCATGCTTCGAAAAGAACTTCGCGATGAGGCCACATAGTCTTACATCGTCGTCGATGACCAGAATAGAGAGACCACCGCCGTTTGTCTTTGAACAACCATTCTTCACAGTCTATTCAGCTCGCGCAAACCTTCACTCTCTCTTGCCCCTTATGATTAGCCGTTAAAGGAACGCCGGAGTGTACTGGCCAGGGAACGGCGCCTTAACGCCGAGTGCTCTTGCCGCGTGGAGGGGAAAATATGGGTCGCGAAGAAACTCTCGGGCCATTACTACTACATCCGCCTGGCCGGCCTGTATGGCTTCATTTGCCTGCGCGGGTTGGGTGATTAAACCCACAGCCCCCGTGAGGATGGCCGCCCGGCAGCGCACCGCTTCCGCGAACGGCACCTGAAAACCTGGCTTAAATTCGATTTTTTGGTGGGCAACTACATGGCCGGAGGAGCAGATGATCAAATCGACGCCAGCTGCTTTTGCTTCAATTGCGAGCCGCTCCGAGTCGTCAAGTGTCCAACCACCCTCGGCCCAATCCACCGCAGAGATCTTCATGAATAACGGCATGTCGGCAGGAATTGCGCTACGAACTGCTCTGATTGTTTCCAGCGTGATCCGGATTCGATTGTCGAAAGAACCACCGTACTGATCACTCCGAACGTTGGCAAGCGGACTCATGAATTCATTTAGGAGATACCCGTGCGCGGCGTGAATCTCTATCACCTTGAACCCCGCCGCCACAGCCCGTTTCGCCGCCGCGGAATGTGCCTGGACGACTTCAGCGATCTCGTCCTTTGTCAGCTCGTGTGGTATCCCATCTTCCGGCCGAAACGGGATGGGCGAGGGTGCAACGTGCTGCCACCCACCCTCCGAACGCGAGAAAAAAGTTCCTCCTTTGGCTGGCGGCCTTGTGCTGGCCTTTCGTCCTGCGTGCGATAGCTGCATGGCCGGGATCGAACCTCGCGACTCGATAAACTTAGTGATCTCCTGGAGCTTTGCTATGTGCTCATCCTTCCAAATGCCCAGGTCAGCAGGTGTTATTCGGCCCTCTGGCGTAACAGCCGTGGCCTCCGCCGTGACCAAGGCCGCGCCGCCGACGGCACGCGAACCTAAATGCACAAGGTGCCAATTGCTAGCGAAGCCATCTTCCGATGAATATTGGCACATCGGTGAAACGATGATGCGGTGGGGAAGTGTAACACTTCGGATTGTTAGAGGAGTGAAAAGCGGGACCGAGAATGGAGTTTGTGCAGTAGTCGCCATATTCACGTACGCTATCTGAAGAAACAATCGACAAGCAAGAGCCGGTTCAACCTATTGGCAGCGAGGAAATCTAGCCGTTGACCCAAACGGAGTTGACGTTGGTGAACTCGCGGATTCCCTGAACTCCCAGCTCCCGGCCGTGTCCGGACCGCTTGACCCCACCGAAGGGCAGCCGAGGGTCAGACACAACCATCTTGTTGACGAAGACCATTCAGCTTCGCAGCGCTCAAGCACGTAATTCAATAAGTTGAATGTGGACTTGACTGTGATTTGTTCTCGATGTTACGACTGAGAGGGTTTCGAAGTGACAGTCATTTCGCGGAGGTAGAGGATGGGGAATAGAATCGTGGCGAGAAGGCCGAAATGCCTTGGGGTTGCGACATTAGGGCTGTTGATGTGCATTTCCCGTAACGCGGAATCTCAATTTGGGCCGGAGCCGGCTCCGGCCCGGCCTGTGGACGCCAAGACCGCGGCTCCCTACGATATTACAGGCTACTGGGTTTCGGTCATAACGGAGGATTGGCGCTGGCGAATGGTCACTCCTGCGAAAGGAGACTACGCAAGTGTGCCTCTCACTGCGGAAGGCCGCAAGGTTACCGACGCATGGGATCCGGCAAAGGATGAAGCGGAAGGCGCCCAGTGCAAAGCGTATGGCGCGCCGGCCATCATGCGGGTGCCCGGACGAATCCATGTCACTTGGGTCGACGCGAACACCATGAAGATCGATGCGGACGCCGGAAGCCAGGTTCGAACTTTGCATTTTGGCGAGTGGAAGACTAGCGGTGGGGAGCCGCAGTGGCAAGGTGATTCCATCGCTTCGTGGGATGAAATGATCCCGAGCCGAGGCGGACTTGCCCTAGTCCCGCCGTCCCGAGAAATCGGGGGGCAGAAGCGAGGAACGTTGAAGGTCATTACTACACATATGCGCCCTGGCTATCTGCGCAAGAACGGTGTCCCCTATAGTGCAAATGCAGTGCTTACGGAATATTACGATCTCAGCCGGGAGGCCAGTGGTGACACGTGGCTTTGGATCACGACAGTAGTGAACGATCCGCAGTATCTGAATCAGCCGTTCATAACCAGCACTCACTGGAAGAAGCAGCCGGACGCCTCCGGATGGAATCCAACACCCTGCGCGGCGCGCTGAGAGGAGCGCCACATGATGAATCAAAAGCGACCAGCAAACTCAATGAAGGCGGCAGGCATGTTGCCAATCGTCTTGTTCGCTCTTCTCGGAACGCAGGCATTCGCGCAAGTTGATTTGTCTGGAGAATGGGCCGGTCGAATCCACAATGACGCGCCTGAGCGCGGTGGTGGGCCAGATATTGGGGACTTTACAGGTCTGCCCATTAACGCCGCCGCGCGTATGCGGGCAGAAAGCTACAATCCGTCGCTTCTCACTGTTCCTGTTTGGCAATGCCGGCCACACCCGGCCGACTATATGGGCGGCCGTGCCGGATTCAACATACGGTTTACCCCGGAAATCGATCCGTCCACCCAGCAATTGATCGCGTGGCATGCACGGGCAGCTTGGATGGCGCAGGAGCGGACGATTTGGATGGATGGGCGTCCCCATCCGCCAGAGGAAGCGCGTCACACTTGGCAGGGATTCTCAACCGGAAAGTGGGAAGGCAACGTATTGACCGTGACCACCACTCACCTGAAAATGGGCTTCCTACGCCGCAATGGCGTGGTGCGGAGCGACCGCGCAGTTCTGACAGAGCACTTTTTCCGGCATGGTGACATGTTGACCGTTGCCTCGATCGTTGAAGATCCGGCTTATCTAACCGAGCCTCTCCCACGGAGCGTAAGCTATGTGCTGGATACGGCTCAGCAAATGGCTCCGTACCCTTGCGAAGCGGTTGTCGAAATTCCACGCGAGGATGGGGTCGTGCCGCACTACCTCCCGGGAACGAATCCTTTCCTTACGGAGTTTGCAACGAAACACAATTTGCCTCTTGATGCTGTGAAAGGTGGTGCGGAAAAGCTGTATCCGGACTATCAGAAACGATCTCGCGAGACGGCAATCACAGCGAAGTAATTGCCGCTCTTGAAAAATAGGACTCGAGTCACAAAATGAAATCAACGAAGTTCAGAAATTTTCCAGTGGCGCTCTTTTCTCTTGCTCTGGCGTCGCTCATGATCGCAGTCGGATTTCCTGGTTATATCCTGGCACAGCAGGGCGGCGGA
>Ga0070666_10001081_pt1 | contig 16635 bp, 12 predicted proteins | sample KBSS23metaG_FD_64677 | JGI IMG/M metagenome (GOLD analysis project Ga0070666, IMG submission 64677) | Switchgrass rhizosphere microbial communities from Kellogg Biological Station, Michigan, USA - KBS S2-3 metaG | ecosystem: Host-associated > Plants > Roots > Rhizosphere > Soil ... | reverse complement strand
CGCCATTTCGCGCAATATCGCGATCCGTTTCGCGATCGGCGGATGCGTCGAAAACCAGCCGGCGAGCGCGCCGTCTCCCGTGAGCGCGCCGCGGGGGTCTTCGATGCACAGGTGACCGACGCCCTCGGTGATCGAACGGGTCGGCTCCGCGGCCGCGGAGATCTTCTCGAGCGCCGTGGCGAGGGCGAGCGGGTTCCGGGTGAGCTCCGCGCCCGTGGCGTCGGCGAGGTATTCCCGCTGGCGCGAGACCGCAAGGGTCACGAGCTGCGCGACGATGGGAGCCAGGACGAGCGCGACGAACCACATCGCGAGGAAGATCAACCCGCCCTCGCCCCGGGAACGGCTGTCGCGGCGCGACCCGCCTCCCCACCAGACGCTTCGCCGCCCCCAGGAAGCCAGGAGGAGCACCGCGCCGCCGAGCGCCGCCACGACGGTCATGTAGCGCGTGTCGTAGTCCTTGACGTGCGACATCTCGTGGGAGACGACCGCCTGGAGCTCTTCGCGGTTGAGCATCCCGAGGAGGCCTTCCGTCACGGCGATCGAGGCGTGGGCCGGGTCGGCGCCCGTCGCGAACGCGTTCGGGTCGGGATCGGGGATAACGTATCCCTTCGGTTTGGGCATTCCCGAGGCGATCGCCATCTCCTCCAGGATGTCGTCGAGCGCGCGCTCTCGCGGGCTCGCGGGATCGATGGGGCGCGCGCCCGTGGAGGCGAGGATGGCGCGATCGCCGCCGTGCAGGCTCCACCAGGCCGAGAGGGATCCGAGCGTGAGCGCGCCGAGGGTCGCGGCGGGGAGGCCGATCTGCCGCCCGACGAAGGCGAAGTCGAGACCTGCCCCCAGGAACCCGAGCAGGACGACGAAGAAGCCGATCATGACGAAGGTTTTGGAGCGGTTTTCCTTTTGCCGCTCGTACAGTGTTTTCATGGCAGCGGACGCGGCCATACATCGAGCGAATGCGGGCGCGTGCGGCCCGCCCGCGGCGCTCGCCGTACGCCGCCGGTACGCCTCGGCCGCGGGACGGGCCGCCCGCATCCCACCTCGCTCGCGTCTGGCCGCGTCTTGAGGTGGAGGCAAATCGATGGGGGCTCGGGAGCGGTCTCGAGCGGACGACCACGAGAGACGCGGCGAGGGCCCGGGTCGTGCACACCATGCTTGACCTCTGGCCGCAACAGGCCGGAGGGTTCGAAGATGAACACCGTCACGACCCTAGGTTCAGGTCCACCTTCGGGGTTTCGCGCTGCGCGGCGTCGGCTTCCGCGATCTGGAAGAGCTCGACCGGCGTGAAGTGGAAAGTGCTCGCGATGAAGCTCGCGGGGAACACCTGCTGGGCGACGTTGTAGTTCGTCGCCAGATCGTTGTAGAACTGGCGAGCGAAGCCGATCTTGTTCTCGGTGGACGTCAGCTCTTCCATGAGCGCGCGGACCTGGTCGTTGGCCTTGAGAGTCGGATAGTTCTCGACGAGGCCGACGAAACGGGAGAGCGTTGCCGTCAGAGCGTTTTCCGACTGCGCCTGCGCGCCGATGCCGAGGGCCGGGTTCTGGGACGTCGCGAGAGCCTGGTTTCGGGCCTGGATGACCCTTTCCAGCGTGTCCTGCTCGAACTTCATCTCTCCTTTGACGGAGGCGATGAGGTTCGGAATGAGGTCGTACCGGCGCTTGAGTTGGATGTCGATCTGCTTCCAGGCGTTCGAAACCTGGTTCCGCAGCGTGATGAGCCCGTTGTAGCGGGAAATCACCCAGAAGACCGTCAGGACGAGGCCCCCGAGAACCACGGCGGCGCAGGGAAACATTTCCATATCCTCCAGAGGTTTCTACGAAAGGATCGCCGGGAAGTTTAGCGCCGGGAAGGCTCCGGGGCCATCGTTTTCGTGCGTCGCAGACCGCCGGATTTCGATAGCTCAGTCGTCGTCGTCTCGATCCGGGCGCGCGTCCGCGACGCCAAACCGCACGATCGGGCCCGGGCTCCTCCGGTTCCGGATCGCCTCGTACAGGATGTCGTTCAACGCCCTCTCAGGGATCGTGTCGGGGCGCGACAAGTCCAGCGGCCCCGGCATCGGATGGGCGGCGGCGAGGGCGAACGGGGCGGCGACGAGGAGCGCGCCGACTATACGGGTCATCGAATTCATCGCTCGATTGTCGTTTCGAATCCCGCCGAAGAAGTCGCGGCCACACGCCGTCGGAGGAGCCCGGCCACCCGGAGGATCCGGGCTATGATGGCCGGGTGAGCGTTTTCATCGGCGGCTCGGCGATGTCGATGGTCAAGGACATCGCCGAGGGCTACATCATCGTCTCGGAATACACGTTCAAGAAGTTCCAGGCGCCCGATCTCCAGGCTTTCCTTGTGGAGACGGACAAGCTCATGCGCGACATCCGCAGCGTGATGCCGCCGCCGGACGACATGGACGCCCTCCAGCGAAAGAACCGAAAACTGCAGCGCTTGAACCAGGCGCTGACGATCGCCAACGCCTTCCGGGCGAAGTTCCGGCGCTAGCGGACCCGGATCTCCACGGCGGGCGGCATCGCCGACCCGCCGTTCCGGGCGACGTACCGGGTCGCGAGCTCGTGCCGGCCCGGAGGCACATGGTCGATCCGGTAGACGTAGCCGCAGAGCTCGCGGCAGGGAATCCGGGGCAGGACCATCGGAACTTCCGGCCGCCGCATCCCGTAGGTCGCCAGGCCCACGAGCTTTCCGTCGAGCATCACCTCGATCCGCGCGATCCCGTCTTCGGCGGCCGCCCATCCCGCGCCCCGGACCGTCCCTCCCTGGAAGACCGCGCCGTTCTGAGGATCGAAGTACCAGCCCTGCGGAGGGAGGGTCGAGGGGAGCGGGTGCGCCAGGGCGTCCATGACGGCGAGGCGGTCGCCATCCGAGGCGCCGAGACGGGCGGCCGAATCGGGGGACGCGAAAACGAGCGTCTCCCGGGAACCCCGGCCGAGAACGCGGACGGGTCGGAATCGTCCCGCCGCCACCAGGGATGCGAGGAATGGAGAAAGAGCGGACTGCTCCTCAGCGCCGGCGCGCCCCCGGTGCAGCAGGATGGCGTCGACGCCGCTTTCCGCGAGGAGGGAGGCGGCGCCGGGAGCGATCGGCCGGGCGGCCATCGCCGCCTGAATCGCCTCGAACTGTTGGGGAAGGAATCCGCTGAAGCCATTGACGATCGGAAAATCGTGCGCCGCCGCCCAGAGAACGTAATAGAAGTTGTCTTCGGGCTTCATCGGCAGCTCGAGCACCGCTCCGGAGAACCGCGGAGCCAGCCAGGTGATCGCCGGCGGCGGGGCGGGGTCTCCGTCGAACCAGGAGACGGGCGCCGCCCGGAACTCCGCGAGGGCCAGCGCCGAGGCCGCGATGGGAATGGCCACCCGCCCGAAGCGCCCGAGCCGTCCCCGGAGGGCCGAAACGCCGAGAGTCGCCAGGACGCCCAGCCCGAGGTGCGTGAGGACGATTCCCCGCGCCGGCACGCGGATCGATCCCAGGACGGGCCGGAAGATCTCGTAGAGCTCGCGGTACAGGAACAACCGGCCGCCGAGGGCCACGACCACGCCGGCGACGATCATCGCGACGCTCCAGATCACGGCCGGCTCCCAGGAAGCGCCCCGGATCCAGGCCGCGAGATTGCGGTAGCGCGAGCGGGGCGGAAAGCGCCAGAGCAGGCGAGCGGAGACCGCGAGAAAGAGCGCCATCGAAAGCCGATAGGGCTCGTGGGCGTGCAGAAAGCCGATGTCCAATCCCCCGCGCAGCGCGAACGCGACGCGCGCGGCGGCCAGGATCGCGATGACTCCGTCGAGCACAGCGATTCCCCGGGCGGGAGCCGGCACGGCGGAGGAGGGTGCGTTCCTCGCGCGGCGAGAGAAGAGAAAGCCGGCGACGGCGAGCGCCGGAAGGAGAAGGCCCACGAACAGGTCCGCCTCGGGAGCGGCGAAGCGCGAGGTCAGCGCTCCCCAGACCTTGCTTCGGGGTCCCGCGCTCAGGAACGCTCGAGGCGTGGCGCTGTAGAAGACGATTTCGCCGATCCCGCGGCGGAAATGGTAGAGCCGCGAGGCCAGGACGTAGGGGACGGCGAACGGCAGGACCGCGACGAGAGAGAGAGCCGTGGCGCGGAAAAGCCGCCGGGTCGAGCGGCTCCGCCACTGGCCGCGCCGGGTGAGCTCGATCCCCGCGGTGAGCGCGAGCGCCATGGCGCCGAAGATGCCGTAATGCACGCAGGCGATCGCGTTCCAGGCGAAGAAGAGAGCGTAGAGGGCGAGGTCGCGCGACCGGCCGTTCTCGAGATAGCGCCACAGGAACAGCAGGAAGAGGGGCAGGAAAGGGCCCCAGTGCATCTGGACATGGGGGAGCTGGGAAAAACGGAACGGCACGAAGGCGTAGAGGATGCCGGCCACCGCCGCGGCGATGCCGTCGCCCGAGAGCTCGCGCGCGAGGGCCCACGCGCCGAAGCCGGAAAGGGCCATGCCGAGCAGGAGAAGGGCATTGTGAACGAAGACGGGCGAGAATCCTGCGGCGTAGAGCGGGAATCCGAAGACCGCGGCACCGAAGAGGTTCTCGGAAAAGGCGAGCGTCAGTCGGGAGGGATGGAAGATGTTCCCGTCGAAGAGATGCAGGGGATCGTGAAAGACCTGATGCCAGTCCCAGTGGAGGATCCAGGCATTGAGATACGGATCCCCGGGGTCGGAAACCCGGCGCGCAAGGTCCCCGGAAAGGGGCCAGGTCATGGCGACCGCGGCGGCGAGGAAGAAAAGGCCCGCGACGGCGCAGGCCCGCGTCGTCCGCGCGAAGGGCCGGATCATCGCCATCCCCGGATCCTCGATCGACGTCGTTGCGGGTTCACGGAGCCGGCGCCGCCATCGATCCCGGCCGATCGAGGCGCCAGAGAGACACTCCGCGGCGGGTGTCGATCGTCGTCCACGGGCCGGGGATCCGCTTCCTCACTTCTGCCGTCTCGAACGGGAAGAGCAATGCATAGGTCGGGAAACCCTTCCGCGTCGCGGCTTCCACGAGGGAGACCAACCATTCCGGCGGGATCGAGTCCCAGCGAGCCGCCGCAAGCGCGGTGGAGTATCGGAGCGCGCCCGACATCTGCATCCCGATGACGAAAGCGTCCTTCGGAATCGCGGACTCGGCCCACTTCGCCGCTTCGGGATAGGTGGATTCGCCCGCGGCGATCCCGGTGACGCCGAGGCGCCGCACCTGGCGCATCTCGAGGCCGAGGACGATGACGATCGCGATCCCCCCCGCCGCCCGGATGCCCGCGAATCCGACCCGGGCGGTAAGCCACTCGAGTGCGTGCCGACCCGTCAACAGGAAAGCGAGGATCAGCGGAGGGAACGCGGGGAGGAGGAACCTCAGATACCACCACGCCTCGTAGGGGCCGTAGAACGCGTAGAAGACGAAGAACGCCGCGAACCAGAGGAACAGCATCGCCCGATCGGACCGGGCGATCTTCCGGTCCGCGGGAGCGACCAGCCACCCCAGGAGCACGAGCCCGGTCAGGGTCGCCGAGAGCCAGTGACCATAGTGCCGGGCCCGAGCCGGAAAGTTCCCGAAGGCGAGGGCCTCCCAGAGACCTCCACGGCCGTACCCGGTCGAGAGGGGGTGGTGAAAAGCACCGAGGTTGTACGCCACGAACAGAAGAAATGGGAGAAGGCCGCCCGCCGCGAACGCGGCCAGACGCCGTCTGCCGATGGCGATGAGAGGGAGAATGGGGAAGAGCAGCAGGATGCCGGCGGGCCGCACGAGGAACGCCACGCCGAACGCCGCGCCGGCGGCGACCGCCCAGCGGAAGTCCCTTCTCGATCGGCGCGCGCAGATCACGACCGCGAGCGACCATGCGGTCGCGGGGACGTCGCTCATCGGCTGGAGGGCTTCGAACAGAAACGCCGGATGAGCGGCCAGGATCCCCGCTCCGGCGGCGGCCGCCGCCCACGGAAGGCCGAGGTCGCGGCCGAGCGCGAACGTGAGGAGAAGGGCGACCGCCGCGCAGACGGGAGCGACCCAGAACGGCCCCTCCCTCCATCCCCCGATCGCCGCCGCTGCCGCCATGTGAAGGGGAAGGCCCGGAGGATAGTAGGACGCCATCTCCCTCGGTCGCCCGGAGGGGACGTACCCGAGCGGGATGAATGCCGGCGCGTATCGATCGGGGAGTCCCAACCTCTCGGGCATGGGAATCGGGGCCGTCAGCCGGGCGGCGGAGAGCGATCGCGCCGCGTTCAAATAGCCTGAGCTGTCCGCTCCTCCGGCGGCGTGGGAGGCGTGCGTTCCGAGAACGATCGCGTACGCGACGACCGCCGCAAGGCCGGCGGCCGCGCTGAGTCGGAGCGGGAGCCCGGTGGTCCCGGGGGCACGCTCAACCTCCACGGTTCACGAATGACGGGGGGCGGTCGGCCGCCCGAAAGCTCTCACGGCTCGCGCATCGCGGTCAGCCGCCGGGCGCCGTTGGTCTGCGTGACGAGCGCGACGATCTTGAAACCGCGGAAGAGGGCCTCGATCTCCCGGTTCTGGTAGACGATGGAGGTGGAGAAGTCCCCGTGGTCGCGGTGGTGCAGGTTTCCCTCGCGGTCGAAGAACGTCCGGACGGAACGAGTATCGTCGGGGTCCTTCGCCCAGACGGGCGCAAACGACACGAACGCGAGGCCCCCGGGCGCGAGCAGCCGCCGGATCTCGGCGGCGAGGCCCGGGGCGGCTTCCCGCAGGATGAATCCGAACGTTCCGAGGCAGAGGATTCCGTCGAAGGCGGCGTCGGGCTGCTCGATCGCGACCGGTTTCTTGGCTTTCGCGGGCTCGAGGATTTCCTTGCGCGCGTCGATCGATCGCACCGGCACGCCTTTGGCGGAGATCTTCGTGACGAGGTCGTATCCGGCGGAAAGATCGAGGAGGGTGGGCTCGCTCCGGCGGCGCCGGAGGAGGTTCAGGAACTCGTCGTAGGCGCTCTCGGCCAGCTGGTTTTGCCAGGTGAGCCGCATGGCCGAGCACCTTAACACAGGTATAATGCCCGGCCCGATGAAGAAGCCTCGGATCTCTCCCGACGAGAGCACGCCCATCTCGCGGCTGGCAGCGCGCGCCGGCGGCGAAGCCGTGCTCGCGGGTTGGCTCTACAACCGCCGATCCTCGGGCAAGATCCAGTTCCTGATCGTCCGCGACGGCACCGGATACTGCCAGTGCGTCGTCGCGAAGGCGGACGTGCCCGAAGCCGTGTGGGAAGAGGCGGGCCGCGTCGCCCAGGAGACGTCCATCGTCGTGCGCGGCCGCGTCCGGGAGGACGCGCGTGCGCCCGGCGGGTACGAGATGACCGTCACCGATCTCGAGATCCTCGGCGATTCACCGGACTATCCGATCACGCCCAAGGAGCACGGGATCGACTTCCTGCTGTCGCAGCGTCACCTCTGGATGCGATCTTCGCGTCAGCACGCGGTGCTGCGGGTCCGGTCGGAAGTCTCCCAGGCGATCCGCGACTTCTTCTACGCGCGGGACTTCACGTTGATCGATTCCCCGATCCTCACGCCGGCGGCGTGCGAAGGAACGTCCACCCTCTTCGAGACGGACTACTTCGGCGAAAAGGCGTACCTGTCCCAGTCGGGGCAGCTCTACCTCGAGCCCGCCGCGGCGGCCTTTGGAAAGGTGTATTGTTTCGGCCCCACGTTCCGCGCCGAGAAATCGAAGACGCGGCGGCACCTGACCGAGTTCTGGATGATCGAGCCGGAGGTCGCCTTCCTGGAGCTTCCCGGCCTCGAGACTTTGGCCGAAGACTTCGTCGTCGCGATCGTCTCGCGCGCCCTCGATCGCTGCGCGGAGGACCTGAAGCGCCTCGAGCGCGATACAACGAACCTGCAGAAGGTGCAGGGACCCTTTCCGCGGATCACCTATCGGCAGGCGATCGAAAAGCTCGCGGGGAAGGGGATGCCGGTCAAGTTCGGCGACGACCTCGGAGCCGACGAGGAGACCGAGATCTCGAAGGAATTCGACCGGCCGGTGATGATCACGCGGTACCCGGCGTCGATCAAGTCGTTCTACATGCAGCCCGATCCCGACGACCCCGAGGTCGTGCTCGGGCTCGACATGATCGCCCCGGAAGGCTACGGCGAGATCATCGGCGGGTCGCAGCGCATCCACGACCACGACCTGCTTCTCCAGAGGATCAAGGACAACGACCTGCCGATCGAGGCATACCAGTGGTATCTCGATGTCCGGAAATACGGGAGCTTTCCCCATTCCGGTTTCGGGATGGGGCTCGAGCGGACGGTGGCCTGGATCTGCGGCATTCATCACCTGCGCGAGGCGATTCCGTATCCGCGGACCCTCAACCGCATCTACCCATGAGGGGGCAGGCGCGGACGATGCATCGAGCCGGGGTGCAGGCGCGGACGATGCATCGAGCGATACGAGACGAGTCCGGCCGGCCGTCGGGCTCACCGTACGCGCATGGGTACGCCTCGCCCGCCGGCCGGCCAGACTCGCCCGTCTGGCTCGCGCCTCGCCGCGCCATCGCCGTTCTTGGCGTGAGCCTCGTGCGGCACCTCTCCGGTCTTGGTGGGCGGGCGCGGACGATGCATCGAGCAATACGCGGCGAGTCCGGCCGGCCATCGGGTGGGCAGGCGCGGACGATGCATCGAGCCGGGCGGGTGCGAACCCCTCGCGCCGCCCTGCGACGTACTTTCCGAAGTACGCCTCGGGACGTCGCGAGGTGCCCGCAGCCCGCCGGGCTCGCGCCTCGCCGCGCCTTCGACGTTGTAGCCTGGGAGGCCGGGGCTTCCGTGGCTCTCTCCCTCATCTTTGTCATTCCTGCGAAAGCGGGAATCCACTCTTCGGCGCGCGTCGGCGAATCGTACGGGACTCATGACCCGCAACGCGCACCTCGCGACGCGGTTTCCGCATGACGCTCCCCACGCTTCCCTCGATCGGCGTCGTGTCGCTCGGCTGCCCGAAGAATCTCGTTGACAGCGAGATCATGCTCGGTCACCTGAAGAACGCGGGACACGAGATCGTTCCGGACGACCGCGCGCGCGTGGTGCTCGTCAACACCTGCGGATTCATCGACAAGGCCAAGGAAGAGTCGGTCAACGCGATCCTCGAGCAGGTCGAGCGGAAGAACCGCGGCGAGATCGACCGGGTGATCGTCGCGGGTTGCATGGTGCAGAAGTACGGGGCCGATCTCGCGGCGGAGATCCCGGAGGTCGATTTCTTCCTCGGGCTCGATGATCTCGAGAAGGCTCCCGCCGCCGCCCTCGGGCTCCCGTCGCTTCCCCGGTTTTCGGACAAGCCCATGGCGACGCGCGTGTACGATGAGCTCTCTCCCCGAGTTCTCACCCGGGCGAAGGGGTACGCGTTCCTGAAGGTCGCCGAAGGCTGCAACAACCCGTGCACGTTCTGTGTCATTCCGCAGATGCGGGGACTTCAGCGCAGCCGCACGATCGCATCGCTCCTGACGGAAGCCCGGTGGCTCGAATCCCAGGGGATGCGCGAGCTGAATCTGATCGCCCAGGACACCACCCGCTACGGCGAGGATCTCGGCATGAAGAGGCAGGGGCTGACCCGCCTGGTCGAGGCGCTCCTCGGCGAGACCGGTTTCCCGTGGATTCGCTTCCTCTATGCCTATCCAAAGACACTCGATGCTTCCGTCCTCGCCCTGATGGCTTCCGATCCGCGTTTCGTCCCGTACGTGGATATCCCCCTGCAGCACGTTTCGCGCGAGATCCTTTCGGCAATGCGGCGCGGAGGAGACCCGAAGACCTACCATTCGATGATCGACCGAATGCGGAAAGCCGTTCCCGATCTCACCATCCGGACGACGTTCATCGTCGGCTTTCCCGGCGAGACGGACGGGCACTTCCGCGAGCTCTGTGAGTTCGTGCGGGGCGCGGAATTCGACAACCTGGGCGTTTTTGCCTACTCGCCCGAGCCCTCCTCGGGGGCGGAGCCCCTCGGAGATCCGGTGCCCGCCGAGGTGAAGGAGGAGCGACGGGAGTTCCTCCTTTCGCTCCAACAGCCGATCGCCCGGAAAAGGCTCCGCGCCTGGAAGGGCCGCACGGTCGATGTCCTCGTGGAAGGGGAATGCGACGAGACGGAGCATCTGCTGGAGGGCCGCACCACGGGTATGGCGCCGGAGATCGACGGGCGGGTGCTCATCAACGAGCTCGCGGATTTTCCGGTGCGGCCGGGCGACCTCGTGCGTGCGAAGGTCACCGAGTCGCACGCGTACGACCTCGTGGCGAAGGTCGTCGCGCGCGCGTGACAAGCGCGGACCATCCTCCTTCGCTCGACCGAGCTTCGGAGGATTCGGTCGCAGCACTGATGGGCGCGGCGACGGGCATCGATGGCACATCCGCCGAAGCCTCGGCGAAGGCGGATACGGGCCGCTCTACGCGCCCGTGCGGACGGGCGCCGGGCTCGACGTCCATGATTGAGTACGCCTCGCCCGCCGCCCGGCCCCCCGGGTGTGTCTTTCGAGCCGTCTCGCCGCGCTTCGAAGTCGAAGCTAAGGGAAGCGAGTCGCACTCGTCTCCTTCCGCCCAGCCGGCGCGGACGATCCTCCTTTGCTCGACCGAGCTCCGGAGGATTCGGTGGCCGCTTTCCTGGCTTCGGCGTCAACGGTCGTCGACGGCAGATCCTCCGAAGCCTCGGCGGAGGCGAATACAGGCCGCTATACAAGCCCGAGCTTTCCGGAGTGTAGCCAGAGACCGTGATCGACAGAGGTCCCTCCGGCCTTCGCCCGAAGCTCCATCGCGGCAGGCCGTCGCGTTGCTCCTCGCGATGACGGGGATCGAGAGGTCTGCGATGCGGGAGCCTTTGCGATCCGAACTCCGAGAGCGTCGCAAAGGCGACGTGTAATGCAGGTCTTTCGCGATCCTCTCGCCTCGACCGATCTGCCGCGAAGCGCCGTCGCGACGATCGGGAACTTCGACGGCGTTCATCTCGGCCACCAGGCGATCCTCGCCGCCGTGGTCGCGCGCGCCCGGGAGCGCGGAGAGGCCGCCGTCGCGATCACGTTCGATCCCCATCCGCTGAAGGTCCTGCACCCCGAGCTCGCGCCGAAGATGATCCAGACCCTCGCGCAGCGCGAGGAGATGATCGAGCAGATCGGGATCGACGTTCTCCTCGTGATTCCCTTCACGCGCGACTTTTCCCTGACGGAGCCGGAGGCGTTCGTGCGCGACTTTCTCCTTCGCCGCCTCGCCGTGCGGGAGATCCTCCTGGGCGCGCATTTCGCTTTCGGGCGGGGGAAGAAGGGGAACCTGGAGCTGTTGAAGAGCCTGGGACCCTCAGCGGGATTCTCGGCTGAGGGCATTCCCGAAGTGTTCCACGACGGTTCACCGATCTCCTCGACCCGGATCCGGGATGCGATCCAGGCGGGGAGGATCGGCGAGGCGAACGCGATGCTCGGCCGCGCCCACGCCATGGACGGTGTGATCGCGCGCGGCGACCGGATGGGGCGGAAGATCGGCTATCCCACGATCAACCTGAGGCCGGAAAACGAGCTCTCGCCGGCCGACGGCGTGTACTTTTCCCGCGTCTTCTTCAAGTCGTTCGGCCGCGAGTTCGACTGCGTCACGAATATCGGGAGGCGGCCCACGGTCTACGAGAACTACGAGACGACGATCGAATCGTTCGTGCTCGATTTTTCGTCGGACGTGTACGGCGAGCGGATCCGGCTGTTCTTCCACGATCGGGTGCGCGACGAGATGACCTTTCCCTCGATGATGGCGCTGACGGAGCAGATCGGGCGGGACATCGAGGCGACGCGCGCCTACTTCGCGCGGCCATGAGGTCGCTCTGGCCGGTTCTCGCGGGCGCCCTGGCGGCCGCCGCGGGGGCGGCCTTCGCCGCCGGCGAGGTGCGGTGGCGTTCGCTCGCGTCCCGGGAGCTCCCGGAGGAGGTAACGCTCGGGGCGCTCCGTCCCGAGGACCTGGGAGCGCTCGTCTCTTGGAAGAGATTCGGCGCGGGCTGGCTCACGGGCGTCCGGGAGCGCCGGGCGTTCCGTCGCATCGCGGCGCGTCTCGCCCGGGCAAAGGCCGCCCAAAGGCGAGCGCCGGCCGCCCGCCGGAAGCTGATGCAGGTGCAGATCCTGGGGCTTCGGACGCGGCTGCGCGGGGCGCTGTCCGGCCTCGCCGACGTCGAACGGTTCGATTGACCCGGCGGGGGGCGCCGATTCCGGCATCGCCCCCGCGGGAGGCACGAAGAGCTGCTCCCTAGACCTCCAGGCGATCTCCGGGACGGGCAACGAGAGCGTACAGGACGGGCATCTGGAACACGCTCAAGAGGAGCCGCGAGATCAACCCGCCGACGATCACGAGCGCGAACGGTCGTTGGGAGTCCGATCCGATCCCCGTCGAGATCGCCGCCGGGAGCAGCCCGAAGGCCGCGACGAGCGCGGTCATCATGATCGGGCGGAGGCGGAGGAGCGCGGCTTCGCGGGTCGCTTCGCGAATCCCGAGCCCGGAGTCCCGCCGGAGCTCGTTGGCGTACGAGATGTAGATCACGGCGGTCTGGACGGACACTCCGAAGAGGGCGAGGAAGCCGATCCCGGACGACACGGAAAAGGGCGTGCCGGTGATCCAGAGCGCGAGCAGGCCGCCGACCGGCGAAGAGAGCACGACGGCCCCGACCGTGATCATCGGGAATTTGAAGTTGCTGTAGAGCGCGAAGAGGATGAGGAAGATCAGGAAGAGCGTCATCGGAAGGACGAACTTCAGCTGGCGGCGCGACGAGGTGTACTCCTTGTATTCGCCGCCCCAGACCAGCCGATACCCGGCCGGGAGCCGGACGCGCGCCGCGATGCGGGCCTGCGCGTCCTCGACCGCACTCGCGAGGTCGCGTCCCGCCACGGAATACTGGACGCCGATGTAGCGCGAATTATCTTCGCGATAGATGAAAGACGCGCCGCTCGCGATCCGGATGTCGGCGAGCTCCTTCAGCGGTACCTGCTGGCCGCCGGGGGTGGCCACGAGGATGTCGCCGATTTCGGCGGCGTTTTCGCGGAAGCGCGGCTCGAGCCGCACGACGAGATCGAAGAGCTTCTCTCCCTGCACGATTTGCGTCGCCGCCGTTCCCCCGACCGCCGCCTCGATCAGCGCGTTGACGTCCGCGACGTTGACGCCGAAGCGCGCGATCTTCGCTCGATCGATCGTCACGGCGAGGCTCGGCTGCCCGAGCTCCTGGACGATGCTCACATCGCGCACCCCCCGCACGTCCTCGAGGACCCGCTTGATCTCCTTCCCCCTGGCCTCGAGGGTCGCCAGGTCCGGGCCGAAAACTTTGACCGCGAGTGCGCTCTTCAATCCGGTCTCGGCTTCGTCGACGGCGTCTTCGGCCGGCTGGGTGTAGTTGAAGACGATGCCCGGGAAAGCGGAGAGCTTCCGGTCGATCGCGGCGATCAGCGCTTCTTTCGTGCGGTGGCCGCTGTGCCATTCCCGGTAGGGTTTCAGGCCGACGTAGAACTCGGCGTTGAAAAATCCGGTCGGATCAGTGCCGTCGTCGGGGCGGCCGAGCTCCGTCGTCGCGACCGTCACCTCCGGGAACGAGCGGAGAATCTCCCGGATCTGCGGCGTGATCTTCGACGCTTCCTCGAAGGAGATCGTGTACGGCATGGTCGCGCGGACCCAGAGCGCACCCTCGTCGAGGCGGGGCATGAACTCCGCGCCGATCGAGGGAATGAGCAGAAGCGATGCGGCGAGGATCGCCGCCGAAGCGCCCGTGGTGGCCCACGGATGGGCGAGGCACGCGTCGAGCCCGCGCCCGTAGACCCGTTTGACGGCTTCGAGGACCGCGTTGCGCCGCTCGCGGACCCCCTCGCGAAGCGCCCACGAGCAAAGCACGGGCAGGAGGGTCAACGTCAGGGCCAGGGCGCCCACCAGCGCGAAGATCGTCGTGTCGGCCATCGGCTTGAAGAGGAGCCCGGACGGTCCCGACAGGACGTAGATCGGGAGGAACCCGGCCACGATGACCGCCACTGCGTAGAAAATGGGCCGGTCGACCTCGGCCGCGGCCTCCGCGATGACCTCGCGAATGCGAAGCGGCTGACCCTGCCGCATCGCGACGCGGCGAAAGATGTTCTCGACCATGACGACGCCGCCGTCCACCAGGATGCCGAAATCGATCGCCCCGATCGAAAGGAGGTTCGCGGGAACGCGCTGGAGATCCAGGCAGACGAAGGCGAAGAGGAGCGAGAGCGGGATCGTGACGGCGACGATCAGCCCCGTCCGGATGTCGTAGAGAAAGAAGATCAGGATGACGACGACGAAGAGCATCCCGCGGAGGAGATTGTCCTCGACCGTCCGGGTCGTCAGCGCGATCAGGTCGCTGCGGTCGTAAAACGGCCGGATCTTCACGTCCTTCGGGAGGATCGCGCGGTTCAACTCCCGCGTCTTGGCCTGGACGTCCTTCAGGACGACCTGCGCCTGTTCCCCCTTGCGCATCAGGATGACGCCCTCGACGGCGTCGTCGCGCCCGTTGAATCCAAACTGCCCGAGCCGCGGCGCGATGCCGATCTCGACCCGGGCGACGTCCCGGACGAGGATCGGCGTGCCGTTGTGCACGGCGAGGACGACCTGCCCGATGTCCTCCGGCGTTGCGAGGCGTCCGAGCCCGCGGACGTAGTAGAACTGCCCTCCCTGGGCGTAGAACCCTCCGCCCGCGTTCCCGTTGTTGGCCGCGAGGGCCGCCACCACCTGGGGGACCGAGAGGCCTGCGGCCGCGATCTTCGCGGGGTCGAGGAGCACCTGGTACTGCATCGTCTGTCCGCCCACCCCTGAGTCGTCGGCGACACCCGGCACCGACTTGTACTGCCGCTCCACGATCCAGTCCTCGATCGTCTTCAGCTCCATGGGCGAGCGGTCCGGGCTTTCGAGGACGTACCGGTAGATCAGGCCGGAAGGGGAGAAGAGCGGGGAGACGGAGGGCGTGACGCCGTCCGGGAGGGCGAGGTCGGGAATGCGCTCGAACACCTGCTGCCGGGCGAAGCTGCTGTCGGTGCGGTCCTGGAACGTCAGCCGGACGTCCGAGAGACCGTAGAGGGAAACCGAGCGAATGGTCGTCATCTTCGGGATCCCGTTCATCTCGACTTCGATCGGGACCGTGATCAAACGCTCGACTTCCTCCGAGGCCTTTCCCGGCCACTGCGTGACGATCTCGACCATGGGAGGCGAGAGATCGGGGTAGGCATCGACCGGCAGGCGCGAAAAGGACCAGATTCCCGCCGCGGCGAGGACGATCGCGAGGAAGGCGACGAGGAACCGCTGTCGCAGCGCCGAGGAGACGATCCGGTTGATGATCGACGCGCTGCGCGCCGCGGGCTCCGCGGGAGAGAGGTCTTCGGCGCTCACTGGCTCTCCGCGAACTGCATGAAGAGGGCGCCCTCGACGACGACGCGCTCGCCGGGGCGCAGGCCGCTCCTCACCTCGATCCGACCCTGCTCCGCGCCCGCGACGTCGACCCGCCGGCGCAGGAACTGACCGCCGGCCCCCTCGACGTAGACGAAGGGGAGGTTCTCGTCGTCCCGCAGGACGGCGGAGGCGGGAATGACGAGCCCGCTCCGCTCCCGGCTCGCATGGATCGCGACGCGCACGTACTGGTCGCGCTTCAACACGTCGTCCGGGTTGGCGAGGACGATGCGCACCCCGATCGCCCGCGTCGCGGGGTCGACCAGCGAGGCGATGTACTGCACGGTGCCGGGGAGAGGAGCCGCCGAGGTCCCCGCGAAGACATCGGCCGACGCTCCGACCTGGACGAAAGGGACGTCCTGTTCGAACACGTTGGCGATCACCCAGACCTTCGAGAGGTCGGCAATCGTGAAACAGGCCGTGGTCCCGGCCTGCAGGAGCTGACCGGGGGTGACCAGGCGTTCGACGACCGTGCCGGCGATCGGCGCGCGGATCACGCCGCGGGGAGCGTCGGGCGGGCGGCCCTCCTGGAGGGAGTGGACCGCCGCTTCGGGAATGCCGATCGAGCGGAGTTGCGCGAGGGCGGCGTCGCGGTCGAACTCCGAGGAAGATGCGTCGGTCTCGGCCTGCTGCATCTCTCGGCGGGAGATCCCCCCCGCGTCGAAGAGCTTCCGGTCGAGATCGGCGATGCGCCGGAGATTCGCGGCCGCCGCTCCGGCCTTGCGGTAGGCGGAGATCGCCGCGGCGAAATCGGGAGAAGTGACCTCCGCGAGGGCCTGCCCCGCCGCGACGCGGGTTCCCGGGGGGGCGAGAATCCGCGCGACCGGGCCGGAAATCCCGGAGATCACCTGAGTCGATGCGCTCTGGTCGAAGGCGACCGTCCCCGTCGCCTCGATCGATCGGCGAAACGTCTCGTCCCGCGCTTCCTGCACGGTGATCCGGTTCCGCTGGGCCGGAGAAAGCGTGAGGCCGCCCGGGGGGGGCGCCGCGGGTTCCGGGGACGGAGCGCGCCGGGAACAGGCGGCGGCGAGCATCAGCGCGCCCACGAGGGCGAGGCCGGAAACGCGGAGATCACGGAACATGAGGCGCTCCTTCTTCGGAAGCGGCAGGCAGGGGAGCGCCCACCGCGAGTTCGAGCTGGGCCGCCGCGTCATGCGCGGCGCCGAGGGCCTGGGTCAGCTGGGTGTGGGCGGCGAGGAGGGCGGATTTGGCGTTGATCAGGTCGACGGCGGATGATCCGCCAAGGGCGTAGCTCTCGGACGCCACCTTG
>Ga0070666_10001078_pt1 | contig 16656 bp, 18 predicted proteins | sample KBSS23metaG_FD_64677 | JGI IMG/M metagenome (GOLD analysis project Ga0070666, IMG submission 64677) | Switchgrass rhizosphere microbial communities from Kellogg Biological Station, Michigan, USA - KBS S2-3 metaG | ecosystem: Host-associated > Plants > Roots > Rhizosphere > Soil ... | reverse complement strand
GTATTGTTCGGCGGCGTGGAGCAGGAATCCGGACTGAGGCTTTCGGTGATTCATCTTTTCGACGGTACCGCGCTTCCGGTTGCCCCTGGAAACATCCGGCTGATGCGAAATTTCCAAAAGCAGAACCTCGGACGGTATAAATGGTTTCCCATTTCGGATGACGGCTTCGTGGAGTATCCCATCACGGTCCAGGGACACAGTCTGCCTGAGTGGATGCATCGGCATGCAGAGAAGTTTAGCTCAGACGCCGAAGAGGCGACAGCCCCGTGTGTCTATTCATTTCCGCACAGGCGCACTCGGAAGAGGCAACGGACTTCTCGGAGTGCGACCTGGAAAGTTGGATAGAGCCGAGGCCGCGAAACTGCACCCACCCTGCCGGACGGCGAGTATTCGCTCGGGGTCGGCATTCTTATCGACGATGACGCCAAACCAGGGCAGAACCATTTCTTCGGACGTCAGATTGCCCCACGCGACTTCTTTGGTCGGGTCAGGATTGAAGCGATTGTTTACGGAGTTGTCGTGGTGCGCGACCACTCTCAAACGTGTGCCCTTTCGAATTCGGATTGGCGCTTCCAATTCGTATCCCAGCTGCCAGTTGAAGTTGAAATTTGCGCTCAGTATCGTTTCGGTTTTGCCATTCGGATAAATGAGACTGAAAGTCATGTCCTTGCCGCGCAGATGCATATGAGGCATGAGCCATACCAATTGAGCGTCCTGGCCGAATTCCAATTCCCCACGAGTTTCCCAGTTCGAAACTCCCGCTGGAATACGCTTCTGCACGTTTGCGAGAGATTTTGGAGCCAGTGTGACAAATCGACTTCGTGGAGTTTGTTTCGCGAGGACGAAACCGATCTGGGTCCGATCCGAAACGGCTTTGCCGTTCGGCGTGTAATGAACTTCAATGCGGAGATTGCCGCCGCCGCGAATTAGTTTCGCGGAATCGTCGAATCGAAAATCGGTCACAGGGCTGCCGGGTACGTAGACCGCTTCCAGTATCGCGAAATTTTTGGGGGGCTTGACTGCCGTTTTGCCTCCCTGATTCGGTTGGCCGACTGCGACAGGACTCTCCATGAAAGAAGCCGAACCTGCAGGTGGAATGCAGGCTGCGCCGGAAACTCCACCCCACGAGAACGAGGGGCCGGGAGTTTCTTCAGGGACCTGAAGCATCGCATGATGGACGACGGACGGACTACTGGGCCGAATCTCGATGGAGTTCACCCAGGTATCTTCCTGGAATGGATTCGAAACAAGAAACGTCTTTATTTCTCCGGACCCTTTCGCGGCAACGTTGTGAGCCTCAGGCATCGAAATGATGACATCCGGGTGGTTGCGCCAGCCATCGGCCCAGTTGATGGGAGCAGGCTTATCTTTAGCATCGCCTTCCTGCGCACCATTGTCCGCCCATGACGCGAGAGTCTTGATTTCTTTCTCCGTCAGGCGGGGATCGTTACGAAAATCTCCGAACTGCGGGTCGGCGAACCATGGGGGCATCTTCTTACCGACCGTCGCTTCCTTGATCGCCTTTGCCCAGGGGCGCGTGCTCTCATATGTCAGGAAGGACATCGGCGCCACTTCACCCGGCCGATGACACATCTGGCAGTTTTTCTGCAGTATTGGAAGGACGTCCTTATTAAAGGATGCTGCCGGCTCCTGGGTGATCACCGCCCGCGGTGCGGAAATCTGGGTTGCCAGCGTCATCAATACCAGTAGAAGGAGCATGCTGAAACGAGTCATAGGGGACTCCTCGATCGAAGATTGTGTTCGCGTTAGACCGTGAGTCTACAGCGGCGTAAGCATCGGCGCCATTATTTTGGTTCCCGAGAGGATTGTAGTGACGGTGAATGCAGAATTACCCGCCTGACTCAGCTAACAAGTCGTCTCCATGCCATCTTTGCGCTCGGGTACCCAGGAACTGTTCCGTCTCGCGCAGTCCCGCGAAGGATCCGATTTCATAGAAACGTTCCTGCACTTCAAAGGCGGCGAGGTTTCCTTCGTGGAGAAGCCGCTGAATAATGGTCGCAAGATCAAAAGATTTATCCGCCGGCAGATCCGCGAAAACGCTGCGATGGAATACGCCAAGACCGTAATCGATGTAGCACATGGCGGGAGAGTAATCTCGCTTATCGTATCGCAGGATGCTGGTTCCGTCGTATACGACGTTACTGCGATCGTACTTGCCGTCGTTCCGATATACGGTCATCAATCCTCCGCGATTGCTTCGTCGAAATGCATCTTCCACCGCACTGTAATCGCATGTGAGGTACGAATCGCCGTAAAGCACGAAGAACCGCTCAGGCAAGAGCTTAAGCGCGTTGCGAATGGCTCCGGCCGTTCCCAGCAATTTTGGGCCATCGAATGAATAATCCAGTTGGATCCCAAGTTGTGCCCCATCGCCGTAACGATCCTGTATCTGTTCTCCAAGATAGCCAACGGCAAGTACGGCCTGGCGGATGCCATGCCTTTTGAGAAGATGAAGTTGGTGCCAGAGAATCGGATGCCCCGCGACTTCCACAAGCGACTTCGGAATTTCTTCAGTCAGGGGGCGAAGACGTGTTGCCAAACCGCCGGCGAGAATCAGAGCGGGGATCCGTTCGTTCGACGCCGTCTTCAAGGAGTTAGTCATGAGAAACGATTCGGGTGCCTTCAAAATCGAATCGGAATCGGACTTCCAGAAGACCCTTCTCCCGCATGGCATGGCGTAGACGTGTCTTTTCTGCGGCGTAAAACATCAGAAAGCCTCCGCCTCCGGCGCCGATAAGCTTGCCACCCAGTGCGCCATTGGCCATGGCATGCGCGTACCATGCGTTGATCGACGGGTTCGACATGTCGGCGCTCCGCCGTTTCTTGTGTTCCCAGTGCACATTCATCAGACGGCCGAACTCGGCGACGTCGCCCGTTTCCAGAGCCAGCTTGCTGCGGATTCCAATTTCCTTGATGCAGTGGAGATTCTGCGTCATTTCAAAATCCGAGAGCCGGCATTTGTCGTCCTGCTCCTTGAGGATCGTGGATGCGGACCGCGAATACCCGGTGAAGAACAAAAGCAGATTGTCTTCAAGATTGAAGAGCGTTTCTTCCGTCAATGCCAGCGGGGCGGCGGTTACCGTGCCATCTCTGCCGAATTCGAAACAAGTGATACCGCCATATGCGGCAATGTACTGATCCTGTTTCCCGATGGGTTCCCGCAGGATGTCGATTTCAACGTGACAGGCCTGTTCGGCGAGCTCGTGCGGGTGAAGCGTTTGTTTGTTGAATGTATGCAGGGCCTTCAGAAGAGCGGTCGTGAAACTGCCCGATGAACCCAGGCCGGTTCCGGCCGGTATGTCAGCCATGCTTGTGATTTCCAGATTTCGAGCCTGAATGCCAACGGCGCGAAGCCCTTCGCGAATGATGGGGTGCTGGATCTGATCAATCGAAGAAGCCTCCTCGGTACGCGAATACTTCAACAGGAAACCCTCCACGAAGCGCGGATGAATATTGATGTAGACGTACTTGTCGATCGCGCCGGCGATAAGGAAGCCCCCGTGTTCGCGGGAGTACGAGGGGAGATCGGTGCCTCCTCCACCCAGTGAAACCCGTAACGGGGAGCGTGTGATGATCATGGTTGAAGTCCACGGGCGCAGTTCGAAGCACAAAGCCAGAAGCTGGAGCGACCCTTCTCATCGTACTCGATTCGAAGTCCTTTGGAATTGGGTTTTCGCGATTCATTCATTGGATGCTTGCAGGGGAAATGACCCGCTTTTAAGGTGGGGTGCATGAATACGCCTTGGGCCATGTCGTTGATTTTTCTTTTCCTGATTTCCGGGGCATCACCCAGCCAGTTCAGTCTGTCGAAGTTGCTCAACAAAATTTCGCCTTCGGTCGTGACAGAAGACGAGGCCGGGCAGGGAATCAAGGAGGCCCTGACACAGGGCGTGACGACTGCGGTCCTGAACCTGAATAAGAAAGACGGCTTCTTCGGCAGCGAAGTCTACAAAGTCCTTTTGCCGCCAGACGCCAGGAAGGTCGAAACCACATTTCGCAAGATTGGAATGGGCAGTCAGGTCGACAAAGCGATCCTGGCGATCAATCGCGGAGCCGAGGACGCTGTGGGTTCGGCCAAACCCATTTTTATAGATGCGATCAGGGAAATGACGGTAACGGACGCCATTGGGATTGTTCGAGGAAACAAGTATGCCGCGACCCAGTACTTCAAGCAGAAGACATCGGAAAAGCTGATCACCGCGTTTACACCGTCGGTGAAGGCGTCGCTCGACAAGATGTATGCGACGAAGTACTACGGCGATATCGTAACGACCTACAACAGATTGCCCACCACGTTTGAAAAGGCAAACCCCGACCTGACCGCCTACGTTGTGGGGAAGGCCGTGGACGCGTTGTTCGACCAGGTGGCGCAGCAGGAAGCCGAAATCCGCGCGAACCCTCTGGCGCGTACGACGGAAATCCTGAAGAAGGTGTTTGGATCCCGCTGAAAGTCTCGCAGTGATATAGTGTCGCCGCGTTGCAGGGCGCAGCCCTTCCGCGGACAGGGATTTTTCCCGCGTGAGCCGAAATCAATTTCAAAGTCTACGAACCTTCTGTCCCGCTGGACGGAAACGGGCGCCCTTCTGAGGTCGTAGAATGTCGAATCCTCTCAACCCTGAACGTTTGCGAATAGAAGCGAAAGCACTCCTGAAGGAAATTCGTGCGGGAGGCGCTGGTGCAATCGAACGCGTCCGCGCCAAACTGCCAGCGCTTGCAAGTCTCGATACTCTTCAGTTCGCGTCGCAGATCCAGCGCGCCGATGTCCATCATGCGCTGGCACGCGAGCACGGGTTTGAGAACTGGGAAGAACTGAAACGTCGCGACTCACCGTTGGAGCGATTCCTGGCTGCAGTTCGAAGCGGAGCTTTCCATTCGGCGCAAGACGAACTGAACCATTGTTCGGATCTGGCAGCGATCAGCATTCACGCCGCCTGCAGTATCGGTGATGTGGACGCGGTTCGCCACCATCTGGAATTGGACTCCAAACTTATCGATGCCAAACACAACGAATGGTCCCCACTGATCTACGCTTGCGCCTCTCGCTTTCATCAGCGGAATCCGCGTCACGCTGCGGGCATTCTCGATTGCGTCGCACTATTGTTGGATCGTGGTGCAGATCCAGATTCATATACTCTTGCCGACCCTTCCGATCCTGAAAGCAGAATTGACGCAGGTTTTCGCGCTGAGGCCAGCATGAATTCAGAAGTCAGGTTGTTGCTGCAGCAGCGCGCATCCACTGTGCATGACGGGCAACTCTCGAAAGCGAAGTCGCGGGCATTGCGGTCGTTGTATCGGGATCCGCCGCTATTTCACGCGCTAAGCGAAATCAATCGAATGGACCCGCGTTTCAATGCAGAAATCAGAAGGCGACTCGAGCCGGTCAAAGACCGCTTCTTTTCACGATCCGCCCTGGAGGACGTGAGTAAGGATCCGCCGGCGTTGCCGCGTTATCTGACCGAGCCGGATCTCAGGAGGGTCGCCATCGAACTGGCGGAGTTCGCTCTGGAACACGGCGCGGACCCGAACCTGGCTGTCGAAAAGGAAGGCAGCACGCTGCTTCACGAATACACGCGATTGAGGGACTACCCTGAAGTTTCAGCCGAAGCCGTGGAATGGCTTCTCGCGCATGGCGCGGATCCGAACGTTCCGAGAGACGACGGGCAGACTCCTTTCGTGATGGCCGTCCGAAGCGGAAACAACGCTGCAGCGGAAGTGATGCGCGCTCAGGGTGCCGACCCTCATTCGGTGGGGCCTCTGGATGAGTTGATGGGCGCATGTCGTAATCGCGATAAAAAAAAGGCCGTCGAAATCGTGCGGCAACATCCCGATGTGCTCACCGCAACGAGTCCGGAAGCATTCGGGATGCTGGTGAACGCCGCCGCCGCCAATCGAACTGCCGATGTTCGATTCATGGCGACACTTGGATTCGATCTCGGCGGCATCGGGGAAAATGGCGCCACGGCGCTGCACGTTGTGGCATGGAATGGACAAGTCGAAATGGTGAAGTTGCTGCTCGAATTGCGAGCGCCCGTGAATGTTTGCGACGCGACTTTTGGGACGTCGCCGCTGGCATGGGCCGCCAGGGCTTCGAAGAAGTCCGGTCGAGACGAGGACTACTGCGAAATTGTCGAATCATTGATGGTTGCGGGAACAGACCCTGCAACATATGTCAATCGTTGGGGGGTCACGCCAGACCAAATCAGCAGCGATCGCGTCGGTGCATTGCTGCGAGCTCGCGGTTTTTCAACGTGAGCTGTAGAACCACGCGCCCGCGGTGGTACCGACGATCCGGAGACCGTTACCGACTACAAACAAGACTGGTCCATACATCGCGATGACCGATCCGATTCCGGCTGGGTTTGTCATGCACAATCCGACGTAGATTATCGTTGCAAGAATTCCTATCCAGACTCCATGCAGCAACCGGCGTCCGGGAACTTTTCGAACGACCCACCCGCTGACCAGGAATCCGAGGCCGAAAGTGCCAATTCCCGCAAAGGGAGCGATCCGGGAAACGTCCGTGAAACTCAGCGTGGGTATGAAGAGGATGATGAGGCCAACTTCGAGAATGACCGCGCCTGTCACAATCCACCCCCACCGAAGTTTTGCGGAATTCTTCAGAACATGTGTGTTTTTCAGTTGTTCTGTCGACACCGTTGGGTTCCTTTCCAAGCCTGGATGTTTTGGATGCCGGTTGAGGTTACCAAAACGAAGGTGACCATTACTCAATTTATTGGAAAGCCGTTCGGTAGGAATGGGATGGCGAAAAGGAGTGGGGAATGTCCCCACGGCGGCGCTCAAGGGGGAACCCGGGGGGGATTAACCCAAACAGCGTCTACCGTGGGGGACACTTCAATTACGTCCTCGGCTGCAAGAAAGTTACACGCGGATCGGAGACCGTTTGAAGGGAGCTGTGGCTAAGCAGGCAACCGCGAAATAATATGAACTAAAAAAATGAAAGGGCACCCTTTGGGTGCCCTTTGACAACGTCGGTCACATTTGAGGTGCGTTCCGAACGTTGACACTTGAAAGGCGACTGAGAATGCCTTGCATATTTCTTAAAGCAATCGTAAGGCCTAAAATTAAGACCTTATATTTCAGTAAGATCTGTTTTGAGCGATGGTACTTGACATCCTATTGTTGCCGTCAAGCGGTAGCCGACGCCCGATCGAGGTCACGCAAACAGACTGTCCGTGCAGTATTCCCATCCATTGGTACTGGCCGGATCCGAAGCGGTGACGGTAGGGAAGGAATCGTCGCAGATCACCGAATTCAGGTATCCACAAGGCTTCTTTCTTAATCTGTCGGAAACGTTCAAGCCGGTAGTGGAAACGACCCGGATGCTAGTTGAAACGACCATGACGGTAGTTGAAATGACCCAGACGGCCGCGGAATACAAATTTCCATAGCGGAAACGCTCAGGTTGATAGTTGGAATGACCTGGACGGCAGTTGAAACGGCCATGGCGGTAATTGAAGTGATCAGGACGGCAGTTGAAACGACCATGGCGGTAGTTGAAGTGATCAGGACGGCAGTTGAAACGACCATGGCGGTGGCTGAAATGATCCGGACGGTTGCGGAATCCACATTTCCGTAGCGGAAACGCTCCGGTTGGTAATTGGAATGATCCCGACGGCAGTTGAAATATAAGGAGTCCGGAATTTTTTGTATGAGGCGGGTGGTGTCCGGAAGTTCGTGTAAGTGGCGTTTCGAGGGTTAGGTTAGCTGCCTGTCATGCGGGTGCGAGTTCGCCGTGCCCGATAATTTAACCCACCGTTGGGTATGTGCGTAACTGTGAAAAAGCGGTAGCGTAATTTGCGGGGGCTTTTTCAGCAGCGGCCGTGGAAATTTTTTGTTGAAAAGCAGAAAAGCAGGAAGAGATTCCTGCTTTTCTGCTTTTCAACTTGTAGTTGCCAGAGAGTCTGACGATCGACTACGCGGCAATCTTTTTCCGAACAAAAAACAGCGCGATTAACCCCAGTCCCAACAATCCAATGCTGGCGGGTTCGGGAACCGGAGTTAATGTTGCAACAAACTGTCCAGCGTAGGTGCTGTTGATTGTTGCTGTAGGATTCGTGCACGCTGCGGGTCCCTGACCTGCCACGCATCCAAACATTTGCTGTATTTGAAGCGGAGTCAGGTTGGCAATTGGCGTCGTAAAATTTCCAGACCAATTCGATGGAGTCGTGCCATCCCGGGCGATTCCTCCAACGGCGAATACCACACCCGTGCCAGTTGGCGTCAGCGTCAGGATGAACGGTGAACCCACAAAGACCGAACACGAATCACCAATCGCCAGACCAGCGCAATTTGTATTGGCCGATCCGGGTCCCACAAAACCCAAATCAAACGCGAGCCCTGGAACCGATGAAAATGTCATGAAATTGGAGATCGGCAATGGGGTGCCCCCGGACAGATCCAGCACGGTTCCTGTAGTTCCAGCTACAGGGCTTCCCAATGCGCTTGTGAGAGTGGTGCCGGCTCCAACAACAAATGTACCCGAGCCACCCCCGCCAGGAGGCATCCAGTCGATCGTGTTGAGACCGACGGTCACACTTCCGGAACCCGAAGCGATTTGAAGCAACCCTACAGTCGTCGCAGAAGCATTCGTCGAAAACAGACAAACAGACCCCATCATTAACAAAAGACCGAGAACAATTTTCAGATTGAGAAACTTCATACGCCCTCCGTTAGAATTTGCCTCCTTAGTGGCAAGTACAGTACCACTAAGTGGCAGTCGCGGCGCATTGACGAATCGCCCCTTAAACTATTCTCAGCTCAATAATTAGCAGCAGGGGTAGAAACCGTCCTTCCGATTCGCATTATGATGATCCGTAAATTTTTCCGAGAGCCACCGCAAAATCAAAGCCTTAACGTATTGAATAAAAATGGTTTATGTCTAAATCCTATTTCTGTAAGGTTTTGTGACGTTTTTTCTTCGATTTCTAAACCGCTTGAGTAATTGGTGGTGAACTTATCGATGGGACAGAGCGGGATTGGTTGACTCGGTTTAAGGCAGTGTTCACAGTGGGCATCGGAACGTCGCGAAGGCCACTGTGATGACGGCGTCATTTTGACGAGACAACTGTTCTTTTCGAGATCGTGGGGCTCAATGGCTTGGGACGTAATTATAAGTGTAGGACGCTTATCCCTCTTCGTGGGAACACTTGCTTGATCACGACCCTCCTGGCTTCCTAAAACACATTCGCGCGTAGCGGAACATTCGGGGTGTGAAGGACAGGCCGTAAACCTTCCAATGGCCATTTTTAAAGACTATCTGCAACCGCTAACACAGCGCCCGTTCTAAAACTCCACGGCTAACTCCCAACCGGCGCACAACCTCACTCAACAGTGCACCCAGCAAGGGATCCAACGACATCCAAAGGATCCAACGACGATCGTCAACTTCGGCAACCGGCGAGCCATGCGCAAGCAGATCTCAAATGATCAACAGCCACGGCGCGCATCGCCGCACCGAGGCGCGTTGTTCTGGCGACAGCCTATCGACTGAACTCTTGAAGCCATACTCAAGCGCATTTGATGCGAGTGAGTGCTGTTCAGCGCGCCAACGCGAGAAGTCCGTCCGTGATCCAACGCCACAGGGGTGTGTATGCGAATGGCTTTCGCAGCACCTGCACGAGCAACATGCAGGCGAGGCCGATGACGAAAGCGGAGTGCGGCCGGGATCGCAGGCGCCAGTCACGGACGATCGCCAGGGCGATGAGGAGATCGACGAGTAGCGCAGCGACCAGCGCAATAGTGAACGCGAGATTTTCGTTGGCGATCAAAGCAAAGTTCGGTCGCGCAGCATTCTGCGGCGCCAGCACCACGCCAAAGAGCCGTGCCACGGCCGGGGCCAGCAGGTTCGCGGTAGCGAGTAACATAAGCCGGCGATGCGTTTCGGGACGTCGCACAGTGGCGATGGCCGCCGTTACGAACGCAGCGAACAGCGCAATTTGAGATAGTGGCACGACTGCCAGCCTGCGCGTGAGCTCGAGCGTTCCCGCTGTGGTGCTGAAGTCGAGCGCCCGTACGACTAGCGCCACCGCGGTGAACACCATTCCGGACGCCAAGGCAATTCCCGCCATCCCCCACGCACGGTGGGTCTCGATCCGTCGCAATCGCACGAGCCCGCTCTGCCACCCAAGCAGCACCGTCCATCCGAGGAACAGAATGCCGTGCAGGTGCACGAGCGCCGATCCGTCGAACCGGCCCACGGCTACGGGAAGGAGATAAGTGCGCGTGAATCCGCTGAAGGCGATGACGGCGAAGATGCCTGCCATGGCCAGATAGAACATCGGAAACTGTCGCGGTGCACTTCGAACTGTAGCGGTCTGCGTCTTCATGTGTCCTCCTGGTTAATCGCGTTTATCCGTGACGCGGGTAGTATAGGGAGGGTTAAGACGTGAGAAAATAGAGCGGACCTGACGTTCGCCTGAACTTCGTCTGAACGTGGCTGCGCAGTTTCGAGAGCGCCTTCTATGAGCGACGGCCCCTGGATGTTTCGATCGTTCGTACTGGATGCCGCTGGGTTTCGGCTGCTGAACGGCTTGCGTCCGGTACCGATCGAGCGTCGACCGCTCGAATTGCTGCTGATGCTTGTCGAGCGCCACGGTGAGCTCGTGAGCCGGGGCGAGATTGCTGCGCGTCTGTGGCCCGCCAACACCGAGGTCGACACGGAGATGGCGCTTCATACGGTCGTCCGTAAGCTGCGAGCCGCGCTTGGGGATCCAGCGGAGCGACCCCTGTTCATCCAGACCGTCCCTGGCAAAGGATACCGGTTCATCGCCGCCGTGTCGGCGACGGTGACGCTCGCCGTACTACCGTTTGAGAACGCGAGCGGCGGCACGGCCGACGAGCACTTGGCCGACGGACTGACCGAGGGGGTGATCCGTGAACTCGGCGGAATACCGTCGGACTGGCTCCGCGTCATTGCAAGGACGTCGAGCATCGCGTGCAAGCGCGCAGACAAGACGGCGCAGGAAATCGGCCGCGAACTCGGCGCGCATTACCTCGTGGAAGGCACCGTGCGCAGGCAAGACCAGCGGCTCCGGATTGCGGTAACGCTTGTGCGAACGCGTGATCACGTTCAGGTGTGGAGTAAGGTGTATGACCGCTCCCATGCGGATCTTGCCGTCTTGGAGCAGGAGATTGCCCGTGCCATCGCCGGACAGGCCGGGATCAGCATAACGCCACCGGCTCCAACTGCTGCAGAACCCGCGGCGTGCGACCATGATGCCCAGGACCTTTACCTGCGGGGACGCTGGTATTTGCATCAGCGCAGGATGGATGCAATGGTCAGGGCCGAGCAGTGCTTCCAGGAAGCGATCGCGAAGGCGCCCACATACGCGGCGGCGCACGCGGCGCTCGCGTCCACGTACGTCCTCCAAATCCTGATGAACTCCGCCGATGCCGTTGATCGGTGGACCCGAGCACGGGTTGCCGTCGACACGGCTGTGCAACTAGATCCGAACCTCGCGGAGGCGCACGCTGCGGCGGCTATCACGGACTTCTACGTCGGTTGGGACTGGGCTGCCGCCGAACGATCGTTCCGGCACGCGATCGATCTAAATCCAAACGACTCGATCGCACATCAGTTCTATGCACAGCTACTGTCGAATTCGTTGCGGCACGAGGAGGCGATTGCGGCGATCGAGAAGGCGCGTGCGATCGATCCGCTCGCGCCGATTATGCACACCTTTGCGGCGATGATATACGGGCTTGCGGGGCGGCACGATGTAGGGTTCGAAGCCGCGCGGCATGCGCTCACTCTGGATCCTGAACACTTTCCTGCGCACACCGCACTCGGCCATCTGTACGACCGCGCTGGTAATCCCGATGCCGCGCTCAAGTCCTATCGCAGCGCCCACCAGTACTCAAGAGGCAACGCCGCGCTACTGGGATTCCAGGGCTGGGTTCTGGCGCGAACGGGCCGCACCGATGACGCGCTGCAGATCGTCGCGTCGCTCGGGCAGATCGCGGACAGCCGGCACGTGCCGCCCTGGTCGTTCGCGCTGGTGTTCTCGGGGCTGGGCGAACTCGATTCCGCGTTTCACCATCTGGATCGTGCGTACGCATTACGCGACGTGTTTCTTATCACACTCCCCAATTCGCATTGGTGGGACCCACTCCGTCCCGACAGACGATTCGGCAGCCTGCTGCGGCGGATCAATTTCCTCCGGCCGGGCAACGCGCCGCGATGACTGCAGGAGTCCTCGAAGAGATTCGGAATCAGATGCATGTCGTACCGATGTGCGATCCTCGTGCAGACAGCGTTACTTGCGCGAGATATCGATCGCCAGGTGATCAGCGTTGCTGGACCGACATTCCCGGCTAACGATGGACGCAGAACTCGGATCATAGAGAGCGGGTAGGTGTGCCGCACTCTCCATAATGAGAACAGTTGTCGTGTCGTGGCTATATCGGACAAGTGATTCGATTACGTCTGCAGCCGTTCAATCACACCACGAATTACTCCCAACTGCCGGGCAACTTTTCTGGCTGACATGCTCTGCAGCATAGTCCGAGCCCGTTCTCGATCAAATACCCTTGCCGGTCGACCCAGTTGCTTCCCTTGCTTCCGTGCTCGCCCAAGCCCCATGTGAATCCGCTCTTTAACAAGATTCCGCTCCAGCTCCGCCACGGCCCCCATTACCGTGAAGATTATCTTGCCCATTGGAGTGGAAGGATCGACGCTTTCCGACAACGAAACAAAATCAATGCCCAAGTGACTGAACTCCTCCAAGGCCCGCAAGAGGTGAGAGACCGAACGGGCAAATCGATCGAATCGCGCCACGATGACCAGATCAAACTTGCGGCCCCTGGCATCTTTCATCAGCCTCTGGCGAGTAGGGGGCTGCTACTTACCCCATGACCGTTTGCATACGTGAGTAGACCCACAGACTGCATCCGGTTCAACAGTTGACGCGGGTGTTACAGTACAAATTGTTGTGCCACGGCACCAACAAGTAATCCAGCTGATTCGCAACACTGGAAGTCAGCCGGTATCCACGAGCGTGGGGCGTTGCGCCAACAGAATGAAATTTGGCACACTCCGGCAGGATGTCCTATACCGACAACAACAACATTGACCTGGAGGGAAGATCGATGAAGGGGATTCTGATAGCACTTGCTCTGATTCTCATGACCACTCTCGACCCGACAACCGCCTATTCCATAGGCATTGGTCTGACGGACACGTTCCAGGACGGCACCACGAACAACTGGTTTGCCGGAGGTCTGGGATTAGGTGTATTTCCTCCGACACCTCCTCAGAATGTGGCAACGGGCGGGCCCGCTGGTGCTGGGGACAGGTTCTTGAAGATTACAGCGGATAGTCCCACTCCAGACACTGCCGGCAGCCGGATTGTGGCGCTCAACGGGATGCAGTGGTCAGGCAATTATCTGGCATCGGGCGTTACGGAAATTGCAATGGACCTGAAGAACCTGGGGAATACTGACCTTACCATCCGGCTCCTGTTCGAGGATCCGCAGGGAGCGCCTCCGGCAGACGAGGCCGTGACCACTTTCGGTCAATTTCTGCCTGTAGGGAGCGACTGGACGCACGTGGTCTTTCAAATCTCGCCTTCCACATTGACTCCGATCCTGGGCAACGCCACCACCGTTCTGAGCAACACGACACTGTTGAGAATCATTGACAGCCCGACACCAACGGACGCGGTCTCAATACTTGGAACACTTGGCGTGGATAACATCACCGCCAGCTCCGTTCCGGAGCCGAACACCCTATTGCTTTCGGCCATCGGGCTCGTGGCACTTGCCTGTGTTTACCGACAGCGCCAACGGCAGTAGCTACACGTCTGCTTGTGCAAGCGAAGGCATGAGCTGACCGGCGTGATCACGCACCTGTTCTACTCGTCTATTCCAGAAACTCAAATGAGCGAAGCATGGATTGAAGTGCCCCCGTCTCAATTCATGGAACGTCTGCCAGGAGCGTGACTTAGTTCAGAAATCTCTCGTTGTGCAGTAGAGAAATGAGCAACCGGCACGAACAGCCATCTCTTCATGCAGACTGGAAGACTGACGCACGGTACTCACCTGACCTTTACTCCATCCAGACGGAAAGTCCCGTCCGCTGCGGTTCCCGGTGCAAATGGAGCTTACAGCAGAAGCTCGCAATCCCATAGACCGGGAAGCATAATTCCAGAACTCAGGCAATTATCGCAGCCAAGTGATACTGGCGACCGACGATAGTGCCAGCACCGCATCCGATCAAGCGGAAAGAGGCTGCAAGAATTGCTGTCGAGGTTCCCTGGAAAGGCTGTCAGATCCCGTGGGGCAACTAATTTTTCCGGGAAGAGCCTAGTAGATCCAACTGCAAAGTTCTTTCGTTTGCAACACCCGCTGTCTGTGCCAAATAGCGTTCGTCGGTGCGACGAAGTCGTTCGGTCAACACGGAAAGTAGTCGAATCAGCATTTCTGGATATGTCGCAATCAAATTCAAAAAAGACGCGCGTTCGAGAGTGAAGAACACACAGGGCGTCAGGCTCAGCGCACTTGCGGACCGCTTTCCACCGTCCTGCAATGCCATTTCGCCAAAAAACTCGCCGGATTTGAGTACCTGAAGCATGGCAACCTGTCCGTCGTCCGATTCCATATAGATCTATATGCATCCCGCGAGAATCATATACATGCAGTCGCCGGGATCGCCTCTCCGAAATAACGGTTCACCGCTGCCGAGCGTGACCCGTTTGCCGATCTCAACTAGATAGTCGATTTGGGAGTCTTCAAGGCCTTCGAGGAGGGGTATCTGTCGAAGAGCGTTGTTCAATTCCGAATGCTGGGCCGAGGTTCGTAATTTTTCCGATTGATGATGGGAAGCGTTGCCCTGAGTGTCAAATGTGGAAGCCTTCATGCGGGACTCGATGACAGGCTCCAGATAATCGGACATCTGATGGCAGGCTAGCTCGTGGTGAAGGTGATCTAGATATCGCTTCATTCCTGTTACCTCAATCCGAGTATGCCGATGTGTCACGACGTTGAATCTGAACGAAAGTCTGAGTCCTACTGGCACCTTGGTGCCGTGCTATCACGCCGCTGAATGGGGGTGGCTTGACGATGGCGCGGAACTCCGCAGCGATCCGACGAAGGCGTCTGTTAGACTCGCGGACAACGATATTTCCGGCGACCGGGTTCCGGTCATGGAATCTTGTCCTCGAACACAGAAAAGCAGGAATCTCTTCCTGCTTTTCTGCTTTCCAGATTGTCGTGGCTAAAGTCCGATTAGAGGCTAGGCGGCTATCTTTTTCCGAATGCAGAACAGCCCGATCAACCCAACTCCCAACAATGTAATGCTGGTGGGTTCGGGAACCGAAGCTGCCGTCGCGATGAACTGCCCAGCGAAGGTGCTGTTGAGCGTTGCTGTTGGATTCGTGCACGCTGTGGCTCCCTGACCGGGCACGCATCCGAATATTTGCTGAATTTGAAGCGGAGTGATGCCGGCAATTGGCGTCGTAAAATTTCCGATCCAATTCGAGGGAGTCGTTCCATCCCGGGCGATTCCTCCGACGGCGAATACCACGCCTGTGCCAGTTGGCGTAAGAGTGAGGATAAACGGCGAACCCACAAAGACCGAGCAGGAACCACCAATTGCCAAACTTGCGCAATTCGTATTGGCCGATCCGGGTCCGACAAAACCCAAATCAAACGCCAGCCCTGGGACCGATGAAAAGGTCATGAAATTGGCGATCGGCAATAAAGTGCCCCCGGAAAGGTCCAGCACTGTGCCGATGGTTCCAGCCACAGGACCTCCTAAAGCGCTTGTGAGCGTGCTACCGGCTCCAACAACAAATGTCCCCGACCCTCCACCGACGGGAGGTGTCCAGTCGATCGTGTTGAGACCGACCGTCACATTTCCGGAACCCGAATCGATTTGAAGCAGTCCTAACGTCGTCGCCGAAACATTCGACGAAAATAGACAAATGGACCCGACGATTACAAAAAGACTCAGAACAGTCTTCAGATTGGGAAACACTATGGGCCCTCCGTTAATATCTTTATTTTGGAACGGGAACGGAGTGGAAACGATTGCCGGATCGTCCGAACTCGTTTCGTATGTCGCGGCCTGTCCCGATAGCGGGTTCAATGGTCGCTTGTGCACTTCTGTCTGCAGCAAACCTATATCACAGATTCTGTGCGATTAACACTTCCGTCGAGCGGCAGTTCTATAATGCAAGCAGCGATTTTACCGCTGCCACATGGATTACGGTCAGTCGCTTCCAAATGCTGAAGGTTCGGGTATGGACTTACCGTGAGGGAGGCGTAAATGAAATCCAATTGAACGATAGAGACGGCCCGGATCGCTCCTTATTGGCGCGCCTACTCATTCATGACGATATCGCTTGCCCGTTGCTCGCGAGCCTGTAGATATTGCAGCTGTGCTGCCAACCGACGATCGAACGACTGCGTGACGAAAAAGGACCCCGCCGCCGAAACCGGCATTTCACTGGTCCTTTCTGGACAAAATGACTTCCGGATCCATTGTCAGATCTGGATCTCTGTCCAATAGCATGAAAACAGACAATCGTCTCATTACCTACTCCAGGTCGGTGATCTGCAGACTGAGCCCTAACGTTCAGAGAGGCAGAGCGCTTTTCCTTTGAAAGGGCTCCAGTC
>Ga0070666_10001074_pt1 | contig 16704 bp, 6 predicted proteins | sample KBSS23metaG_FD_64677 | JGI IMG/M metagenome (GOLD analysis project Ga0070666, IMG submission 64677) | Switchgrass rhizosphere microbial communities from Kellogg Biological Station, Michigan, USA - KBS S2-3 metaG | ecosystem: Host-associated > Plants > Roots > Rhizosphere > Soil ... | reverse complement strand
GTCGGCGAACTCGCCGCCGGGCAGGTGCACGCGTTCGTCCGCGGTCCATGCACCATGCGTGTTGCCGAGCGCAGGCGCGAGGCGGTCGAGTGCATCTTCGGCAAGGCGACGATGCGTGGTTATCTTGCCGCCGAAGACGTTGAGCAACGGCGCGCCGGCGCCGCTGTCGAAATCGAGCAAGTAGTCGCGCGTCACTTCCGATGCAGTAACGCCCTCTTCTTCGAGTAGTGGGCGCACGCCGCTATAACTCCAGACCACGTCGGCCGGTGCGATTGCATGAGCGAAATAGCGGTTCGTCGCGGCGCAGAGATAGGCGATCTCGTCCGCATCGATGCGCACCGCTTCGGGCGTGCCGGTGAATTCGATGTCGGTCGTGCCGATCAGCGTGTAGTCGCGCTCGAACGGGATTGCGAACACGATGCGCCGGTCGGCCTGCTGGAACGTATAGGCGTAGTGGTGCTCGTAAAGATGTGGTACGACGATATGGCTGCCCTTGACCAGGCGCAGTGAATGCGCGTGCGGCACGCGGGCGACCTTGTCGAGGAAGCTCGTGGCCCATGGCCCGGCGGCGTTGACCAGTGCGCGAGCCTCAATATGGCGCGAGGCGCTGTCGTTTTGGCGTAATTGTGCCCGCCATCCTTGTTCGCCGCGTTGCGCGCGCACGCAGCGCGTGCGTGTGAGAATTTCTGCGCCGCGCGCCTGTGCGTCGAGCGCGTTGAGCACGACCAGGCGCGCGTCGTCGCACCATGCATCCGAGTAGATGAAGCCGGTTTCGAACTGGGCCTTGAGTGGTTTGCCGGCGACGTGCTCGCGCAGGTCCGCGCGACGTGAGCGCAGCAGGGTGTGCGCACGACGCCGGCCGAGACGGTCGTAGAGCAGCAGGCCCGCGCGGATCATCCACTCCGGGCGCAGGTGCGGTTCGTGCGGCAGCACGAAGCGCAACGGGCGCACGATGTGCGGCGCGGAGTTCAGCACCACGTCGCGCTCGGCCAGTGCTTTGGCGACGAGCGAGAATTCGTACTGCTCGAGATAGCGCAGGCCGCCGTGAATCAGCTTGCTGCTTGCGCTCGAAGTGTGCGCGGCAAGATCGTCTTGCTCGACGAGCAGCACCGACAAGCCACGGCCGGCCGCATCGCGTGCGATCGCCGCGCCGTTGATGCCGCCGCCGACCACGAGCAGATCGAACCGGTTTTCAGCCTGTGCCTGCACGCCGGCATCTTCGCAGATTCGGATGAACGCGAGAACCGTGTGTATTGAGGAAACAGCGAGCAGGCCGCGCAGCCGCGCGGGAAAGAAATCAGCGCTTTGCGCGCGGATGGAATACCAGTGGATGGACGTCGTCTCTGACCGCCGTGGTCGCGGGCGCGCAGGTACCACAGCTCGAACAGCCGCCGCCACTGCCGCAGCCGGCGCCGCTGGCGACTTGGTGCGGGGTCAGTTTCGCGCCGAGCGTGCGCAACGCGCTAATCGACGACGCGGCGAGCCAGCCGGCGAGTTGCGCCTGCGCGGCGCGATAGCTGCGCGGGAACAGGCGCCGCGCGGCGAACCACAGGCTCCAGGTGAGGATCAACGCGATCGCGGAGGATTGGAAGATCGCGTAGCTCATGCGCCGAGGGCCTTCGCGATTTGATACGTCGCAAGCGAAGCAAGGTAAGCAAGGCCGAACAGGTAGCCGGCGAGCACGAGGACATTGCGCATCGATCCGGTCTCGCGCTTGACCGTGGCGAGCGTGGAGATGCACATCGGCGCGAACACGTACCAGGCGAGCAGCGACAGCGCGGTCGCGAGCGACCATTGCGCAGCGACGACAGCTTGCAATCCATCTTCATTACCGGCGAGCGCGTAGACCGTCGCCAGCGAGGACACCGCGACTTCGCGTGCGGCGAGCCCGGGCACGAGCGCAATGCAAATCTGCCAGTTGAAACCGAGCGGCGCGAATACGGTATGCAGCCCGCGCCCGATCATGCCGGCAAGGCTGTAGTGGATCGCGGGCTCGCTCGCACCCGCGGGCGGCGCGGGGAAGCTCGACAGGAACCAGAGCAGCACGGTCAGTGCGAGGATGATGCCGCCGACGCGCTTGACGAAAATCATGCCGCGCTCGTACAAGCCGATCGCGATGTCGCGCGGATGGGGCATGCGGTACGAGGGCAATTCCATCATCAGCGCGTGCTCGCTCTTGTCGCGGCGCAGGCGCTTGATCACCCAGGCGACGAGCAGTGCGCTGACGATGCCGCCGATGTAGAGCGTGAACAGCACGATACCTTGCAGGTTGAACACGCCGAGCACCGTGCGCTGCGGAATGAATGCGGCAATGAGCAGCGCGTACACCGGCAGGCGCGCGGAGCAGGTCATCAGCGGCGCGATCAGGATCGTGGTCAAACGATCGCGCGGATCGGGAATGCTGCGCGTGGCCATGATGCCCGGAATCGCGCAGGCGAAGCTCGACAGCAGCGGGATGAACGAGCGGCCGGTGAGGCCCGCCGACAGCATCATGCGGTCGAGCAGGAACGCCGCGCGCGGCAGATAGCCCGACTCTTCGAGGCAAAGGATGAAAAGAAACAGGATCAAAATCTGCGGCAGGAATGCGAGCACCGTGCCGAGGCCGGCGAACACGCCGTCGGTGAGCAGGCTGCGCAACGCGCCGTCGGGCAGTGCGTTGCCGATCCACGCGCCTGCGGCCTGCATGCCCTCGTCGATGCCGTCGTGCAGCGGCGTCGCCCACGAGAACACGGCCTGGAAGATCAGGAACATCACGATGGCGAGGATCGCGAGACCCAGCACCGGATGCAGCACGACGCGGTCGATCGCATCGTCGATCGCGGCGGTGCGTCGCGGCACGCTGACCGTGGCGGCGAGGATCGAGCGCACTTCGGCGTGCAGGTCGGCAGACGGCGTGGCCGGTTGCGGATACGGATGGGTCGGCGGCGCGTCGTCGATCTGCGCGATCAGTGCATTCGCGCCGCCATGCTTGACCGCGATCGTTTCGACGACCGGCATGCCGAGCTTCTGCGCCAGTGCCGCCGTGTCGATGCGGATACCGCGCCGCCGCGCCGCATCCATCATATTGAGCGCGAGCAGCATCGGCCGGCCGAGCCGCGCGATTTCGAGCACGAAGCGCAGGTGCAGACGCAGGTTGGTCGCATCGGCGACGCAGACGATCAGGTCGGGCGCGGCCTCTTGCGCGTGTTGGCCGGTGACGACGTCGCGTGTGATCGCCTCGTCCGGGCTGGTCGCGGCGAGCGAGTACGCGCCCGGCAGGTCGAGCACGCGCACGCTGCGTCCGCTCGGCGCGGTGTAGTGGCCTTCCTTGCGTTCGATCGTCACGCCGGCGTAGTTGGCGACTTTCTGCCGCGTGCCGGTGAGCAGGTTGAACAGCGCGGTCTTGCCGCAGTTCGGGTTGCCGACCAACGCAACGTGTAAATGAGTATGGTCGCGGGACGCGTCCATACGCAGCGGCGCGGCGACGGCGTTCATGGCGCTGCCTCGGTCGTGATCGTCACACGCGCGGCTTCCGCGCGGCGCAGCGCGAAGCGCGTGTAGCCGATCTGCACGAGCAGCGGATCGGCACCGAGCGGACCGCGCGCAACCAGGCGCACGGGCTCGCCGGCGACGAAGCCGAGATCGCGCAGACGCTGCGCGATGCGGTCATCCGTCACGCTGTCCTTCACCTCGATTACCGTGGCCGATGCGCCCATCGCCAGTTCCGAAAGCAGCACGCTAAGCCTGCATCTAAATAAGAATGGTTCGCATTATACTCAAGAGTAAGGAAAAGCGCATGGCAGTCACGGGCGACAGCGAATTTGTCGAATCCAGCTATCGCAGTGCGTTGTCGATGACGCGGTGATTGCCAACTGACGCGGCCTGTCTTTACAAGCACGCGGCGTTTGCCTTAGCTTTGGCTTCGGCGCGAGTTCGGGATTGAACTGAAGCGCCATTGGGGCATGCCGTGTCGCCCCGCTGACAATCCAAGTATTCGTCTGCGTCACGCAGAGCCCTGGCAAGGAATTGAGTCATGGTAATGAATGGTCGGTATTGGCACGGCGAGGTCCTTCCTCTCCTTTTGCGGCGCTCTTCAGCGTTCGCTCTACTTCATTGTCTCCCGCCTTTGTCTTAACGGTTTGGGTTTGTCGCTGTAGAACGCGGTGAGCAATGTGCTGTGGCTGCCGTTCATTTATGGCGGCCCGGTCTCTAAGTCCAAAGTCGAAAAAGGAAAAGGGGACGAGGATGAAAGGGTGGATCAAGTGTTTGGCGCTTTTCGTCGGCTTGACGTTGCACGTCGCCGCACTGGCGCAGTCGACGTTCGTGTCGATGGTTCCCGTTCGACTGATGGATACGCATCAAGGCGGAGCGACCGTCGACGGCCAAGGTTCCGGGGGCGGTCCCGTCTCCAGTAAAGACTTGCAAGTCTTGGGTCGAGCCGGCATTCCGGCCAGCGGAGTCAGTGCGGTTGCGCTGAATGTCACCGCAACGGATCCGGGAAACTTTGGCTATCTCGTCGTATGGCCCACGGGAACGACGCAACCGCTTGCATCCAACCTCAATTATGTTCCAGGACTGTCGATCTCCAACGAAGTGATCGCCAAAATCGGGACGAACGGTCAGGTTTCGATAGTCAGCTCGGGCGGCTCGAATATCATCGTCGACGTTACTGGCTATTTCCCCACGACTTCGAACCTTACTCCTCTTACCCCAGCGCGCCTCATGGACACCCGGACAGGTGCGACTACGGTTGACGGCCAATATGCCGGAGGAGGCGCGATCGCTCCGGGAGCAACTCTTGATCTTGCGGTACTCGGACGCGGCGGTATCCCGGGCACTGGCGTCAGCGCGATTGTCGTCAACATAACGGCAACCCAGCCGACAGGGCCGAGTTACATTACCGTATGGCCGAGCGGCACGACGCAACCCAACGCGTCGAACCTCAACGTGTCCGCGGGACAAACGATAGCGAACCTGGTGATGGTTGCTCCCGGCGCGAACGGAAAGATTTCGATCTACAACAACTACGGGAGTACGCAACTCATTGCCGATGTCGTGGGTTATTTTTCCTCCACGACAACCTTTGGATCACTCGTTCCCGCGCGCGTTCTGGATACGCGACCGGGCATGCCTACGGTCGATGGACAGTTTTCGGGACAAGGCGCCCTGGGGAGTGGTAGTACGCTCAGCTTTACCGTCTTGAATCGAGGAGGCGTGCCGAGCTCGGGAGTGGGTGCGGTTGCACTCAACATCATCGCAGTCAGTCCTTCTGCCGCTGGCTACCTCGTTGCCTGGGGAACAGGAACGACCGCTGGGAATGCGCCTCCTTTGGCGATGGGCATCAATTTCGCGGCATCCAGTACGGTTCCAAGCCTGGTCATCGCGCAAGTAGGGCCGAACGGCCAGGTTTCCATAAACAATAACAGCGCCGGCACGACCCATGTTGTTGCCGATGTCGTGGGGTGGTTTCCGGCTAATCCATTAGCCGCCACGTTTGTCTCACAAAACGTCCCCACGTCGATGACCGCCGGGCAAACTTACCCCGTCTCCATCACAATGCAGAATACCGGCACCACGACGTGGACCGAGGCACAAAGCTTCAGGTTAGGCTCACAAAATCCGCAGGATAACGGCACATGGAATGTTGGCCGGGTCTACTTGCCTTCGGGCGCCTCTGTGGCGATCGGACAGACGGTCACTTTCAATTTCAACGTCACCGCACCTGTTACGGCTGGCACATACAATTTTCAGTGGGAAATGGTGCAGGATGGCGTAGCATGGTTCGGAGACAAATCACCGAACGTGGCGGTGGCGGTAGCGGCTAACCCCACTTCACCCTCACCGCCGACGAGCGTCACCGCGGCTGCCAGTGGCAGCAGTTCGATCACTGCGAGTTGGACGTTGGCAACCGGCGGCGCGACGCCGACGTATCTGAAGATTCAGCGTGCGACCAGCCTGTCGGGGCCGTGGACGCTGGTCAACGGCAACTACACACCGGCCGCGTCGGGACAAATGTCCGAGGTGGTATCTGCCAGCGGCACCTACTACTACAAAGTGGCCGCCTGCAACTCGGTGGGATGCAGCACAGATACGGTCAGCAACCCCGGAGCGACGGTCTCGGTGCCCCCTCCCACGCCGACCTCCGATTCGCCGCTGACTGCTGCAACACCGGCGACCGACCCGGCCTCCGACAGCGTCGGCGCGACTGCCGCACAGTTTCGCGTGGACGAAGGCGGCAATGCGACCTATTCGATTCCGATCCAGGTACCGCCCGGCACCGCCGGCGTCAGTCCGAAGCTGGCGTTGAGCTACAACAGCCGGCTGCCCAACGGGGTGATGGGGCCGGGCTGGACGATCGAAGGGTCGTCGCAGATTTCGCGTTGCCGGCAAACGCGCGAGAGCGGCGACTTTGCTTCCAGCACGCCAACGCCGGACGGCAACCCATTGCCGGTGAACTTCACCGCGAGCGACCGCTTCTGCCTCGACGGCGTGCGCTTGCTGTTGCTCTCCGGCAATACGGGAGCCTATGGAGCAAACGGCACGACGTATTCGCCGGAAACCGATCCGACCACCAAGGTCACCGTGTATGTTTCGGGCAACTACGTGGGGCCCGACTCGTTCACGGTACAACGCAAGGATGGCACGACCAGCACCTACGGCTACGCCGCGTCGTCTCCCAACGCTCTGATCACCGCTCCCAATCCGGCCAATATCCAGACGACGACCACCGTGAGTTGGAACCTGGCCCGCGTGCAGGATTCGAAGGGCAACTACATCGATTACATCTACGATTCTCGACCAAGCAGTAGTTCGCTGCCATTCGCCGCTGCTGCGGTGGAAACGATATTGGTGCAGGTGAAGTACACGGGTCACGCCACCTCGCCGGTGTCGAGTCCGTACGCCAGCATCAACTTCACCTATACGCCGCTGTTAACCAACCTGGTCCGCATCGGCTATCAGGGCGGCGTCATGTTTGTGCAGACGCAAGCGCTGGCGTGTGTGACCGTGACGTCCGGAACGACCCGGCCGTCCTCATGCGGCGATACCACGATTACCAGCAGTACGCTGCGCTATTACAAGCTGGGCTATCAGACTTCGTCCTCCGGATCGCAGTTCCAGCAGCTTAGTCAGATCAAGGAATGCCGCGACAACAGCACGTCAGCGGTGTGCTTCGCACCGACCACGTTCAACTGGGCCGGTGCGTCGAACACGTTCGTGGCCGGCACGCAATTTCAAAGCCAGACGAGTCCGAATTTCGGTGGAAACGGCGTGGGAATTGCATCGAGTTTGGCCGGCTACAAAGTGGCCGACATCGATGGCGATGGACGCCAGGACTTTGTCTGGGCTGTGAACGACACCCTCTGCAACGTGAATGGCAATACTCGCAGCAGCATCTACGTTGGCTTCCTGGATCGAACCGCCACCGGAGAAATGACCCTCACCACCAGTGGGCAGGGCAAGACTTGCGCACCTATCGATCTCAAGGACAATGATCGCGCCTGGTATTTGCTGGACTACGATGGGGATGGCCGCGCCGATTTGCTGATCGGCGGCGCCGGCGGGAGCAACTGGGCAATCTATTCGAGCCTGGGTCGGCCCAGCACGTCGGGGGCTGCCGTTTTTGGAACGACGAACCTTCTGGCAGGGCTCGCGACTCCGATTACCGTTCCCGTAGGAATGAATGCGGCGGGGTTGCTCGCCGACGTAAACGGCGACGGGCTGCCGGATTTCATCACTCCCGACTCTGCAGACCCGATGGGGACCGTAAGTGGCGTTAGCCATCAAGCCTACTCAGGGCTGTCCGTCAGGCTGCTGACGCGTTCGGGTAGCACACTCGCCTTCGCCGATCCGTACCCGATCGTGCTGACGTTCGCTTCCGGCGATTCCACCTGCGCGGCCAGTGCCCAAGTGGATTGCTCGGTCAACTTTCTCAATACCAATTACCGGAATGCGTCAGCTATCACTACGGACATCAACGGCGATGGGCGCGCCGATCTCACGTTCTTGTTGCAGGTCACGCCGTGTTCGCCTTGTCAGGCGGTAGCGGCCAATAAACTTCGCAAATTGCATTTCGATCCAAAGTTGGGCCACGGCAACTCGGACAAAAACGGAGCGTCCGCGCCAACGACGAGTTCGTACTACTGGTACCAGTTCGCTGCCGATGGCATCAGCATGCCCAATGGCTTCAGCGAGAACGTACAGCTGATGCGGCAGTACATTCGACTCGACACGACGAGCGATACCTCCCTTCCAACCACAGTCAATAATTTCTTCGCCGTCGATCTGACCGGCGACGGATTGGCCGATCTGTTCTATCAAGATACGTCGAACTCTTCGAAGTATCACGTCATGGTCAATGTCGGGAACGGCTATCAAGCGCCGATCGACGTGACTGGAATCAGCAATGGCGCCTTCCTGCAATTCGTCGACATCAACGGTGATGGCAAGACCGATCTGGTCTATCCCACGGGTAGCTCGCCGTTCACGGTTTACAACTACCAGAGCCTCGTGCCGAACGCGACGGCATTCAACGGCTGGGCACCCCTGCCTACGGCAGGTACGGTGCTTGGCAGCGGGCTGTATGCCAATAGCGATTGGATTTCGATCATCGGCGATTTCGACGGCGATGGCGTGCCGGACTATTTGGGACTGTCGAAGACGGCGGTCAGCAACAACATGTACACCAGCCGCGTCTCCACCCGCTACCAGCCGCGTGATGTGATCACCGACTTCACTAACGGGTTGGGCGCAAAGACGCATGTGGCCTTCCAGCCGCTGACCAACATTGGCGTCTATCAGCGCGGTGGAACCAACGGCTATCCGGCGCTGACCGGCTCGACCGATTTCGGCTGGGGCTCGCCGGTGTTCGACGTACTCGCGCCGATGTATGTTGTCAGCCAGGCGTCGAGCAGCGCGCCGACACAAGCCGATGCAAGTGCGACGAGCACCGTGTACTACCGCTACGCCGGCGCGCTCATGCAGGCCGGTGGCCGCGGGTTCCTCGGGTTCTACGATATCTGGAACTTCGATGCGAACGACAGCACGGCGGTCGGCAATCAATACGTCGCTGTCCTCAACCGTTACGCGCAGCGCTTCCCAGTTACGGGCATGCCGATCGCGACTGTGAAGCAGGCGCTGGGCGGCGCAATGACGCGCGGCAGCGCCCAGCTTGATGCCTGTGCGGCGAACCCCGAAACGCTCAGCTACAACTGCTTCTCGGGTATCACCGGAACCAGTTCGGCGCCAACCTTCCAGACGTTGTGGCCCAATATCGCCGGCACGCAGTTCAGCTTCAGCTATCAAACGCCGATTTGTGCGGGGCCGGGGTGTCTGAAGACTGTGGCGGCAAACACGTGCACCGTGGGAGGCAATACGACGTCTCCTGCGATGGTGCGCGACTACACCGCCGGCGTTTTCAGCGGATCGGCGACACCCGGTCCGGTGTTCAGTTACGTCAGCTACTCGCAGGATTACCAGGGCGACCTGGCCACGGGGACGCCAACGACCCCAGCTTGGTACGCTGAGGTCGAGAACTGGTTTTGTTACGACGGCAATGGTTCCGTCGCCGGTACCGGCAACCTGGCCGCCAGCCGCACCTTGACGACGAATGCGGCGGGCACGACGACGGCGGACAAAGTCGTTACCAATACCTACTTGGACAACGCGGCCAGTTGGCAGTTGGGCCGCCTGACGAAGAGTATTGTCCAGTTCGCCCGGCCCAACCAGACCACGCGTCAGCGCACCACGAACTACACCTACGACTCGGTCAGCGGCATGTTGACCTCCGAACGCATCCAATCCGGCGGCTCCGCGGACCAGGATCTGCGGACGCTTTACGATCTGGATGCTTTCGGCAATCGCACGGGTGCGTATCAATGCAGCAACGGCGTGACCGATACCCAATGTCGCGCGGGTGCGACAAACGGCAGCGTGACGCAGCGACAGACCGGTACTACGGTGCTGCGCTACGCCAAGACCACCTACGACAATAGTGGGCGCTACGTCACCGGGAGCCGTCTGCCGTTTGCGACGGTGAGCGGTGGCTGGAACGAACAGGCGGCGACCGCAGTCACCTCCCGAGATGAATTCGGCAACGCCACGCAACAGAATTCGATCAACGGCACTGTACAGACGGCATTGTTTGGCGTGCTAGGCCGGCCGTACTTCACGAGCGACAACATTGGCCATGCAGGCACGACGACGTTCCGGATGTGCGGCACCGGCACGAACAAGGTGAATTGTGGTAGCAACAGCGACAATCGCCTGGTGTTCCGCTCGCAAACACTGACCGCGGGCGGCGCGAGCAGTTGGACGTACTTCGACGTCCTTGGCCGCCCGGTGATGAAAGTGGCGCAAGCATTCGACGGCAATCCGGCCACTCAGCAGTTCAACGCCTCGTGCGTATTCACCGATGCGCATAACCGTGCGACCTACCAGTCCGAGCCGTTCTTCCTTAATGCGACGGTGGCTGCCGATGGCAGTCCAACGATCAGCGGTGCTGCGTGCGGCAGCGCGAGCTATGCCACGACGATGGCGTACGACGTACTGGGCCGCGCGGTCACGATCACGACGCCGGACGGCGCGACCACGAAACAATACGTGGGCCTGAGCACCTTGGTTACCAATGCACGTCACTTCACCTGGGAGACCATCACCAACGAAATGGGCGAGGCGGTGCAGACCCTCGATCCGGGCACGGTCAACAACGATACGGCCACGGCGCTGACGGTGACGCAGACTTACGATGCAATGGGCGACCTGCTCACGATCACGCGCAACGCCGGCAGCGGGAATGTGACGAGCAGCTTCACCTACGACGACCTGGGCCGCAAGCTTACCCAGAACGACGCCGATTCGGGGCAGACGACATTCACCTACAACGCGGCCGGCGACGTGCTTACGCAGACCGACGCCAAAGGCCAGACGATCACGCTGAGCTATGACGCGCTGGGAAGAAAATGGCAACGCGTGGCGAACAGCACGAGCGGCTCTTGGATTGGCACAATTACCGACACATGGAACTACGACACCCAGAGCCACGGCTTTGGTCAGCTTTCTTCAGAAACCCATGTTGGCATGGGCGATCAGAACCTGACGCGGACGATGATCTACGATGGCTATGGCCGTCTGTACCAGCGCCAGCACGTGTTGTCGGGTTCGGGCACGTACACCGAGACGACCGCCGTGGATGGTTACAGCCGTCCGAAGCAGCAGCAGGACGCGACCGGCCAAGTCACCACGACGCACTACACGGCGAAGGGATTTGCGGATCGGCAAAACGACTCGCGCCTGATCACTGCGGCGCAGAGTGGCACGATCGATGCGGGCGTGGGCGGGCGTCTCTACGAACTGTTGCAGACCAACGAGCGCGGCCAGCCCATCAGCGAAAAACGCGGCGGCAGCACTTATCTCGCTACGAACCTGAGCTATTACGCCAACGACGGCCGGCTCAAGGGCGTATGCACGAACGGTACGGGAACCTGCGGCTTGCAGGACGATCAGTACGCGTACGACTCGGTGGGCAACGTCACCGCGCGGCTGAAGAACGCCAGCAGTGGCAAGAGTCCAGTGGAACAGATCACCTACGACGGGCTGAATCGCCTGACGAAATCGCAGCTCGGCGCCTGGAGTGGCGTGATCGACAATGGCAACGTAATCAACGTCATCGGCACGCAGACGATGACGTACGACGCGTTGGGCAACCTGTGCACGCAGATCATGACCGGCACGGGAGTGACGAACACCTCGCAGACGTACACCTATGCGGGCCCGGCGGGCTGTGCGAACCATGGCGCTAGCGGCAGTTCCGCCCGGGCCACCGCCATCAGCGGTACGGTGAACCAAACCTACCAGTACGACGCAGATGGCAACCAGACCCTGCGCGGCGACGGAAGGACGCTGACGTACAACGCGTTGAATCAGGCGGTAAAGGCCGTCCTGAGCAGCAACACGACAACATTCCAGTACGGCCCGGAGGGCGACCGTTACCTGCGCAACGATAACGGCGTCCTGACCCTCTATATCGGCAAGGTCGAAATCACGATCAGCGGCGGCGCGACGACCGAGCAGAAACGCTATCTGGGCGTGGCGATCGATCTGGTCCTGGCGAATGACACGCGCTATGTGCTGGCGGATCACCTGGGCAGCACGAACGTGATTGCGCGGGTGGACGGGACGAAGGTCGAACAGGAAGCGTTCGATGCATGGGGTAACCGCCGAGACGCGGGCACGTGGACACAAGTGGGAACGCCGGGGCCGATCCAGACGACGACGCACGGGTTTACGGGCCAGGAAGGCATGGAGTTGATGGGAATCATCCACTTCAATGGAAGAATCTACGATCCGCAGTTGGGGAGGATGTTGCAGGCGGATCCTGTCCAAAATCCCGGAAGTCAGGGGCTCAACCGATACGCCTATGTTGCCAACAATCCGCTGACGTTGACCGATCCTACGGGGTATTCGTGGTTCACCGACATCCTGAAAACGGTTGTTAGTGCAGCGATCATCTATTTCGCGCCCTACCTTGCGCCGGTTTTGGGCAACTCTCTGCTTGCTGCATATGCGGTTGCTGGATTTGCAGCAGGAGTTGTCCAAACCGGAACGTTACAAGGGGGATTGATCGGCGCATTCAGTGCGGCTGTCGGGTACGGAATAGTGCAGAAATTCGGGACAGGCCTATCTTGGCAAGGCGTGCTCGCCCGCTCGACGGAAGGCGGCGTCGTGTCGAGCCTCGAAGGTGGGAAATTCGGTAACGGATTCTTCAGTGCAGGAGTCTCGGCAGCATTTGCGCCAGAGGTCAGCCAACTTCACAATTCCGGGTTGCAGTATGTCGCAACGGCCTTAGTGGGCGGCACTGCGTCCGTGGTCTCCGGCGGCAAGTTCGCAAACGGTGCCGAAAGTGCCGTTTTCCAGAAGGCGGTTTCCGATGGACTGGACCAGTACATGAAGGGCTACGGTCAGATGGATGCGCGGCAGCAAAAGCTGGCATACATGGCGACAGCAGCATATGGGGATAAGCCATGGCAGTTGGCAGGACTGCTGTCTTACAGCATTGAAGGAGAACAAGGTTTTGGAGCTACTGTTTTCCCTTATGGGGACGATGGCGCTACTGTGGTGGCGTTTCGCGGCACGCGACCATTGGTGCTCGGCGACGACGTGAACGATTTTCGGCAGGCGTTTAACCTTGATTCGAAGCAGTATGATCAGACGCAACGTTTAGCAGCACAAATCTATAGTCAAACTGGGGGGAATGTAACTTTCACTGGCCATTCTCTGGGTGGTGGAGAGGCCGCCGCTGCAGCGTATTACACAGGTGCGGACGCGGTGACGTTCAATGCTGCTGGCCTCAGTTCGCGTTACCAAGTATCAATGTGGACGGGACCAATCAATGGTCACGGCGGCGTCACGAATTTCTATATCGTGGGTGACCCCCTGACCACCACCCAACATTTTTTTCCGATTCCAGGGGCCGTAGGAACTCAAATTGCTCTGCCAGCGCAGCAGTTCGAACGGCATTCGATCCGGAATTTTTGGTATTGAAGAGTGAGGTCACGCATATGTTTCGACAGTCAATCTTTGCGATCTCCGTACTGTTGCTGTCGCAATCGGCCTGCAGCGTAGACGATGTGCGCAAAGAGTTTCCGCGTAATTTTGAGCTTATGAGTGACCAAGTTGCAGAGGGGACCTTGGATATTCCAGTCAATGAGATTTTCCCTTTGGGTATGGTTCAAATAGGCAAGCTAGCCGACGCGGCGGGACGAGGGGATACGAAGCAAATGCAGGAGCTTGTCGCTCAAGGTGTGCCAATCAATGGCGTAGGAGAGCGCGGGATGACGCCGCTTCTTTGGGCCTTGGGTAAGCGAAACATGGCTGGTTTTCTTTGGCTGCTTGAACATGGCGCTGACCCAAACTTCGTATCGTGCTGCGACACAAAACGGCCAAAATTAAGCCCGATGGCGATGGCAGCTCAAGGCAACGATTCGCGCTTTTTAAAGGTGTTGCTGAGCCACCGAGGTAATCCGAACTTGATTATCGACGATGCTGAAAGGACCCCCATTTTTTATGCGGTAACGTTGCGTCGCATGCCCAACATCGAGTTATTGATTCAGCACCATGCCGACCTCAACCGCGTGACGCAAAGTGATATCACCGTAATGGCTTTCGGTGATACCGTACTGCAACAGGCGCTTGATTCTTCACAATTTGAAATCGCGCTTCTTCTTCTGCGCGCAGGTGCTGACCCCTGCGTCAAGGATCGTTCTGGTCACACCGTGGCAGGTGGCATGGTGGGCCGTGGTAATTCGGGCTCGACGCCGCAAGATCGAGAAGCTTTCCCGCAAATCATCGAATATCTGAAGCGGTATACGTGCGGCTAGCTGATCGCGAGAAAAAGTGACGGGGAGTAATTGTTCGTTTGAATTGGCTCCCTCATCGTTGTTTCGCGGACGGCACGAGCACGCAGCCGCGGCCGGCAAATTCAGCTAAACGTCCTTCCCGATCTGGTTGAGCGGCAGGCGCAGGTAGCGGATGCCGTTGCCTTCAGCCTGCGGCAGCTCGCCGGCGCGCAGATTGACCTGCAGCGCCTGCAGGATGAGCCGCGGCGGCAGCAGCCGGGCATCGCGCTCGGTGCGCAGCCTCACGAATGCCTCTTCGTCGGCGCCACCGCCCACGTGCACGTTGCCCTGCCGCTGCTCGTCGACTGAATTCTGTGCGCGCGCATCGCGGCCGGTCGGCGGATAGTCGTGGCAGAGGAACAGGCGCGTTTTCTCGGGGAGCGCGAATAGTTTGCGGATCGAGCGATACAACTCGCGGGCATCGCCGCCCGGAAAATCCGTGCGTGCGCTGCCGGTCTCCGGAGCAAAGACGGTGTCGCCGACCAGGTAAGTGAGGCTGACCTCGGTGTGCCCGGGCGTCGCCATCACCCGACCGATCAGCCTGCCGGAGCGGCACAGCGTCGCCGTCGGCGAGCAGCCGGTCGAACTGGCTGCCGTCGGCCGCGAACCCGGGACCGAAGTCGAACAGCGTCTTGAAGTGCCGCTGCACGCGCGCAATACCGCGCCCGATCGCGGTCTTCGCGCCGGTCTTTTCACGGAGATAGGCGGCCGCAGTCAGGTGATCGGCATGCGCATGCGTTTCGAGGATCCATTCCACCGCAAGGCGATGCTCGCGCACGAACTCCAGCACCCGGTCCGCCGAAAGCGTGGCTATGCGTGCGCGCACCGGGTCGAAGTCGAGCACCGGATCGATTATCCCGGCCTGACGGCCGTCCTCGTCGAAGACGACGTGAGTGAACGTGGACGTTTCTTTGTCGTAGAAACTTTCGACAAGTGGAGCGTCGGGGCCCATGCGAGCGCGGGTCACGGTTGGACGCGGCTCGCTGGTCAGTCAGTTGACTGCGTCCCTGCCCACCGTGCCGTGCGGCAGCACCTGCGCGGCGAGCTTGGTATCGGCGCGCAGCAGCTCGACTTCGTCGGCGACGATGTGCGAGGCCTCGTTGAGGACCACGTCCTTGAGCGCCTTGCGCCGCTTTTCCTCGTCGAGATCGGACTTGAGGCTGCGCTCGTCGGCCTGCAGGCCGTCGTCCTGGTTCGGGTTGTCACCGGACTTGGCCACTTTCGCGGCGCTCGCCGTGCCGGCTTTCGCGGCAGGATTCTCCGCATCCGGGTCCGCCGCCTTGCGATCGGCGGCGACATCAACGTTCTTACGCGGAACGTTGTTCGCGCCAGTCTTGGCATCAGACGTCTTCGCCGAAGCGGTATCCTTGCCCGTGGTCGCCGACGCTGCATCGGCGAACTGCTCGGGATGACGTTCGCGACGCTTGGCTTCCTGCTCGTCGCGCTCCTTGCGCCGCACCGCTTCGTTGAGCGAGATGGTCTTGTCTTCGCGCAGCTTGCGCGCGTCGGTCACGTCGGCCTGATAGGCGATCCATTCCTTCTCCGCCGCGGCGCGGCGGTCGTGGCGCGCGCTGAGCATGGGCGCGAGCGATTTCAGGTCTCCGGTCGGCTTGTAGTCGGCCGCGGAAATCGAAGTCCACGGCAACGCATTGTCGTAGGACTGCTCACCATTTTGGGCAAAATCGCCGGTGACCGGGAACTGGATGTCGGGCGTCACGCCGCGCAGCTGCGTGGAGCCGCCGTTGACGCGGAAAAACTGCTGGATCGTCATCTTGAGCTCGCCGTAGGTCGGCTTCTCGTTGCCGTACATCTGGTCGAGATCGAGCAGGTTCTGCACCGTGCCCTTGCCGAACGTCGGCTCGCCGAGGATCAGGCCGCGGCCGTAGTCCTGGATCGCGGCGGCGAAGATTTCCGAAGCCGAGGCCGAGTTGCGGTTGACGAGCACGGCGAACGGGCCGCTCCAGGCCATGCCGCCGCTGCGATCCTCGTGCTCGTCGATGCGGCCGTTGGCGCTGCGCACCTGCACGACCGGTCCCTTGTCGATGAACAGACCGGTGAGCGTCGTCGCCTCGTCGAGCGAACCGCCGCCGTTGTTGCGCAGGTCGATCAGCACGCCTTCGACATTCTGTTTCTTCAGGTCGGCGAGCAGCTTGGCCACGTCGCGCGTGGCGCTCTTGTAGTTCGCGTCGCCGCGGCGATGTGCCTCGAAGTCCTGATAGAAGGTCGGCAACGTGATCACGCCGATCTTGTGGGTGACGTCGCCGTCCTTGGTCTCGATGATCGAACTCTTTGCCGCCTGCTCCTCGACCGCGACCTTCTTGCGCACGAGCGC
>Ga0070666_10001067_pt1 | contig 16744 bp, 11 predicted proteins | sample KBSS23metaG_FD_64677 | JGI IMG/M metagenome (GOLD analysis project Ga0070666, IMG submission 64677) | Switchgrass rhizosphere microbial communities from Kellogg Biological Station, Michigan, USA - KBS S2-3 metaG | ecosystem: Host-associated > Plants > Roots > Rhizosphere > Soil ... | reverse complement strand
TCGATCGCCGAGGCGGTGAGGAACTCGATCGAGTACCTCCGGAGAGCGCTCGGGCGAGGGCTGTTTCCGGGGCACGGCCCCGGCACCCCCGACCATTTCAGCTAGCGGGCGCGGATCATACGCGCGGTTATATCGACGCCGGGCTCAGGCCGCCGGGCGCAACGTACCGACCATGTACGCCTTGCCCGTCGGCTTGACCCCGGCGCCGATCTTCCCCCACGTCTGACCGCGCCTCATCGTTGTCGGCAGCGTGAAGTCTTCGGAAGAAGCAGCCGCGCGGGCCGGCGCGGATCATACGCACCGCTATGCGGCCGGCGTCCTCACAGCGACGACGAAGCCGATGCCTTCACCGCCACGATCGTGCGCCACTCCTCGTCACGCTCGATCGACACGATGGACAGGCCGGACTGCCGGATTCCGGCCGATGCGGCGCTCTCCCGCTCGTCGAGGATCCCGGAGAAGATCACCGTGCCCGCGGGGGCGAGAAGCCGGCCGATCGACTCGACCATCGGTCCCGACTCCTCCCAGATGAGGTTCGCGAGCACGAGATCGAACGCGCCCCGGAGGGCGGCGATCTCCCCGGCGAAGAGCGCGACGGGCGCGCCACCGTTGCGGAAGAGGTTTCGCCTCGCTTCGAAGACGGCGTCGGCGTCCACGTCGAAGGCGACGGCGAAGCTCGCGCGGCGGCGGAGCGCCGCGATCGCGAGAATGCCGCTCCCGCAGCCGACGTCGAGCGTGCGCTTCCCGGCGAGATCGCGGCCACCCATCCACGCGAGGATTCCCCGCGTCGAGGCGTGAAGGCCCGTGCCGAACGCCCCGTGGGCGGGAATCCAGATCGTCCCGGGCCCTTCGCTTCCCCCGTCCGGCTCCCCGCGCGGGTCGATCCGGAAGGAGTCGATCGAGAAAGTCGTCAGCGTCGCGCGGTGAGCGGCGAACGGATCGGGCGCCTCGACGTCTTCTTCGATCACGGCCGCGATCCCCTCCCCGGCCAGGAGATCTCGCGCCGCGCGCGCGGCCTCGACATCCGGAAACGCGGCGATGAACACCGTCGGGGGCGGCTCGTCGCGCTCCCATCCGCCGAGCGCCCCGCAGCGATAGAGCGAATCCCAGGCTCGCTCGGCGTCGTCGGGGGAAAGGAGCAGGCGGGAGTACTTCTGCGACTTCATCTCCGTCGATGGTATCGAACCCCGTCGGCCGAGCGTTGGGACTCGAGCGCCGGGAGTCTCGCCTCGGCGTGATTGTTCGCTTTTTCGAGAGGGACCGGCAAGCTCGCGAGCAGAGCGTGCGAAGGAACACCTCGAAGATGAAACGGTTTCCCCTTTCGCACGGTCGCGATCCGAGCTCCGCGAGCGTCGCGACGCCCAGCTCTCGTGGGGCGCCGGAGCGGTCGAGGGTTTGTACCCGAGCCGCGAAGGTCACGGCGCGATTAGTCTCCCTGAAGTAACCGAAGGGAGGAGGATCGCGCCGTGGGAGGCCGAGCGGTTCCAGCGAAGCGCGCCGCTCGGCCGACGGCGCCGGGGCTCGCCGCGCGGCATCCGAGCCCAGCGCCTCCGCTCCTCACCCTCGCGAGCGAGCCGGCTGCGCGAGCTATCCCTCGAAGATCTTCTTCACCTTCGCGAAGCTGCTCTTCTTCGACGTCGGCGCGCCGATCATCTTTCCGTAGTTCTCGAGGAGCTCGCGCTCCTCCTTGCCCGGAGACTTCGGGATCCGGACGGACAATCGGACGATCTGGTCCCCGCGCCCCGAGGACGCCAGGCGGACGACGCCGCGGCGGCGCAGGCGGATCTCGGCGTCGGCCCGCGTCCCCGGCGCAATCGTCACGCGTTCCTCCCCGTCGAGCGTCGGAACGTCGATATCGGCCCCGAGAACGAAGACGGTGTACGGAAGCTCCACGTCGACCACGACATCGTCCCCTTCGCGTCGAAAGACGTCGTGCGGAGTGACGGTGAGAATGACATAGAGGTCGCCGGGAGAGCCGCCGCGCGGCGCCGCGTTCCCCTCGTTCGAAAGACGCAGCCGCGTTCCCGTTTCCACGCCCCCGGGAATCCGCACGGTCAACTCGCGCCGCGCGCTCTTCCTTCCCTCGCCGCGGCAGGAAGGGCAGGGTTTTTCGATCCGCGTCCCTTCGCCGCGGCAGGAAGGGCAGGTTCGGGCCATCGTGAAGAACCCCTGGGAGAATCGCACCTGCCCCCGGCCCTGGCACGTCGCGCAGACCGCCGGCCGGCTTCCCTTTTCCGCCCCCGAACCGCCGCACTCGTCGCACCGCTCGAAGCGCTCGGCCGACACGGCCTGTTCGGTCCCGAAGGCGGCCTGTTCAAACGTGATCTCGAGGCGCGCGACGAGGTCCTCTCCCTCGGGCGCGGCTCCCCGGCCGAAGCCGCCGCCGAAGAACTGGCCGAAGAGATCGGAGAAATCCCCGAAGATCGAAGGATCGAACCCGCCGCCGCCCCCTCTCAGTCCCTCGTGCCCGAACCGGTCGTAGCGCTGGCGCTTCTCGGGGTCCGACAGCACGGCGTAAGCCTCGGACGCTTCCTTGAACTTCTCGGAGGTTTCCGGATCGCCGGCGTTCTTGTCGGGATGAAACTGCACCGCGAGCCGGCGGTACGCCGACTTCAACTCCGGCGCGGCGGCGTCGCGCCCGACACCCAGGACCTCGTAGTAGTCGCGCTTCATGCCGAGAGGGAGCTCGGATTCTTCTTGAGCATCGCCTGCGTCAGGATCTTCGAAACCCCCTGCATGTCGGCGAGAGCGGCGTCGACGTCCTCCTCGCGCTCGGCGGTGCACGCCTGGTGGGCGCGCCGGAACGTTTCCTGAACGCGCTCTCGCTCCTCGGGCGACAGGAGCTTGCCGAACTCGGCATAGACGCGTTCGTTCGAGGCCACGAGCCCTTCGAGGCGGGTGCGCGTGCGGCGCAGCTCGCGGCGTTGCTCGTCCGCCGCGGTGTTCTCCTCCGCCTCGCGGATGAGCTTTTCGATCTCGCGCCCCGAGAGCCCTCCTGCGGGTGTGATCTGGACTCCCTGGGCCTTGCCCGTGGCCTGGTCCTTCGCCGAGACGCTGACGATGCCGTTCGAATCGATGGCGAAGGTGACTTCGATCTGCGGAATACCGCGCGGCGACGCCGGCACGCCGATGAGGTCGAACCGCCCGAGGGACTTGTTGTCGCGCGCGAGACCCCGTTCGCCCTGGAGCACGTGGATCTCCACGGCCGACTGGTTGTCGACAACGGTGGTGAAGACCTTCGAGTTCTTCGTCGGGATCGTCGCGTTCCTCTCGATCAGCTTCTCGAAGAGGCCGCCGTGCGTCTCGATGCCGAGCGACAAAGGCGTCACGTCGAGGAGGACGAGATCCTTGATCTCGCCGCGCAGGACGCTTCCCTGGATCGCCGCGCCGACGGCGACCACCTCGTCGGGGTTGATCTCGCGCGAGGCGGGCTTGCCGAAGATCTCGGCGACCCTTTCCTGGACCTTCGGCGTCCGGGTCTGGCCTCCCACGAGGATCACCGTGTCGACCTCGCTGGGCCGGAGGCCGGCGGCCTGCAGCGCGTCGCGACACGGACCGGCGGTGCGATCGATCAGGTCCGCGACCAGCCCCTCGAACGTGTCGCGCGTCAGGACCCGGTTGATGTGCTTGGGCCCGCCCGCGTCGGCGGAAATGAACGGCAGCGTGATCGACGCTTCCGTGACGGACGAGAGCTCGCACTTGGCCTTCTCCGCCGCTTCCTTCAGCCGCTGGAGGGCCATGCGATCCTGGCGCAGGTTGATGCCGGTCGTCTTCTCGAAGTCCTTGAGGAGCCAGTCCATGATCCGCTTGTCGAAATCCTCGCCGCCGAGATACGTGTCGCCCGACGTGGACTTGACCTCGTAGATCCCGTCGCCCAGCTGGAGGATCGAGATGTCGAACGTGCCTCCGCCGAGATCGTAGACGGCGACCGTTTCGCTCCCCCGGCGGTTCACGCCGTACGCCAGCGCCGCGGCCGTCGGCTCGTTGATGATGCGCTTGACCTCGAGGCCCGCGAGGCGTCCGGCGTCGCGGGTGGCCTGCCGCTGCGCGTCGTCGAAGTACGCCGGTACCGTGATGATCGCCTCGGTGACCTCCTCGCCGAGCGCCTCCTCGGCGAACTCGCGGATTTCCTTCAGGATGAACGCGCTGATCTCCTCCGGGCTGTAATCCCGTCCCCGGACCTGGATCTTGACGTCGCCGTTGGGCGCCTCCGTGATCTCGTAGGGAAGGACCTCGCGCGCGCGACCGACCTCCTCGGAGCGGAATTTCCGGCCGATCAGCCGCTTGGTGGCAAAAATCGTGTTGATGGGGTTCGTGATGGCCTGGCGCTTGGCGATCTGCCCGACGAGCCGCTCCCCGTCCTCCGTCAGTCCGACGACGGACGGCGTCGTCCGCGCGCCCTCGCGGTTGGCGAGCACCACGGGCTGCGAAACATCGAGCACCGCGGCGCAGGAGTTCGTCGTGCCGAGATCGATCCCGAGAATGCGCCCCAAGCGACCGGCTACCCTTTCTCGTGCGGCGCGACCGCGACCTTCACGAAGGCCGGGCGGAGGAGCCGGTCGTTCAGGTAATAGCCCTTCTGGAGCACCGCCAGGATCGTATTGGGCTCGGCGTCGCGCGTCTCTTCGCGCGCGACCGCTTCGTGCACGTTCGGGTCGAACGCGCCGGCGGTCGGAATCTCCGTCAGCCCGCGTTTTCGGAGAATCTCGGCGAACTGCCGGTAGATCAGCTCCACTCCCTGCCGGTATTCGTCGTCGGCGGCCGCGGGCGCGTGATCGATCGCCCGCTCGAAGTTGTCGAGCACGGGGAGGACGTCGCGGAAGAAGTCCGCGAGCGCGAAGCGAAAATAATCCGCCTTCTCGCGCTCGGTCCGTTTTCGGAAATTCTCGAACTCCGCCATCTTGCGGAGCTGACGGTCCCGGAGCTCGGAGATTTCCTTCTCGGCCCGCGCGAGGTCGTCTCCCGGCGCGCCGCTCCCGGCGGAAGCCGCCCGGGCCTGCTCCTCCTCTTCGGCGAGGATCTCCTCGAGCGATTGCGACGGCGCTTCCACCATCACGACGTCTTCGTCGTTGTCGTCGGGCGGCCCGCCCCCCGCGTCGTCACGTCGATCGTCCATCGGGGCCCTCTCCTCCTTCACCCGACTCCTCCAGCTTCCCGGAGAGAGTCTTCCCGAGGAATTCTACCAGCGGAACGATCCGGGGATAGGCCATCCGGAGCGACCCGATGATGCCCAGCACGCCGGGCGGCCGGTTTTCCGCGCCGTAGCGGGTGACGACGGCCGAGAGGGGCTTGCCCGAGGTCAGGTGGCTTTCCGACCCGATCACGACCCGCGGGCCTTCGCCTTCGAGACACTGGTCGAGGAGCTCGACCAGGTTCGCCTTCTCCTCGAACGCCCGGTAGACGCGCTTCAGGCTTTCGGGCTCCGAGAACTCGGGCCGCTCGAGCAGGCGCCGCGTGCCGTCGGTGTAGATGTCCGAGGCGCCGGAGGGGAGGATCGCCCGCCGGGCGAGATCGAGGATGTCGAACAGGACGCGGTCGAACCGGGCGCGCTCCTCCTGCATCGCGAGCGTGACGCGGTTCCGGATCGAGACGAGTGTCGCGCCCCCGAACTCGGCGGTGAGGTACGCGCCCGCCCTCTCGAGGGCCGCGGCGTCGAGCCGCCCTCCCGTCTCGATCAGCCGGGTGAAGACCGTGTCGCCGTCGCCCACCTGGATCGCGAGCGCTTTCTCGCGCCCGATCGGCACGAACCGGATCTCCCGCACGACGGACCGCCGCGCGTCCGGGGCGATCACGACTCCCACTTCGCCGGAGAGCCGGGACAACAGCCTCGAGACCGCAGGGAAGAGAAGGTTCGGGTCGTGGCCGGCGTCGGAAAGATCCAGAGAGACGATCTCCCGCTGGTTGGGGGTGAGCTCCCTCGGCTTCATGAGCGATCGCACGTAGTGGCGGTAAGCCTTGTCCGTCGGAACGCGCCCCGCCGAAGTGTGGGGCTGGCGGAGGAAACCGGAGTCGGTCAGGTCGGCCATCAGGTTCCGGAGGGTCGCCGAAGACGCGTGGAGGCGGGCGATCTTCGCAAGCGAGCGGGACGACACCGGCCGCCCCGTCTCCGCGTGGAGGCGAATGATCTCCTTCAGGACCTCGCGGGCCCGTTCGTCCAGAGCCTCTGTCCCCTCGCGAGCGGTCACGATCTCCCCTCCGCGACGTCCCGCCCGAGCGAGGCGCCCTCTCACGATCCGGCCTCGACGACACCCGAGGGCGGCGGCTGGGATACCCTCTGGCGGCGAGAGGGAGAGAATAACGCAGATGCCGCCGGCCACTTCTCGGCCAGACGCCCTGCCGAGGCGGATCGGGATCCGCGGCCGAGGGCGCGCGGGGCGGGCGCTTGCGCGGGCCCTGTCCGCGGCCGGCGCCTCCCCGGTCTGGATTTCCCGCGCTTGGAAGCGATCCCCGTCGCGCCCCTTCGACGTGATCTTTCTCGCCGTCCCCGACGACGCGATCGCCGCCGAATCGCGCCGGCTCGTCGGGCAGGGCACGCGCGCGCGTTGCGTCCTCCACCTCTCGGGCGCGCTCCCCGCCGCTCCGGCACTCGCCGCATGGAAGGCGAGGGGCTCGGCGATCGCCTCGTTCCATCCTCTCGGTTCGTTCTCGGGCCGTCCGTCGGATTCGGCGGGAGGCCGGACCGTCGCGATCGAGGGCGACCCGGCGGGGCGCGCGGCGGCGTTCCGCATCGCGCGCGCGATCGGCGGGCGCCCCTGGCGCGTCGCGGCGGCCGCGAAACCGATCTACCACGCCGCGGCGACGGCGGCCGCCGGCGGGACCGCCACGCTGGTGGCGGAAGCCGCGCGCGCGGCCGAGCGCGCCGGAATGCCCGCGCGCGACGCGCTCCCCGCGTTCGCCCGCCTCGCCGGCGAAGCCGTCGACAACGTCGCGCGCGCCGGGTTTCCCGCGGGCCTCACGGGTCCGCTCGCGCGGGGCGACGCCGGCACGCTCCGCCTCCATCGCCGGGCGCTCGCCGGCAAGGGCGGCCTCGCGGACGCCTACGCCGCGCTGGCGCGGGCGGCGCGGACGGCGATCCGCCGGAAAACGGCCGGCGGACGTCGGCCGTGAAAACGTTTCGCGCGGCCGAAAAAACCTCCTCGTTCGCTTGGAGTTTGAGTCCCGCCTGATAGAATGGCCACGGCGAACGTCCTTTTTTTGGAGCACATCGGAAAATGGTTTTTTTCAACTACGCCACGATGCAGATGGCGGCCAAAGTCGTCTATTACGGGCCGGGGCTCTGCGGAAAAACGACCAACCTGCATCACATTTACGGGAAAACCTCTCCCGGCTCCCGGGGGGAGATGATCTCGCTCGAGACGGAGACCGATCGAACCCTCTTCTTCGATCTGCTCCCGATCGACGTCGGTGTCATCGGAGGATTCAAGACCCGTCTCCAGCTCTACACCGTTCCCGGCCAGGTCTTCTACAACACCACCCGCAAGCTCGTCCTTCGGGGAGTCGACGGGATCGTGTTCGTCGCCGACTCCCAGAGAGCGATGCGGGACGCCAACGTCGAGAGCTTCCAGAACATGGAGACGAATCTCCAGGAAATCGGCCTGACCGCGACGGAGATTCCCCTGGTGCTCCAGTTCAACAAGCGCGATCTCGCCAACGTCCTTTCGATCGACGAGCTCCGCGAGTCGCTCGATCCCCGGGGGCAGTTCGGATTCGTCGAAGCGGTGGCCCTGAAGGGCGAAGGGGTCTTCGAGACGTTGAAGGAAATCTCGAAGCTGACGCTGAAGGCGCTGAAGAAGAAGATGCTCGGCGAGGAAAAGCCGGCCCGGACGCCGTTCGGCCGGCCCGCCGGCATCGACGGAGCCAAACCGCCGGCCCCGCCGGCCTCCCCCGCCGCCCCTCCCGGAGCCGCGACCGCCCCGGCGTCCGACGAGCCGAAGATCTCGCTCTCCGATCTCCGGGCCGACGCCGAAGCGGCCGCCTCCGCGCTCGCCGACCAGATCGATTCGGACGGCATCTTCGAGCGCGCCGAGGCGATCGACGACTATTCCCCGGCCGCCGGATCCGCCTCCCGGTTTCTCGCGGAGACCGGAGACGAGGGGCTCGAAGACGCGGTCGAGGCGCAACCGGCGGCCCCGCTGCGCGCCGCCGACGAGGCGGTGCAGGTCGATTTCGAACAGGCGGCCGCGAGCTCGACCGTCGACGTCGTCAAGCACGTGAAGGTGCGTTCCAACGTGGACATCCTGTCCGAGCTCGAGAAGCTGCGGAAAAATGCGACGCTCAAACCGATGCCCGAGCCCGCCTCGCGCGCCCGGGGCGGAGCGAGCCTCTCGATCGAGGATCTCCTCTCGAGCGGGCTCAACCACCGGAAAGAAGTGCAGAAACTCTACGAGATCGACGTTCGGAAGAAGGATCTCAACCGGGCGGGGCGTCTGGTCTTCTCCGTGCGTCTCGACGACCAGAAGAACAAGACGATCGGAGAGCCGCGCGAATACGAGATCGAGCTCTCCGACATGCGGGACGTCGAAAAACTCCTGGTCTCGCTGAAACTGCACGTCAGCGGAAAGTGATTGACGCCCGCGGGCTCGTCTGCTAAAACGGTTACAATGCGCGCCTCCGGAATTCGCTCATCCCTGGTTTTCCTTTCTTTCGCCGCCGTCGTCGCCTGCTCCGGAGGTCCCCGGACGAAAACGGCCGCCTCGCCCGGAGCGCCGCCCGCGCCCGCTCCGCCGGCGCCTTCGCCCATCGATCGCTCCACCGATCTCTTCTACGCCGGCAAGCAGGCCGCGCTCTCCGGCGATTTCGACTGCGCGGAAGACCGATTCCAGCAGGCCCTGAACGAAGTGATCCCGCCCGGCTCGCCGCGACCCGCGGCGCCCGAGGTCGAAGAGTTCTCGGCATCGCTGTACGAGAGCATCGCCCGCTACGAGGCGATGGCCGAGACGTCCCCCGAAACGGACGCCGCCGAAACGCGCGGATTGCCCGACGAGCTGCAGGGCGTCTCCGGCCAGACCTCGGCCGCCGACCTCCAACGGGCTCGGGACGCCGTCAAGACGGACGCCCGCGCGGCGAGCTTCGACATCCCGATCACCGTGAACGATTCCGTCCTCGCGATCATCGCGAATTTTTCCTCGCGCGAATCCGTGCGCGAGCGGTTCACCGACGGCCTCGTCCGCGCGGGGCGCTACATGCCCATGATCCGCGAGGTTTTCCGGCGGGAGGGCCTCCCGACGGATCTGGCCTACGTCGCGATGATCGAGTCGTCCTTCAAGACACAGGCGCGGTCACGCGCGCGCGCCCAGGGCGTCTGGCAGTTCATCGCCCCGACGGGACGCCGATACGGATTGAAGAGCACGCGCGTCGTCGACGAGCGCTCGGACCCGGTGAAGGCCACGGAAGCGGCCGCGGCGTATTTCCGCGATCTCTACGCGCTCTTCAACGACTGGTATCTCGCGATGGCCGCCTACGACAGCGGCGAGGGGCGGGTGGCCCGCGCCATCTCCCGCACGGGTGTGGACAACTACTGGGAGCTCTGCCGGATCGGGGCATTGCCGAAAGAAACCCGCCTCTACGTCCCTTCGGTGATCGCCGCGGCGCTCATCGACAAGAACCAGGAACACTACGGATTTCGCGTCGAGCCCGAGCCCCCGCTCTCGTTCGAGACCGCGGAGCTGTCGCGCCCCGTGGACCTGCGCCGGCTCGCATCGGCGAGCGGTCTCAACTACGCGGACCTGGCCGAGCTCAATCCCGAGCTTCGCACGGCCGTCACGCCGCGCGAAGCGGCCGGATACGCGCTGCGCGTCCCCCGGGGATTTCGCGCGACGGTCCTCGCCCGCGCGGATGGGTTGCCGGAAGCGAGCGTTCCGGCATTGCGCCATCACCGCGTGCAGCGCGGAGAAACGATCGCCCGCGTCGCCCGGAGGTTCGGCGTCTCCGCGGCGGCTCTCGCCGAAGCCAACGATCTCCCGGTCACGGCCCGGCTCGCCCCGCGCCGGGTCCTCGTCATTCCCGACGCCGAGGTCACCTACGCGTCGCGCAAGAAGGGGCGCGCCCGGAAGCGCAACGCGGACACCGTCGCCATCCCGCGGGCAGGATTCCAGAATTCCGCCTATCGCGTGCGGAAGGGGGACACGCTCTTCTCGATCGCGACCCGCCATCACACCACCGTCGAAGCGCTCCGGAACTGGAATCGCCTGGGACCGGGAGCGTCGATCCGCCCCGGCGAGCGGCTCTCCGTCCGGTCCTCCTCGCGCTGACGTCCGCCTCTCCCGGGCTTGAGGTGTCCCCGCTTTCGCGGTAATCTCTCCCCGTCCTCATCCTTCTTCCCGGCGATTCCTCCGCCCTCCGGAGGAGCCGAATCATGTTGTCCCGCGTCCATTCCGCCGCCATCGACGGCGCCGAGGCCCGCATTCTCGACGTCGAGGCCGACGTTTCACCCGGTCTTCCCTCGTTCTCGATCGTGGGACTCCCGGATGCCGCCGTCCGGGAGAGCCGCGATCGGGTGCGTGCCGCGGTGCGCAATTGCGGCTTCGATTTCCCGCCGCGCGCGGTCACGGTCAATCTCGCGCCCGCCGACTGGAAGAAGGAAGGCTCCGCGCTCGATCTCGCCGTGGCGGCCGCGCTCCTTTCGACGGCCGGGATCTTCCCGGCGGACGGAAAGCGCCGCGTCCTGGTCGGCGAGCTCGCCCTCGACGGCGCCCTCCGGCCGATCCGGGGAGCGCTCGCGATCGCGGCCATCGCGGCCGATGGCCGGTTCGACGAGCTGCTCGTTCCGCGGGAAAACGCGAGAGAGGCGGCGGTCGTCGGCCGGCTGGCCGTCATCGGCGTCGCGTCCCTGCCGGAGGCCATCGCGCACCTTCGCGGAGACGCTCCGATCCCGCCCCAGGCGGTCGAGGCGGGCGACTTCGCCCCCTCGCGATTCGCGGAAGATCTGGCCGACATCGCCGGTCAGGCGGTCGCCAAAAGGGCGCTCGAGATCGCCGCCGCGGGCGGGCACAATCTCCTTCTCTTCGGCCCGCCGGGCGCGGGCAAGACGATGCTCGCCCGCCGCCTGACGTCGATTCTTCCCCCGTGGAGCCGCGACGAGGCGATCGAGGCGACGCGCGTGCATTCGATTGCGGGCCTCCTCCCGCCCGGGCGGGGGCTTCTGCCCGAGAGGCCGTTCCGATCTCCCCACCACAGCGTCTCCTACGCCGGCCTGATCGGCGGGGGCACCCATCCCCGCCCGGGCGAAGTCTCGCTCGCCCATCGCGGCGTCCTCTTCCTCGACGAGCTGCCGGAATTCCGCCGCGACGCGCTGGAAGTCATCCGCCAGCCCCTCGAGGAAAAGCGGGTGACGATCGCCCGCGCCTGCGGCGCGAGCGTCTTCCCCGCGGACTTCCAGCTGATCGCGGCGATGAACCCCTGTCCCTGCGGTTACCTCGGCGATCCCCGCCGGCCGTGCCGGTGCTCCCGATACGAGATCGACCGCTACCGGACGAAGCTCTCGGGGCCGCTGCTGGACCGGATCGACCTCCATGTCCGGGTTCCGGCCGTTCCTTTCCGCGACCTCGCCGCGCTCGGCAGCTCGGAGAGCTCCGCCGCCGTCCGAGCGCGCGTGGTCCGGGCGCGCGCCCGCTCCCGGACCCGATCCACGCGCCGGATCCTGATCCGCTGCAACGCGGAGATTCCGGCTTCGGGCGTGCGGAAGGCCGCCCGGCCCACCGACGAGGCGATCGCGATCCTCGAGTTCGCCTCCCGGAAGATCGGGCTCTCCGCGCGCGCGATCCACCGCGCGATCCGCGTCGGCCTCACGATCGCGGATCTCGCGGGCGCCGACCGGGTCGAGGCGCCGCACGCGGCCGAGGCCATCGGGTATCGGGGTCTCGATCGCGCGGTCGTGGACACCCGCGTGACGTGAAAAAGCCGAGGAAAGATCGGGACTATTTTCGGGTTGACCCCGGGGATCGCGCCGACGGATACTCCCCCAGCTTCTTCGGACACATCGGCGCCCTCGGAGGGGATATCCACGATGGGACGGAACTACAACACGATCATCTTCGTGCCGCATGCCCGGGCGAAGTTCCGGAAGCTGAAAGTCGCTTCCTCGCTTCTCTGGGGCGCCGGCGCCGTCCTCGCTCTCCTCATCCTGACCGCGCTCACCTTCACCAGCCTCTACTTCTTCTCCGTCCGCCGGGACCGGCAGTTCCAGGCCACACTTCGGGAAAACGAGCGACTGAAGTCGTCGGCGGAGAAGATGACCTCCCGGCTCGCGCAGCTCTCGCGAAAGCTCGACGACTTCGAGGAGCGGACGCGCAAGCTCGCGATCGTGGCCGGAATGCCCGCCCTCGCGGACGGCGGCCGGGGAGGGGTGGGAGGGCTCGCGCCGGACGGGGAGGGCGTGGGCCTCGACCTGCGGGAACGCGGACGAAGCCTCGACGGGCGTCTCGCCGCGGTCGAAAAGACGCTCCTCCGCCAGAACGCGCTCCTTGCGAGCACGCCTTCGATCGAGCCCGTTCCGGGACTGATCACTTGCGGCTTCGGCGAGCGCAGCGACCCCTTCACGGAGGAACCCGCCTTCCACACGGGGATCGACATCTCGAGCCCGCGGGGTCACGAGATCGTCGCCTCGGCGGCGGGCACCGTCGTCAAGGCGGGATGGGTCAACGGCTACGGCCGGTGCATCGAAGTTGCCCACGGACTCGGCATCCGCACCCTCTACGGTCATCTCGACGAGGTAAAAGTGATCGAGGGCCAGCATGTCACCCGGGGAGAGGCGATCGGGATCGTCGGCACGACGGGTCGTTCCACCGGCCCCCACCTGCACTACGAGGTGAGGGTGGAGAATCGAGCGGTCGACCCCCTCCCCTACCTTTCCCGGTAAGCAAGCGCGGCGATACATCGAGCCATGCGAGACGCGGAGGCCGCACCCCGGCCTCGACGTACGGCCTTGGTACGCCTTCGGCCGGCATGCGGCCCCCGCGCTCCCCTGACTCGCGTCTCGCCGCGCCTCTTTCCTTGCCTTCTCTGATCTCGACACACGGAAGAGAACGTCGATCAGTCGGCCGCCCTCGATCGCCCCCCCCACAACGTACGGAAGAAGGAATCGCTGCCCGCGCGTCCACAGTTCCCCGCGATTTTCCAGCCGCGGCCAGACGGGTTGGAAGGTGGGTTCGGCGGGCTTGCCGTCGGGCAAGGCGTACCGGGGCGTACGTCGCGCCCGGCGGCAAGTCCGACGGACCCGCATAACGACCCGTATGGTCCGCGGCTCTACCCCGACGCGGAATTGATCTGTTATTGTTACTGTTTACTCGGAGATACATGTTCAGCATCGAAAAGGTCTTCACCAAAATCACCGGCACGCAGGGAGAGCGCGACATCAAGCGCCTGCGCCCCCGCGTCGAGCGGATCAATGCCATGGAACCCCGTATCGCGGCGATGTCGGAAGAGCAGATGCGCGGGCGGATCGCGGAATTCCGGAAGGAAATCCAGGAGAAGCTGGCGGACCTCCCATCCGGCATCGAGCGCGAAGTGCGATGGCAGCGTCGCGCACGCATCGACGAAGTCCTCGATCCGTTCGCGGAGGAAACGTTCGCGCTCGTGCGGGAAGCGGCCCGGCGCGCGCTCGGTCAGCGCCACTACGACGTCCAGCTGATCGGCGGCTTCGTCCTGCACGAAGGAAAGATCGCCGAAATGCGGACGGGCGAAGGAAAGACGCTCGTCGCCACACTCCCTTCCGCCCTGAACGCGCTCACCGGACGCGGCGTGCACGTGGTCACGGTCAACGATTACCTCGCCCGCCGCGACGCGGACTGGATGGGAAGGGTCCACCGCTATCTCGGTCTCAGCGTGGGCTGCATCCAGAACTCGCTCTCCGATCCGGAGCGCCAGGCCGCCTATGGCTGCGACATCACGTACGGCACGAACAACGAGTTCGGGTTCGACTACCTGCGCGACAACATGAAGTTCGATCTCGCTTCGATGGTCCAGCCCGGGTACAACTTCGCGATCGTCGACGAAGTGGACTCGATCCTGATCGACGAGGCGCGGACGCCGCTCATCATCTCGGGCCCGTCGGAGGAGTCGCCTGATCTTTACTACCGGGCCAACCGGGTGATTCCGCGCCTGACGAAGGGAACCGAGGAACAGGACAAGGACGGCCGGAAGTACATGACCGGCGATTACGTCGTCGACGAGAAAACGCACACGGCCGTGCTCACGGAAGAGGGCGTCGCGAAAGCCGAAGAGATCCTGGGCGTCGACAATCTCTACGAGATGCGGAACGTCGAGCTCCTTCACGCGACGGAGCAGGCTTTGAAGGCCCACACCCTCTACCGCAAGGACGTGGAGTACGTCATCAAGGAAGGCCAGGTCCTGATCGTCGACGAGTTCACCGGACGCATCCTTCCGGGCCGGCGATGGTCCGACGGTCTGCACCAGGCGGTCGAAGCCAAGGAAGGCGTGCGGATCGAGAAGGAGAACCAGACCCTCGCGACCATCACGCTCCAGAACTACTTCCGCATGTACGACAAGCTCTCGGGCATGACGGGCACGGCCGACACCGAAGCCGACGAGTTCCACGAGATCTACGGCCTCGCGGTCTCGGTCATCCCGACCCACCGGGACATGGTCCGGATCGACAACCAGGACACCATCTACCGCACGGAGCGCGAGAAGTTCGAAGCGATCGCCGATGGCGTGCGCGAGCTCCACGAGAAGAAGCAGCCCGTCCTCGTGGGCACGGTCTCGATCGAGAAATCGGAGCGGCTCTCGAACCTCCTGAAGAAGCGGGGCGTGCCCCACGTCGTCTTGAACGCCAAGTTCCACGAGCGGGAGGCCGAGATCGTGGCGCAGGCGGGCCGCGCGGGTTCGGTCACGATCGCGACGAACATGGCGGGCCGCGGGACGGACATCATCCTCGGCGGCAACCCCGAGGCGATGGCCCAGCACCGGGCGAAGGAGGCGGCCAACGCCGAGGCGTTCGAGGCGCTCAAGCGCGAACTCGCCGAAAAAGCGGCGGAGGAGCAGAAGGACGTCATCGGCAACGGCGGTCTCTTCATCATCGGCACGGAGCGCCACGAGTCGCGCCGGATCGATAACCAGCTCCGGGGCCGTTCGGGCCGCCAGGGCGATCCCGGGGAGTCCCGGTTCTATCTCTCCCTCGAGGACGACCTCATGCGCATCTTCGCGTCGGATCGCCTCTCGAACATCATGAAGCGCCTCGGCATGGAAGAGGGCGTTCCGCTCGAGCACAAGATGGTCTCCCGCGCGATCGAGCGCGCGCAGAAGCAGGTGGAGGCGCGCAACTTCGAGAGCCGCAAGCATCTCCTCGAATACGACGACGTCATGAACAAGCAGCGCGAGGCGATCTACAAGCTCCGGCGCGACATCCTCGACGGCCGGGAGGGGCGCGACTACGTGCTCGGCCTCCGCGATACCGTGCTCGATTACGTCCTCGACCGCTGCTGCCCCGAAGACAAGGACCCGCGCGATTGGGACGTCGACTCGCTGAAGACCGATCTCCGCGAGTATTTCGGGCTGGACATCGATCGCGAAGGCGTCGACCCGGCCGCGCTGTCGCGCCGCGAGCTGCTGGCCGCGCTCACCGAGAAGACCGACGCCATCTACGACGCGAAGGAAGAGCTCCTGGGGCCCGAGGCCATGCGGAGCCACGAGCGGTACGTGATGATGCAGGTCGTCGACCAGCTCTGGAAGGACCACCTCCTGGCGATCGACCACCTCAAGGAAGGCATCGGTCTCCGCGGATACGGCCAGAAGGATCCGCTCGTCGAATACAAGAAGGAGTCGTTCGAGCTCTTCACGGTGTTGAAAGAGCGGATCGAGGACCAGATCGTCAAGTATCTCTTCCGGCTTCAGCCGGTCGCGGGCAGCGCCGAGGAGGAAGCCGAAGAAGCCGCTCCGCCGCCGGACGTGCCGCGCCGGCAGCCGCCGAAGAACGTCACGTACTCGCACGGGACCGGCACGGAAGCCGTCGAAACGGTCCACCGCAACGAGCCGAAGGTCGGCCGCAACGACCCGTGCCCCTGCGGCTCCGGGAAGAAATACAAGAAATGCCACGGCGCTCCGGTCGGGGTGGGCGCGTGAGCGACACCGGCGCGCCCGCGCCCGAGCCCCCCTTCGCCCTGACGTTCGACGACGTCCTGCTCCTGCCCGCGCATTCGACCACCCATCCCCGCGAAGCCGATCTGCGCACCCGGCTCACCGCGAATATCGCGCTCAACATCCCGATCGTCTCCGCCGCGATGGACACCGTGACCGAGTCCCGTCTCGCGATCGCCATGGCGCAGCAGGGGGGGCTCGGCGTCATCCACAAGAACCTGTCGATCGAAGGCCAGGCGGCGGAAGTCGACAAGGTCAAGCGCTCCGAATCCGGAATGATCGTCGATCCCGTGACGTGCCATCCCGAGCAGCCGATCCACGAGGCGCTCGCGGTCATGCGGAAATACAAGATTTCCGGCGTCCCCATCGTGGATCACGCGGGAAAGCTCGTGGGCATCCTGACCAACCGCGATCTCCGCTTCGAGACGAAGCTCGACAACCCGATCTCTTCCCGCATGACGAAGGAAGACCTCATCACGACGCCGGTCGGCACGTCGCTCGAGACGGCCAAGGAGCTCCTGCACCAGCACCGGATCGAAAAGCTGCTCGTCGTCGATCGCCAGGGAAACCTCAAGGGCTTGATCACCGTCAAGGACATCCAGAAGCAGATCAAGTATCCCCACGCCTGCAAGGACAAGCTGGGGCGCCTGCG